>ENA-OQET01000007-OQET01000007.1-human-gut-metagenome-genome-assembly--contig:-NODE-7-length-104056-cov-6.380644_pt1 | contig 104056 bp, 88 predicted proteins | sample MGYA00242800_ERZ504645 | MGnify/ENA primary metagenome ERZ504645 (study PRJEB26092, sample SAMD00036308) | human gut metagenome | host: Homo sapiens | study: EMG produced TPA metagenomics assembly of... | reverse complement strand
ATGGCACTAAAAAAGAAAAACAAAAGACGAAGACGCCAGTTTCAGCAGAAAGTGATTTAAGTGTCTGCTTGTTATCATTATCGGATTGATTGGCGTGCTTGGATATCAGATGCAGAAGAACGAGAAAAACAGACGGATGGAAACGCAAGTGCATCCTCTTCGGTTTCGTCATCCTCTCTTGTTGGGGACAGTTCAGAGCCGATATCGGATTCCAGCCCGGAGGAGGAGATTACACCGACGCCTGAGCCGGTACAGCAGATTTCGTCAGATGGTCTGAACAGTCAGCATGCCCTGCTGGTGCGGGAAAGCGATCTGGCTGAGATGATGAATCTGGGCGGAGATGAGAGAATTTATCCGGCGTCGATGACAAAGATTATGACAGCGCTGCTTACCATTGAAAATCTTCCGGATCTGAACGAGACGATTACGGTTCCGGAGGACATCTTCGAGGAACTGACGGCACAGGATGCGTCGGTAGCGGGATTTAATCCGTACGAACAGCCGACGGTTCGTGATCTTCTCTATGGTGTGCTGCTTCCATCCGGCGCAGATGCCTGTGAGACATTGGCGAGAGCAGTCGGCGGATCGGAAGAAGGTTTTGTGGCCATGATGAACCAGAAAGCAGAAGAACTGGGACTTACCAATACGCATTTTGAGAACTGCACGGGACTACATAACGACAACCATTATTCTACCTGCCGTGATATTGCGGTGCTGATGAGTGAGTGTCTGAAGAGTGATACGTTTCGCGAGATCGTGACGAGGGAGGTTTACACAACGGAGGCTACCGCATCACACCCGGAGGGAATTACGCTGTATGACACGATGCTCCACCGGTTTACCAGCTATGAGATGAGTACGACACTGGAGAACGGGGCAGTCATTGAAGGCGGAAAGACCGGATTTACCGATGAGGCGGGTCAGTGCCTGGTCAGCTTTGCAGAATATGGAGGCGAAGAGTACATACTTGTTACGGCAGAGGCCATGACGGATTCGGGATCTGCGGTGGACAGCATCGCGGATGCGAGTACGGTGTATGGAAGATTACAGTAAATACAGGTGAAAGTGAGAGCTGGAAACGGGAGAAAATTCCCGGTTCCGGCTCTTTTTTTTGCGTGAAGCAAGTCGAGAAAATAAGGTGTGGATAACATTAGGGATGTTTTGCACGGAATGCGCAGAAAAGAATTATGTTTTCCACAAAAGAAAGAAGCGCAGGGGAAAAATTGTGGATAACGGAAAGGAAAAATCCAGTTTTTGTGTATAGATCGCGCCGGAGGGGAAATACTGCTTACTATAGAAAAGCAGGAGGAGAGCGAGAAATCGAAAAACGCCTCTGAAATGCTTAAAAAGATATCAGCAGAGGTGGTAAGAACATGAAAAGAGACAAGTTGAGAATCGGCGTGATCACAGCGGCACTGGCAATGATGATTGCAGGCGGAGTGCTGACCTGGCAGCAGGATGCGAGAAACGGTAAGGCAGATCAGGCGAAACAGGGAGAGACGGCACAGCTTACAGAGGACGAAAGCACCGGAACTACAGAACAGCAGACGGAGGAGACGACGGGAGATGCAGACGGAACGCGTGCCGTACAGGATCAGGCAGATGATGTGGAAAACAGTCTGGAACAGGTGCCGGAAATGGAAGCGGCGTGTGAAGAAGAGGCGGTGGGAAATCCAGAAGCAGATGCAGAGACGGCTCAGAATACACCGGAAGAATCAGATGGGAATACAGAAAGACAGGACGCGCAGGCGGTAAACGGAACAGCGGCGGATCAGAACGGAGAAACAGGATCAGGAGAAACAGCGGCGAATGAAGAAACGAGTGCAGCATCCGGAACTGTGGATTCTGCAGAAAATCAGGAAACGGCAGTTGAGACAGCAGGGGCTGCACAGGATCTGATGTTCAGCGAAGCGACAATCATGGAACTGCCGGTTACTGGAACAGTTCTGATTCCGTATAACATGGAAAATACCGTTTATTTCCCGACACTGGATCTTTACCAGTGCAATCCAGGCGTTGTTTTCTCGGCGGCAGAAGGAACTCCGGTTCTGGCGGCAGCGGACGGAGAAGTTGTGAGTGTGGAAAATGATGCAAGAACCGGCCTCACCGTCACCATGAATCTTGGAAATGGATACGAAGCCATCTACGGACAGCTCACAGACGTTTCCCTCGAGGCAGGCCAGAAAGTTCAGAAAGCAGCACGGATCGGAGCAGTTGCAGCACCGACGAAATATTATGTAAAAGAGGGAAGCAATCTTTTCTTTGAGATGAAAAAAGACGGAAAAGCCATTGATCCTATGGTATATCTCCCGGCAATTTCGGAATAAAAAAGAGGACCTGCACGAAATGGGATGCGGGAAAGTATTATAAAGTGTAGGATTCGCAATCGAATCTTTTTTACAGGTTTTGAATACAAAAAAGGCGGCGCAGACCGCGGATGGTAAAATACCGTTTTTCGATTGCTTTTTATAAAAAAGGCTGGCTGAAAACAGTCAGCTTTACATATAACAAACAGGATTGTTTTGATATAGAAAAAGGGTGGAATAAAAGGAAAGTAACCGGTTACAGAAAATGTGAAAGTTTGTCATTTTAGGGGTTTCGTTTTTGAATGTTATCGGTTAAAATAGATGTAGTGGACAGATCCTGAAAACAAGGAGGATTAGAAAAATATGGAGCTTTTATTTATGGACCCGGTGTTCAAAGAAGCAATCTGGGGTGGAACAAAGTTAAGAGACGTATTTGATTACGAAATTCCGAGCGATACAACCGGCGAGTGCTGGGCGATCAGCGGACATGCCAACGGAATGAGCCATGTGGCAGGCGGAAGATTTGATGGAAAAACATTAGGTGAGCTCTGGAAAGAGGAGCCGGAAATTTTCGGAAATTACCCGGGAAGCCAGGTTCCGCTGCTGATCAAGATCATTGATGCAAAAAATGATCTGAGCATCCAGGTTCATCCAGATGATGCTTATGCAGGAGAGCATGAGAATGGATCTCTTGGAAAGACCGAGTGCTGGTACGTGCTGGACTGCGAACCGGGTACAGAAATTGTTATCGGACACAATGCAAAAGACAAGGCAGAAGTGGAGAAAATGATCCGCAATCATGAGTGGAGCGATTTCATCCGCAAAGTGCCGGTACATAAGGGAGATTTCTTCCAGATCAATCCGGGATGCGTACATGCCATCAAAGGCGGCACACTGATTCTGGAGACACAGCAGAGCAGCGATATCACCTATCGTGTATACGATTATGACAGACTGCAGAACGGCAAACCGAGACAGCTTCATGTAGAGCAGAGTATCGATGTTATCGAGGCTCCGTTTAAACCGGCAGATATCGATACCTTTACAGAGGAAATCCCGGGCGCGGTACATACCCATTTTGTAACATGCAAGTTCTACTCTGTAGATAAATACGACATCGACGGTGTATTCACCTTAGATGCGAAAAAATATTATACTAATGTAAGCGTTATTGCCGGAGAGGGTACTGTAAACGGTATTACGGTGAAAAAAGGTACACACTTTATTATTCCGGCTAATTTTAACGGATGCAGATTTGAAGGAAAACTTTCCGTGATCTGCTCAAATCCAGAGGCGTAAGAGAGGAGAAAAACACAATGAGACTTGGAGCATTAGAAGCAGGCGGAACAAAGATGGTCTGCGCAATTGGAAACGCAAATGGAGAAATTTATGAGAGAATTTCTATCCCGACCGAGACACCGGAAATTACCGTTCCGAAAATGATTGAGTATTTCAAAGAGAAGGACATTCAGGCACTGGGAATCGGTTGCTTTGGACCGATCGACCTGAACAGAAAATCCGAAACATATGGTTACATTACCACAACTCCCAAATTAGCATGGAAGAACTACAACATCGTAGGCGCTTTCGCAGATGCACTGGACATCCCGGTTGGATTTGATACCGATGTAAACGGTTCTGCACTGGGTGAGGCTACCTGGGGAATCACAAAAGGTCTGGACAACAGCATTTACATCACCATCGGAACGGGCGTTGGAATGGGAATTATTTCCAATGGCAAGCTGTTGCACGGCATGCTTCATCCGGAAGGCGGACACGTTCTGCTGACCAGACATCCGAAAGATACTTACGGCGGAAAATGCCCGTATCACAGCAACTGCCTGGAAGGCCTTGCTGCAGGTCCTGCCATTGAAGCACGCTGGGGCAAAAAAGGTATTGAGCTGGCAGACAAAAAAGAGGTATGGGAGCTTGAGGCTTACTATATCGGACAGGCACTTGTAGACTGCATCATGCTGCTCTCCCCGCAGAGAATTGTTTTGGGCGGAGGCGTTATGCATCAGGAGCATATGATGCCGCTCGTAAGAGAAGAAGTAAAGAAACAGCTGAACGGATATCTTGTAACAAAAGAACTTGAGGATCTCGACAGCTACATTGTACTTCCAAGCCTGAACGACAATCAGGGTATCATGGGCGCATTGAAACTGGCGGTAGATGAGCTGGCAATGCAGTAAAAATAAAAATGAGAAAACCGTTCGGAGAAATCCGGACGGTTTTTTGCTTACAGGAAACTTCGTTGAATTTTCCTGCGAAGCAGGACTCTTTCTTATTTTTTTGATTGCGCCTAAAAGAACCGAGTGTTAAAGTTACATAGAATACAGATGAACAGAAGGAACGGAATTTGAAATGGAACAGGGGAATTTTACATATATTCTGGAATGCAGCGATGGATCTTTTTATACAGGCTGGACCAATAATTTGGAACGCAGAGTAAAGGCACACAATGCTGGAAAAGGAGCGAAATATACAAAGAGCCGCAAACCGGTAAAACTGGTGTATTTTGAAACCTTTTTAACAAAACAGGAGGCTATGCGGAGAGAATGGGAAATTAAGCAGCTTTCGCGGGTAGAAAAATGGAAGCTGATTCAAGCGAAGAAGCAATAAAATACAAAAACAGACGGCTCAAACAGGCACAACGGTATGCGTAAGCGAGCAGTCTGTTTTTTTGGTGTCAAAGCAGGTCAAACATTTTCAAAAGAAAATAGATATTTTGACTTGAAAAATAATTTTATCCTGCTATAATAAAAGAAACGATAACAAGTAGTAATGAAAACTACATAAAGTAGTAATTGAAATACACAGTGTTTCTGACAGGAAAGGAATGAGCAGGATGAAGTATATCAGAAAAAATGGAATCAAGGATCCTGGCAGTGCGATTACACATGGGATTGCGCTGATCCTGGCGGTGGTGGGAACGCTGCCATTACTTTTGAAGGCGGCGCGGGAGCCGGATCATCTGCATGTGGTTGCGATGGCGGTGTTTATGCTGAGTATGATTTTGCTGTATCTGGCGAGCACCGTGTATCACACGTTTGATGTAAATGGGAAGGTAAACCGTCGACTGAAGAAGTTTGATCATATGATGATTTCCGTGCTGATTGCGGGAAGTTATACGCCGATCTGTCTGATTGCGCTGCATGGACGGACGGGAATTGTACTTTGTGCATTGGTGTGGGCAGCAGCAATTGGCGGAATTCTCGTCAAGGCATTCTGGATCAATTGTCCGAAGTGGTTTTCCTCAGTGTTGTATATCGCAATGGGATGGCTGTGTGTACTGGCATTTCATCCGCTGTTTCTGGCTCTTTCACGGCCGGCATTTGGATGGTTGCTGGCGGGCGGCATCATTTATACGGTCGGCGGGGTGATTTACTCCTTAAAAATGCCGATGTTTAATGCGAAGCATAAAAAGTTCGGAACACATGAAATTTTCCATCTGTTTGTGATGGGTGGCAGCTTCTGTCATTTTATTGTGATGTATTATTTTGTGGCGGCGATGCCGGTATAAAAACTTGTTTGAAGATAAAACAGTAATGCAAAAATAAAATACTGCGGAACGTATTTTCGTTATACCCGGGTATTAACATTTATTTGGGAAAACTTTACGCTCCGCAGTACTATTTTTGCATTATTTTTTCTTTTGACGGTATTCACTCGGAGAAATTCCGTAGACTTTTTTGAATACCTGTGTAAAATAAGAAAAATTCGTGTAGCCGATATTCGTTGCAATTACACTGACCGGGAGATTGGTTCCCTCAAGCAGGGAAATCGCAATTTTCAGTTTTTCCTGCACGATATAGTCAGAAAGTGAAATTCCTTTTACCTTTTTGAAAAGCCGGGAGAGGTATTCCGGGTTCATGTATACCTGATGTGCGATTTCGGTGCGGGTAACATTCTGGTGAATATTTTTCTGAATAAAATTTATCACCTGGTCGATCTGTGAAACACCTGGTTCTGCGCTAATTTGAAGGCTTTTTAGATAATCAACGGAAAAATCAAGCAGTTTATGCATCTCTTCTATGGAATGACAGGAGTTGTTCAGAGCGTGAATATCGTATTCTTTTTCAAAAACACCGTGTGCACCGATGTGGTGATGGTTCAGAATCTGATAGAAGATCTGAAGAAAATCCTGTAAAAAGAGACTGAGCATTTTCTGGTTTACATGACCGGATTCTTTTTGGCGGAGCAGATAATCATGCATGTCTGCACGGACGGCATCGTAATAACCAGAGGAGAGCATGACATTCCAGTGGACAAAATCCGGAGGGGTGTAGGGAACCTGGGAAATGCTGGATTTCTGATAAAAAATACCACTATAGTTTGCCGCATTTTCACTGCGCTGTTCCAAAAGTTGCTGTATTTTATCTGGTAGCAGAAGAAAATTTGCAGAATGAGCACAGTAGCATGCTATTTTAAAGTGGAGATACTGTGAAGCGGCTTCCACAAAAGTATGCAAATAAATTTGCACCTGATCTTTTGTGAAATTATCGGTTTCGTATAAAATAAGGGCAAAAACCTGTTCGTGGACATGGCAGAAAAGCAGTTTTTTAGTGAACGGCTCAAACAGCTCGAAAACGACATTCTGCAGGATAGAGCGGAGGAGAGAAAGGTCACGAACTGGATGTGGCGTGTCCTGTTCGAGAATATCAATCAAAGTCAGAACACAGGAACAGTCGGGATCGAGTTTTATGGAGATCGTGTCCAGAAAACTCAGGATATTCTGCGGTTCTGCAGGCTGTTTCTGCAAAAATTCATTTAAAAGCACATCAAGAAGATCCATTTCGCGTTTGCTGAAATAGTTTCCATATTCACTGTAAAATTTTTCCTTTCTTTCCTTTTGAATTTGCAGGACTGCTTTCTGAATGGAAACCTCAATTGCACTGTAGGGAGCGGGCTGAATCAGATAATCGAATCCGCCGAGTTGCAGTGCTTTTTGTGCATAGGAAAAATCTTCATGTGAGGTGAGAAAAATACATTTGATTTCTGGAAAATGCTCCGCAACCCATTCATAAAGTTCAAGACCGCTGCCGAGCGGCATTTCGATATCGCAGAGCATGATATCCACGGAATTGTTTGAAAGAATTTCACGCGCACGGATAATGTCGTTAGCACAGAAAACCTGTCGGATGGAAAGCGCATCCCAGTTGATGCCGGAATGAATACCGGCGACAACATCGGGTTGGTCATCAATAATCAATACATTCATTCGGGATTCCTCCTCTTTCTAGGATAATGAAAACAAATTTTCGTTTGAGAGTAAGCTACTTTTAGTTTCTGAACTGGTATTTGGTTCTTCCTGGATGGGCAGGATAATTTCTGTCATGGCGCCGGAGGAATTGTTCATACAGATCAGTCCGGCCTGGTCACCGTAAAGTAAGGTAAGTCGTTGACGGAGATTGTGTATACCGATGTGCTGTCCGGTTACTGCATCTTCTGTATGTTGCAGAAAGGACTGCAGAAATTCGTCCGGAAATCCGGTTCCGTTATCCTGAATACTGATATTTAAATAATTTCCTTCTTCAGTCTCTGTCAGCTGTACGGAAATGTGTACATTGAGCGGCTGGCTGGAGATTCGCCCATGCTTAAAAGAATTTTCGACGAATGTCTGAATGCAGAGCATGGGAACCGGAAACTTTGAAACAGCGGGATCGGCAGAAATGGTCAGCTCAGAAGAATCTCTTGTGTTTAGCTTCTGAAGTTTATAATAATTCTGTACCTGATTCAGTTCCATCTGCAGTGGCACAAGACTGCTGTTGTCGCGGAAGGTATAGCGGATATACTGGGAAACATATAAAATCATTTGCTGTGCATCGTTTCCTTTATTCTGTTGAATCATACCGTAAAGAGTTTTCAGGCAGTTCAGATAAAAATGAGGCTTCAACTGAATTTGAAAATATTGCAGCTGAGATTTTTGAATGGTCAGCTTATTTTCATAAGTGCGGATTTTCAGATGGTGAATTTCATCCATCATTCGGTTAAAAGTGGAATTAAAGACGGAAAATTCACGGATAAACTGTGTTTCCTGCAGTTTTGAGTTCAATTTACCGTTTCGAATATTCTCCATGGTAGTGATTGCATCTCTTAATGGAGAAAAGTAAATTTTGATGGCCAAAAACACATGAACGGAATCAAAAGCAGTGCCAGCACAGAGGCAATGATGGCAAACATCTGTGTCGCATTTAAATAAAACTGGCTTCCCTGGTAAGGGGAAAGGTAAAGCATGGTAATATCAGCATATTTTAAGCGATCCTGTACAACAAAAAAGTTTTCTTTTTGTCCTTTTTGATGTGGTTATTGTCTTCAGGCGAAAAGGTCAGTTTATTTTCTGTAATGGTTTTAGAAGGATTTAATACGGTTCCGTCGTTGGAAAGATAGACGAGTGAACTAGTTTTATGCGTCTGTGTGGCGAGGCGAGATGGAGCCATGACCAGATCAAAATCTACGAGAGAAACACTGTAGGCATTGGAAAAACCGATAAGGCGAACCAAAAAGTATTTATCACCGACTTTATCGTAAAACCAGGATTTGGGAGTTGATTCAAAATCAAGGGATTTTACGTAATTCTGCATTGTTATTAATTCTTTATAGGAATAGCAGTCCTGATAGGCACAGCGGCAGACATCATTGGGAGCAGAATAAATATAGACAGCACCGAGACATTCTGTCAGAGCAAGCTGTTCCCGTGCTTTATTCACAATGGAGAGTGTATTTAAATGAACATCGAGCGGATCAAGTTTATATTTTAGTTTCTGATAATTCCAGTTCGTAGCCCAGTTCTGTGCCATTGAGGTTTCTATCTGGGAAAGATCTGCTTCTAACTGTTCCTGATAGAGAAACAGAGCATTTCGATTTGCAGAAGCGATTTCGCGGTTCAGCAGGCGAAGCGAGTAGAAATCAAAAAATATCGTCAGAAATGTAAGCGGAATAAGCATGATAAGGCTTATAAGGGTGAAAAAAATTTTTGATGAGATGTAAAAATTTTTACGAGATAACATAAGAACCTCCCAAAATATAACAATATAAGAAAAATCGTGTGAGCGTTCCAACTGTTGGAACATGCCATTTATTCTAATATAGATGTCGTGTGTTTTCAAGAAATAAGTATACAGATTCGTTAAAATAACGAAAGTTACAGTGGTATGTCACAATATATAAAGAGAAAGTCACAGATTTTATAGAGAAAGAGATACTTCTTTGATAGGATATAGCTATTCGTAAAACAAAGAAAAGAACAAAGGAGAGAAATGTAATGAATAAGAAAAAAGCAATGGCATTTTTACTTGTTTCTGTTATGGCGGGAAGTATGCTGGCAGGTTGCGGAAGCGATGCAAGCTCTGCACAGGGTTCATCTTCTAAGAGCGCAGAAAGTAGCAATAATGACAGCTATACAGTAAAAATTCTGGCACCTGGTGATGCAAGTACAGATGACTGCGCAAAAATTTCTGAAGCAGCGAGCAAAATCACAGAGGAAAAATTTAATACAAAAATTGAAGTAACAAGAGTTGGCTTTGGAAGCTATGATCAGCAGGTAAACCTGACATTGGCATCTTCTGAAAAATTGGATCTGATGTATGAGTACTGTGGAAATGTAACATCTGCAATCAGCAGCGGACAGATCCTTCCGATTACGGATTATCTGGACAGCTATGGCAGCGATATGAAATCTGAAATCAGTGAATCCGACTGGAAATGTGTAACCTTTAACGGCAATATTTATGGTGTTCCGTCCAATAAAGAGAAAGCAACGGGATGGGGATTTGCTATGAATAAAGAGATGGCAGATGCAACCGGAATTGACTATAGTTCTATTAAAACAGAAGAGGAGTTGGAGCCGCTCCTTGAAAAAGTAAAAGAAATGTATCCAGATGTATATCCCATTGTTTCTCATGTGGGTTCCATGAGCCTTATGACAAACCCAGATGACCTTGGTGGAGATATCGGATCTTTAGAGAGTGTATCTTCTGACAGCACAGAAGTTATTAATTACTACGCAACAGATAAATATATGAACGAAATGAAACTTCGCTATGACTGGGCGCAGAAAGGTCTGATCATGCCGGATGCTTCCACTTCTACTGAAATGGCAAATAGTCTGATTGGTTCTGGTAAAGGTTTTGGACGTTTTACAAATACAAAACCAGGTATCGAGCAGGAGATCGAAAAAGAGTCCGGAAAAGAAATCGTTGTTTTGAATCTGGTAGAACCATATACTACCACAACACGTGTTGACATTGTATGGTATGTTCCGCATAACAGTGATAAACCGGAAAGAGCTGTACAGGTATTAAACGAGATCTACACAAACCCGGATCTGGCAAATATTCTTATCAATGGTCTGGAAGGAACTCATTATGAGTTTACAGACAAAGACAACGGTGTCATCAACTACCCAGACGGTGTAACAGCAAGTAACACAGGTTATACCAGTCTTCCATGGGCTTGGCCGAATGAGGCAATTTCCTATGTATGGGAAGGAAATGATCCGGATATCTGGGATCAGACCCAGGAGTTCAACAACAATGCGGTTGTTTCTCCGGCCAAAGGTTTTGCATGGGACAACACAAATGTACAGAACGAAGTAACTGCATGCGCAAACGTAACTGCCAAATATGGTCCTGCACTGCAGTGCGGTTCCTTGGATCCAGAAACTACCATTCCGAAATTCCTGGATGAGTTGAAAGCAGCAGGAGCAGATACCATCATCGCTGAGAAACAGAGACAGTTAGATGATTGGCTGGAAGCCAACAAATAATGGAGGCTGGGAAGATGAAAAGAAATTGGGGTAAAATCCGCAGATTTATTCCCATGTATCTGATGCTGCTTCCGGGGCTTGTATACTTATTTATCAATAACTATATGCCTATGGCTGGAATTATCATTGCATTCAAGAAATATAATTACAGTCTGGGAATCCTGAAAAGCCCGTTTACAGGTCTTAAAAACTTTGAGTTTTTGTTTAAGACAAAAGATGCTTGGACAATTACAAGAAACACACTGGGATACAACGTAATCTTTATCGTAGTCGGAACCGTACTTGCAATTGCAGTGGCAATTCTGCTGAATGAAATCCGTTCCACGATGGGAAAGAAAATATACCAGACGTTAATTCTGGTACCGTTCCTGATTTCTATCGTCGTTGTCAGCTACCTGGTATATGGATTCCTCAGCACAGATGCCGGATTCATTAATAACAGTATTCTGAAACCAATGGGAAAACAGGGCATCGGATGGTATTCTGATCCGAAGTACTGGCCATTCATTTTGATCTTTGTCAATGTATGGAAAAACCTGGGATATAACTGCATTATCTATTATGCAACGGTAGTAGGATTGGATGCCAGTCTTTACGAGTCTGCATCTATCGACGGTGCAAACCGCTGGCAGAGAATTGTACATATCACACTACCGGGATTGAAAACAACCATTATCACCTTGACGCTGATGAGTGTAGGACGTATTTTCTATTCCGATTTCGGACTGTTCTATCAGGTACCAATGAACAGCGGACCGCTGATCGACGTGACAAACACCATCGATACTTACGTATATCGTGGATTGATGGAGCTGAACAACATCGGTATGGCATCTGCAGCAGGTCTTTATCAGTCACTGGTAGGATTTGCACTGGTACTGATTGCAAACCTGATTGTTCGAAGACTGGACGAAAACAGTGCATTATTCTAAGCGAAGGGAGAGTATGAAAAATGGTTGAAAGAAATAAAAGCTTTCAGATTGCAGCTAATGTGATTATGATCTTACTGTCCGCTATGTGTATCGTCCCGTTTATTCTGCTGATTATGTCATCAATCACCAAAGAGAACATTCTATTAAAATATGGATATTCTTTCTGGCCGCGTGAAATCAGTTTTGATGCATACAAAACACTGCTGGTAGATTCAGGCAGTATTGTAAGAGGTTATATCATTTCCGCACTGGTAACGGTAGTCGGAACCGTGGCAAACCTGACTCTGACAACATTGTTTGCTTATCCACTGTCAAGAAAAGAGCTTCCGGGAAAAGCATTTTTCTCCTTTGTGATTTTCTTTACGATGTTGTTCAACGGTGGCTTGGTACCGTCCTATATGATGTGGACTGGAATCTTTCATATTAAAAATACCATCTGGGCACTGATTGTTCCAAATCTTCTGATGGGAGCTTTCTATGTCATCATGATGAGAACGTATTTCACCACCAACATTCCTGATGCGGTCATCGAGGCTGCAAGAATTGACGGAGCAGGTGAGTGGAGAATTCTGGCAAAAATTGTTCTTCCGATGTCTACGCCGATTATTGCTACACTGGCACTTCTGGTCGGCCTCGGATATTGGAATGACTGGTTGAATGGTCTGTACTATATCAATAACGATAAACTGTACAGTATTCAGGTTCTGCTGAATAAGATGCTTCTGGATGTGCAGTATCTGATGAGCGGTGCTTCAGGAGGAGCATTGACACAAAGCATTACACTTCCAGCGACTGGTATCAAAATGGCCGTTGCAGTTATGGGAGCACTTCCAATTCTGGTTGTGTATCCGTTCTTCCAGAAATATTTTGTGAAAGGTATTGTGATTGGAGCTGTAAAGGGCTAATAGAATTCTTATAATAGAAAGCAGACTTTCCAGATACACGCAGGAATGCGTGAGAATGGAAAGTCTGTTTTTTTGATGCAACTTTAGTTCAGCTTAATATTTTTAAACAGCGATCCCAGTGTCGTTGTCACTTCCTCTGTCTCCGGGAGTTCGATGGTTTCTTCCTGAATTTCTTCGGCGGCAACGTCGTCGAGTGCCTTCATGGAGAGACTGAGTTTGCCGTCTTTGATGGCAATGACTTTTACTTTGACTTTATCGCCGACTGCCAGAACTGCGGATGGATGTTTGATTCGTTTGGCGCAGATCTGGGAGATGTGGACGAGGCCGGAGAGGCCGTTTCCGAGGCTGATGAAGGCGCCGTATGGCTGCAGGCTCTCAACGGTTCCTTCGGTGACGAGGCCGACTTCTACGTTGGAGATTTTCTCTTTGCGCTCTTCGTCTGCTTTCTCGCGGAGAAGCTCGCGGGCGGAGAGGATCAGGCGGTCTTTTTCTTTGTCGAGGTCAAAAACCTGTACCTGAATGTCTTTGTTTAAGTATTCATTCAGATCTTCCACGTAGTTCAGGGAGAGTTTGGAAGCCGGGATGAAGCCGCGGATTCCTTCGACGTAAGCGATAACACCGGCGTTTACGATTCCTTTGACTTTTACATCCAGTACGGTTTTCTCTTCTTTGTACTGTGCGAGTTTTTCCCATGCGAGGATATCGTTTGCCTCTGCGCGGGAGAGAAGAATGTTGCCGTGGCCGTCGTCTTTGCGGATCACGGTTGCGGTGATTTCGTCACCGACCTGAACAGCGTCTTTTAAGGAGAAGCCAGGCTCGTTGCTGAAGTCCTCGGCGTGGATGACGCCCTCTGCGTAGTATTTCAGATCGAGAATCACCTCTTTTTCATCTACGGAGATGACGGTTCCGGTGAGCATGTCGCTTTCCTCAATTTTTTTGAAGGAAGCTTCCAGCTCTGCGGAGAAGTCATCCATGGTTAATTGTTCTTCTGACATAATGAAACACCCCTTTTTCGTAAGAATAACAGGAAAACGAGAGGAAAATTGTGGATTTATGAAAAAATCAGGTTCAATTTTGCACGTTTTTCTATCTGTGTTTATCTTAACATAAAAGATTTTCTTTGACCAGATGAAAAAAGGATGGTAATATGTGTGTAGTCGTTACCAAAATTACTGAGACGCGCACTTGCTGCGCGGCTGCAGGAGAAAGTGATTCAGGTGGCCGCCCGGAACTTCGCGGAGCGAATTTGCATGTGCAGGGCGGCGGTTACTGGTCACGAAGTGAGCAGTAACTGTAGTCGTTACAAAAAAAGAAGTAAAACTACCGGGACGAACTTACTGTATACCACAAACATACAGAAGGGAGGAGTACTATTATGAAATCAAATTCAAGAGTTTATGTAATTGGACATAAAAATCCGGATACGGATTCCATTTGTTCGGCGATTGCCTATGCGGATATCAAAAACAGAACGGATAAAACAAAAACCTACGTGGCACGCCGTGCCGGTCAGATCAACGAGGAGACCGAGTATGTGCTGAAACGCTTTGGGGTGCGTGCGCCGGGCTACCTGCCGAATGCGGGAACGCAGGTAAAGGAAATTGAAATCCATGAGGTGCCGAGCGTACCGGGTACGATTTCCGTGAAAAAAGCGTATTCCATGATGAAAAACAACAATGTAGTCACACTGCCGATTACTTCGCCGGACAATGATCTGCAGGGCGTGATCACGGTCAGTGATATCGCGGAATCCTATATGGATTCTTATGACAGCCATGTCATGTCACTGGCAAGGACGCAATACCGCAGTATCGCGGATACGCTGGACGGATCTGTCATTGTCGGAAATGAGCATGGATATTTTATCCGCGGAAAAGTCGTTGTCGGCGCATTCCATCCGGATACGATGGAGAACTACATCGAAAAAGATGACCTTGTCATTCTCGGAAACCGTGCGGAGGACCAGCTCTGTGCAATCGAGATGGATGCAAGCTGCATTATCGTCGGACTTGGCGCAAAGGTGACGAAAACGATTCAGAAATTTGCAGAGGAAAAATGCTGTGTGATCATCAGCAGTCCGCATGACACGTATACGATTGCGCGTCTGATTAACCAGAGTATTCCGGTCAAATATCTGATGCGCAGAAGCAATCTGATCACGTTCAACACCGAAGATTTCCTCGATGATATCAAAGAAGTTATGAAAAATCAGAGACACCGCGATTTCCCGATTCTGAACAAGAAAGGAAAATATGTGGGAACGATTTCCCGTCGGAACCTGATCGGAAATGCAGGAAAGAAACTGATTCTCGTCGATCACAATGAGGAATCACAGGCGGTCGATAACGTCAAAGAGGCGGAGATTCTCGAGATCATCGACCATCATCGTCTGGGATCACTTGAGACGATGGCGCCGGTTATGTTCCGCAATGAGCCGGTGGGCTGCACGGGAACGATTATGTATGAAATTTATAAGGAAAAAGAGCTGGAGATCGCGCCGAACATCGCAGGACTGCTCTGCGCAGCCATCATTTCCGATACGCTGATGTTCCGGTCGCCGACGTGTACGTTTCTTGACAAAGCGGCAGCAGAGGCACTGGCGGACATTGCAGGCATCAGCATTCCGGAGTTTGCATCCGAAATGTTCCGTGCAGGAAGCAACCTGAAAGATAAATCACCGGAAGAAATTTTCTACCAGGATTTCAAAAAATTCATCATGGGCGATGTTACGTTTGGTGTCGGCCAGATTACATCCCTCGATGCGGGCGAACTGGAATCCATCAAGGAACAGCTTCTGCCGCAGATGGAAAGCGAGTGCGGAAAACACGGCATCGAGATGGTATTCTTTATGCTGACCAATATTATAGAAGAATCTACAGAGCTTCTGTATTATGGAAGCGGGGCAAAGGAAGTCATCGAAAAAGCTTTTGAAGATCTTCCGGTCAACGAGGTCAGCTGCGAGCTGAAGGGTGTTGTGTCGAGAAAGAAACAGCTGATTCCGGCATTTATGATGGCGCTGCAGAATCAGTAAAAACAGAAAAAATAAAAAAGCGTGGTTCCGGGCCTGAAAACAGATCCGGGGCACGCTTTTTTCGGTCATAAAAGGGTGAAAAAGAGGAAAGGAAAGAAATAAGAATGGGAAAACAGACATGGAAAGCGGGAAATATGCTGTATCCGCTGCCGGCGGTCATGGTGTCGGTGCGCGGAAAGAACGGGGAGGACAACATCATCACCGTTGCCTGGGCCGGCACGGTGTGTACGAATCCTCCGATGGTATCGATCTCGGTGCGGCCGGAACGCTACAGCTATCAGATGATCAAAGAGAGCGGTGCGTTCGTCATCAACCTGACGACGGAGGACCTCTGCTATGCGACCGACTACTGCGGCGTGCGCTCGGGAAGAGATGTGGATAAGTTCAAAGAGATGAAACTGACGAAAGTCGAGGCGGAGGAGATTTCAGCACCGATGATCGGGGAGTCGCCGGTTAATATCGAGTGTAAAGTGGAGCAGGTGCTCGAACTGGGCTCGCATCACATGTTTCTTGCAAAAGTTGTGGCTGTCCATGCGGATGAGGCATACATGGATGAGCGCGGCCGCTTCGATCTGAACCGCGCGAAACCGATTGTGTATTCCCACGGAGAGTACTTTGGAATCGGGAAAAAGCAGGGAACCTTTGGCTGGAGCGTGAAGAAAAAATCGAAAACACCTAATATAAAAACAAAAAACCGCAGCTAATCTTTATTTTCTAAAGAATCAGCACGCGAAATTTTATAGTACTTTCGGTAAAAATATACAAAATCGACAAAAATACTGGGTAAATATTAGAAAACGCTACAAAATCATGATTTATTAGGAATTTTTTGCGTGAAATATTGCAAAAACCGGATATTTTATGCTATAATATCAACCAATCGTTGACCTTATAAAATTAAGTGATCCGGAGGACGGGAGAATCCACCGGAGACGCGAGAGAGTGCGGAAATGATTTTCTCCACGCTTTAAGGCTGATGAGAACCGCAGATGGATCTTTTAAAGAAATCTTTCTGCACTACATTAAGGGAGAAATTTCAAGGAGGAAACTAACATGTCATACGTAGATGAGGTTATTGAGTCCGTAGTTGCAAAAAACCCAGCTGAGCCGGAATTCCATCAGGCAGTCAAAGAGGTTCTGGAATCTCTTCGCCCTGTTATTGAAGCAAACGAGGAAAAATACAGAAAAGTCGCTCTTCTGGAGAGAATGGTAGAGCCAGAGCGTCAGATCAAATTCCGTGTGCCGTGGGTAGACGATAAAGGACAGGCTCATGTAAACACCGGATATCGTGTACAGTTTAACAGTGCAATCGGACCTTACAAAGGAGGAATCCGTCTGCATCCTTCTGTAAATATTGGTATTATCAAATTCCTGGGATTCGAGCAGGTATTCAAAAACTCACTGACCAGCCTTCCGATCGGCGGAGGTAAAGGTGGTTCTGACTTCGATCCGAAAGGAAAATCTGACAGAGAGATCATGGCATTCTGCCAGAGCTTTATGACAGAGCTTTGCAAATATATCGGCGCAGACACCGACGTACCGGCTGGTGACATCGGAACAGGCGCAAGAGAGATCGGCTTCATGTTCGGACAGTACAAGAGAATCCGCGGCGTATACGAAGGCGTTCTGACTGGTAAAGGTTTAAGCTACGGCGGATCTTTAGCAAGAACAGAGGCTACCGGATACGGACTGCTGTACCTGACCCAGGAGCTGCTGAAACTGAACGGCATCGACATCGCAGGCAAGACCGCTTGTGTATCTGGTTCCGGAAATGTTGCAATCTATGCAATCGAGAAAGCTACTCAGCTTGGTGTGAAAGTTCTCACCTGCTCTGACTCCAACGGATGGGTTTACGATCCAGACGGAATCGATGTAGCTGCATTAAAAGAGATCAAAGAAGTAAATCGTGCCCGTCTGACCGAGTACAAGAAATATCGTCCAAACTCCGAGTACCACGAAGGACGCGGCGTATGGGTTGTAAAAGCAGACCTTGCTCTTCCTTGCGCAACTCAGAACGAGCTGCTGCTTGAGGATGCAAAAGCACTTGTTGAGAACGGATGCACTGCAGTATGCGAGGGCGCTAACATGCCTACTACTCTGGAAGCAACCAAATATCTGCAGGAGCACGGCGTAATCTTCGCACCTGGAAAAGCTGCAAACGCAGGTGGTGTTGCAACATCCGCACTCGAGATGTCCCAGAACTCCGAGCGTCTGTCCTGGACCTTCGAAGAAGTTGATGCAAAACTGAAGAGCATCATGATCAACATCACACACAACATGGTTGATGCTGCAAAACGTTACGGCCATGAGGGCGACTATGTTATGGGCGCTAACATCGCAGGCTTTGAGAAAGTAGCTGACGCTATGATGGCTCAGGGAATCTGCTAATCTGATTTTGAGAAATCCAAAGGGATCTCCGGTTAAGACCGAGGGTCCCTTTTTGCATAAAAGATAGAAGAAACACAGAAAAATAACGAAAATTACAGGGTACAAAAAACATTACATTTTGCAACAAGACTATACAGAAGAAATAGACTTTCACGCGGTACCGTGTGAATAAAACGACAGAATATGCGAGTAAGTTGTATTATTATGCATAAATGCAATATACATGTAATATAAAAACCTAAGAAAAACGTAAGAAAAAAGATATTTTATGTTCAGAAATAGAGCGTATAGTAAACAAAAATAATGCAAAAATAATGAAAAGCAGAAGTTGACAAGAGCTTGCGCGAGAAATATAATTATTTATGTATTGATAAAGAACTTGTTTGCATTAATATGTAATGAATTTGCATACAGGGAAGAGGAAGAGAAGATGACATTAAAAGATTGCTACATGCAGATGGGAGCAGATTACGAGGAAACCGTTCAGCGGCTTCGCAGTGAATCTCTGATTCAGCGGATCATTTTAAAATTTCCTCAGGATCCGAGCTATCAGGAGCTTTGCCAGGCACTGGCGGACGGAAATATTGAGGTTGCATTCCGTGCAGCTCATACATTAAAAGGCGTGTGCCAGAATCTTGGTTTTAAAAATCTGTACGAGCCAAGCGCCGAGCTGACCGAGCGGTTAAGACCGCTGCAGGAGACCGAGACGGATGATCTGATGCAGAAGGTGACGGAAGAATATAACCGCACCGTAAAAGCGATTGAGGATTTCCAGAACGCTTAAATTGAAGGAAGAAAACAAGGAGACATTGATCTGTGAGATGAGGAACACAGACCGGTGTCTCCTTTTTATGGAATTCTGTACAAGATGCGGGTTGACGGGAAAAAAGAAACATGATAATCTTTTTACATAAAAGCACAGCTTATGAAGAAGACTTGTTTAAAAAGAAAAACTTATAAGTATCTATAAGAAAAAACAAGGACGCTTTGCCGGAAAAATTCCGGCTGTGCAGGGCATATTCCATACCGAAAGGCAAGGCAGCCCAAATCTACAAAAGCAGGAGAAAAGCAATGAAAAAAGAAAAAGTTCAGCTATGGGAACCCCGTACACCTTTGAAGGACGGATTCCGCTGAAGCAGGCGATTCCGCTTGGATTGCAGCACGTAATGGCGATGTTCGTAGGAAACCTCACCCCGCTTCTGATCATCATGGGAGCGTGCGGTCTGACGGCGGATGCGGGCTACGGTGCACTTCGTACGGCTCTTTTGCAGAATGCAATGACAGTAGCCGGTATTGTAACACTGGTACAGATGTTTTCGATTGGACCGATCGGCGGTAAAGTACCGATTGTTATGGGTACATCTTCTGGATTCCTCGGCGTATTCAAGAGCGTGACAGCCGTGCTGGGACAGGGCGCGCTGACGTACGGCGCTATCCTTGGTGCGACAATTGTCGGCGGTCTGTTTGAGGGCGTGCTTGGCGTCTGTTTAAAGCCGCTTCGTAAATTTTTCCCGTCGGTTGTTACCGGCTGCGTCGTTATGGCGATCGGTCTTTCGCTGATTCCGGTTGGAATCAATTATCTCTGCGGCGGTTCCGGAACGAACGATTACGGTTCCATGCAGAATCTGTTCCTTGGAATGGTTGTTCTGATTGTAACGCTCGCATTGAAGCACTTTACAAATCCGAAGGGAATTTTAAGTACTGCTTCGATTCTGATCGGTATTTTAGTCGGCTACGTAGTAGCCATTGTTATGACAATGGTTCTGCCGCATACCGGAACGGCGGTTCTTGAGGATGGAAGCACAGTTTCCTATACATATTCCTGGGTTGTCAATTTCCAGCAGGTAAAAGACGCTTCCTGGTTCGCACTTCCGGGTATTGCAGGTTTTGGAAAACTGGCTGAGGTAAAACCGGTCTTCCGGCTGGAGGCCATTCTTCCGGTTGCAATCATGTTTATTGTAACAACCGTTGAGACGGTTGGTGATATCTGTGCCTGTGTAGAGAGCGGTATGGACCGCGAGGCAACCGATTCGGAGCTTTCCGGCGGTATTATCTGCGATGGTCTTGGATCAAGCTTTGCAGCAGTACTCGGTGTTCTTCCGAATACTTCTTTTGCACAGAATGTCGGCATTATTTCGATGACAAAAATTGTAAACCGTATGGCGCTTTCCTGCGGAGCAGTTTTCCTGATTCTCTGCGGACTCTGCCCGAAGATTGCAGCATTTGTATCCATCATGCCGCAGTCCGTACTGGGCGGTGCGGCCGTTATGATGTTTGCATCGATTCTGGTTTCCGGTATCCAGCTCATCACAAAAGAGCCGATCACAAGTCGTGAGATTACAATCGTTTCCGTTGCACTGGGTCTTGGCTATGGCCTTGGATCTACTGCAGGAGCGATTTCAGAGCTTCCTTATTATATCCAGCTGATTTTCGGCGGCTCCGGTATTGTTCCGGCGGCGGTTGCGGCGATTGTACTGAATATTATTATTCCAAAAGAGAAGAAAAAAGCAGAATAAAGAACAAAAAAGAAAAGACCTCTTATGTTTCCGGAAAGAAGTATTCCCGGGGAGAGATAAGAGGTTCTTTTTTATTGTGCTGCCCGGCATTCGGAGGGAACTGCCGGTAGAAGGCTCTGCAGGTAAAATGTCTGAAAATACGAGGAATATACAAAATGACGGAAAAAGCACAAAAAATCCGTCAATAGATAAAAGAATAACGAAAAAGAAAAAGTCAAGATTGACTATAAATTTTAAAATAGTGTACAAAATCGACAATATGAATTAAAAAAAACGAAATAAATTGTGAAAAATACATAAAAAATGCTTGTCAAAACGGGTGGAAGAGAGGTATAATCATTGCGTAAAAAGTGTGACGAAAATGTGAAAGTTTTAGGCAAAACGTATGATTAAAAACAATGGATTCTTCGTAAGCCTGGACAAAAGCAACAACGGAGCACGCAAAAAGAACGTAAATCACAAGGAGGACACCAAATGAAAAAGAAAGTAATTTCTGCATTACTGGCAAGCACCATGATCGTAAGCCTGGTAGCATGTGGCAGCACTGGAGGAGACAGTTCTGACACAAACAGCAAGAGCAGCGGCACAACAGCATCAAGTACGGCAGGCGGCGATGAAGCAAAGGATACCTCATCGGACAGCGGCTCCGGCGATGCAGCAGGTTCTGGTGAGTGGGTTGCAGCAGCTGATGAAGCAGACGATGCAGTACCGGGTGAAAATGACGATCGTGCGTTTGCAAAATTTGATCATGTCGTAGAAGTACATTATGGATATCAGATCGACCCGAAGGATACCACACTTCCGGACGGCGATTCCGTAGATAACAACCAGTACACCAGATACCTTCTGGATAACTACAACATCAAAGTTGTCTGCGACTGGACTGCAGGTAATGCATCTGACTTCCAGCAGAAAGTATCTCTGGCAATCGCATCTGCTTCCCTTCCGGATGCAGTCGTTGCACCAACCCGTAACTACCTGGTACAGGCAGCAAGAGCAGATCTTCTTGCAGACCTCTGGCCGGAGTTCAACCAGTACGCATCCAAACAGGTAAAAGAAATCATCGAGACTACCGAGGACGTGCGATCAACAATGCAACCGTAGACGGAACCTTCTGTGCACTGCCAAACATATCGGTAGATACCGATGGTGTTTACCTGTACTTTATCCGTCAGGACTGGCTGGATCAGTTAGGACTGGAAGTTCCGAAGACCGTAGATGAACTCGGCGAAGTAGCTCAGAAATTTAAAGACGCAGGTCTCAGCCCGGATTATGCAATCGCAGGTATTGATAACGGCGGAAGAACCTACTCCAACTTCCTGAACTCCTCCAACAACGGATACGGTTTCGATGCTGTATATCAGGCATTCAATGCAACACCGGGGTATTTTCTGAAAGATGATTCCGGCGAACTGTACTGGGGAACTACAACAGATGAAATGAAAGAAGCCCTTACCACCTTACATGACTGGTATGAAAAAGGCCTCATCAACCCGGAGGTTGGAACCACAACCAACGGCGACAATGCAAACAATGTTAAGAACGGAACCTGCGGTATCTTCATGGGACCATGGTGGAGCCTTGGATACGGAAACCCGGATTCCTTCCGTAACGATAACAATGCAAACTGGCAGGCATATCCGCTGTACACCAAAGACGGTGAGTGGAATGTTCATATGAAAGACGTTGGAACCACTTATACTATGGTAAGCAAAAATGCATCGGATGATGTGAAGAAAGCCATTGTTATCATGAACAACGTACTCGTTCGTGATGAGTCTACCTTCGATACTTCTGTAGCAATTGGCTGGTATCCGCTGCGTAACTGTATGGCAGCTACCGACGAGTGCGAGTATGAGTATGATGCACTGATGGGTATCCTCAAAGGCGAAGCATCTGCAGATGATTATCAGCAGGGCGGAAGCAAATTCAACGGTCTGTACAAGAACCTGGCAAACGATGCCGCAACTCTGAAAGACGTTATCTCTGAGGACTATGACGGATCCAGAGACCTGGCTGTAACCGATATGGATGTTAATACCAACAACGGACAGTTCAACAGATTCTATGCACTGCTGATTGGTGATCGTCCATACGCAACACTTGAACCGGATCACAAGATCTATTCTGAACTGTACTACACCATCGACGGAATGGATACCTACTGGACCCAGATTTCTGACCTGGAAGACAAGAGTATCCTTCAGTTCATCACTGGTGCGAAGAGCCTTGACGAGTGGGATCAGTTCTGCACCGACTGGCATGTACAGGGCGGCGATCAGATCCTTGAGCTGGTAAAAGATTACCTGGCTGAGTAACTAATGTAAATGTATGATGTGGAGGGTGGGGTACAGGAAAGCCTGTACCCCACTACTTTAAAAAAATGACATCAAAGGAGGAGCTTGCCGTGAAGAAGAAAAAAGGCCGTCTCGGGCTGTCAAATTCCTTTCACTATACGTTAATGGTTCTGCCGGGTTATATCTGGCTGTTCATGTTTTCTATCGTCCCGATGGTTGGTATTGTAATGGCATTCCAGGATTACAATCCGAGCAAAGGATGGTTCGGCTCTCCGTGGGTAGGTTTGAAATGGTTTAAATACCTGACCGTTATCCCGGATGCAAAACGGGCACTTGTCAATACTCTGATTATTGCAATCGCAAAGGTTATCCTGAATATCATCATTCCGCTGGTGTTCGCACTGCTGCTGAATGAGGTAAAGAATATGAAGTTCAAGAAGACGGTTCAGACGATCGTATATCTGCCGCACTTCGTATCCTGGGTTATCCTTGCAAACATCATCACCAATATCCTTGGCGCAAACGGAATTTTCAATACGGTCCGCAGCGCAATGGGTGCAACGGATACCGTTCTTCCGATGACCATGCCTGGCATCTTCCGTCAGTTACTGATCGGAACTGATGTATGGAAAGAGTTCGGTTACAACGCAGTTATTTATCTTGCAGCGCTGACCGGCATCAGCCCGAGCCTTTACGAGGCAGCCGCAATCGACGGCGCAAGCCGCTGGAAACGTGTATGGCACATCACCATCCCGGGACTGGTTCCGACCATCGTTCTTCTGACCACACTGGCAATGGGCAACGTTCTGAATGCAGGTTTCGACCAGGTATTCAACATGTACAACCAGCTGGTTATTGAAACTGGTGATATCATCGATACATACGTATACCGTATTGGTATTACAAACATGCAGTTCTCGCTGGCTACTGCAGCAGGTCTCTTCAAATCTGTTGTCAGCTTCGTGCTGGTTGTTACTTCTTATGTTTGTGCTTACAAGTTTGCTGATTACAAGATTTTCTAAGGAGGGCAGAAATTATGATAGAAAGCAAGAGTTTTGGCAGCAAAGCGTTTAAAGTCATAAATGCTATCATCCTGATTCTCCTGGCATTCAGCTGTTTTTATCCGTTATGGTATACGTTCTGCGTATCTATTTCTTCAAAAGCAGCCGCTGAGGGTGGTCTTGTAACGATTTACCCGATCGGATCAAACGTAAAATCCTACAGCCTGATTATGGGTGATTCCGCATTCTGGAATTCCTTCTGGATTTCCATCAAGCGAGTTGTGATTGGAACCATATGGACCATGGTTGTCCTGATTATGATGTCCTATCCGCTGGCAAAGAGCAAAACAGAGTACAAACCGAGAAATGTCCTGATGTGGATCCTGGTATTCTGTATGCTGTTCAATGGTGGTACCATTCCGTGGTTCATCACCGTTAAAAATTATGGTATGATCGATACGATGGCAGCACTGGTTCTGGCTGGTTCTGTTCCGGTATTCAACGTACTCCTGATGATGAACTTCTTCCGCGGCATCCCGGGAGACCTCGAGGAGGCAGCCCGTGTAGACGGCGCCGGCCCGTGGCGTATCCTGTGGCAGATTGTAGTTCCGTGTTCCAAACCGGTTATCGCAACCATCGTCCTGTTTACATCCGTTGGTTACTGGAACGAGTATTTCCAGGGCCTGGTATTAATGAACAAAGAGACGAACTATCCGTTACAGACCTACATCCGTCAGATCTCCGTTCAGATCCCGGTAGGCGTAACCCTGACTGCAGAGCAGTATCAGCAGTTAGCACAGAACTCTAACAAATCACTGGAGGCAGCAAAGGTATTTATCGCCCTTGTTCCTATGCTGATTGTATATCCGTTCCTGCAGAAATACTTCGTAACCGGTATTACACTGGGAGCAGTAAAAGAATAAGAGAAAACGCAGAAAAAGCGGCTTCTGAATCGAAACAGGAAGCCGCTTTTTTGCGCTTTTTTTCTTGCGTCCGGGGAGAAAACAGCGTAAGATAAAAAGGTATTGAGGTGAAAAACAAAATGTTTCTGGAGGGGATTTTATCATGAAAATACTTACATTCGGAGAACTGATGCTGCGTTTAAAAACACCGGAGCATCTGAAAATACTGCAGGCAGATACCTTTGAAGCCAGTTACGGCGGCGCGGAGGCGAACGTCGCGGTTTCTCTGGCAACACTCGGGAACGATGTTTCCTACGTGACAAAAGTGCCGGAGCACCAGGTCGGACAGGCGGCCATCAATGAAATCCGCCGGTTCGGTGTGGATACGACCCGTGTTCTGCGGGGCGGCGGCCGTGTCGGTATTTACTATTTTGAAAAGGGAACCAACATCCGACCGACGAGCGTGGTTTATGACCGCGCCTACAGCGCGATCGCGATGGCAGAAGCGGAGGAGTTTGACTGGGAAAAACTGCTCGAGGGCGTGGATCTCTTTTATTTCTCCGGTATCACGCCGGCCATCAGCTGCGAGATCGAAAAGACGCTGGAGAGCGCTCTTATGCTCTGCAAAGAGAAAAAAATCCAGGTGGTATGTGATCTCAACTACCGCGGAAAAATGTGGTCAGCAAAGGACGCACAGCGCGTCATGCGCCGTCTGATGTCTTACGTGGATGTCTGCATTGCAAATGATGAGGACTTTGAATCATCGCTTGGCATTCCGGCGTATGATGGAGATATGTCGCGCGGCATTGAACAGATCGAGTCTTACAAAGAGGGCATGCTGGAAATTCAGAAACAGTTCCCGAACTGTAAAGCAGTTGCGAGCGTGCTGCGCAATCTCTACACCGTGGAGGACGGCGACTGGATGGGAATTTACCTGAAAGACGGAAAATTCTATGAGAGCCCGGTTCACAAAGTACACAGCTTTGAGGCAGTCGGAGCCGGTGATGCGTTTGGTGCAGGACTGATTCACGCGATGGCGCATGATTTTGCGCCGCAGAGAACCATCGATTTTGCGATTTCTGCAAGCGTCTTAAAGCTGATGATTCAGCACGATGCCAACGTGGTCAGCGAAAAAGAGATTGAGCAGATCATGAAGCAGGGCGGAACAAATCTGCAGAGATAGAGGAAACAAAAAGATTCCGAGAGTACATACAGGACAGCAGGAGGAATAAAACTTGAAGAAACGGAATATTATATTAATAGGAATGCCGGGAGCCGGCAAAAGCAGCGTTGGCGTTATCCTTGCAAAGGCTTTGGGATATGAGTTTATTGATACGGATCTTGTGATTCAGCATCGGGAGAAACGTCTTCTGCGCGAGATTATTGCAGATGAGGGAAATGAAGGCTTTCTTGCGATTGAGAATGAGGTCAATGCGACTCTGGAAGCCGATGAAAGCGTCATTGCACCGGGCGGCAGTGCCATTTACGGAAAAGAGGCGATGGAGCATTTTAAAGAGATTGGAATAATCGTTTACCTGAAGCTGTCGTATGAGGATCTGGCAAAGCGTCTTGGAAACCTGAAGGGACGCGGCGTTGTGCTGAAAGAGGGTCAGACGCTCAAAGATCTTTACGATGAGAGAAGTAAACTGTATGAACAGTATGCCGAGATTACGGTCGATGAGAGCGGAAAGGATATCCAGGGCACGATTCTGGCACTTCGCGAGCAGATTGGCATGTAAGAAGGAACGGGTGGAATATTCGGAGAATTTTCAAAAACATAATATTACGTAATAATAAGGAAAATGTTCTGAAAGTTAGAAATTACATATAACGTTTCTCTGAATATTCCTGACCGGAAACGGTGGAAAAAAACGGAAATAGTACGGAATATATTAAAATTGATTTACAAAATATTAGATTTGAGTTAAGATAAGGGGAGACTGAAAAATCACTGCGGGGAGCAGTGCGTTTCAGCGTATCTGGAGTGTGTAAAAAAACAGGAAAAAGACTTTGATTCGTTAGATATTGGATAAAACACACTCGTTAAGTATGAGAAAGAAAATTTGAGGTGAATATATGGAACAGTATGTCATCAGAGGTGGAAATCCTCTTGTGGGCGAAGTGGAAATCGGGGGAGCAAAAAACGCGGCGCTTGCAATTCTTACGGCAGCAACGATGACCGATGAGACGGTCCTGATCGAAAACCTGCCGGATGTCAGTGATATTAATGTACTTCTGGAAGCAATCGCAGAGATCGGAGCCACCGTGGACCGCATCGACCGCCATACCGTGCGGATCAATGCAGCAACCATCGGAGATCTGAGCGTTGATTATGAATATATCAAAAAAATCCGCGCATCTTATTATCTTTTAGGCGCGTTGCTTGGAAAATACAAAAGAGCGGAAGTTCCGCTTCCGGGCGGATGTAACATTGGAAGCCGTCCGATCGACCAGCATTTAAAGGGATTCCGCGCACTCGGTGCTGAGGTAAGCATCCGTCATGGCGCAATCGTGGCAAGTGCGGCAGATCTGCATGGAAGCCACATTTTCCTGGATATGGTTTCCGTTGGAGCCACCATCAACATCATGATGGCAGCTTCGATGGCAAGAGGAAATACAACGATTGAGAATGCAGCGAAAGAGCCGCACGTTGTCGATGTGGCGAACTTCCTGAACAGCATGGGAGCAAACATCAAAGGAGCAGGAACCGATGTGATCCGGATCAAGGGTGTCGATACCCTGCACGGAACCAGCTATGCGGTCGTACCGGATATGATCGAGGCAGGTACGTATATGTTTGCAGCAGCAGCTACAAAGGGCGATGTGCTGATTAAAAACGTGATTCCAAAGCATCTGGAAGCAACAACCGCAAAGCTCGAGGAGATTGGCTGCGACGTAGAAGAGTTTGACGATTCCATCCGTGTGAGCGCAAGCAAACGTCTGGGCAGAACACACGTAAAGACACAGCCGTATCCGGGTTACCCGACCGATATGCAGCCGCAGATTGCGGTTACACTGGCACTGGCAAACGGTACGAGTATTGTAACAGAGAGTATTTTTGAAAATCGTTTTAAATATGCGGATGAGCTGGCACGTATGGGCGCCTGTATTAAAGTAGAAGGCAACACGGCGATCATCGACGGCGTAGAGAAATTTACCGGAGCAGAGGTTTCCGCACCGGATCTTCGCGCAGGTGCAGCACTTGTGATCGCAGGACTTGCAGCAGAGGGAATTACTGTGGTAGATGATATCGTATATATTCTGCGCGGATACGAGGATTTCGATGGAAAGCTCCGAGGACTCGGCGCTGAAATTGAGCGCGTGAATAATGCAAAGGATATCCAGAAATTCCGATTAAGAGCGTAAAAACAGCATAAAACAGATGTTGACAAAAAGGACGGTCCAATAAAAGGTACCGTTCTTTTATTTTACTTTATTGCGAAAAAATTGGCTTAAATTTTTACTACTATTATTGTGAATTATTTTTTACCTTTCAAAGCTGAGGCGGTCAGTGTTGGTAAAAAAAGATATTTAAAAAGGTACAAATTTATATCGGAAATGAGGAACGTCCGAATATAGAAAATTACCTTTCCTCTGTGCAGATGGGATTGTGGATGCCATTATCCAGAGCGCACGGTAAAACACCGCGGGAACCATGGCAGTATGGAGATATGGCATTAAAAGAAGTAAAAAATGGATTAACTTCAGACATCGACTTGTGCCATATCTTTATCACGCAGCCTGCCAGAGTCATCAGTCTGGTATTCCAATGATTCGTCCGCTTGTGATGGAATATCCGAAAGATCCAATCGCAAAGATACAGAATCTGTCTTATATGCTTGGTGATGCATTGCTTATTTCACCCGGATTTGACAGAGATGAATATGAACTGTATCTTCCGGAAGGCCGGTGGCAGGATATTGAAAGTAAAGAAGTATTGCATGTGCCTGCACAACTATGGAAACAGGAAGATCTTGAATTTATGACATTTCAAAAAAAGATGTTGATTAGCTATTGTGCACAAAATAGATGCATAAGAATGTGAAAAATGGATAAAAGAAAAAAGCTGAAATCATAAGAACTGACTTGACAAAAGAGATTTATCTGTGCTATATTCAACTACAGTTGTAGTGTGTAACTCGATTTTTGGAGGCATTAACTATACATAACAGGAATTGTTTATGTGGGTTAGTGTCTCTTTTTTGTGCTCTGTTTTAGAAAAAAGAGTACAGACCGGCTAAAAAGATGCAAAACCGCAGAAACTTTTCTTGTAAAAAGTATAAACTACACAAGGAGTAAAAAAATGAAGGACAAAATTTTTAGTGTTCTGCAGCGAGTGGGAAGAAGCTTTATGCTCCCGATCGCAATTCTTCCGGTAGCCGGACTTTTGCTGGGAATCGGAAGCTCATTTACCAATGCAACCACGATTGAAACGTATGGGCTGACAAGCTTGCTCGGCAACGGCACAATTCTTCATGCGCTGTTGGTGATCATGAACAAAGTAGGAAGTGCGGTGTTTGATAACCTGCCTCTGATTTTTGCGGTAGGTGTTGCAATTGGTATGGCAAAGAAGGAAAAAGAGGTTTCTGCCCTGTCAGCCGTTATTGCGTATTTTGTTATGAATACAGCGATTAACGCAATGCTGACCATTACGGGGCAGATTCTGGAAAACGGAGAAATTGCAGAATCCGTTCTGGAAGGAACCATCACTTCTGTCTGCGGTATTCAGTCACTGCAGATGGGTGTGTTTGGCGGTATTATTGTCGGTCTTGGAGTTGCTGCACTTCATAATCGTTTTTACCGGATCCAGCTTCCGAATGCACTTTCTTTCTTTGGAGGTACTCGTTTTGTACCGATTATTTCTACGATCGTCTATATGTTTGTGGGAATTTTAATGTATTTTGTATGGCCGGTTGTACAGAACGGCATTTATGCGCTGGGTGGCCTGGTAACCGGCTCCGGTTATGTCGGAACGCTGATTTTCGGTCTGATTAAACGGGCACTGATTCCATTTGGTCTGCATCACGTATTTTATATGCCGTTCTGGCAGACGGCAGTCGGAGGTACCATGGAAGTGGCAGGACAGATGGTGCAGGGCGGACAGAATATTTTCTTCGCACAGCTTGCGGATTCTGCGAATATCGCACATTTCAGTGCAGATGCAACGAGATATTTCTCCGGAGAATTTATTTTTATGATTTTCGGACTTCCGGGAGCGGCACTTGCCATGTACCATTGTGCGAAACCGGAGAAGAAAAAAGCAGCAGGCGGTCTGCTTCTTTCCGCAGCACTTGCGTGTATGGCAACCGGTATCACAGAACCGCTGGAATTCTCTTTCCTGTTTGTTGCACCGGCGTTGTTTGTCGTGCAGGTTATTCTTGCGGGAACAGCTTATATGATCGCACACATCCTGAATATCGCAGTAGGTCTTACCTTTTCCGGCGGACTTCTGGACTTCTTCCTGTTCGGTATTCTGCAGGGAAATGAAAAGACAAGCTGGATGAGGGTGATTCCGGTCGGCATTCTTTATTTCTTCCTGTATTATTTTATCTTCAAATTCATGATTAAAAAGTTTGATTTTAAGACACCGGGTCGCGAGGATGATGATGTGGAAACCAAGCTTTATACGAAAGCAGATGTAAATGCAAGAAAAGAGGCGCAGAGCGATGGGGTGGCATCGGAAGATGCCATGAGTGAAGCGATCACAAAAGGTCTTGGCGGAAAGAAAAATATTTCGGATGTGGACTGCTGTGCGACAAGACTGCGCTGTACTGTTCATGATGCAGCGAGAGTCAGCGATGGTATTTTAAAGGCGACAGGGGCATCTGGCGTTGTGCATAAAGGAAATGGTGTACAGGTTATTTACGGACCGAATGTAACTGTGATAAAATCAAATTTAGAGGATTATCTGGAAAAAGCTCCGAATACGTATGCGGAAGCAGAAAATACACCAACCCCAAAAGAGGCGGAACCGACGCAGGAAACAAAAGAACAGAAGGTTGTGGATACGATTACTGTCTGCAGCCCGATAAGCGGACTGGCAGCCGACCTTTCTACTGCGCCGGATGAAGCGTTTGCGGAAAAGATGATGGGAGACGGCGCTGTTGTGACACCGGAAGATCCTTATGTGCGTGCTCCGGAGGACGGAGAAGTCGCGTTTGTTTTTGACACAAAACATGCGATTGGATTTGTAACCGATTCCGGAGTCAGCCTTCTGATTCATGTCGGAATTGATACAGTAAAACTGAACGGAGAGGGATTTGAGGCACTGGTAGAAAGCGGTCAGACCGTGAAAAAAGGTGATCCGATGCTGAAGCTGGATCTGGAATATCTGAAAACACATGCGCCGTCGGTTACGTCACCGGTTCTTTGCACAGAGCTGGAGGAGAACCAGAGAATCCGTCTTTTGGCAGACGGACCGGTAAAAGCAGGAGATCCTTTATTTGCGATTGAGATTCTCGCGTAAGCTGTGCCTTAAAAACGGGTGAGAAGAATGTACAGGATAGCAAAAACACTGAACCACAATTCATTTATTGGTGTGGAAGAAGAAAATAATCGGGAATATCTGGTCATGGGGAAAGGAATTGCATTTGGGAAAAAAACGGGACAGCGTGTACAGCCGGGAGACGATGCCCGCATTTATTCCCTGACAGAGATGACGGAGCGAGGAAATGCCAGAACCATTGTACAGGGCGTTTCTCCGCTCAGCCTGGAGCTGGCGAGTGCCGTGCTTGACGAGGCAGAAAAGGAATTTGGAAAAATTGACCGTTCCATCGTCTTTCCAATGGCAGATCATCTGGATTTTGCTGTCCGGCGGATTCAGAACGGTGAGCAGATCAGCAATCCGCTCACCGACGATATCCGTGTGATGTTTTACAAAGAGTATAAAGTTGCTTCCTGTATCAGGGAGCTTTTAAAAGAACGGCTTCAGATCGAAATTGATGAACATGAAATCGGCTATCTTGCACTTCATGTTCATTCGGCAATTGTGGAGGAAAATGTTTCACAGGCCATGGAAGTAGCAAGAGCAGTCCGGGAGAGCATTTCTTTGGTGGAGCATATCACCGGGCATACCATCGATGTGATGTCGTTGTCGTATAACCGTATGATGAACCATATCCGCTATATGGTTGCAAGAGCGGTCAGTGGGGAAAAACTGAAAGTAAATATGAATGACTACATGTCCGTAAAGTTTCCGAAAGCCTTTCAGGCGGCGAAACGAATCTGTGAGGAGATGGAAAAGAGGCTGAAACTTCCGATGGAGGAGATCGAAATTGGATATCTCGCTATGCACATAGAACGGATTATGGACAGAGAAGAAGGAGAATAAAAGCATGAAATCATTTGAATATACCATTAAAGATGAACTGGGAATCCACGCAAGACCGGCAGGAATGCTGGTAAAGGAGGCAAAAAAATTTTGCATCGGAATGCACCATCACAAAAGATGGAAAAACGAAAAAACTGACTCAGCTGATGATGCTGATGTCACTTGGTGTAAAGCAGGGAGATACCGTAACCGTTGCAGCAAACGGAGAGGACGAAGATGCAGCGATTGAGACGCTGAAAGCGTTTTTCGAAGCAAATCTGTAAAAAGTACGCTCGGAGGATAAAAAATGCAGTATTTTCAGGGGAAATCCGTATATAAAGGAATTGTTATGGGACCGGTTGCGGTTCTGAAGAAAAATGATTACCAGGTTAAAAGAGCCCGGATTGAAGATTCGGAAGCAGAAGTAAAACGTGTGAAAGAAGCCGTGGAGGTTTCGAAAAAACAGCTTGGCAGACTGTATGACAAGGCAGTCCGGGAAGTTGGAGAGGCAAGTGCGGCGATCTTTGAAGTTCATCAGATGATGCTGGAGGATGAGGACTATCTGGAATCAATGGAGAACATGATCCGGACAGAACTGGTAAATGCAGAATATGCAGCGGCAGCAACCGGCGATAATTTTGCAGAGATGTTTGCAGCTATGGATGATGAATATATGAAAGCTCGTTCCGCAGATGTAAAAGATATTTCCGAACGTCTGGTCCGCAATTTAAGCGGCGAGGGAGATAACGACCTGAGTTCTATGGAACCATCTGTTATAGTGGCAGACGATTTAAGTCCGAGTGAAACTGTACAGATGGACAAAGAAAAAATACTTGCGTTTGTGACTGTGCATGGATCTACCAATTCTCATACTGCGATTCTTGCGCGAATGATGAATATTCCGGCATTAATCGGCGTCCCGATGGATTTAAACGGTCTGAAAACAGGCATGACGGCCGTTGTAGACGGTTTTTCAGGTCAGGTTATCTTTGAGCCGGAGGAGGATGTGCGGAAGGAAACCGAAAAAAGAATGCAGGAAGAAGCAGAAAAACAGAAGCTTCTTGAGGAGTTGAAAGGAAAAGAAAATATTACGCCGGATGGCCGTAAGATCAACATCTATGCAAATATCGGCAGTGTTGGTGACCTTGGCTATGTGATGGAAAATGATGCCGGCGGAATTGGACTTTTCCGAAGCGAATTCCTCTATCTTGGAAGAAATGATTTCCCAACGGAGGAAGAACAGTTTCAGGCATATAAACAGGCCGTGCAGACCATGGCAGGCAAAAAAGTGATTATCCGTACGCTGGATATCGGGGCAGATAAGCAGGTAGAATACTTTAATCTTGGAAAAGAAGAAAATCCGGCGCTTGGGTACCGTGCAATCCGGATTTGTCTGAAACAGCCGGAAATTTTTAAAGCGCAGCTTCGCGCATTGTTCCGCGCAGCCGTTTACGGAAACCTTTCTGTCATGTATCCGATGATCACATCAACAGAAGAGGTAGAAAAAATCTACGCAATTGTTGCAGAGGTAGAGGAAGAGCTGAAAGCACAGGAAGTGCAGTATAAAATTCCGGAGCAGGGCATTATGATCGAGACACCGGCAGCCGTGATGATCAGCGACCGTCTGGCGGAAATGGTGGATTTCTTCAGCATCGGAACGAATGACCTGACGCAGTATACCCTGGCGATTGATCGTCAGAATGAGCAGCTGGATGATTTCTACAATCCACACCATGAAGCCGTTCTTCGGATGATTCGCATGGTGGTGGAAAATGCACACAAATGCGGAAAATGGGCAGGAATCTGCGGGGAGCTCGGTGCAGATCTGACATTGACGGAGCAGTTTGTACGAATGGGAGTGGATGAGCTTTCTGTTGCTCCGTCCATGATTCTGAAGTTGCGGAAGGTTGTCCGCGAGATGAAAGCAGAAGAGTAGAAAAAACGATACAGCAGATAAGAAAACTCTCTGTTCTGGAGAGTTTTCTTATCTGTTCACAAATAACAGAAGATACAGCCGAAAAATCAGAAAAAAGAAAGGATGTTTGGGACAACAGTAAGAAAATGTCTCAAATCCTTTTATTTCCTCTTGACGAATGGCGTATTTTGCGATAGTGTATCAGAGTAACAAAAAACAAAATCAAAAATTCAGTTGCTTTTCTCTTATTCAGAGTGGTGGAGATACATAGGATCTGTGAAACCACGGCAACCCCCAGACAGAATAGTCTGTACGGGAAGGTGCCAGCCTGAGCGAAATTTTCGAACAATAAGGGGATTTGAACATTACTATTCAGGTCCGCTAAAAATTGCGGATCTTTTTTTACGAAAAAATGTTCAGGGAAAGCCAAAGCCCACGAACGAAAAGCAAAAAGAGAAGAGAAGAAAAAAAAAGGGAGAAAAAAGAATGGAAAAAAAGGACTGTTTACTTCTGAGTCTGTAACCGAAGGACATCCGGACAAAATCTGTGATGCCATTTCTGACGCGATTCTGGATGCGCTGCTTGAGCAGGATCCGATGAGCCGTGTAGCTTGCGAAACCTGTACTACAACAGGATACGTTATGGTAATGGGTGAGATTACATCCAACGCACACATTGATTTCCAGCAGGTTGTACGTGATACCGTTCGCGAAATCGGCTACGACCGTGCAAAATACGGATTTGACGCAGATACCTGCGCTGTTGTAACTGCAATTGACAAACAGTCCACCGATATCGCTATGGGTGTAGACAAAGCGCTCGAAGCAAAAGAGAGCAATATGAGCGATGAGGAGATCGATGCCATTGGAGCAGGAGATCAGGGAATGATGTTCGGATTCGCAACCAACGAGACCGAAGAGTACATGCCATACCCGATCTACATGGCACACAAACTGGCCCGCCAGCTGACCAAAGTCCGCAAAGACGGTACTTTAACATACCTTCGTCCGGATGGAAAAACACAGGTAACCGTAGAGTATGATGAGAACGGCAAACCGTTCCGCCTTGACGCTGTTGTTCTTTCCACACAGCATGATCCGGAAGTATCCCAGGAGCAGATCCATGAGGATATCAAAAAATACGTATTCGACGAAATTATCCCGGCAGACATGGTAGATGAGCACACCAAGTTCTTCATCAACCCGACCGGCCGTTTTGTAATCGGCGGACCTCATGGAGATTCCGGCCTCACCGGACGTAAGATCATCGTAGACACCTACGGCGGATACGCTCGTCACGGCGGCGGAGCTTTCTCCGGAAAAGACTGTACAAAGGTAGATCGTTCTGCAGCTTATGCAGCACGTTACGTAGCAAAGAATATCGTAGCAGCAGGTCTTGCCGACAAATGCGAGGTTCAGCTTTCCTACGCAATCGGTGTCGCTCATCCGACCTCTATCATGATCGACAGCTACGGCACAGGAAAACTCTCCGACAACAAACTGACCGATATCGTTCGCGAGAACTTTGATCTTCGCCCGGCCGGAATCATCAAAATGCTGGATCTGCGCCGTCCGATCTACAAACAGACTTCCGCTTACGGCCACTTCGGAAGAAACGATCTGGATCTGCCGTGGGAGAAACTGGACAAAGTAGAAGACCTGAAGAAATACCTCTAATTTCAGGCTTTTCTGTTTATAGAAAGTTTAGAAAGATTCATCTAAGTTAATGAAAAATCCTCAGGCGTTGTGCTATAATAAATTTAGACTGCGTACTGGGGATTTTTTGTGCGCAAAAGTACGAAATATGTGTTGGAAAACAGGTGGATCTTATATGGAAAAAAAGAAGAAAAGCATGAAATTAAGGACGAGAGTAATCATTTCTTTTTTCATCATCATACTGGTTCCGATCGTGATGTGTGCCTTGACGTTTTACTTTTTTGTAGGGTATAAAGCAAAGATTATCGGTGAAAAATACGGTCTTGCGAACGCAACATACCGGACGATTTCGAACAACACCCTGCTGCTGAATGCGATGACATCAGAAGAGTACGACGAAGTAGAGGATACCGCGAAATCGGATACGGCAAAGCTGGAAGAAACGAATTATCTCTCTGTTCTGAATGCAAGACTGCAGAAAAAACAGTCGTTTATCGCGGTGCGCGAGGATGGTGTTATCATTTACAATGGCTCGGAGGAGCTGTCGTCGGAGGAGCTGGAAAATGAGCTGCCGAAATACGGTGACCCGGGGGCCAATTTGAAGGGCGGCGTTTATTTCCGCAATGAAAAACAGTGGATGGTCAAACAGGTGGACTATAAGAACTCGGACGGAAAAGAATGCAGTGCGTTCATCGTCACCAAGACAGACCAGATTGCGCCGCAGATTACGGGCATGGTAAAAGAGCTAGGCATCGTGATTGTGCTGATTCTGGTGCTCACCAGTCTGGGCCTGAGCTTCTGGATTTACCGCGGTGTGATCGGACCGCTCGAGCAGCTGAAAAAGGCGACACAGAATATCAAAGACGGAAATCTGGATTTCACTGTTGAACCGTGCGGCGTGGCGGAGATTAATGACCTCTGCGAGGACTTTGAGGAGATGCGTATCCGGCTGAAAGAGACGGCGGAGGAAAAAGTCGAGTTTGACAAAGAGAATAAAGAGCTGATCAGTAACATTTCGCATGATCTGAAAACACCGATTACCGCGGTCAAGGGTTATGTCGAGGGAATCATGGACGGTGTGGCAAATACGCCGGAGAAGATGGACCGCTACATCCGCACCATTTACAACAAAGCGAATGAGATGGACCGTCTGATCAATGAGCTGACGTTTTATTCCAAGATTGACACGAACCGCATTCCGTATACGTTTTCGAAGATTCACATTGCGGATTATTTTGATGACTGCGTGGAGGAACTGAATCTGGAGCTTGACGCGCAGCATGTGGATCTGACATACTTTAATTATCTCGAGGACGACCCGATCGTCATCGCGGATGCGGAGCAGATCAAGCGTGTCATCAATAACATTGTAAGCAATTCCATCAAATATATGGACAAGAGCCATAAGGTCATCAACATCCGTCTGCGTGATGTCGGAGATTTTGTGCAGGTGGAGATTGAGGATAACGGAAAGGGAATTGCGACGAAGGATCTGACGAAGATTTTCGATCGCTTTTATCGTACCGACGCGTCCCGCAACAGCACGAGAGGCGGCAGCGGAATTGGTCTTTCCATCGTGAAGAAGATTCTCGAAGACCACGGCGGAAAAGTGTGGGCCACCAGCAAAGAAGGGGTGGGAACCACGATGTACTTTGTATTAAGAAAATATCAGGAGGTACCTGTTTCATGAGTAAAATACTGATTGTTGAGGATGAGGAATCCATTGCAGATCTGGAGAAAGATTATCTCGAGCTTTCGGGCTTTGAGGTGGAGATTGAAAACCAGGGAGACACCGGTCTTGTGCGGGCGATCAAGGAGGATTTCGATCTGCTGATCCTGGATCTGATGCTGCCGGAGGTGGATGGCTTTGAGATCTGCCGTGAGGTGCGTGAGAAGAAAGATATTCCGATTATCATGGTTTCGGCAAAGAAGGATGATATCGACAAAATCCGCGGACTCGGTCTTGGTGCGGATGATTATATGACGAAGCCATTTTCTCCGAGTGAGCTGGTTGCGCGCGTGAAAGCGCATCTGGCACGGTACGACCGTCTGGTCGGAAACGGCAAGAAAGAGAATGATGTTGTGGAGATCCGCGGCATCAAGATTGACAAAACGGCACGCCGCGTGTGGGTGAACGGAGAGGAGAAGCAGTTTACAACGAAAGAGTTCGATCTGCTGACCTTCCTTGCGGAGAATCCGAACCGCGTTTTCACGAAAGAAGAGCTGTTCCGTGAGATCTGGGATATGGAGTCCATCGGAGATATTGCGACGGTTACGGTGCATATCAAGAAGATCCGTGAAAAAATAGAGTTTAATACGGCAAAGCCGCAGTATATCGAGACGATCTGGGGCGTTGGATATCGGTTTAAGGCATAAAGAATCTGTGTTTCGGGGAGAGATAAAATGGGAAAAATTTACTATCTGATGGGAAAAAGTGCGTCAGGGAAAGATCATATTTATGAGCATCTGATCCAGGAGACGGCGCTGGATTTAAAACCGTTTGTCCTGTATACAACACGGCCGATCCGGAGCGGGGAGCAGGACGGAAGAGAGTATTTCTTTGTGGATGAAAAACGGCTTTCGGAACTGCGGGAGGCCGGAAAGATTATCGAGGAGCGCATGTATTCGACGGTGCAGGGGCCGTGGTATTATTTTACGGCGGATGACGGGCAGATTGATCTTGCGAAGCATGATTATCTCGGAATCGGGACACTGGAATCGTATCTGAAATTAAAGGCATACTTCGGGGAGCAGGCGATGGTTCCGCTGTATGTCGAGGTGGACGATGGGCTGCGGCTTTCGCGGGCACTGGAACGGGAAAGAAAACAGACAGAGCCGAAATACGCGGAGATGTGCCGGAGATTCCTGGCGGACTGTGAGGATTTTACGGAGGAGAAAATTGCGGAAGCTGGAATTGTCCGCAGATTTTCCAATAATTCTACGCCGGAAGACTGTTTTTCCGAAATTCAGAATTTTGTGGAACAACAGAAAAAGTTGTGATATACTTAATGCAGTATTAGTAAGAAATACAAAAGAACTCCAGGGGGTGATTTTATGCAGGGTTTTCAGAAGGTTGTAGGACATCAGGAAATCATAACGCATTTACAGAATGCCATTTCGATGAATAAAGTATCTCATGCTTATCTTTTTGGCGGAGAGAGTGGATCGGGAAAGAAAATGATGGCTTCACTGTTTGCGATGACGCTTCAGTGCGAGAAGCACGGGGTCGAGCCCTGTATGGAATGCCCGTCCTGTAAAAAGGCACAGAGCCAGAATCATCCGGATATCATTTATGTGAAGCATGAAAAGCCGAACACCATCAGCATCGATGAAATCCGCGAGCAGCTCATTAACGATGTGATGATCAAGCCGTACAGCAGTCCGTACAAGATTTATATCATCGACGAGGCGCAGAAGCTGACACTTCAGGCGCAGAACGCGCTGCTGAAGACGATCGAGGAGCCGCCGGCCTACGCAGTTGTCATGCTTCTGGCAGACAACCCGGATGCGCTGCTTCCGACGATTTCGTCACGCTGCGTGCAGTTAAATTTAAAACCAGTGGGAGACCAGCTTGTGAAAGATTATCTGATGAACGAAATGCATGTGCCGGATTACCAGGCAGAGGTTGATGCGTCCCTGGCGCAGGGAAATATCGGAAAAGCAGAGCGGATTGCCCGTTCTCCGGAATACGAGGAGACGCTGGAAAGTGCACTCCGCATGGCAAAGTACGCCGACAGTATGCCGCTGTATGAAATCGTGGAGACGATCAAAAAACTGACGGCCGAAAAAGACAATATTGATGATTATTTCGATATCTTTTCTTTATGGTTCCGCGATGTTCTGCTCTTTAAGGCGACAAAAGAGGTCGATTCCCTTGTGTTCAAGCAGGAGCTGAATGGAATCCGTGAGAGAGCAAATAAGAGCTCATACGAAGGCCTGGAGAAGATTATAGAGGCGATTCAGAAGGCGAGAGCCCGCCTGAACGCGAATGTTAATTTTGATTTAACCATGGAGCTTATGTTCCTGACAATGAAGGAAAACTGATAACATGATAACAATTATAGGAGTACGTTTTCGAAACGTAGGAAAAGTATATTATTTCTCGCCGAGAGAGCTGGACATCTGCGTGGGCGACCACGTTATCGTTGAGACGGCGCGCGGCGTAGAGTATGGTTTCGTTGTGCTGGGGCCAAAAGAAGTTGACGATTCCAAGGTGATCCAGCCGTTGAAAGAAGTCATCCGCATTGCAACGCCGAAGGATGATGCGCGGGAGGAGAGCAACCGCAAGAAAGAAAAAGAAGCGTTTGAAATCTGCCAGAAGAAGATCCGGGCGCACAACCTGGAGATGAAGCTGATCGATGCAGAGTATACGTTTGACAATAACAAGATGCTGTTTTACTTTACCGCCGACGGAAGAATTGATTTCCGTGAGCTGGTAAAGGATCTGGCGGCTGTCTTTAAGACGAGAATCGAGCTTCGCCAGATCGGTGTCCGCGATGAGACAAAGATCCTCGGCGGAATCGGCATCTGCGGCAGACCGCTTTGCTGCCATACGTATCTGTCCGAGTTTGCACCGGTTTCGATCAAGATGGCAAAAGAGCAGAACCTGTCCCTGAACCCGACGAAGATTTCGGGTGTCTGCGGACGACTGATGTGTTGCCTGAAAAACGAGCAGGAAACCTATGAATACCTGAACCGCAAGCTGCCGGGTGTCGGCGATATCGTAACGCTGCCGGACGGCATGAAAGGTGAGGTTTCCGGTGTGAATGTGCTTCGTCAGCTCGTAAAAGTGCTGGTGGATGTGAACGATGAGAAGGAAATGCGGGAGTGCCCGGTGGAAGAGCTCAAGTTCAAGCCGAAGCATAAGAAGGAAAAAGGCAAAGAGAAGAAAAAAGACAGAAACAGCTCCGGGGAGCAGGCTTCTTCGGAAGAGGCAAAACAGCCGGAATAAGATTGATTTGGAATGCATTTTGAAAAAAGTAAGCGCCGGGTAAAACTGACGCTTCTTTTTGTGTGATGCGGCGCTGGGCGGTCAGCAGGAGGAGGGATTTTCATTGGATAGAAAAGAAGAATTTTTGAAGCCGGGTGAGCGGCTCGATGATCTGCAGAACGGTTACTGGATGATACAGAATCCATCCCTTTTCTGCTATGGCATTGACGCGGTGCTGCTGGCATCCTACGCGAAGGTGAAGCGCGGGGAGCGGGCGATGGATTTCTGCACGGGATCGGGAATTGTGCCGATTCTGCTGAAGGCGAAGACAAACGGAGAGCATTTTTCCGGGCTGGAAATTCAGGAGTACAGTGCCGAGATGGCACAGCGGAGTGTGCGGTACAATCATCTGGAAAATGATGTTGAGATTTTCCAGGGAGATGTGAAAACGGCATCGCAGCAGTTTGGAAAAGAAGTGTTTGATGTGGTAACGTGCAATCCGCCGTACATGACGGGGCAGCACGGGCTGACGAATGCGCTTGAGGCGAAGACGATTGCGCGGCATGAGGTGCTGTGCTCGTTTGATGATATTGCGAAAGAGGCATCGGCGGTTTTAAAGACGAAAGGACGGTTCTATCTGGTGCACCGGCCGTTCCGGCTGGCGGAGATTTTTTCGACGCTGAAAAAATATCATCTGGAACCAAAAAGGATGCAGCTCGTTTATCCGTTTGTGGACAAGGAGCCGAACATGGTGCTGATCGAGGCGATGAAAGGCGGGAATCCGAGAATTACCGTGGAGAAACCGCTGATTGTGTATGAGATGCCGGGCGTGTATACAAAGGACATCCGGGAATTATATGGAGACGGGAGATAAGAACATGGCAGGAAAATTATATTTGTGTGCAACACCAATTGGAAATCTGGAGGACATGACCTTCCGTGCAATCCGCATTCTGCAGGAGGTCGATCTGATCGCGGCGGAGGATACGAGAAACAGCATTAAGCTGCTGAACCATTTTGAGATTCATACGCCGATGACGAGTTATCATGAATACAACAAATACGACAAGGGCCGCGAGCTGGTGCAGAAGCTGCTGGCGGGAACGAACATTGCCCTTATCACCGATGCCGGAACACCGGGAATCTCAGACCCGGGGGAGGAGCTGGTGAAAATGGCATACGAAGCCGGAATCGAAGTGACGAGTCTGCCGGGGGCGTGTGCGTGTGTAACGGCACTGACGCTGTCGGGACTTTCGACGAGAAGATTTGTGTTTGAAGCGTTTCTTCCGCCGGATAAAAAAGAACATAAACTGGCGCTGGAGCGGCTGAAAAACGAGACACGAACCATGATCGTGTACGAGGCGCCGCATCATCTGCTGAAAACGCTGCGGGAACTGCTGGAAATCCTTGGCAACCGCCGCCTGACACTGTGTCGGGAACTGACGAAAAAGCATGAGACAGCATGGCAGACCACAATAGAAGATGCCATTACCCGCTACGAGCAGGAAGATCCGAAGGGCGAATGCGTTCTTGTGATCGAAGGCAGAAGCCAGAAAGAAATCGAGGACGAGGCGAAGGCTGCGTTTGAGGAAATTTCGATTGAGGAACATATGAAACGGTATGAAGACCAGGGGATTGCGCGGAAAGAGGCGATGAAGCTTGTGGCAAAAGACCGTGGCGTAACGAAGAGAGATATTTATCAGTATTTACTGGGAAAAGAATAACGACACGCTCTAAGAGAAGGAAAGAGAGGAAGAAGTATGAAAATCTGTAAAATTTTGTGTTATTGTATTTGTTTTACAGATTTGGAGATATTCCTTGTCCGGTAGTTACTCCCGTCTGTTATAATAGGAACAATGAAGTATTTTTGAGGGAGGAAATTTTTTTATGTCACAGTCACAAACCCAGCGGAGTTCCCGGGTTGATCTGCTTCACGGCTCGATTCTGAAATCTCTGCTTCTTTTTGCACTTCCGATCATGGCATCCCGTGTATTTCAGCAGATTTACAACACGATGGACACACTGATTGTCGGCCATACACTCGGCGATTCGTCGATTGCAGCTATGGGTGCCTGCTCGTCGATCTATGAAATGATGACCGGATTTACGTTCGGCGTCGGAAACGGGCTCGCGATCGTCACGGCGCGATGCTTTGGAAGACAGGAGACGGAACGGATGAAAAAATCCGTTGCATCCTGTATCGTTATTGGTATTACCGTTACACTGGTGGTCACCGTTCTTGCAACGATTTTCATGCATCCGCTGTTGCGGCTGCTGAAAACACCGGCAGAAATCCTCGAAGAATCCTACAGCTACATTTCAATTCTATCCGTTTTTCTGTTTGTCATGTTTGCCTACAACCTGTGCTCCGGTCTGTTGGGAGCAATCGGAAACAGCTTTATGCCGCTTGTTTTCCTGATTATTTCATCGTTGGTAAACATTGTACTGGATTTGCTGTTTATCCGTTCTTTCGGCATGGGTGTTCGCGGTGCTGCAATTGCAACCGTGATTGCGCAGGGAATTTCCGTCGTGCTCTGCCTGATTTATATTGTTACCAAAGCAAAAATTCTGCTTCCGGAAAAACGTCATTTTGAACCGGATCGCGGACTGTACATGGAGCTTCTGGCACAGGGATTTTCGATGGGATTTATGAGCAGTATTATCTATGTCGGTTCGATTGTCCTGCAGCCGGGCATCAACAGCCTTGGCTATGAAACAATTGCGGGACACACGGCTGCGAGAAAGCTGTTTTCCTTCTCGATGATGCCGCTTTCCTCGATGGCACAGGCAGTCAACACATATGTGGCACAGAACCGCGGCGCGGACAACTGGGAGCGCGTACGGAAAGGCATTCGCTATGCTTATATTTTCTGCTTCAGCGTGACCGCATGCCTGATTCTCCTTGTCACGCCGCTTGCACCGACGATGGTTCATCTGATCTCCGGCTCGTCCGACCCGACTGTCCTCGGAAACGGAGCCCGCTACCTCCGTGTAGCCATTCCGTTCTTCTTTGCGCTCGGCCTCGTCAACTGCAGCCGCCTTGCACTGCAGGCACTCGGAGAAAAGATTCTTCCGCTGCTGTCGAGTTTTATTGAGCTTTTCGGAAAAATTATTTTTGCGATGGTGTTTATCCCGCGCTACCACTACAGTGCCGTGATCTGGTGCGAACCGATCATCTGGTGCTTCATGGCAGCAGAACTTGTGATTTCGCTGTATCGAAATCCTTATATGAGAAAAGGGAAGTCTGGAAACTGATTTTTTTCAAAAACAGAACCCGGGGCAGTCTACAAAAAACGGTAGATTGCCCCGGGTCTGTTTTTTTGACTAAATAAAGGAAGTCCCCTGCTTCTATTGCGAAAAAAAGCAGATTTACTCTGCCCAGGTACCATTTACAAAAATATCGGTTTCGCTTCCATCTTCGCGGATACCTACGATGTGCAGGTCATCCGATCCAACCATAAAGTCAACGTGGATCAGAGAATCATTCACACCTTTTTCCAGAATTTCCTCGTTGCTCATCTCCAGAAATCCATCGAGCACCTCAGGGAAACCGGCGCCAGCGGCAACGTGGCAGCATGCGTTTTCATCGAAAAGGGTATTAAAGAACATCAGCCCGGACTGGTTAATCGGAGATTCTTTCGGAACGAGTGCAACCTCGCCGAGCATTGCAGCACCGTCGTCCATGGCGAACATTTTTTTCAAAACCTCTTCGCCCTGCTCTGCGTGGCAGTCAACGACTTTTCCATCCTTGAAATCGACGGTAAAGTTGTTGATGATCTGTCCCGACCAGCTTAAAGGTTTTGTGGAAACGAGACGGCCTTCACATTTTCCTCTCATCGGGCTGGTGAAGACTTCTTCGGTCGGCATGTTTGGAACGTAGAAGGTGTTGTTCATATGGTTGATATCACCGGCGCCGCTCCATTTTGCGCCCGGAATCAGCTCAACGGTGAAATCCGTACCGTTTTTGCTGGTGTAATGCAGCTTGTGGAATGCCTGCTCATTCAGCCAGCTGGCTTTCTGGGTCATGAGGTCGCAGTGTGCCTGCCAGATCTTTTCTGCATCTTCGCCGTCTTTTAAGTAAACACAGTCGAAAATAGCATCCCACAGTTTTTCAACAGCAATATCCTCCGGCTCGCCCGGGAATACTTTTTCTGCCCATTTTGGAGAAGCGGCGGCAACGATCAGCCACTGATGCTTTCCATCGAGCTGGTCACGGTATTTTTTAATGACCTTTCCACGCATCTGACGAACGGTGGAGAGCAGGTCCGCAGGAATGCCGGCGAGCTCGTCCGGATCGGAGGAGTCGATGAAAATGCGAACCGGCAGATCAACCGTCATCTGTTTGAAACGCTCTTCTTCCCAGTGCGGAACCGCGCCAAGCGTTTCTGCGGTGGCATACTGATAATGCATTTTGTTGATCTCACCGCATTCCCAGATCACTTCCACATAGCTTGCGCCCGCCTGATAGCACTCCTCTGTCACCATCTGGGTAAGCAGAACCTGATCGACGCCGGCCTGGAGGCGGACACGCTGTCCTTTCTGTACATTTGCACCGATTTTTACGATCAGCTTTGCATATTCTCTTAATTTTGCCTGAAATTTTGCTTCATTCATGATAAAAGACTCCTTTTTGTGATTTTTAAAACTGAAATGGATCATTAAAGGCTCCATAGTACGAAACCGGTTCGCCCGCGGAAAGCAGATGATGGACATCGCCGACGGTCTGGCAGCGGAAGTATACTTCGCCCGGCTTGCGTTCCTCGCTTCCGACGATTGTGACGGAAGTCGGTGCCAGGAACATGCCCTGCCAGAGCTGTACCGGCGTCATATTCAGCAGATGCGACAGTGCCACACAGGTGACGCCGAGATGGCAGAAGCAGACGATGACGGCTTCGCGGTTTGTTTCATCCGAAGCGTGATAGCGGTAACCGTCGCGTACATAGCCGTAGCGCGCAAGCAGTGCATCGAGTCCGTCGGTCACAAAATGGTAATTCTCGTCCATGTTTCCGGTCTGCATAATCGGATTTTTCGTCCAGAGATCCTGGTCATAGAGATCCCGGTTTGCATCGAGCACATCCGGCAGAAAATCCCATGGAATCCGGCGTTTTCCAGTCTCCGGGTCCAGGACGGGTGCATCAAATTCCCGCAGCCATGGGAGAATTTCAGCTTCACGGCCCGCATTTTTCAGCGTAAAAGAAGCCGTATCTTTCGCACGGCCAAGCGGAGAACAGTAAAAATCGGTGACATTCCATTTTGCTGTGCGTTTCGAAAGCAGCTCGGCCTCGCGCCAGCCTTTTTCGGTCAGAGAATCAATTTCATAATTTGGTTCGCCGTGGCGGATAAAAATAATTTTCATAACGTTCCTTTCTTCGTATGTCGAAAAAATGGTGGATTTCGACATAGAAAAGTAAAATTTCGTCCCGAAAGATCTGTGCCGGAGCATAAAAGAATTCAGAACTAAGAGCATTTCATTCAGTATATCATAAATAGTCAGATTTGTGTGAATTTCTTATCGGCATCTCCCCCAGTTCAGCTCCCCGTTGGTAAACTCAGCCCAGTTGTACTGCGCCATGTATTCGCCATGGTACTGGTTGATTGCGGAAAGTTTTCCCTCGCACCAGTCAAAATAGTCACAGGAGACTTCTTCCGGGCAGATCCACAGGCTTCCTCTGGCGGACGCAACGAGCGTTTCACAATGATACACTTTTAACGAATAAAAATTCGTGAAGCGGAAGCTCCCTTTTTGATACGCTGCATCTTGAGAGAGTAGCTAGTAGCAGTCCTGTAGGTAGGTGCAAACAGGAGAAAAATATGCTATAGTAAAAACAGCGTAAGGGGAAACAAAAAGTAATGCAGCAAGAGGAAAGAGTATGATAAACTGTCGGTCATCATGGTCTGTCTGAACGCTCAAAAAGAAACCGATGATGTATTTCTTCAGATGATGAAGACACTACTTGGTGTTGAAATGCCGGAGAATGAATTTTTGAAATTGATGCATACGTAAAAAAAAATCAGGCACGATTCCCGAAAAAGGTGATTCGTGCCTGCTTTTTTACTTTTCTACTTCTTCATACTGGTTGCCTTCCGGGTCACGCAGGTTATCATTTACATAAATTTTTCTTCCTTTGGTATCCAGTCTTTCTTTGTAGTCCATAGAGAAGGCACCTAGTGAAGCGGCCAGAAAGCTAAAAACAATCGTCGCTTTAGAAAGGTTCTGTAAAAATTTGAGGGCGCCATAAATAATCAGGTTTTTGTAATACTCCAGCCGCAGTCCTTTTTCAACACCCCGTGCAGTGAGGCGGCAGATAAGCAGAACAACGGCCAGCATAAATGCACCGATAACCAGAAGAAAAATTCCGGCTTCATGATATTTTCCAGGTAAATAGCAGGCGCCGATTACGATCATGATCGGGGCAATTAAGGACATGGTAAAAACCATTTCGGCACGAAAGGTAAAAAATCGATACATCAAAAAGATTAAGATTAGGATAGCGATGAAAAGCATATTAGTTTTCTCCTTCGTAATGTTATAAATGATATAAAGCTTTTTTGCAGAAAAAGCAGATGAATTTGTGTGAAAAATTTTTGCATATTTTGGCTTTTTCCTGTATACTTAGATCAATGTCGACAGGAAAACAGCATTCTGCCCAAGCCATCGGATATTTGCTGTTGTCCGGAAAGGAACTTTGATACTACATGAGCGATTTTTCACAAAGGCTTGAAAAGGAAATAAAAAATACAGGAAAAACTTTATATTATCTGTCTGAGGCCAGTGGTATGCAGCTGGATTACATTTCTAAAATGAGTAAAGGAAAACGTATTCCAAAAGAAGAAGAGCGCCTGACCTGTCTTCTTGATGCGATGGAATGCACCGGAAATACAAGAGCAGATCTCCTGTTCCTTTATCGCCAGGAAAAAATGGGAAAGAGCCAGTGGCAATGTATGGAAGAACTGATCCGTATTATCCAGCAGGATGTGGTTGAATTTCCTCAAGTCTCTGTTTCTCCAAGTGTTTCAGGAATTCCGGATACGGATATGACGCTGGACAATATCTTTGCAATTTATGCGTGTATTCGAAAAGCAATGATAAATGCTTCCGATTCCACGATTTGCTTATGTACTCCGGAAATTTCACTGGAACATTTACGATATCTTGTTCAGATTATTCATGAAGTGCCCTATCGCAGATTAGAGCATCTTTTTCCTTTGCTGCAGAATCAGACAACGGAAAATACACTGGATAACCTTCGGAAAATATGCAGTCTGAAACCGGCAATGAACTATGAAAACTACAAACCATTTTATTATTACGTTTCTTCTGCTGAGTCCGAGGCGAAAAAAGCAGGCTTACTTCCCAACTGGCTGATCACAGACCATATTGCAATTGGAATCAATTTTCATACGGCGAAAGGAATTATTCTCAGAGATGCGCAACAAATACAATTACTGAAGAATTCCTTTATTCAGGAAAGAAAAATAGCAAAGGAAATGTTGTTTTGCTCTGATTTAAATGCTTATGTAAAAGATGTCAATGTTATGATGAATGAAGGTTATGTAACGCATAACTATTATATTGAATATTCACCATGTCTTCTGCATCTGATTCCGTTAAATGTACTGAAACAGCAGATCATCCTGGATGGAGTGGAAAAAGAACAGCTCTTATCTTCTCTCTTTCAGCGGATCCGGCACATGGAAACGGAAAGTATGGTACATATTTTCTGCATATCTGGCTTACGACAATTAATGGAGCAGGGACGCATTGCAGGCTATCCGGATATGCTTTATAAGCCTCTTGATCCTGCGATGCGCCTGTGGCTGTTGAAAAGTTATTATCAATATATGCTGCACACACCTCATTCCTGCATTTGTGTAAAAGAAAATTTCGTCCAGCTGCCGAAACATATCTCCATTGTATGTAGCTCTAATGTTCATAATGGAATTGCATTTTGGAACAATACAAGTCATGGATTGCAATATTACATTTTAAAAGAATCCGGCTTCTCACAAAAACTATATGAATTTTGCCAGTTTCTGGAGAATGGAAACATGGCATGGTCACAGGAGGAGACGCTGGATATTATTCGAAACATGATTGTGGAATATGGAGGCACCTTATAAACCGCGCTTCCAGGAAAATAAAGGATTCTTTCGGGACAGCTTTTTTCCTGCTATCTCTGGAAGAGCCGGGAGAAAAGCCCCTTCCTTTTTGCCGGGCGGGATGCAGCAGGTACATTTTGATTGATATATTGCTGAAACATGTTTTTTGAATCCTGAATGAGACCATTTAATTGCGCATTCTGACCAGCAGAAAACAGATCACACAATACAACTCCTTTTTGGGCATAGTACAATGCATTTTCCTTTCGCTCCAGTCTCATATTTGCAATTTGGAGCGTTTGATAGATAGGGATTTGATAGACCGGCATTTCTTCCGGAAGCAAAAGATCGCTGTAATGATACAGAAGTAATGAGATTTCTTCCGCTGCTTCCTGGATCTGCTCGGGATTTATATGTTCTTCCTGTACATTCTGAAGATACATAGATCCACATCCGATACAAATGCGGATGAATGCTTTGGACACAGTTTCTCTGATTTGTGGATTTAGAATTTCTGCATTCCATATATATTCGATACTTTCTGCCAGACGCCAGCTCTTCTCGGCCAATTCGGTGCATTTGTGTCCCTGTATTTTTTCTGCTGTTACGACGGAAATGCATGCCAGCATACATTTCAGTTCATTCATCAATAAAATTTCAGCAGTTTTTTCTTTTGGGATTTTTAACTGCATTTCCTGTTCCAGCTTTTCTTGCTGGTGTTCTGTAAAATCCTGTAATTCTTTGATGCTCTCCGGATCGCTGAACTGAGATTCCTCCAAAGTTATTTTGCAGATCATTACCCGGAGCAGATTCTGATAGGTTTCTTTCCAGATTCCCGGTTCTTCTGATTGATTACTGATGGCCATGCATCTTCTGAAAAGATCTGTTTTATCAAAGGCCGACAGATATGGATTGTTGGAAAATTGCAGAATCTGAAAGGCTGTACAATGAAAATTTTCTTTTGCAGCTGCCTGCATCAGGAGCTCGGGATATTTTCGGGCATTCATAGACGCAACAGAAAATTCCTCTGCCTGTTTTTGAGCAGAAAGCAGCATTTTCTTTGGGGCTTTCTGTAGCAAAAATCCATTTTCCGGAAAGAGATTTCCAAAGATATTTTTAAAAATAGCTTGTTGTACTGCTGCTTTCAGTGTCATTGCATGAGAATGCATCTGCGGGCAATCCAGATTTCCGGCGACTGCTGTAATTTCATATTTTTCTTTGAGTGAAAGCAGCGCCGGAACAAGCAGATATTCTGTATCTGTCAGAATTTCCAGACGATGATAGACATCATGGTACGGCGCACCCGCGAGATCTCCCTTGGAAAACAGGAGCTTCGGGAAAAAATTCCAGCAGATACCTTCTAAGGTATGGTCTGTTACCTTTGCCTGCGCCAGCTCATAGATAGAATCATATCCTTCCTGATTGCTTTTTACTGTAACATGGGTATCGGATTGCACAGAATATAATTGACGTTCATAATAATTGGACAGAAAAATTCTGTCGCCCAAGTGATCCCAGGAATACATATAGTCCATATAGGATTCATACACATGATTTCCAAACATACTTGTCGTTGGTCCGACAAACAGAGAGTTCCACGCTTCGTAAGTATCAAGTTTTTGATTAAAAGCATTTACCATTTTTGCCTGTTCTTCTTTTGTATATTTGGAAATTTCCGTTCGTTCATTTGTCTTTTGCACAGAAGTTCCGCCTTTGCGGCGTCCGTGCTCAACCAGGAGAAGAAAGATGATTTCTTCTTTTTCCAGAAATTCTATTTCAAAAGAAATATCCCATGATTTTTCATCACAATAGGTTCTGTAATTACTACCTGAATTTATCGCTTTTTGTAATATTTCGGGATCAAGAGTTTCCCATGGAATCGAAACAGGAAAGTCCATATTTTATTTCCTCCAGGTGTCTGCTGATAAAATGATGTTGGAGGCAAAAAATATTTTGCCTCCCTTGTCATCCGATTGCTTTGCATGATATGCTTTGGCAATTCTTATTTTAATACTTTGATAGATACTTTTCCGCCAATTCCGGCCTGACACTGAACTTTTAAGATATCTCCGTCTTTTAAATCCAGATCCAGGTAACCATCACCAGTTTTAAACATGGCACCGGCTAAGGATTTTCCTATTTCGCCGACGGATATTTGTTCTGCGAGGCCGCTGCCTGCAGAAAATCCAATGATGGACCCCATCAGATTGACATTCCCTTTTTTGCTGTCTTTTGCCGGATCTATCATAGAAATACGATGAACGCCAGGAGTTAAGCTGATTTCATATGGAGTCTTAGATGCCTCATATAAAGTTCCTTCTTTTTCGTCATCAATAAAGATGCCTATTTTTGCTTTGGAATTCATCATTTTATTGTACTTGAGTGGATGAAACATTTTGTCCATGACGCTCATGGAAAGATCTTTTGCCATTCGATTGGAATCTTTTACTGTTAATACTAATCTTGCACTCATATTTTCCCTCCTGAAGTCAAGCGTTTCAAGTGATGCGCTTTTGTATTTTGGGTATCGGATTGTTGTTTTGGTATGGAATAGAATGATCCGATTCCGGCTAAAATTTGTGTTTATTATACTATTATTTGAAAAACTATATGAAATAGGCATAAAAATTAGACAAAAAATCAGATGAAAACATAAATTAAACTTTTAATGATTCCTATGATCCGATTTTTTTAAAAGAAAATTGATTTATGGGAAAACAAAACTTATTTTGGAATGGAGAGAAGCGCAGGAGGCTGTGAACGACAGAACAAAAGAAAGAAATGACAGAAAACAGATACCGCGGTGGCAAAGCTGTTCACAAAGCTGGCGGGCGTGACAACGGCGTCTTATCTGTGGGTTGAAACAAAATATCATGAAAAACAGAAAAGAAGCATATCGTATAAAGATAACGGATGAACGCAGGTGAATCCATGAACAGACTCTGGAGCGGTATGCTTCTTCTTGGCATTGCCTACGGTGCTTTTTGCGGAAAACTGCCGGAGGTGACAGACGGTGCGCTGCGCGCTTCAAAAGAGGCAGTTGTGCTGGCAATTTCTCTTCTGGGTGTGACGGGCCTTTGGAGCGGGCTGATGGAGATTGCAAGGAAAGCGGGAATGATCGACAGCCTGGTAAAAAAGATGGGACCGGTCATGCGCTTTTTGTTTCCAAAGGTACCATCGGATCACCCGGCCATCCAATCGGCTGCCACAAATATGATCTGTAATGTATTCGGTCTTGGCGCAGCGGCAACGCCGCCGGGCCTTCTTGCCATGGAACAGTTCGAAGAGCTGGAAGAGGAACGGCGGAAAAACAAAAACCCGGCTGCTGTTCCGAAAGGCACTGCAAACCGGGAAATGTGCACCTTTCTGATTTTAAATATTTCTTCCCTGCAGCTGATACCGGTCAACGTGATTGCATACCGCAGCCAGTATGGCAGCGTGCATCCAACGGCCATTGTCGGACCGGCACTGGCAGCGACGGCAGCAAGCACGGTAGCGGCTGTTTTATTCTGCAAATGTATGGAAAAATGCAAAAGCTGAGAATGCGGTCTGCCCAGGAATATTTATAAAAAAACAGTAAATTCGCCTTCTTAGGACTAGCCGCCGCGGCAACGGCTTGGTACAATAAAAGAAATGAGGGATATTGAATTTTACATAGGAGGAACACAAGAGCATGGCAGGATATGTGAGTCTTCAGGATGTAACCAAGACATACAAAATGGGTGAAGTCACCATCAAGGCCGCGGATGGAATCAGTTTTGATGTGGAAAAAGGTGAGTTTGTGATCGTTGTCGGTCCGAGCGGTGCGGGCAAGACGACCGTTCTGAATATCTTAGGAGGCATGGACACGGCGACTTCCGGAAAGGTGCTGGTGGACGGCGCGGAAATCAGCAAATACCGCGGTAAGAAACTGATCCAGTACCGGCGGGAGGATATTGGATTTGTCTTTCAGTTTTATAATCTGATGCAGAATCTGACGGCACTTGAAAACGTGGAGCTGGCGATGCAGATCTGCCGGCATCCGCTGGATGCGTCGGAGGTGCTTGCGGAGGTTGGGCTGGAAGAGCGAAAGAATAACTTCCCGGCGCAGCTTTCCGGCGGAGAACAGCAGCGTGTGGCGATTGCGCGTGCGCTGGCAAAGAATCCGAAACTGCTGCTCTGCGATGAGCCGACCGGCGCGCTCGATTATGTGACGGGAAAAGCGATCTTAAAGCTGCTGCAGGATACCTGCCGGGAGAAGGGGATGACGGTCATTGTCATCACTCACAACTCGGCGCTGACACCGATGGCGGACCGCGTGATTAAAATCCGAAACGGAAAAGTGGCGGGCATGAAAACAAATGAGAACCCGACGCCGGTGGAAGAGATAGAATGGTAGGTGGACGATGAGAGCATTTCGAAAAGACTTTATCCGGGAAATCACAAAGAACAAGGGGCGGTTTCTGTCAGTCTTTTTCATCGTGCTTCTTGGCGCGGCGTTTTTCTCGGGCATCCGGTCGGCGGAAGGAGATATGAAGGTTTCGGCGGACCGGTATTATGATGAAGTAAATTATATGGATTTGAAAGTTCTTGGAACGCTGGGGCTGACGGACGATGATCTGGCGGATATCGCGAAGACGGACGGCGTGAAAGCGGTTTACGGCGGAAAGACGGTGGAAGTGCTGCATGACATCGGCGAGAGCGAGCAGGTTGTGAAACTGATTGCGCTGACGGACGGTGTGAATGAGCCGCGCGTGGTCGAGGGACGGATGCCGGAGAAAGAGGATGAAATTCTTGTTGATACGCAGTTTCTGAAAAGTTCCGGCTGTGAGATCGGGGATCAGGTAACGTTCACTTCCGGAACGGAGGATCCGCTCTCAGATTCGCTGACCGGGGATACGTTTACGATTGTTGGTTCGGCGACGCTCCCTTATTATATGGATCTGAACCGCGGAACGGGCTCGATTGGAAATGGAAGCATCAACAGTTTTGCACTGCTGCTTCCGGAGACATTTACCTCGGATCTCTATACAGAGATTTACGTCCAGGCGGACGGCGCACAGGAAGAGGCGAGCTACAGCGATGCGTATGATGAGACGGTGAAAGCTGTACAGACGAAGATTGAAGCGCTCGAGGATGCGGCGTGCGACCGGCGGTATACGGCAGTCAAAACCGAAGGACAGGAAAAGATTGATGATGCAAAACAGCAGGTCGCTGATGCAGAGCAGAAATTAGCGGACGCAAAAACAGAGTTGGATGACGGTGCACAGCAGCTTGCCGACGCGAAAGTGACGATTGCGGACAAAGAGCAGGAACTTCTCGACGGCGAACAGACGTTAAAGGAAAAAGAACAGGAGCTTCTTGACGGAAAGCAGACGATTGCTGAGAAAGAACAGGAACTCCTTGACGGAAAACAGACCATTGCAGACAAAGAGCAGGAACTTCTCAGTGCGAAAGCAACCATCGCCGATAAAGAGCAGGAACTGGCATCCGGCAAGGCAACGCTGAAAGATAAAGAGGCGGAACTTGCGAGCGGAAAAGCGACGCTGGAAGCAAAGGCGGCAGAGCTGGAAAGCGGAAAAGCGGAGCTGAATCAGAAAGCCGATGAACTTGCAAGTGGAAAAACCACACTTGAGGCAAAAGCGAAAGAACTTTCCGACGGAAAAGCACAGCTTGCAGAGAAAGAAACAGAACTGGCATCCGGCAAAAAAGAGTTAGAGGAAAAAATGACGCAGCTTTCGGCGGCAAAAACCGAACTGACTCGGAAGCAGACGGAGCTGAATACTGCAAAAGAGCAGCTTTCCGAAAAAGAAACGGAATTGAATATTGCAAAGGAGCAGCTTTCCGCTGCACGCGAGGAACTGGACAACAAGAAAGCAGAAACCGCTGCAGGACGCACACAGTATGAAGCGCAGAAGGCAGCGTATGAAGAACAGAAGAGTCAGTATGAGACAGCCAAGGATCAGTTAGCCCAGATTTCCAGTCAGCTTCCGATGGTGGAGGCTGCGCAGACAGAAGTGACTGGTCAGATCGAGGTGATTGAGGCTCAGCTTGACGGACTGACGGAGGAAGATGAAGCATATGTATCCCTGTTGGAACAGAAAACTGCGCTGGAAGCAAAGCAGACAGAGTTAGCGCAGCAGCTTTTCACGATGCAGGAGCAGAAAACACTTCTGGAACAAAACATCGCAGCGTTTGAAGCAGCAAGCGCTGATGCGGAAGCCCGGCTTGCGGCTGCAGAAGCTCAGATTACCGACGCAGAAAGTCAGCTTGCCGCTGCAGATGCACAATTAACAGAAAAAGAGCAGGAATGCGCCGCAGGCGAGGCACAGATTGCTTCTGCAAAAGAAAAACTGGAAAGCGGCGAAGTTCAGATTACAGAGGCTCTTGCCCAGCTTCAGGATGGAGAAGCACAGGCAGAAGCTTATCAGAAACAGATTGAGGATGGCGAAGCCCAGCTTGCCTCTGCCAAAGCAGCGATTGCCGACGGAGAAGCTCAGATTGAGACGAACCGCAGTAAATTAAAAGACGGAGAAACTCAGCTTGCGGCTGCCAGAGCCCAGCTTGCTGATGGGGAACAGCAGATTGCATCGTACCGACAGACGATTCAGTCGGGTGAGACCCAGCTTGCCGCTGCAAAGCAGACAATTTCCAGTGGAGAAAGTCAGCTCGCCGACGCGAAACAGACGATCGCCGACGGCGAAACCCAGTTAGCAGAAGCAAAGCAGACGATCGCCGATGGAGAAAGTCAGCTCGCCGAAGCCAAGCAGACGATTGCCGACGGTGAAACCCAGCTTGCCGACGCGAAACAGGAAATCGACGACGGAAAAATCTCCCTTGCGGATGCGAAACAGGAAATTGCCGATAAAGAAAAGGAACTTGAGGACGGCAAAGCCGAATACGAAAAAGCAAAAGCCGACGCCGAACCAGAAATCGCGGATGCGAAGCAGGAAATTGCGGACGGTGAGAAAACACTCGCAGACCTGAAAAAACCAACGTGGTACGTCTGGGGACGGGATAAGGTAACGTCAACTGAGAGCTTCGGTCAGGATGCCGGCCGTATCTCGAATATCGGAAAATTCTTCCCGGTTATCTTCTTCCTCGTGGCTGCTCTCGTCAGCCTGACGACGATGACACGAATGATCGAGGAACAGCGTCAGCAGATCGGAACGTTAAAAGCCCTCGGCTATTCCGACGGCGTGATCGCCTTTAAATATTTTGCATACGCGATGCTCTCCACCGTATCCGGCGCTCTCGCGGGCGTGGTGGTTGGAGAAAAAATCCTGCCCTGGGTTATTATGAATGCCTACGGCATGCTGTATACCGGACTCCCGTATTACATGACCCCGCTGAACTGGGAGCAGGGAGGCCTTGCGATTCTGGCGAGTGCAGCCTGCACCGGCGTGGCGACGATCGCGGCATGCTACAAAGAACTCGCCGCAGGTCCGGCAGAGCTGATGCGGCCGGAAGCACCGAAAAATGGCAAACGGATTTTCCTGGAACGCATCGGCGTACTCTGGAAACATCTGAACTTTACGCAGAAATCAACCGTGCGGAATCTGGTGCGGTATAAAAAACGATTCTTCATGACCGTTATCGGAATCGGCGGATGCATGGGTCTGATCCTCGTCGGTTTCGGCCTTCAGGATTCCATCACCGCGATTGCGAAAAACCAGTTCGTCAGCCTCTTCACCTATCAGGCGAATGCTGTGCTGAATTCAGATGTGGATGAATCCGAAAAAGAAGCATTGCAGACCGATCTGGAAAACTACAGCGGCATCGATGAGCTGCTGGAAATGTACTGCCAGAACATCGAACTGCAGACCGACAAAAAGACTGTGGATGCAGTGCTTGAAGTGCCGAAAGAACTGACGAATTTCAATGACTTCTATGCCTTCCGAGACCGGAAAAGCGGAGAAGTTTACGAATTCCCGACCGACGGCGGCGCAGCCATCAGCGAAAAGACAGCAACGATGCTCGGCGTAAAAGCAGGCGACACGGTTCAGCTGAAAAAAGGCGACGATATTGTGGACGTAAAGATTTCGATCATCGTCGAAAACTACGTGCGCCATTACCTGTATCTGGCCCCGGATCTCTACGAGGAGCTGTTCGGCGGAGCGCCGGATTACAACCAGCTTTTGATGAAATATCAGGACATGTCGGGCAATTATGAGACAGCACTCGGAGAAAAAATCATGACGTACGACGGTGTAGCGGCAATCTCGTTCACATCCGATCTGATTGATCAGATTGACAACATGCTTCGTTCCCTCGACATCGTCATCGTGGTGCTGATCGTATCGGCGGGCCTGCTGGCGTTTGTGGTGCTGTACAACCTGAACAACATCAACATCACCGAACGACAGAGAGAGCTGGCAACGCTGAAAGTGCTCGGCTTCTTCGACGGCGAGGTGGCATCGTACGTGTACCGGGAAAACATGGTGCTGACACTGTTCGGCGTTATCGCGGGCATGGGAATTGGAACGTTTTTACATCATTGCGTAATTCAGACCGTCGAGGTCGATATGATGATGTTCGGACGAAACGTGTTCCCGCGGAGCTACGGCTGGAGCGCCCTGATTACCCTGGCGTTTGCTCTGTTCGTCAACTTTATGATGTTCTACCGGTTAAGAAAAATTGATATGATTGAATCGCTGAAAAGCGTGGAGTAAACAACAGAAAAAGGCCGTCCGCGGTGATGCAGAGAATCTGCAGAAACCGTGGGCGGTTTTTTCATTTTGAAAGTGAAATATGAGCCGGAATGCTTGTTTTTTCAGACATTTCGTTGTATAAAAAAGATAAGGGTTTTTATCAGAACAGAATCAAAAAACAAAGAGTAAAGGGGATTTTTACAATGGGAACAACAGAAACGAAAAAAAATGAGAGTCGGCGTTGTCGGCTGCGGAGCGATCAGTGATATTTATCTGACGAACATGATTCATAACTTTGAGAATCTTGAGGTAGCAGCATGCTGCGCAGGCCATCTTGAACATGCGAAAAAGAAAGCAGAGCAGTATGGCATCAAGGGCTGTACCTACGAGGAAATTCTGGCAGACCCGTCGATTGAAATGGTAGTCATTCTGACACCGGCACCGACCCACGAGGGGCTGATCCGTCAGGCACTGGAAGCCGGAAAACACGTTTACACTGAAAAAACAATGACCCTCGCACCGGAAACGGCAGCGAAACTGATCGAGCTGGCAGAGGAGAAACATCTCTATCTCGGTTCCGCACCGGACACCTTCCTTGGATCGGCACTGCAGACCGCAAGAAAAGCGATCGACGACGGGCTGATCGGCGAGGTGACATCTTTCGAAGCATGCGCAAACCGCGATCTTGATTTGCTGGCGAGCATCTTCCGTTTTCTGCGGATGCCGGGTGGCGGTATCTGCTACGATTTCGGTGTTTATTATCTGACCGCCATCGTCAGTCTTTTCGGCCCGGTGGACCGTGTCGTTTCCTCCGTGCGCAACCTTGCGCCGAAGCGCGTCAATGTCGTCCCGGACAGCCCGGAATACGGACAGGAATTTGACTACAGCAATGAGAGCCAGGCTTTCACGATTCTGGAAATGAAAAACGGCGTGACCGGCACATTCTGTGTCAATGGCGACAGCACCATCAACGATCAGGCGGTATTCACAATTTACGGCAAAAAAGGTATTTTAAAGCTGGTGGACCCGAACAATTTCGGCGGCGATATCGTCTACATTCCGGGCGTGAAGGACTGGACACAGCAGGCAGTTCCGGAAGTGCTGGATTATGGCTTTGCCTACAGCGAAAACAGCCGCGGCCTCGGTCCGTCCGAGATGGCAGAAGCAATTGCAGAGGGCAGACTAAACCGTGCGAATGCCAAAATGGCATATCACGTACTCGATACGATCGATCAGATTATGAAGAGTGCGGAAACGGGTGCATTTGAGAAGGTTCCATCCACCTGCGAAAGACCGGAGGCCATGCCGAATTCATAGCCTATTTCTGATAGGATTGCAGGTACATCTGACGGAAGTCGGTAGGGCTTACATTTTTTGATTTCAAAAAGACTCTGTTAAACGTAGAAATACTGTTAAAACCGGATTCGAGCGACACTTCGGTGATCGTGAGATCCGGTTTTTTTAACAGGTTTTCGGCGATATGGAGCCGTTCCCTGGTGACGAAATCCGTGAAGGAGAGGCCGGTGTATGCGCGGAACAGCTTGGAAAAATGGCATCGGGAGAATCCGGCGACCTTTGATGCTTCTTCCAGAGAAACTGGTTCGGTGCAGTGACTCGAGATCCAGGTACATGCAGCAATCATCTGGCGGTGTACCTGTGCGGAATGGCCTGTTTTTTGCGGTGCGGCAGTTTCGGTCGGCACGGAGAGATTTTCGCCGAGCAGAATAAAAAACTGATACAGCAGAACGCATCCGCGCAGCTCGGAAAAACTGATACCGGAGAGGGAGAGCCTGCGCAGCTCTGTCAGAAATCCGCGGAGTTTTTCGATTTCCGGGAAGTTGTTCTGATTCAGAAGACGGATCTGATAAAAAAGATAAGCAACAGACTGGAAATCCACGCGTTTTTCCAGAAAATCTGCATCGAGCTGAAGCATGATCAGGCGATGTTCTCTGTTGATTGTGGAAACAGCGTGCAGCTCGCCGGGCCAGATAAAAAGAAGATCACCGGGCTTCAGCGGAAAGGTTTCTCCATTTACTTCATAGATAATGCCGTCATCCTGTGCAAGAACAATTTCAATATAGTGATGCCAGTGCAGACCGAAATAGGCGGGGACATGCGAAATAGAGATATCGTAAACATAGCTGTTAGCAAAATGATTGTTTTCGAAAAAAGAAGTCGAATCGTTTTTCATGGCAAAAGAATCCTCCGTATCTGATAAACGGTATTATACAACAGAAGAGAGAAAAAATATAGAAAAAATCGAAACATCTGGGCAATGATCGGCAATATATAAGTAGTGTTTTACGAGGATCTGTATTATGGTTAAGATATGAAAATTGTGAAGAACGGCAGAAATCGGAAAAAGAGTGATGTGATTTTGGCGAAAATTCACAAAAAAACAATAAAAGTTTATGAAAGTGAAGAAGTGAGAGGTAAGCGAAAAATGCAGATTTATGTAGATGGAAATGCTGTGCGAAGCGGAAATGGGCAGAAGGAATATCCATTTCGGACGATTTCCGAGGCGGCAAAAATTGCAAGGCCCGGCGACGAGGTGCTTGTAGCGCCTGGCGTATATCGGGAATATGTAGATCCGGCGAATGCGGGATGTGAGGATGCAAGAATTGTGTACCGTTCTGTGGAACCGGGAAAAGCAGTGATTACCGGTGCGGAAATTGTGGATAACTGGGAGCATTTGGAAGGTGATGTGTGGACAGCGCGCGTTTCGAACGGATTGTTTGGGGATTACAATCCATATACGACACTGGTCAGCGGTGACTGGTTTATCGCATCCTACACGGCACACACCGGAGAAGTGTATCTGAATGGAAAATCCATGTATGAGGTGACGAGCCTGGACAAGGATGAAAAAGCCGGAGATCTATGAAAAAATCCTGGGATCAGGCATTCACGGTTTACACCTGGTATGTGGAGCAGGATGAAGAGAAGAATGAGACCGATTTCTATGTGAATTTCCAGGGGAAAAACCCGAATGAGGAAACGGTGGAAATTAATGTGCGCGAGAATTGCTTTTATCCATCGAAGGAGGGCATCGGTTATATTACGCTGTCCGGCTTTGTTGTAAAACAGGCGGCAACCCAGTGGGCTCCGCCGACGGCATATCAGGAAGGAATGGTCGGCCCGCACTGGTCAAAGGGATGGATCATCGAGGATTGTGAAATTTCAGATTCGAAGTGCTCAGGCATTTCCCTTGGAAAATACAGACAGCCGAACAATGACAATAAATGGCTCAAATGGAAATTCAAAGATGGCACACAGACGGAGCGTGACTGTATCTGCCAGGCGCAGCGGGAGGGATGGACAAAGGAAAACATCGGAAGCCACATCATCCGCAGGTGCAACATCCACGACTGTGGACAGACGGGTATTGTAGGCCACTTAGGTGGTGTGTTCTCGATTATTGAGGATAACCACATTCACCATATCAATAATAAACAGAACCTTGCGGGTGCGGAGATCGGCGGCATCAAGATGCATGCGGCGATCGATGTGATCATTCGAAGAAACCATTTCCATCACTGTACGAGAGGCCTCTGGCTTGACTGGCAGGCACAGGGCACACGCGTTACGCAGAACCTGTTCCATGACAATACGCTGCCGAACGAGGAAAATGCAAATCCAGAAGGTATGGACGGTATCGGCGAGGATATCTTTATTGAAATTTCCCACGGACCGACGCTGGTGGACAATAACGTACTGCTTTCGGACCGCGCTATGAAGCTGGCAACACAGGGTGTTGCGGTAGTACATAACCTGATCGCGGGATCGTTTACTGCTGTCGGCCGAGGTGTCAACAATGGCTCCGACAAGCTGCCGTCGCCGCGCTACACACCGTACCATGTGCCGCATCGCACGGAGATCAACGGATTTATGACAGTTCTTCACGGTGACTGCCGGTTCTACAATAATATCTTCATCCAGAAGCCGGTTCGTGCGGGAATGGAAGAAATCCGTAAACTGACCGGAGATAATGAGTGGGATGACGGAAATCTGACAGCAGGAACCGCACCGTACAGCGGATATCCGACGCTGGAGGAGTACGTGGCAAGATTTGAGGGCTACTGCGGAATGGGCTCCGGAAAGTCACCGGATCTGTATTACGAGAAGCTGCCGGTATGGCTTGGCGGAAACGTTTACTTCAATGGGGCGAAGCCGGCGGAGCAGGAACAGGACGCTGTAGTAGATACCGAGCATGAAATCACCATCGGTGTAAAAGAAGAGAACGGAAAATGGAAACTGGAGACCAATGTTTACGATTATCTGCCGCAGAATGCCTGTGCAGTGATCTCAACGGAGACGCTTGGCATGGCATTTGAGCCGGAACAGAAATATGAGAATCCGGATGGAACGCCGATCGTGTTCCGATATGACTACTTCGGAAACCGTCAGGGCATTCATCCGCTGCCGGGCCCGTTTGCATCAAAAGAGGCTGCGGAAGAAGCATTATCGTAAAGAAATTCTATAGACCCGCAAAAAATAGCGTAAAAAATTCAGCGCCGCAGAGAGTGAATGATTGCGTCACAGCCTTTTTTGCAGGGTTTTCGGGTTTTACTATAACAAAAAGGAGTATAGAGAAATGATTTACTATGTTAATAATTCCGCTCCGAAGAATGGAAACGGAACAAAAGAGATGCCGTTCAAGTTCATCAACGATGCGGCAAAAATTGCAAAGGCAGGAGATGAAGTTCTGGTTGCACCTGGTATCTACCATGAATATGTTGATCCGGTCAACGGCGGAACCGAGAATGCAAGAATCGTCTATAAGAGTGAGAAGCCGCTCGGCGCAAAGATCACCGGTGCGGAAACGATGAATGACTGGGAGCATTACAAAGATAATGTGTGGGTATGCCGTGTAGACAACGGAGTTTTTGGCAATTATAACCCATACACGACAATGGTCGGCGGTGACTGGTATTTTGCACCGGTGGTACGCCATACCGGCGCAGTTTATCTGAATGACCGCCAGTTATACGAGGCAGAGACGCTCGAGGAGTGTATCAAAGGCGAGGTTTATGCGCCGTCCTGGGAGCCGGAGTGGTCGGTTTACAAATGGTATACCGAGCAGGACAAAGAGAAAAATCAGACGGTCATCTACGCAAACTTCCAGGGTAAAAACCCGACGGAGGAAAAAGTAGAAATCAACGTGCGCCGGAACTGCTTTATGCCGTCGAAAACAGGCGTAAATTACATTACGTTCAGTGGATTTGATGTCAGCAAGGCAGCAACGACATGGGCGCCGCCGGCTGCTTATCAGGACGGTATGATCGGTCCGCACTGGTCGAAGGGATGGATTATTGAGGACTGTGAGGTCAGCAACAGCAAGTGCTGCGGTATTTCGCTCGGAAAATATTACGATCCGGAGAACGACCATTACTTTACCAGAAAACACGTAAAAAGCCCGACCCAGATGGAGCGTGATGCTGTGTGCCGCGGCCAGTATCACGGCTGGACGAAGGAGAACATCGGAAGCCATATCATCCGCCGCTGCCACATCCATCATTGTGAGCAGACCGGTATTGTCGGACGGATGGGCGGTGTGTTCAGTATCATTGAGGACAACCACATTCACAACATCAACAATATGCAGCAGCTTGGCGGAGCCGAGATTTCCGGTATCAAGATGCATGCAGCGATCGATGTTGTGATGAGAAGAAATCACATTCATCATTGTACGATGGGCATCTGGTGCGACTGGGAGGCACAGGGAACACGCCTGACCCAGAACCTGCTGCACGACAACTGCCCGCCGGAGGGAACACCAAAGGCAGAGGGCGCAATGATGAGTCAGGATATTTTCATCGAGGTTGGCCATGGTCCGACACTGATCGATAACAATATTATGCTCTCACCGGTCAGCGTTCGTATGGCGACCGATGGTATTGCCTGCGTACACAATCTGATGCTTGGCTCATTAACTGCAGTTGGCGGCGGAACAGGAGACCGTTACACGCCGTATCACATCCGTCACCGTACCGAGGTTGCCGGATTCATGACATTCTTGCATGGCGATGACCGGTTCTACAACAACATCTTTATCCAGAATTACCCGGTTGAGGAAACAGAAACGGTTGAGGACATGGGCTTCAAGATGGAGGATAACCAGGAGGTCGGAACGCATGTGTTCGACGAGTATCCGACCTATGACGAGTGGATCAGCCACTTTGAGCTGGACAAACCGGCCGACATGAGCAAGCTGGAGCCGTATCACAACAAGTGCCATCTGCCGGTTTGGGTAAACGGAAACGCTTACTTTAACGGAGCAAAGGCGTGTGTGAATGAAAAAGAGAATCTTATGGATAACGAGAACCAGGTTAAGGTGGAACTTGTGGAAAAAGACGGCCACTATTCCATCAAGACGAACGTGTATGAGTTCCTGAAGGATTTCCGGACGGGAATTATCAACAGTGATATTTTAGGATACGCCTTCGAGCCGGAGCAGAGATTCGAAGATCCGGACGGAAGCACGATTATCTTCGATCAGGATTATCTCGGCGAGCACCGCGGCGTGGCAGCAATGCCGGGACCGTTTGCGGATGGAGCTGAGGCAGAGAAGATTCTGTGGTAGAAGAAATCAGAACTTACCGGTTGATACGAAAAAAACAGGGCGCTGTGCAGGAAATGGCACAGCGCCCTGTTTTGGTAAAAGGAAAGTCAGGATGCCTTTGCAGAATCTTTTGCCGTCGGCATTTTCGCGTATAAGATTTTCAGTATAATCGGTGTTGCAACACTCGAGAAGAGAATCAGCAGAATCACGGCACTGAAGAAATCGCCGGATAAAAAGCCTGCATTCAGACCCTTTTGCGCGACGATCAGACAGACTTCACCGCGGGTCATCATACCGACACCGATTTTCAGGCTGTCGCCCCAGGTAAAGCCGCATCCCTTTGACATCAGGCCACAGCCGATAATTTTTGCGACAAGGCCGACGATGACGAAACAGATGGCAAAGAGTACGAATTTCTCGTTCATGCCGCTGAGCGTTGTTTTGAGTCCGATACTTGCAAAGAAAATCGGTCCGAAAATCATATAGGAGCTGATATCCATTTTTTCTTCGATGTAATCGGAAGAATCGAGGGAACACAGGATAACGCCCGCAACGTATGCACCGGTAATATCGGCGATGCCGAAATATTTTTCGGAAATGTAGGACAGTCCGAAGCAGAGTGCAAGACCCAGAATCGGGAGACGGCGGGTGTGCGGAAATACGGAGTTCATGCGGTTGAACAGCTTAAAGCAGAGAAAACCGAGCACAATCGCAAGGGCAAAAAACAGAATGGTGGAGGCTGCTACTTTCAGCGGATTGGATGTCGGATCTTTAAAACCGATGACAACAGTCAGCACAATGATACCAATGACATCGTCGATGATGGCTGCATTTAAGATGGTTGTTCCAACCTCTGTTTTCAGCTTGCCGAGTTCTTTCAAGGCCTGTACGGTGATGCTGACCGATGTTGCAGTCAGAATAACACCGATAAAAACAGCGTGGTAAAATTCTTCCGTTCCGACAGCAGAGAAGCCATAAAAGCTCATGTATAAGATGGCTCCAAGAACGAGAGGAACAAAAACACCGGCACAGGCGATCAGCAGGGATTTCACTCCGGTGCGGAGCAGATCCTTCAGGCTGGTGCCAAGACCTGCGGAGAACATCAGCAAAATGACACCGATCTCAGCCATCTGTGCGAGAAAGTCAGACTGCTGAACAAGTCCCAGCACACTGGGTCCAAGGACAATACCGGCAATCAGCTCGCCCACAACCTGCGGAGCCTTGCATTTTCTGGCAAGAATACCAAACAATTTTGCGAATACGATAATGATTGCCAGGTCTTTTAAAATGACATACGTATCCATGAAAAAGATACCCCCTTTTATGAATTTTATGTATGTGTCGGCAGCTTGAAAGAGCAATGCCGGAGTTTGATACGCATACATTTTCAGTATAGCAAAAATTGAGAAAAAATACTATCGGCAAGAAAGAAAAAATAAAGTAAAACGGAAAAATGATGCAGACGTATGGAACCGTTCTTTTGTAAAACAAAACTGGAAAAGAGGATTGTTGGGGTCATTGTCAGATTAAGAGTAGTGAACGGTAATGGAAAAAGAGATATAGAAAAGAGCATATAGATATAGTATGATCAAAGCAGCAAATAAATTTTACATGGAGTTCAAAAAGCGGGATCAAAGAAAAAACGAAAGGGGAAATAAAAAATGAGAGTTGGGAACGTGAAAGAAATTGTATTTTCCAAAGATCCAAAACAGATGAACTGGCTGCGGGAGGATTTCCCATACGCCGAGGTAAAATGCCCACCGGAGTTTTCGGCTGAGGTGCAGAATGAAAAAGACGGAGATGTGCTGACAACGAAGATTGTGGTTTCTTACAACGGTGCGCATCCGTATTTTACAAATGCCGGAAGTATTGGGGTTTCATTTCCGTTGCAGGACCGCTACACGGACAGTGTGACCTGCCGGGATTACCGGTGCCATGCACATATTTTCTGCGGGGAAAATACCAGTTATATTATGGCACTCCGTATGGGCGGTGCGGCTCCGCATCTGGGAATGGTGCTCACAAAAGGCAGTCTTTCTGCTTACAGTATTGAGCGCGATCTGAAACTGCAGAGCAATGACAGAGGCTGCTTCTGGCTGCACCCGTCCGCACAGGAGTTTGCACCGGGAGACACGATGACACTGGAGTGGAAAGTATTTCCGCATCGGGGACGCGAAGATTTCCGGGAGAAATTAAGAGCATTTCCCCGGGTGATTCTGGTGGATGCTGAGCAGTATGTGATTTATCCGGGAGAGACGAGTAAGGTAACCATTGAACCGGTATTTCAGGCAGAAAAAGTGACGATAAACGGAGCATCGCTGGAAAAGACGGAAAATGGTGTTTATGAATATCTGTTTGAAAATGAAAAAACAGGGGAGTATGTACTTTCGATCTGTGCCGACGAGGTGAAAACCACCTGCCGTCTTCTCGTGCAGGAGCGGCCGGAAACACTGGCTGCAAAACGGTGTGCGTTTATTGTTGATCACCAGCAGTATCATGGAAAGATCAAAGAACTGCAGGGCGCATATCTGCCGTATGATAATGAAGAAAAAATTCTCGTCTGCACGCCGGAAAACGATTTCAATGCCGGACGGGAGCGTACCGGTATGGGTGTGCTGATTGCACGGGCACTGCAGCAGAATCTTTTAAAAGACCGGGAAAAAGCGGAACAGAGTCTTCGTGAGTATCATGCATTCTATCTTCGCGAGCTGGTAAATGCATCAACTGGACTTGTATGCAACTGCTCAGGAAAAGACAACAGCTATTTTCGGCTTTACAACTACCCATGGGCAGTGACATTCTTTCTTGAATGCTGGAAGCTGTGGGGAGAAAAAGAAGATCTGAAGACAGCAGTTCATATCACAGAGAAATTTTATGAACAGGATGGATTCCGTTTTTATCCGATTGAAATGCCGATTGTGATGCTCTGTCATGAGCTGGAAAAAGCAGGAGAACAGGAGGATCTGAAAACAGTAAGAGATCTGTTCCGACGTCATGCTGATCAACTGATTGAGATTGGAACGGCTTATCCGGCTTCGGAAGTAAATTACGAGCAATCGATCGTACAGCCGGCGGCTGAAGTCATTCTTCAGGTTTATGAAGTGACCGGGGAAGAAAAATACCTGCGCGGAGCTGAGCAGCAGATCGCCGTCCTCGAACTCTTCGATGGCCAGCAGCCGGATTACCATCTGCATGAAACTGCAATCCGCCACTGGGACGGCTACTGGTTCGGAAAACGCAGAGTCTTCGGCGACACTTTCCCGCACTACTGGAGTGCAGAAAACGGTCGAACCTTCAAGCGCTACGCTCGCCTGACCGGAAACGAAGAATATAATATTCGCGGTGAGCATTCCCTGCGCGGCGTGCTGTCCATGTTCTTTGAGGATGGAACAGCGACCTGTGCGTACGTGTATCCGTATTCCGTCAACGGCCAGAAAACCGATTTTGCCGATCCGTATGCCAATGACCAGGATTGGGGATTATGCATGAACCTGGAATAAAGAATGACCAGAACCTTCAAACTGAAATCATACAGAGTGATTCAGTTTGGAGGTTTTTTGAAGGTTCAGATTGCAGCACGGAATCTGGCGGATGATTTGCAGAAGATATTACAGGCCAAGGCAGTTTTAAAAGAAGAAACCGGCGCGGAACTATTTATGTAATCTATGATTTCTGCCGCTTCGCAGGCGTTTCCCCATGGTATTACTGAGCAGATGTGCCGATAAAAGAAAAAGAAGAACTTTGCCGGAAAGAATCGGATGTGCGGACAGATTTTCCATCGGTAGAATACAGGAGCGTTTTTATCAAGGATAAGGAAGAACCGGAGCACTGGGCGCAGCTTCATATGAAGGAAGATACCATGGATTGTATGTGACAGAGAACGACGATTAAAGAATTTGAAAAAGCAGAAAACAGACACTTGAAAATAAGAAAAAATTTTAAAATAGCGTATGAAATTTTTGCGATTTGGAGTAGAAAATTTCATGCGTTATTTTTAATAATATCCCAAAACACATTAATCCAGTGGTCACAACCTTAATTTTGTGGTGTGTTTTTCGGCACTATGACGGAGATATAATAAAACCACAAAGAAAAAGAAACAAATTCACGGAACTATTGAGAATCAGATATGGCAGCGAAATGTTTTTTGCGGAACTCCTGATTCGGAATAGGAAAGAAAGAGAGGGAGAGCTGTAATGAAAAAAGCAGGAAAAGGAACGGCGTTGAAGCAGAAGAGAACCTGGAAGCAGGAAGTTCAGCATAACTGGCCGCTGTATGTACTGATTTTACCATCGTTCGTGCTGGCAATTATTTTTTGCTATGTGCCGATGGGCGGTCTGGTGATGGCATTCCAGGATTACAAGCCGTGGCTTGGCATCACCGGTTCACAGTTTGTAGGAATGGATAACTTCCGACAGATCTTCGAATTCAAAGAATCGTATCAGGCGATCATCAATACGCTGATCATCGCTGTCAGCAAAATTATTCTGGGACTGATTGTTCCGATTATCATGGCACTGCTTCTGAATGAAGTACATAACATAGGACTGAAAAAAGGAATCCAGACGCTGGTTTACCTGCCGCATTTCCTTTCCTGGGTTACTGTAGCCGGAATGCTCCGCGATATCCTCGGAACCGACGGTATCGTCAACATGGTACTTCAGAAATTCGGTATTGATCCGATTTTCTTCCTCGGCGAGGCGGGCATGTTCCGACAGATCGTCGTTGCGTCCGACCTGTGGAAGGGCTTCGGATTTGGAATGATCGTTTATCTGGCAGCCATCTCCAACATTGACCAGAGCCTCTACGAGGCAGCCGAGATGGACGGCGCTAACCGCTGGAAACAGACATGGCACATTACACTTCCGGGCATCATGCCGATGATCATCGTCATGGCAACGTTAAGCCTTGGAAACGTCCTGAATGCCGGGTTCGACCAGATCTTCAACCTGTATTCCCCACTGACTTACAGCACCGGTGATATCATCGACACCTACGTTTACCGTCAGTCACTGATCAATGGACAGTACAGCTTTGGTACCGCCGTCGGCCTGTTCAAATCGGGAATCAGTCTGCTGCTTACTGTTGCTTCTTACCGCATCGCCTATAAGGTAGCGGGATATCGAATTTTCTAAGAGGGAGGACATAAACATGCGTCATACATCGACAAGCAGAAAAGTATTCGTTGTCTGCAATACGATTTTTCTGGTAACCATGGCACTGCTTTGCATCCTTCCGCTCTGGAACCTGCTGGCAATCTCTTTCAGCGGAAAGAGTGCTGCAAACAGCGGAGCCGTTACCTTCTGGCCCATCGATTTCACACCGCTGGCCTATGTAAAAACTTTTAACAACAATAACTTCATCCGGTCCATGATCATTGCATTCCTCCGAACCTCATTTGGAACACTGCTCAGCATGTTCGTCATCACGACAGCAGGCTATGCACTTTCCAAAGAATTCCGCGGCAGAACACCGCTCATGTGGTTCTTCGTATTCACGATGCTGTTCGGCGGCGGTCTGATCCCAAGCTACATGGTCAATGTTTCTTTAGGACTGAAAAACAACTTCCTGGTTTACATTCTTCCGGGAGCGTTCGGATGCTACAACCTGATTCTGATCATGAACTTCTTCAAGTCGATTCCGAAATCCCTCGAAGAGGCGGCACTGATCGACGGAGCGAGCTTCTTTACCGTACTTCGAAAGATTTACCTTCCGCTCTCCAAAGCAGGTCTCGCAACCGTAGCACTGTTCATCATGGTTGGTTACTGGAACGAGTGGTTCACCGGAATCCTTTACATGTCCGATACGAAAAACTATCCGCTGGCATCCTTCCTGCAGGTGATCGTTGTGCAGGGAAACAATCAGGATCTGTCGCTGGATCCGGCATCTGCGCTGGCTATGTCGGAACGTACCATTAAAGCGGCACAGGTATTTATCGGAGCGCTTCCGATTCTTCTGGTTTACCCGTTCCTGCAGAAATACTTCGTAAAAGGTATCGTTATGGGAGCAGTCAAAGAATAATTTTATGAGAGAGATTTTTCTGAAAAAATCCGGTTTGAAAAACGTGCTGTAACATTATAAAATAAATGATGGAGGAAAAGAGGCATGAAAAGAAAACAGAGTACAGTAATCTTATCAGCGGCAATGGCAGCAATGATGTTGATGAGTGGGTGCGGCAAGGATGGTGGATCTGCGCAGCAGGAAACCGCAACGAAAAATGCAGATGGAAAGTACGAGCCGACACTGACAATTACCATTGCAAAACAGCTGGACGAGAACACAGGAAGATATGGTGATGGAGAGGACATCAACAATAACCCGATGACGCGTCTGACCGAGGAAAAACTGGGATTAAAGATGGAAACAACGCTTCTCGGCGGAGATGCCAGCAACTATGACACCAAGCTGCGTCTGGCACTGACAGGTTCTGAAAAACTTCCCGATATATTTCCTGTTTATGGAACACAGATGATTTCCGATATGATCGAATCCGGACAGGTCAAAGCAATTGATGACGATATCGAAAAATATATGCCGGATCGTCTGAAAGAGATCTATGATAAATATCCGGAAACCTTCTATCCGGTTACGAAGGATGGAAAAACGTATGGAATTGCCTGCACACCGTGCATGGATGCAGAAGAAATCATGGTCATCCGTCAGGACTGGCTGGACAATCTGGGGCTTCAGGCACCGACCAATCTGGACGAGTTTGAAGCTGTCATCAAGGCGTTTACAGAAGACGACCCAGATGGAAACGGCAAAGATGATACGTATGGATTCACCTATTCCGGAAATGACATTTACAATACCGGATGGGTTTCTGATCCGGTCAACGTGTTCTCTGCGTATTCCGGGAAATTCATTCCGGGCGTATGGCAGGAAGATGAAGATGGAAATTTGCAGTATGGCTCCATCAACGAGGAAAATAAAGAAGCACTGACCCGTATGGCCGAATGGCATAAAAATGGCTGGATTTTCCAGGAAGCTGCAGCAACGGGTGCGTGGGATGCCATGACACAGTTTACCGAAGGAAAAGCAGGTATCTTTGTTGGAAGACCGTGGACAATTAACTCTGTTGCAGATGTTACTTCTGCTGATCCAAATGCGGTTGTAAAAGGATATCCGAATATTCTGCAGGAGAATGGTGAGCCGACTTATCAGATGGGACAGATCAACGATGGCTGGCTGATGTTCAACAAAAATTTTAACAACATGGAAGCCTTCTTTACTTATTATGATTGGTTGTATGACGCTGTATTCGGCACAGGAGATTTTGTGAATGGCTATCTGGAAGGTTATGATTACGATATTGTAGACGGTGAAGTTGTGTATGATACAACCAAATTTGATCCGCCGGTGACAGATCCATTTATGCCTGGAAAATCTACTGTACTGAAAAATTCACCTGTTGAAAGCGTAGAAATGTATCTGAAGCTTCAGGCAGGGGAAGAACCGACAACAGGTGCTGAGAGAACGGCATTATCGTATTTTGAGAGCGCACCGGCGATGGCAGAAGGTTATGTTATTGCAGCAGAGCATCAGGATGAACTTCTGACCAGTCTGTTCAATGCGGCTCCGACCGATACTATGAAGAAAAAATGGGAGCAGCTCCAGACCATGGAGAAACAGGTTTACACAAACATTATCTATGGAAAAGAAGATCCGTCTGCATTTGATCAGTTTGTAGAAGACTGGAAAGCACAGGGCGGCGATGATATCACAAAAGAGGTTAATGAGTGGTATCAGTCGGTAAAATAAGAGCTGCCTGATCGAAAAGATCCGAAAAGTCAAAAATAAAAAGCAGGGAGTTGTCAAAACATGGCGATTCCCTGCCTTTGCATCTCACAATGGTTTGCGTCAGCAGAAAAATCTGATAAAATAGGGGCAGAAAATGAGAGGGGAAGCATATGAAAAGAGTACGTTCAATTTTTGGAATTTTTACCGTTTTTCTGTTGATCATTCTTGCCAGCTTTCTGCTTCTGTCCTGGCAGAGCACGGCAAATTTGAAAGCATCTTTGATTCAGACGGCACAGCTTCAGACAAAATATGCAGCAACGCTTCTGGAACAAAAGGGGAAAGAGATTGAAATTGAAGCAGATGGTATTTTATATGGAGAAAATATGCAGAATCTCTATGCGGCAATTGAAAACAACGATGTTTATGAATATGTACAGCAAATTAATAAAATGAAAAGCTTTTTTCAGGAACGTCAGGGAAGAACGGTCGGAATGAGTGGTATGACGCTGTACTGGCCGAAATCCGGGCGGGAGATCAGCACGCTGCGGCAGGGATATTTTGAGGATTCTTTCTGGGAAAACAATAAGGAAAGTCAGTGGAAATCAGCCAATAAACAGGAAATTTTTTATATGCGAAGACGAACTGTGGAATGGATGGGAGAAGATCAGGAGGTCTGGCTGGTTCTCCGAATGGATCAGGATTTTCTGTATGAAATCAAGGAGATGGCTGCGGGAATGGACCAGGGAGGCAGTATTTTAATGTTTGGTGGAGAAATCAATGTGCTTTCGCAGAAATCTGTGGAGCAGAATATTGCAGGAATCATACGACAGAGTAATGAAAAAGTCTGCGAGGTGCGTGTGGGAAAACAGAAATATCAGATTGTGCGTTCAGATGAAACAAAAAATGGAATGCAGCTGGTTTCCTATTATCCGACAAGGCAGATGATGCGGCAGGTGCGGAATATTATGACGATCTCAGGCATTATGCTCGGGGCAATTCTGATTTTTGGAATGATTTACATTTCTCTGTTTGTAAAAAATATTTTGATGCAGATGAATCTGCTGACTGAAAAACTGAAACAGGTGGAAGTGGGAGATTTGACCGTGCAGATTTACAAAATGCCGAAAAATGAATTCGCCTATGTATTTTGTCAATTTAACCATATGGTGCGCCGCACGCATGAATTGCTGGAGGCAACGGTAAAAGAACAGGAACTTCGAAACGAAGCAGAAATGCGGCAGCTGCAGCTTCAGATCAACCCGCATTTTCTGTACAACAGCCTTTCCTTCATTGTCACCGCGGCGGACAATCCCGATGCCGTGACAGAGATGGCAGTGCATCTGTCGCAGTATTACCGTTATTGTACACGGAAAAAGTCAATTACGACGATTCAGGAGGAAATTGACTATGCGCGGTCGTATCTGGAAATCATGGCGATGCGAAAAAACATCGAGTATGAAATAGAATCCGATCCAGAACTTGCTGCATGTAAAATTCCACCGCTGATTCTGCAACCGATCATCGAAAATGCAATTGAGCATGCGATCGAGGAGCGGGAAAATGCAAAGCATATTTATGTAAAGGTGTATCAAAAAGTAAAAGACGAAATTTGTTTCGAAATATCAGACGACGGGAATGGACTGACAGAGGAACAGATTGCGGCACTGAAAGAACGGCTGGCAAGGAAAAACCGCGATGAAAAAGAGGGTGTCGGCCTCTGGAATGTAAATCAGCGGCTTGTCAATTATTATGGGGAACAGAGCAGCCTGCAGTTTGGAGGAAGTATTTGGAAGGGATTGTGCGTTTCCTTTGTGATTGACGGGAAAGAAAGACTGTAAAGAGGCTGTGAGAATCTGGAGTTTTTGCGGAGAAAAAAACAAAAGGTTCCGGAGCACAGAGAAAAAGATGGGGGAATTACCTATGAAAGTATTGCTGGTGGACGATGAGTCCTATATGACCGAGTATCTCAAAAAACTGGTGGACTGGAAAAGCTATGGCTTCGAAGAAGTACTGACGGCGTCGGGCGGCTCTATTGCGCGCGATCTGATTGAGCAGAAAAAGCCGGAACTTCTGGTGACAGATATCCGCATGCCGCGCGTGTCAGGGCTGGATCTGGTGAAGTATATTGACGAGAAAAATTATCCGACGAAAACAATTATTCTGTCCGGCTACAGTGAATTTGAATATGCTCAGCAGGCGCTCCGCTATGGAGTGACAGAATACCTCGTAAAGCCTATCCTGAAAAAGGATTTCCAGATATCACTGGAACATGTGATGGAAAAATTTTTCGAAAAAGAAGAAAGTTTTCCAGACGACGGTATTTCGGCCGTGAAAAAGTATATCGCAGAGCATGTGGGCGAAGATCTCTCACTGGAAATTTTAGGAGAAGTGGCGCATCTGCATCCGGCGTATCTGTCAAAAACATTTAAAGAAGAGACAGGGAAAAATCTTTCCGCGTATATTACGGATGTGAAGATGGAAAGAGCGGCAGAACTGCTCAGCGGAACAGATCGATGGGTACATGAAATCATGGAAAGCGTAGGATATCAGAAGAGCCAGTATTTTTCAAAAATTTTTAAAGAAAAATATGGCGTGACGCCGAATGAGTACCGGCGGACGCACAGAGGATAACAGAATGAAAGAAAAAATATCTTTATTTTTTTACCGTACGACGGAGAGAAATAAGGTTCCCTGCAATGCCGTTGAGCTGACCGAATTCGAAACGGTGGGACCTGAAATATCGAATTTCGTTTTTCGCGGCGGAAAAATTCACGGTACGATTTGTATGAAAAACTGCAGAAATATCCAGTTTACAGATGCAAAAGAAAAGGAGAGATAAGATGTTTAAAAACGGAACCTTATGGAATGATATTGATGGAAACCCGATTCACGCGCACGGAGGATGGATGCTTTCATACGGCGGCTATTTTTACTGGTACGGTGAGGACCGGAGAGAGAATTATTATGTGAGCTGCTACCGTTCGAAAGACCTGCGGAACTGGGAATTTCGGAACCACATTCTGACGACGGAATCGAAAATGGAGCCGTACCGCGTGCGAACGAAACTGCAGCTTATAAGCGAGACTGGCGGAAAAGTAAATCTGGAGCGGCCGAAGGTGCTCTACAACAAAAAGATGGAGAAATTTGTATTATGGGTACATTTTGAAAACGGAAAAGATTACACAGACGCTGCCATCGGAATCGCAGAGTGCGACACACCGGACGGAGATTTTGTATACCATGGTCACTTCAATCCATATGGCTATATGTCGCGAGACTGCACACTGTTCCAGGAAGAGGACGGCACCGCGTACTTCATTTCCGCAGCACGCGATAACGCGGATCTCCACGTATACCGCCTAAGTGAGGACTATTTAAACGTCGAAAAACTCGTCCACCGTCTATGGCAGGGCGAATACCGCGAGGCACCGTCAGTCATCAAAAGCGAAGAAAAATACTACATGATCACCTCCTTCTGCACCGGCTGGGCGCCGAACCAGGGAAAATACGCCGTAGCAGACAGTATGGAAGGCGACTGGGGCATGTTGAAAAAAATTGGCGACGAAACTACCTACCAGAGCCAGGCAGCATTTCTGCTGAACTTAAACGGACAGCTCCTCTACATCGGAGACCGCTGGAATGCGGAAAATTACTTCGAATCGGGGTATGTGGCATATCCACTGAAGGTGGAAAACGGGGAACTGGTGATGGAATATTGTGAGGAAACTGATTTAGGAAAATATCTGTAGGAATACAGGAAAGACAGGTTGCATGGGCGCATGGAATTTCTACCAATCCAATCGTTTACCACGGAATGCGTTTTCTGCCGGAGGATTTCCGACCGTCAGAGGAAGGGGATGAAATCCAGACATGAAAGAGCTGCATTATTCGGTTTTTTCCGCAACTGCAGCGAAACCCTGATTTCATCGGATGTAAATCGGGAAGGATATGCCTACCGTGCGATTGAATCGGCAAAAATTGACGGAGCAGGAGAATATACCATTTTCTTTAAAATGGTTCTTCCATTGTCCAAACCGGTTATTTCTGCACTGGGTATTTTTACCGCAGTCGGAACATGGAACGATTATACCCAGACGTTGTATTATACAAAGTCTGCAGATATTCAGACACTGTCGTATTATATGCTCTCGATTACCAAGGCAAGTGCTTCTGCAGCATCTCTTGGGGAGACCATGAGTGCCGGCGCATCGAGTGTCCTGACAACCATGTCAAATTCTGCGGCAAACTACAAAACCATTGAGCTTGCCTGCATGGTTCTGTCAGCATTGCCACTGATTATTGTGTATCCGTTTGCACAGAAATTCTTCGAAAAAGGTGTGATGGTCGGAAGCGTAAAAGGCTGATCGACTGGTCTGTGATCATTTGAAAAGCCCGCTTGGTTGCCGCTGTATCTGTGGTATGCCAGCGGGATTCTTTTTTTCGGCGGTCAGCGATTCGAAGTCCGTGCCTGCACGCGAACTTGCGGAACGTTGCCATAGGTGCTGAAAAATTGACAAAAACAGATGAAAATATTCCATACCCAAAAGAGAGTGAAACTTTTAAAATAGAAACAAACAGAAGAGTTTGGATGACAGTTTTCCGGAAATCCATAAATCAGAAGGAATTTTGAACGTGAAAGGGAGAAACAAAACAATGAACATAAAAAGCAGAGCAGAAACAAAAAAGTCACATTACCATCCCCGTTATTCCGGGATCCGATTTACGACTGCCCAACCGATCCGACGGTCATCTGGAATGAAAAAGAAGAACAGTGGTACCTGCTTTACACCCAGCGCCGTGCCACGGATGTTCCGATCGGTGTGTCCTGGGTGCATGGAACAGCCCTTGGCGTTGCAACAAGCCGGGATGGCACAAAATGGCTGTACCGCGGAACACTTGAGGGACTTGATATTGAGCCAGGACACAATACGTTCTGGGCACCGGAGATCATCGAGGCAGAGGGTTTGTATCACATGTATGTCTCCTACATCACCGGCATTCCAAACGATTGGGAGTATCCGAGATGGATGCTGCATTATACTTCGACAAACCTCTGGGACTGGAGATTTGAAGGACGGGTTGATCTCGATTCCGAGCGCGTGATTGATGCCTGCGTTTATGAAATTGCACCGCATACATACAAGATGTGGTACAAGGACGAGGACAAGGAAAGCAGGACATACGCAGCAGTCAGCTACGATTTGTATCATTGGGATGTAGTTGGAGAAGAGGTTGCGGACTGCGGTCAGGAAGGACCGAATGTGTTTGAACTCGGCGGAAAAATCTGGATGATTTCGGATTTCTGGAACGGGCTTGCAGTTTATACATCGGAAGATTATACGCACTGGACACGGTGTGAGGATATTTTACGGGAATCCGGCACAAGAGCGATGGACACCGGAATGGGACATCACGCGGATGTTCTCGTGAAGGATGGAAGAGCGTTTATCTTTTATTTCTGTCATCCGTATGCCGGTGAAAATGAAGGCGACTTTACAGACGAAGAGAAAGCACGTTTTACGGAGCGCGATCGAAATAAAGCGGTTGTACAGGTGGCGGAACTGAAAGTAGAAGGAGAAAATCTTGTCTGCGACCGCAATGCAGCAGTAACATGGGAGATGTGAGAAAAATTTTAAATACCTTAAAAGAGTGGACAGAATCTTAAAATTCCGGTGTAGAAAAAAAGTACGCGGGTTCTAAAATGAAGGTAAAACAATGTAGCGATGACAGTTCAGGCAGTAGTAAAACACTTGCTGCCTGGCTGCGTGAAAAGTGATTCAGATATAGAAGATTAACCGGAAAGAGAGGGACGGAAAAATGAGTTTTTGTATTGGGAAAGACAGACTGACAAACGGCGCAAAAATTCTGGAGACAAACGACAGAGGTGCGCTGCTGGAGCTGGACAAAGAGGGAGCCGGCATTTTGATCCCGGAGTTCCTTTCCAGAAAAGAACGATATTTTATATTTAAAGTAAAAGTACTGGAGGAACATAGTGTTTCCATGAATCTTCTCATTTACGGAGAGGATCCGGCGGAGCCGGTCATGAACATCCGATTTGGTATTCTGCCGAAGCTGGAAACACAGATGTGCATTGACCGCACATGGTTTGAAGGCAACGTTCTGTTCCCGGAAAACCTAGCGGGCGATTTAAAAATTGTGTGTCACGGACGAAGAATTGCGCAGGAAGAGATCACCAGAGTAGAACTTTCTTCTTTGCAGGCGTTTCATAATCAGAAGATTGTGTTGACAGATCTGGACTTCGTAAAAGAAGCGCCGGAGGTGAATCTGACGGATGAAAAGCTGGTAGATGCCTTCGGACAGAACAAGCGGAAAGAATGGAAAGAAAAAATTCATTCGGAAGAGGAATTAAAAGAGAAAATGAATTGCCAGCTTGCGGAACAGGGAAAACCGTTCCCGTTTGCGGACTGGTCAAAATACGGTGGTTGGACGCGCAAAAAACTGACGGAGGGAACCGGTTTCTTTTCAAGGATCAAAGAAGACAACGGCAAGTGGTGGCTGGTTGATCCGCTTGGCTATGCATTCTTAAGCATTGGTCCGGACTGTGTCGGCCCTGAAATTGACTGTCGGATCGATGGTCTGGAAAAAAATCTCGACTGGCTGCCGTCCGAAGACGATAGTGACTACGGAGTGTTTTTTCAATCCCAGCATGTGATCCCCGGAAGAAGACGGAATTTTAAGAGCTTTTCGTATTCTAAAGCAAATCTGTACCGCGTCTGGGGAGAAAAATGGAAAGAAAACTGGCGACCAATGATTGTTGGACAGCTGAAAGCCCACGGAATGAATACCCTTGGCAACTGGAGTAGCGATGAGCTGTTCGGAACAACGGAAATTCCTTATGTAACATCACTTCCGGAATTCCCAACAACAAAGCAGAACATTTTCCGTGATTTCCCGGATGTGTTCAATGAGGAATACGAAGAGACGGCAAAGAAAAATGCACAGGAATTAGCACCGCGTGCCAACGATCCGTGGATGATCGGTTATTTCCTGCGGAATGAGCCGAGCTGGGCATTCGTTGACAATCTGGTACTGGCAGATGAGACTCTGTACAATCCGGCGCGCACCAGCTGCAAAGAAAAGCTGATTGCGCGGATGGAAGAAAAATACCAGTCCATCGATGCTTTAAACAAGGCATGGAACACCGATTTTGTAAGCTTCACCGATCTGTACCGCCCGCAGAAAGAGATTTCCAAACGGTCTGATGCGGCAAAAGAAGATATGCGGGCATTTTCAAGAGACATGCTGCGGCGCTATGTGGAAATTCCGGCCCGTGCCTGCAGAGCAGTCGATCAAAACCATATGATCCTCGGTATGCGCTGGGCCTGGATTTCTGATCCGGATCTCGTAGAAGGATGGGAGAATTTCGATGTCTTTTCGATCAATTGCTACGCGGTTGACCCGACGAGCGCGATTCAGAACATTGTAGACCTTGGTGTGGATCTGCCGGTGATGATCGGAGAGTTCCATTTTGGAGCGCTCGACGCAGGACTTCCGGCAACTGGTCTGGAAGGCGTACTTTCACAGAGAGATCGTGGAATTGCCTACCGCCATTACTGTGAAAAAGCTGCGGCTCATCCAAACGGTGTCGGCTGTCATTATTTTCAGTGCTATGATCAGTTTGTGCTGGGACGTTTTGACGGAGAAAACTATAACATCGGCCTGTTTGACATCTGCTCACAGCCATACCCGGATATGATGGAACAGATTAAGCTATGCAGCAGCGAAATCTACGAAGTCGCAGACGGACAGAAGGAGCCATGCGAAGAAAAAGCAGATTCAATTCCGATGATTGCATATTAAAAAAGAGAAAAGAAATACAAGGAAATAAGAGTAAGAAAAAGCAAGGAGTGATGTGCTATGAAAAACATGAACATTTATTTAAATACACCAGAAGATGCTATCAATTTTGTTTCCACCGTGTCGAAAGTACCGTACGAGGCAGATTTATCTTATGGACACTGTATGGTAGATGCGAAATCTATTTTAGGAGTGCTTGGCATGGCAGTTCGTAAAAAGGCAAAGCTGACTATTTACGGAGAAAAAAATATGGATGAAGTAGCGAAAGAGCTGAAGAGGTATGCGGCTTAAAATAAGTAGCAGAGTATTGTTTTTGTGCTTACTGTGTATAAATGACTGAAATCATGCGCAAAGAAAGCGCAATTCCCTTAATTCATAGAAATTCTCTTTTTGAATTTATCTTGGAAAGGGCTTTGAGTGCAGTTATTAGCGCGACAACTTGTACAGATGTTGATTCCGTTGTCGAAGCCGGCACTTGCAGCAGTTACCCTTTTTTGTATTGTGAATCACTGGAATAGCTTTTTTGACGGAATGATTTTGATTGATACGCCGGAAAAATTTCCACTGCAGACCTATATTTAGTCGCTGGTTATTTGTATTTCCGATATGTCTCAATCAGGACTGTCTACAGAACAGCTGGCAGGGAGAATGTCATAAAGAACCTTCAATGGATCCAAAATAGTTATTTCTACCGCTCCGATTTTAATCATTTATCCATTTTTGCAGAGATACTTTGTGTCAGAAATCACCTTGGGATCTGTAAAGGAATGAGCAACAGAAAGTTTGAAACCGTAGGACGATCATTTTGAAGTGTGGAGGAACAGGAGTATGAACAGAAAGTGGACAGAACAAGAGATATGGAGTTGGTTCCGTGAACATGAGTGGATTTCCGGATTCAATTTTGTGCCAAGTACACCGGCAGGCGGCGTTTATGCACTGCTGCAGGAGTATGATCATAAAAATGCGTTTCAGGAGGCAGCAAAAGAAATTTCATTAGCGGCTTCACTTGGATTAAACAGTGTGCGCCTGTTTTTGCCGTTTGAATTATGGAGACAGCAGCACGATAGTTTTATGAAAAATCTGGAGGAGTTTATTTCACTGCTGGATTTTTATCATATGACAATCATGCCGGTTTTATTCAATGATTGTACCGTTGCAAAACAATTTTACAAAGAACCAGTTCCGGGACCACAACTGGAACCTGTGGAGGGCTTTTTTGGGGGAACCAGTGATAATTCTTTTGACGAAGAAACACAGACAGGGATCACGGTAGGTTATAGTATTACAGATGATGAAGAGATGACACCTGAAATTGAGAAATATGTAAGAGAACTGGCAAAACGTTATGGTCAGGATGACAGGGTTATCATTTGGAATATCTGGAATGAACTGGGAAATTCAGGAAGAGGAGAAAAATCACTTCCGATGGCTAAAAAAGTAATAGGATGGTTAAGGGAGGAAGACGTAAAGCAACCATTGACAATAGAAATGTGGGGAGCGCAGGTAAAGGGAAACTATTATGAATGGCTAAACAACCCATGTTTTCATGGTGAGGTGGATCGGGAAAACATAGAACTCTCGGACATTATTACATTTCATTTTTATGGTGATTATACGCATGCACGAAGAATGGTAAAGTTTTTGAAACAGTTTAATCGTCCGCTGATTAATACAGAATGGATGCATCGCCCATTTCAAAGTCTGATTCAGACGCACCTGCCGCTATGGAAAAGAGAAAAAATAGGAAGTTATTTTTTCGGTTTGGTAAATGGAAAGACACAATTTCATATTGCATGGGATTTTATTAAAGAATATCCGTCTGTAGATACTTCCGTATGGATGCATGATTTGTATCATGCAGATTTTACTCCGTATGATCAGGAGGAGTTGGATATACTAAAGAAGTGTAATGAAGATAAGAATATCTGGAAATAAGGAACTAGGAGAAACAAAAATATTGACGAAAAGAAAGAGATTTGATAAACTGGAAAAATAAAAGGGAGTAGCTAGCCAACCGTGTTCACTTCTTCGTCAGTACAGCTATTGATATTCAATAACTCGGAAAGTGATTAAATAGCGAGACTTTTACTGTAGATGCAGTAGGAGTCTCTTTTTTTATGCCTATAACACCTGCTGCAAAGAATGCAAAAGAAAGAGAGGAAGATACGTATGATGTTACAGGCAGGGATTTTGATAGTGGGTTTCCTTTTTCTGGTAAAAGGAGCAGACTGGTTTGTGGAAGGGTCTGCAAGCATAGCAAGAAAGTTTGGAATTCCCCAGCTGATTATCGGACTTACCATTGTTGCAATGGGAACGAGTATGCCGGAGGCTGCTGTAAGTATTACCGCAGCGATGCAGCAGAACGCAGGAATTACGATAGGAAATTGTGGTTGGAAGCAATATTTTGAATATTTTTCATTATTCTCGGACTTACGGCATTAATAACAAATGTGGCAATACAAAGGTCTACCTTGTTTTATGAAATACCGTTTATGATGTTTGTTACGGTAGTTTTAATGATATGCGGAATGACAGGAGGAAAAGTAACGTTTGCCGAGGGCATAGTCTTATGGGCACTGTTTTCTTGTATATCTTGGCTATTTGTTTGTAATGTCGAAAAAAGGGGAAAATCCGGAAGAGGAGGAAGCGAAAAATTATCCTGTCTGGAAATGTCTTCTTTTTGATGGTGGCAGGCGGCGTCCTGGTTGTAAAAGGAAGTGATTTTGCCGTCAGTGGGGCAACCGAGATTGCCCGATACTTTGGAATGAGTGAGCGTTTTATCGGACTGACGATTGTTGCTCTCGGAACATCTCTTCCAGAGCTGGTAACATCTGTGACAGCGGCAAAAAGAGGAAATGCAGGGATTGCAATCGGAAATATTGTCGGAAGCAATATTTTTAATATTTTATTTGTAATTGGAACAGCCGCACTGATCTGTCCTGTGCCATTTGAGACTAAATTTATTGTAGACACAGGAATCGCAATTCTGGCAGGTCTGGTTTTATGGATTGGGACGTACAAGAACAGGGAATTACGGAAAACGTGTGGTGTCGTTATGCTTTTATGCTATGCAGGATATTTCGCATATTTATGTGTGGTATAAGATGAACCATTTTTGATGAAACCAGTATTTAGGCACCGACCATTTGGCCGGTGCTTTTGAAGTGCATTCAAAGCTATGCGAAACGGAAGAAAAAATCAAGAATCATGCTAGAATCTAGCTTCGGAAGGCGGAAAACAGTCCCAAAAAGTGCAACAATTTTCTGGAAAATATGCTATAATCTGGTCAAAGTAGAGAAAAGCGGAGAGTAGAAATGAAAAAATTACCAGAATCAGAACAGGAAATTATGATGATTGTATGGGAATATGCGGAACCTGTCAGCCGATTTCAAATTGAAGAGAAATTGAATGTAGAGAAAAACATTGCACCGAGTACCATTTTAACATTGCTTACTCGTTTGGAAAAAAAAGGATTTATTCAAAAAGTGAGGAATGGGAAATCAAATCTTTATGTACCATTAGTAGAAAAAGAAAACTATATAGGCACAGTTGGAAAAAACATGTTAGATAAAATGTTTCAAGGGTCATTAGCAAAATTCGCATCGTCATTGTATGATGGAGAAAAACTTAGCTCAAAAGAGGTTAAGCAATTGCAGGAATTTATTGACAGACAAAAATAGAAAAAGTGGTGTAGAGGACATAGTTACAGATGGCATTTATTATAAAGTGGAATCTTTTCATAGGCATAGTCGCATTTATGGCATATGTTGTACAAAAAATAATGGGGAAAAGACTCGGTCATTACTGGAGAAAGGTAGTCTGGATACTTCTGACAATTAAAATGTGCTTTCCGTTTTGGAGTGTGACGGAGAAATTCCGGCAACATTTTTTTATAATTTCTATGCCGGCATATTATATGGGGGAACAAAATCAAAAGACTGCGATCATGACGAAAATTGGAAACGTTTCAATTCGAGAGTGGATGTCAGGCGAAAAATTTTTGCCGTATATATGGCTTGCAGGGATGATTTTATGCCTTTTGTTTCACGCAATACAATATAGAATATGGAAAAAAAGAATATTTGCAGAATGTAAAAAGATGCAAAAAAATTCCGTATTAGAAGCTCTAAAAAAAGCAAGCGAAGTTTGTAAAATAAAAAAAACAGAAATATGGGTCTGTGAAAATCAAGATTTTTATTCTCCTATGTTGTTTGGTGTACGAAATACAAAAGTATTGATTCCACAAGAAATGCTGGAAACGGAAAATTACTCCTATGAAGAATGGTATTTGATTTTTTTACATGAATTGACACATCAGAAAAAACACGATTTATGGTATAAAAGGTTTCTTCAAATTATAAGGGATGTTTATTGGTTTTGTATCCCAATGCTGTGGGTGCAAAAAATGGCAAATATAGATATCGAATGTGTCTGTGATGAGACTGTTACAAAACATATGAATCTGACGCAACGGAAAGATTATTGCAATGTTATTTTAAAAGTGGCTTCAAAACAAACGAAAAAAGAATTGTCTGGAGTTGTTTCAATGGTATCAGAAACAGAGATACTGAAAGAACGATTTTACAATGTGTTTTTAGCAAGAAAAAAACTTCGAATATACGTCACTGTTTTTCTTTTTGGAATAATTATTTTGAGTTTTTCGGAAATGCAAATAGCGCGACAAATATGGTCATCATCGCATATAGAAAATTGTCCCAAATGCAAAGCTGCGGTACAAGGAGAAGTGGTTTGGAATGCATGGGAAAATGAAAAAAATGTAGTATGTACACATCAATATGCATGGGGAGATGACTTACAGAAAGCCAGATATGGAGTAGAAAAAATCAGGTGTAATGAATGTGGAAATTTTTTTGAGATAAAGATCAGGCAAGAAAAAATAGTCTGCCATGGGTATAATGATTAATTAGACAAATGTAGAAAAAAGATTGACAAAAAGTAGGAAGTATGGTATTTTTGTTATACAAATGTAGAACGTACGTTGACAGGTATAATAAATTTTTAAGGAAAAAAGTATGAAAGCGGTAAAGAAAAAAATTTCCATTTTTCTAATGACCTTAATGTTGGCCAGTACATTTTCTGCCAATGTAACAAAAGCGGATGTTATCGAAAGTAAGAATATTTTTGCGTATGAAGAAATTATGCCGTATGCTGCAGTTTGCCCGAGATGTGGAGGAAGAATAACATCGTCAACCGTATGGGGAAGCTGGATAAGCAGTGGTACAGTTACATGTACTCATGGTCACGCATGGGGAACTGATTTGAAGCAGTATAGAACAGGAATAAAAACTACAAAATGTTTAAATTGTAACGCAGGAAATACTGCTAATGTGAAAGAAACAAGAACAATTTGTCACGGATATGATAATTAATGGTTAAAACACAAGGCTGTTGTATGATATGTAAAAAAACAGAAGTCATGCAATAGCCTTGTGCTATATAGAAACATAGGGGGTAGCATAATGATGGGAAAAAGGTTGAAAGAAATTTTTGGTTTGATTCTGATTAACATCACATTAGTCAGTGGGAGCTTAAATGCAGAAACGGTATATGCAGATACACAAGCCAAGATTGAAATTGAGAAAACGGAAATGCCATTAAAAATTTGTGTTGATGAAGAAAATAAAAAAACGGTACTTCAAATAGTGGCAGCCTGGAAGAAAATATATAAAAATAATGGAGTGGAATTAATGGTAATCCCATCAGGGCAACAGGCTTCGGAAGAAAAAGTACAGGAGATCCAGAATGAAATTACGACAGGAGAAGGGCCGGATGTATTTTTGGCAGAAGGGCCGAATCCGACCTGGAGTGAGCAAAGAGCAGTTGTTTTTGAGGACCCCAAAAAAGAAATGTATCAGGGAACCTTTCTTTCGTTGAAACCATACATGAAATATTTTGATATAGATATTTTAGAAGAGAAGATTTTGTCTGCAGGTATGGCTAATGAGGAACAAATACTGATTCCTATGACATACGATTATTTTCTATATGCATTTACAACACAGGATTTACCGGAAAATACAGAAATATCAAGAAATTGGCTGGAATTAGCCAGACAAAAAGAAAAAGCAATTCAACAGATTGTAGGGCAAAGAAGTGGGGTTCAATTTTTTGATACATTTAGTGAGGTAGTTGATTATAAGAAAAAAACACTTCTATATTCGGAAGAGCAGATAAAAAAAGTTTTGGATGAAACAGTAGCATTAAAAACAAGATCATTAGCTTTAAACTGGAAAATAAAAGATACAGGAGTAGTAAGTCTAAATGATTTGGAAGAACTTGGAGGTGAAAAAACAGTTCATACGGTATTTGCAATGCCGAATCAGGAAGGCGGATTCACTGCAAATGTTACACTTTATGCAGGAATTAATAAGAACACAAAGCAACCTTTAAAAGCAGTCTCCTTTTTACAAATGCTATACAGTGAAGAAGTTTTATCAGGAAAAGGAATAGAGTTAGAAGATAGAAGAGAGGCAAGCAATATAAGATTTCCGCAAGGGGTTTCTATTTACAAAAAGGAACTAGAAAAACGAATGCGGAGTCTTTCGAGACAAGATCAAAAACAAATCAAAACGATACAGGAAGAAGTAAACACCGTTCGATTTTATTCGGTATGGGACAGGGAACTTAATTCCTTATTATCTAAGTATGAGGCACAGGAAGATGAAAAGCAAAAAGAGCATGTCTTCATAAAAACAATACAGAAATGGAAGGGAAAAATACAGAAATGACATAAAAAATCAGCCCTGTGGAGTGAGAGTTGCAAGAAACAGATTTTCCGGAGTACTGTGGAACAGTCTGTAAAGCTAAAGCGGATATTCGCAATCCGCTTCGCTACTTGCTCATAACTGAATAGCTGCTTCACCGCTTATCAGGACTTGGTTGATTCGGTTAAATTCTTTTAGGGTTTGTCAAGGGTGATGAGGAGCTTTAAAAACAGGCTCCTCTTCACCCTTAATTTATATATCGGTTAATGATCTGTGCGTTTGAGAAATTGATTCGTATATATCAAGACACATATGACAGAGCATTACTTTTGACAGGAATTTTTAGAAACAATAACCTTTGTCGGTCGATACAGTTTTTCTCCGAAGAAGTAGCCTTTCTGTATTTCCTCGACAACTCTGTCTTCTTCCACCCGGTCGGTTTCTTCGATGTGCACTGCATCATGGATATGAGGATCAAATATTGTACCATTTGCTTCCATCGGTAAGACATTCAGCTGATATAAATTCTGCGCCAAAGCTGTACGGAAATCCATCATAAGAAGCTTTTCATCCATATAGGCCCAGCGATTCGTCGTTCGTTCCGAACTGACAATTCCATATTCGAGATTGTCTTTTACAGCCAGCAGCTTTTCAATCCATGTGCTGACTCGGATATTTGTATCTCCGTCATGACAGTCTGCAAATACTTCTTGTGTCTGTCTGGCGATCATCTGGATTCTCTTTCCAATTGCAGAAGCCTTCGTTGTGGGGTTCAGATTTTCCGCCCCCAGGCAAAACTCTTTTCCGGCCTGAAGTACATTTGCGAGAAGCTGTTCCGGTACGAAAACGGTATTTATCGGGAAGCGTTTCGGCTTTTCTTCTGTGAATTGACTCAAATCTATCTTTGCAAGATTCTCTCCTGATTGCAGTATCAGGGTAAAATCGCCGCATTCCATTCCAACCTCGATCCATGCTTTCAGCCGGCTTGCATCCTTTGGAAATTCAGGACAGATCTCCTCCATTTTCTAGGTTCTGACTTTCCTTTTAGAATCCTTTGATTTCAGATACAGGTTCAGACCTTTTCCTTTGATTCCGGAATCCAGCAAAATGTCGAAACCATCTGTTCGCATGGGAATCATGTGTCGTTCTTCGTTAAGCCAGGTTAATGGAATGCATTCCTTTCCCCATTGGATGGTTGAAATTTCAATTCCGGCGGTCCATGGGAAAAGTACAAGCATGGTAATAGGCTTCGCGGTAGGATTGGTAAGTCTGGCTCCCTGGGCTGCAGTTCTATCCGCGGCCACAACGGAAAGATCCTCGTATCCGATTGTTTCCTGACCCAGTGTTTCTCTCGATTTCGTATCACTTAGATAATAGTACGTCATATTTGGAATCATTTCTGGAGTATTCTCTCCGATGGTATATTCCAATCCTTCCAGCATATTAGTTTGATCTGTCCATGCTGAAAATTCTGCCAGCAGATTTTGCTTTTTACAATTTGAAATCACACGAACCCCAAATTGCTGGTCATGTTTCATATCTTGTGCTTTTGAAAGGGCACAAGCATCTGTCGCAGTCATAACCCTTATTACATGAAAGCCTGCTTTTTCCATGGCGGTCCGTACATTTTTCTGCGTTATAATTTCCGGTATAGAAAGGGCAAGCACACAATCGCTTATCTGTGCAAATGCAGTTTTTTGAAGCTCCATTTTCAATTCCTTCATCAGAGCAATACAATATCGAATCGAACAAGGCTCCAGGGTAGAAGAAACTGCGCTTTCTGCTTCCTGCATAAAGTCTTCTTCGTCTGTGTTTCTCTCGTGAAGCATCCGTAATATCCGCCTGACTCATAACGGTGAAGATACGGAGCAGTTACTTTTTATCAAGGGTTCTCGCGCATTACGCCGACCAGTGCATGCGGGACATATGGCTCTTCGAGATAAGCAGTCTCATCCGGTGTCAGCTGTACACCGATGGCTTTGACGCCCTCTTCAATATGCGATACCTTTGTCGCCCCGACAACCGGAGCAGTTACTTTTGTGAGCAGCCATCCGAGCGAAATCTGGATTCTCGTCAGCCCCTTCTTCTTTGCAAGTTCACCGACGCGGTCGATAATGATGGCGTCTTTTTCTTTCGTCGCATCATACTTTCCTTTTGCGTACGTATCTTCCTGCAGCCGTTTGGAAAGCTCCGACGGTTTTTTTGCCAGGCGGCCGGAAGCCAGCGGGCTGTACGGTGTCAGTGCAATATTCTGATCCTTGCAGAACGGAACCATCTCGCGTTCCTCCTCGCGGAATAGCAGATTGTAATGTCCCTGAATCGAAACAAATTTGGCCCAGCCGTTCTTATCCGCAATATAATTTGCTTTTGCCAGCTGCCATGCGAAGCAGTTAGAAATACCGATGGCGCGTACCTTTCCTGCAACGACAGCTGAATTTAATGCCTCCATCATTTCTTCTACCGGTGTGTGATAGTCCCACATATGGCAGATATAAAGGTCAACATAGTCCATGCCAAGATTCGTAAGGCTGCGATCGAGAAGACCTAAAATATGATCTTTTCCGCTCACCCCGTCTGCAATTTCCTGCGGGCTGCGCGGGAAAAATTTTGTTGCGACAACGACTTCATCACGTTTTGCAAAATCGTTCAGCGCGCGTCCCAGATACTGCTCGCTGGTGCCGCTCTGATAACCGGCAGCGGTATCAAAAAAGTTTACACCAAGTTCCAGACCGCGTTTTAAAATCGCGCGGGAATGCTCCTCGTCCAGTGTCCAGGAATGTATGCCGCTTTTTGCATTTCCAAATCCCATACATCCCATACAGATTCTCGATACCTTTAAATCCGAATTTCCAAGTTTTGTGTATTCCATGAAAAAATCTCCCTGTGCGATGATGTACTCCCAGAGTACATGATTTCGTGCTTTTCTAAGATACTTCCATTGTAAAATCGGAATACAGATTTGTCCAATACTTGATGCAAAAAGAAGGGTATGTTCAAAAAGCATGAAGAACGAGAGAAAGAACAGGAAAAACATGTGAAGGAACATATACAAAATCAAGTGAAAGTCAGTTTTCTAAAAGTAAAAAGTCAAATCAGAACATTTTTTTTCATCCCGGAGTATGCTAAAATTTTTTTATAAGACAAAGACAGGATGTGCGAAAGCATGTTGCAGGGGTTTTTACGCACAATCCGGAAAAGAGGAAACATGAAGAAACAGTATTACTGCAATCCATTAAACATGGACTACCGTTACCAGTTTATCGAGGATATGAGAAGCGGCGAGGACAAGATTTCCCGCGAGGCCGCCGATCCGTCGATGATTTTATTTCAGGGAAAATATTATATTTTTGCATCCATGACTTTGAGCGTCTGGGTTTCGGAGGATATGGTTCACTGGGAGAGCCACCGTCTGCCGGACAGCCTGCCGCTGTATGACTATGCGCCGGATGTGCGCGTGGTCGGCGATTACGTGTATTTCAGCGCATCCCGTCGTGGCACGATCTGCGATTTTTACCGCACGAAAGATATCTTAAACGGTCCGTTTGAGCGTATTCCGGGAACCTTCGATTTCTGGGATCCGAACCTGTTTCTTGATGATGACGGAAAGCTCTATTTTTACTGGGGATGCAATAACGTGACTCCGATCTGGGGTGTGGAGCTTGAACCGGAGACGATGGTTCCAAAGACCGAGAGAAAAGAACTGATCTACGGTCAGCCGGAAAAAATCGGATACGAGCGCGTCGGAGAAAATCATTCCAAAATGCCGCTGAGTGAAGAAGAAGCTGTTGAAAAATTCAAAGAATTTCTGAAAGCACAGGGAAAAGATGCGGATCATCTGACGGAGGAGCAGATCGGGTTTGCCAAAATTATGTTCAGTCAGAGACCGTTCATCGAGGGCGCATGGATGACGAAGCATGACGGAACCTATTACCTCCAGTATGCCGGCCCGGGAACGGAATACAACGTTTACGGTGACGGTGTTTACGAGAGTGATTCCCCGCTTGGCCCGTTCCGTCTGGCAAAGAACAATCCATATTCCTATAAACCGGGTGGATTCCTGCGCGGTGCAGGCCACGGTTCGACGATGGAAGACCGCTATGGAAACTGGTGGCATACCGCGACAATGCAGATCAGCAAAAACCACGATATGGAGCGTCGCGTCGGCATCTGGCGGGCAGGTTTCGACAAAGATGGTGTCCTGTTCTGTAATCAGCAGTTCGGCGACTGGCCGATGGCGGTGGAGCAGGCAAAAGAAGACCCATGGGCAAAACCAGAGTGGTATCTCTTAAGCTATCAGAAAGCAATGACGGCATCGTCCTCGGAAGAAGGCAGAGAACCGTCGTTTGCGACAGATGAAAATATCCAGACCTGGTGGCGCGCAGCCGGAAATCAGCCGGGTGAGTGGATTTCGATGGATCTTGGTGAGGTAAAAGATGTCCGCGCCGTACAGATCAATTTTGCAGATGACAAAATCGATGCACCTCTGCCGGGCGAGCGTCAGGGCGAACGATATATCGACCCGAGCCAGCATAAGACCAGATGGCTGCTTGAGGCATCCGCCGATGGAACAAACTATTTTGTTCTGGCAGATAAATCAGACGCAGAAACCAATTTGCCGCACGATTTCATCGTAAAAGAAGAGGGTGTACAGATCCGTTATCTGAAACTCACTGTTTTTGAAGTGCCGTACAACCAGAATCCATGCATCTCCGGTCTTCGTGTTTTCGGCCTCGGCAACGGCGAAAAACCATCCGCACCGCAGTACCAGGCAGAGCGGACCGGAACTATGGATATGCGCATCACCATCGAGCCACAGACAGACGCTGTCGGATACAACGTCCTCTGGGGTTTTGCACCGGACAAGCTGTATCACAGCTGCATGACCTTTATGCCGGAGCAAAATATTGGAGCGCTGGTAGAAGGCGAAACGGTGTATGTGAGAGTCGATGCGTTTAATGAAAATGGAATTACGGAAGGAACCGTAAGGCCGCTTGCATGATACAATTATATTGAAAAAGCAGAAAAACAGCTCAGGTGCTCTTTGGAGAAATGAACATTAGAAATAAACGGATTGAACATAAGGAGTATTTATGGAAATACATGAATTACAGCAATTGCTGTCAGAAATGTCATTACAGGAAAAAATAGGACAGATGGTGCAGCTCACCGGTGTATACTTCGATAAAGAGGCAGTACTCACCGGTGTTGTTGGCGAACAGTTACCACCGGAATGGATCATTCAATATGCCGGTTCAGTGCTTGGAGTGATCGGTAAAGATAAAATTTATGATATTCAGAGCAGATATATGGAACAGCATCCCCATCATATTCCGCTTCTTTTTATGGCAGATGTTATCCATGGATGTCGGACGATTTTTCCGATTCCGTTGGGGCAGGCGTGTTCATTTCATCCGGAACTGGTGTCTGAGGCGGCTTCTATAGCTGCCTTGGAGGCATCTTCAGAAGGGCTCAGAGCAACATTTTCTCCTATGATTGATGTTTCAAGAGATCCCAGATGGGGAAGGATGATGGAATCCTTTGGAGAAGATCCATATGTAAATGGGATCATGGGAAAAGCAATGGTAGATGGCTATCAGCAGAAAGATGATGCCGGAATAGCGGCATGCCTGAAGCATTTTGCGGGTTATGGGGCAGTGAATGCAGGAAGGGAATATAATGATGTTGAAATATCCCAGCGGACATTTCTGGAACAGTATGTAAAACCTTTCCGTATGGCATTAAAAGCAAAGCCTGCTATGGTCATGACAGCTTTTAATGCTATTGACCGTAAACCGATAAGCGGAAATAAGGAACTTCTTAAAGGGCTTCTGCGGGATAAGGAAGGATTTGAGGGAACTGTAATTTCAGATTGGGGCTCCATAGGTCAGCTGGAAGAACAGGGAGTGGCAGCTGATATGGAAGAAGCAGCAATCCAGGCTTCAGAAGCCGGTGTAGACATTGATATGATGAGTCCTGCTTATATGCTGTGTCTGGAAAAACTGGTAGAAAGCGGAAAAATCCCGGAAGCGTTTGTTGATGAAAGTGCATTCCGGGTCCTGATGATGAAAAATCAGCTTGGGCTTTTTGAAAATCCGTTTGCCGGTCTTGGAAAGAGTGGAAAACTGACTTTGTATAACCGGGAAAAGGCATATCAGCTGGCGGGCGAAAGCTGTGTCCTTTTGAAAAATGAAAAGCTGCTGCCATTAAGCAGGAAGAAGAAAGTTATCTGGGCAGGTCCTTATACAGCGTCAAGAGAACTATTAAGCCGCTGGTCAATTTTTGGAGAACATGAGGCAGTTGAAACAATAGAAGATGTTTTGCAAAAAAAGCAGATAGAAGCAGAATGTATTACAGGATGCAATATTCTTTCTGATGAAGAGTGTAAGGTATGGCAGGTGGAACAGGAATTGTCTGACAAGCCAAGGGATGAGCAGTGGCTGGAAACGATAATCCATGAAGATACGGTTGTATGTGTACTGGGTGAACATGAGTCCCAGTCAGGAGAGGCTGCCAGCAGGGCATTTCTGACTTTGCCGGAGGAACAGCAGGTGTTATTTGAAAAAATAGCAGAACGTACAAGTAATATTGTGACTGTGGTAATTACAGGAAGACCATTGGACCTGCGGAGGATATCGGAAAGATCCAAGGCTGTCATTATGGCATGGAGACCCGGCACTATGGGAGCTGAAGCAATCATAGATATTGTGTATGGCAGAATAAACCCTTCCGGCAAATTAGCTGTGAGTATCCCATGGTGTGTGGGACAGGTGCCCATAAGCTACTGGGATGTAAAAACCGGGCATGTGCTTACTGCAGATAACCTGGAGAACCGTTTCACCAGCAGATATATGGATATTCCCAATACACCATTATATCCATTTGGTTTTGGATTATCCTATACAGAGTTTGATGTTTCGGATGTTGAAGTTCGGATGGAACAGGACAAAAGAGTGCATGTACATTGTAAGGTAAGTAATACAGGCAATATTGCGGGGGCAGAGGTCGTTCAGTGTTATTACGAAACATTACATGCATCTGTGGTGCGTCCGATGAAAGAGCTTGTCCGTTTTCAGAAAGTCTTTCTGGATCCGGGAGAAAAGAAGGATGTAGATTTCTTTATTGACCAGGAAGAATTCTCATATTATGGCAAAAACATGGAAACCGTCAGCAGCGGAATGAAACTGCGTATCAGTATTGGAAACAGTAGTGACCACCTTGTTTCTGAGAACATTATACAAGCATAGGAGAAAAGAGACATGAAAGATTTTGAAAAGGATTTGATTTATGGCGAAACGGTGTATGTGAGAGTCGATGCGTTTAATGAGAATGGAATTACGGAAGGAAGCGTAAGGCCGCTTGCATGATGCAATTATAGTTGAAAAAGCAGAAAAACAGCTCAGGTGCAGAAATGCACTTGAGCTGTTTTGACGTTAGGCATATCAACGTCTAGCGTAAAAGCCTTTTTCAGACACGCTCTAGGATACGGAGAAACGTCGGTGCAGTATTAGAAGAACCACATGCCTGCACGTCAGAAGAAAAAAATCAGTCATTGGAGTGATGCACTTTTTTGTGCTCGTTGCATTGGTCCCTGTATTGTTTTGGCGTGAGTTCGTTTACATTTTTTAAACATTTCAATAAAAGCGCGGGAACTGGAAAAACCACTTTCTTCTGAAATATCAGGAATAGAAGAAGTCGTAGTTTCAAGGAGGTGGGTCGCATGGTCTAATCGGAGCGAAGAAAGATAGACATTAAAATTGCGACCTGTTTTTTTGGCAAATATTCTGGAAAAATAGGTCGGATTGAAGCCAAAATGTTCGGAAACACTTTCTAGAGTGATATGTTCTCTATAATGTGCTGCCAGATATTCGGTAAAAGAAATCGAATCCTCTAATTTGGATCGGGGGGGGTAGTACAAGTCGGAGCAGCCATGCTTTCAGAGAGAAGGATATGAAAAATTTGGAGAACACAGGCATTCATCCCAAGGAGATCAACCGTTTTTTCGGATCGTGAATATCGGTAGATATCCATAAGAAGTTCTATGATTTCTTTCCGATGTCTGTTCACAACATCCTGTTCTATAATAGGGTAGTTTTTACTATCTGGGTTAAAAAAAAAGCTGTATGATAGAGACAGGAACAAGCACTGCAAATCCTAGAAAGGAGGCAGAAACTTCAAGTGACTTATGAATAACATTTGGGTTCACAAAAAGAAAATCATTATCTTTTGCATAAGTCATAGTAGAGCCGATTTCACAGCGCAGTGTTCCCGAAATAGAACAGTTAAATTCAAAACTGTTATGCCAGTGAAAATGCGGTGCTGAATTTACATCTTTAGGTTTTTCTAACTGAATCCAGTCAGAATGAAATACCTTGCAAAAGCGTCCGTCATACAAATTGATTGGTTCATATTCGATAATTTCCATATGCTTTGCCCTCTTTTGAATTGTAGATTAACCATGAATAAAAAAGGAAAAATGATCACATACCATAAAGATTGCACAATAACATATTAATCGAAATTCGTTAAAAAGTCTATAAAAAAGTGATATAAAGTAAAAATACTGTATAGATTAGATAAGAAAGCGTCTTGAGAAAAGATAAAAAAAGTATAAAAATAGATTATAACAAAAACGAACTTTTCTAAAGGAGGAAAAGAGATGAAAAGAAAAACATTAGCAGTTTCACTATCAGCAATCCTTGCAGCATCCATGCTTTTTGGATGCGGAAGCAATTCCAAAAGTGGGGATACAAAGAGTTCTTCTGACAATGGCAGTGCCAGCGCCAGCGCATCTGAAGCATCCAACGCAGGCTCAGATGCTTCTGGTTCAGGTATCCAGTACGATGGAGACGATGTAACGATTACCTATTGGCATACACATGGTGATTCAGAGGAAGAGGTTCTTGTAGATACCATTATTCCTGAGTTTGAAAAACAGTATCCAAATATTCATGTTGATGCTGTAAGAATGCCATACGATGGATTGATGCAACAGATTATTACCAGCCTTTCCAGTGGAACAGGCCCGGATCTGATGCGAATGGATATTATCTGGGTTCCAGAACTTGCTGAGATGGGAGCACTTGCAGCAGTTGATGATCTGGAAGGATTTGCAGATCTGAAAGATAATCTGTACGAAGGACCGCTGAGTACTAATTATTACAATGGAAAATATTATGGATTGCCATTGAACACAAACTGTCTGTCAGGCGTTTACAGTAAGACCATGATGGAGGAACTGAATATTGACAGTATTCCGACAACTTACGATGAAGTTGTTGCATTGAAGGACAAGCTTGGCTCAGATCAGTATCTGATCGCATGCGAGGGGGCAAACTCTTGGGCTATGGCTCCATTGTTTCATTCTCTGGGCGGCGTTTATACCAATGAGGACTATACGAAAGCATCTGGTTATGTCAACAGTGAAGATAGTGTAAAGGCACTGGAGACTATCGTTGAGTGGTATGATGAAGGAATTATTGGACCTTGCTTCACAGGTGGAAAGCCGGATGCAGCAAATGGTCTTTACGATGGAAATTATCTGTTTAGTTATCAGGGTCCATGGTTCTTCACAAATGATGATGAAGAAAATCTGGCAAAAGTAGAAGTAGGACTTCTGCCGGCTGGTAAAGCCGGATCTCTTACCGTTAACGGTGGCGAGGATCTGGTTATGTTTGAGAGTAGCGATAAGAAAGAAGCATCCTGGGTATTTGCAATGTTCTTAATGAGTGAATTCTCTCAGACAGCACAGGCTGTAGGCGGTGGACATCTGATCCCGACTGTAAAAACAATTGCCGAATCTGAAGAAGTACAAGCAGTACCGAATATGAGTACGTATATTGAACAGCTTGAGGGAGCTGTATCCCGTACCCCATCTCCGGCATGGGAGAAAATTTCAGATAAACTCTCTGTAGCATTCCAGAGCGCAGTTCTTCATGAGGATACGGCACAGTCCGCACTCGATAAGATTGCTCCGGAACTGGATGCATTGCTTGCAGGTGAGGCATCATAATTCAAGAAAGATGAAACAAATTTCCACAGGCTTTCTTGCCTGTGGAAATTGTTTATAGGGCGATAAAAAGCAGCCCGGAAAGGTATCTGTTATGAAAAAACCTTTATCAGAAAGATTTTCCAAAGGTCTGAAACAATGGTTGGCCGTTTTGCCCTTCCTTGCAGTGGGAATGACCTTATTTATTGTCTTTGTATTATATCCACAAATTAAGAATATTTATATTGCACTAACAAATTATAGCATTATGCCAGGTTCGGAAAATACATTTGTTGGAATAAGTAATTTTGCTAAAATGTTCAAAGATATTTCAACAAAAGGATCTGATGCCTATTTTTTCTGGATTGCATTTCGAAATAATATTTTAGCAGTTCTGGTTACTGTGCCAGGACAGTTGGTTCTTGGCCTGATCGTTGCTGTTTTGATTCATAACCTGAAAACAGGAAAAAATGTATATAAAGTACTCTTATATATTGCAGTTATTTGTGACTGGGTTGTTTTCTGTAATATCATTGATTATATTTTCCAACCGGATGAAGGAAGTCTTGTAAACTACTGTCTGACTACCATCGGAATCTTAAAAGAGCCGGTAGCATGGTTGAAGAATACATGGACAGGAAACTTTGTTATCTGGATCTGCTCAATCTGGAAGGGCTATGGCTGGGTTATGATCATTTACACCGCCGGTCTTCTTGGAATCCCATCAGATCAGTATGAAGCTGCAACGATGGATGGAGCCAATGCGGTTCAGAAATTCTTCCACGTTACACTTCCTGGATTAAGAGGAACTACGCTTTATCTACTGATTAATCTGATTAACGGTGCAATGAATATCTTTATTCAGGTGTTCCTGTTGACAAAAGGAGATCCGCTCGGAACAACAGATGTTGTTATGGATTATATTTACCGGAGGGCGTTCAATTATTTCGATTTTGGGTATGCGGCCGCTTGTGGTATTGTCATGGGTATTGTTGTATTTGTTATTTCCATGGGACTGAAGAAATTCCTTCGCTATGGTGAAAATCTTTAAGGAGGAGAGCAGCAATGAAGAAAAAGAAAATAATTAGTCAGATCTGTATTCATGTGATTTTAGTAGCGTTGACAGCAATATGCCTTCTTCCTTTTTTGTCAATGATTTCGACTTCATTTATGAAGGTAAAAGGTGTTTTGCCGAACGAGCCAATTTTATTTCCGAATTTTCCACTTTATCTGGAAAACTATGTAAAAGCGTGGACTGCAAACCATTTTCAGACGTACTTTTTCAACACACTATACGTGTCTGTAGTGGGCCTTATCGTAAATCTGTTAATTTCGATCACGATGGCATATTCTTTCTCACGATTCCAGTTTCCAGGAAAGGAGCCTATTTTTAACTTGCTGTTGCTCACAATGATGATTCCGGCACAGCTGGCTATGATCTCCCAGTACACTGTTTTAAACGGATTGAAACTGATTGATACCTATAAAGGAATTTGGCTGCTGTGGGGAGGCACTTGTGTGGCAGGAAACACCTTCTTCTATAGAGGTTTTTTTGAAGCAGTGCCGAAAGAGCTGGAAGAGTCCATGTACCTTGATGGTGCAACCAGGTTTCAGACCTTGTTACATTGCATTATTCCGTTAAGTAAACCGGCAATTGCAACACAGGCAGTATTGGCGTTTAATGGATACTGGTCGAACCTATTTGATATTCTTACCTTTACAAAATCGACAAACAAGAGAACACTTTCCGTTGCACTGCAACTGTTCCGTGGACAGTATACGACGAACTATGGCCTGATGTTTGCTGCCAGTGTTATTGTTATTATTCCGATTATTGTATTGTTTGTTATTTTTCAGAAACAGTTTATGCAGCAGGGCATTACGGACGGTTCCATAAAAGGATAATATCGGATTCTCTGCAAAATTTCAGCCGGGAGGTGAAGTATGATTACAACTAGAAAAAAACAGTCGTTTGGTATTGCAGCAGTTGAACTTGGTGCACCGGTTTCGGCAGTACCTTCCATTCCTGTGAATTTAAATGAATGGGAACATGCGGTGTTAATGGACACATTTTACAGTGCAGGCGGAAGAGAGACCGTTTCAAGTACAAATCTACGGATGATGTGGGATCAGAAAAATCTGTATCTGTATCTGATTTGCTATGAAAAAGAGGCAAGGGTTTCCCGTCCGTCTGATGAAAATGTGCTGAAAACAGAATGGATGCTTCGCAAAGATAAGATAGAAATTGCATTGAGCAGCGGAAATTTTGGAGAGCGAGACTACGCAGTATTTTGTGCAGACACAGAGAAACAGGCGGGAGCCAGGACGGAAAAGGGAATGACCTATTTCGGTGGCGATAAAGCAATTTTAAATGATTACTTTACCGAAAAAAATGATGCGGTAAAAACAGAAATCCCATCATGGAAATATACATGCAAAATTGCTGTAGAAAAAAACTGTTGGCGTGTCATGTTTGGAATTCCATGGGAGCTGTTCGGTGGATTTCCGGAAAAATATTTTAAGTTTCAGGTTTACCGGAAAAAGAATCAGACCAGTGAAGTTTTGGCTTTAAATCCGTTGGATTTAAATGCAAATTACGAGTCCAGATTTGATTTTGATCCGGAAAGCTTTATTGAGTGCACACCTGGAGGAACACCGCAGGTTATCTATTCCAACAGTGCTTGCGTGATCCTACCGGATGGAACGATGCATTGGCAGCGGCCGGCGACACTGGAATGGCCATCTATAAATGAGCGGGCTGAGATTCTGCATCTGCAGAAATCGCTGACGCCGACAACACCGGATGAATTGCCAGATCGGATTATAACCGTACAAAGATGGCAGGATGTGTTAATGTTGGAAGGAATGGATTTCTTCCCAAATGCAAGATGTGAAAACTCTTTTGATAAAGTGGATCCTTGGGTACAGAGACGTCTCTGCAACGAAGCACTTCGAAAAGGAGATACTGCGACAGCCTGCAGAGAACTGGATGTCTTGATTGGCTATTTCCGAACGCTCACGGCATGGTGGTATGCAGATCACACACTTGGAGATGCAGACGAAGACAACTGGATTGGATTCACACATCTGAAATCTGTTTCAGATCAGGGGAATAAGATCGTATTAAAGTACGAATATGGTTTGAACACCTGCGATGCCGTATTGATTCCACAGAATCGTGGTTTTCGCTTTTATACAAGAGAAAAAGGAGATTTTGACAGCGAAGCAGTTTCGTATACATTTTCAGAAATAGAGGGAAAATATCAGATCAAAACAGCACATTCTGTGATTGTGATTACAGCGGGAGATGATTGGAAAATCTGTGCAGATGAAAAATTTGTATTGGATGTAGATAACTTCAAGCTCTATGATTATGCAGGAAGCAAAGGTTTCGATGTGTGCCAACCACTTCAGGAAAGAGAAATGGTGTATGGATTCGGCGAACGATTTGATGCTGTAAACCAGAGAGGTCGGGTACTTTCTTTGTGGCACAGAGATGCATTTGAAGGTTGTAATTGTTCTATTGGAAATCAGTCCTACAAAAATGTATCATTTTTACACTCTACAAAAGGTTACTCTTTGTTTATTAACAGTTTTTACAGAATTAGAGCAGATATTGGAAGAGTCAGTAAAGGGCTTCGAATCACAACAGCAGGACCCAAAGCAGATATTTATGTTTTTACGGGAAGCGTCTTAGAAAACATGGAGGAATATACAGCCTTAACCGGAAAACCGCTGCTTCCGCCTGCGTGGGTGTTTGAACCGTGGGCCGGCGGTGGGGTAGGCAGATGGATGGACGGACCAACGCACGATGTAATCCAGGAGATGGAAGGTGTTGTACGGAAGTTTAAAAATCTTGATATCCCACATTCTGGCCTGTATGCAGAGGGTGCTGGTTGGAAATGGGAAGACCATTACAACAAAGAAGAAATTTATAAGATTGCTGCGTTTACAAAACAACAGAAGATGCGGGTTTTTTCGTGGCAGTTTTCACATCTGGATATGGAGCAGGCAAAGGAACTTCTGCCGAACTGTGCGGAAGAAGATCTGCCAATTACAAGAACGCCGGGTTATCATGGAGAAAAAGTTCTTCCATGTGCTATTGATTTTTCACATCCAAGAGCAGAGGAACTTCTGGAAAATCAATGGCATGATCGAATGGATGCAGGTTTTGATGGAACTATGGTGGATTTCGGAGAAATTATTCCAGATGAAGCAGTGTTTTACGATGGTCGTACGGGAGATGAAATGCACAACGCTTACGCGCTGGATTATACAAAAGCGTATCGAAAACTCTTTGAAAAATATAAAGGAGAAGATCACGTGCTGTTTTCAAGATCTGCGGCAGCGGGTGTTCAAAAGTATTCCTGCCAGTTTGGTGGAGACCAGCTTTCAAGCTTTAGAGGCCTGACTTATGCAATGAATGGAGGTCTGACACTGGCGGCTTCCGGTTTTCCATTCTGGGGTGTTGATGCAGGAGGTTATTCAGGATTTGCAGACGAAGAAACGTATCTCCGTTGGACGGAATTTGCAGCCTTCTCACCGATTATGCGTTTTCATGGAGTGACCCCAAGAGAGCCGTGGGTTTACAGTCGATATGCAGTGTCTGTTTATAAATTTTATGCATGGCTAAGAGAAAATCTTCTGAAATATTCGGTTCATACAGCGGAAGAGGCACATAAAACAGGCATACCAATGATGAGACCGTTGCCAATGGTATTTCCTAATGATAAAGAGGCTGTCTATTGGGAAGATGAATATTTTTATGGTTCAGATCTGTTAGTTGCTCCGGTTCATCAAGAAGGGGAAAAGAGGAGAATTTATTTCCCATCAGGAAGATGGATCAATTTATTGGATTTCAGAAAGATGGTTGGTGGAAACCGAATTTTTCAGGTGGATGTTCCAATTGACAAAATTCCTGTTTATATTCGGGAAGGAGCGTGCATTCTGTCTGTTATGAATGGAGAATTGCAGCTTGGACAAAGCATGACATATGAAAAAAAGAATACAGTTCTTATGAGCCGAGCTTTAAATGAAACTTCAGGCAAACGGTATGCAGATGGAAAAGAAATTGAATACAATATTTTGGGCAAAACGGGTGAAGATTTCTTTATGCTTCGCCATGCATCTGAGACAGAATTTATTGTTCTCCTTGGTTTTGACAGAAAGCCAGAAAGTCTGGAGTTGAATGGGATTTCTCTTCCAGAAGGTGCATCCTTGAATGCGTTGAATTATGGTTCCGGTTGGTATTGGAGAGAGGATACAGCAGTTATTGTCAGTGTTCCGAAATTGGAAAAAACAGAAATTCATGTAATTCACAAAGAACAATAGTATCAAAATGACGAAGTGATCCCCGCGAAGATTCTTGAGAAAAAGTCCCGTCTTCGGTTTAATTTCGAAGAGGGGACTTTTTCAAAAACAAACGAAACATTTCATGGAAAGAGAGGGTGGAAGATGGAAAATACAGGGTTTTATGTAATACCTAATAAAACGCAGTATGAAATTGGGGAAAGAGTCTATCTGGAAATAAGAAAAAACAGGGCCGACGAAAGCAAATCACGTGAAAGTTTCGTTGTTTACGTATCAGGGAGAAAATCTGAAAATGGAATGTACCCTGGAACAAGGAGTGTATATTCCACTTGCGGAAAGCATTTCAGAAAAAACGGGTGGATATCTGGTAAAAATAGAATTTTTTCAAAAGACTGAAAAACTAGGGAGCTGTTACACGGCATTTGATGTTGTGAATTGCTGGACAGAAGCTCCAAGATATGGATTTCTTAGCAGTTTTTCTGAGGAAGATAAACAAAAAGAAGAGTATCAGGAATTTTTCAGGGAAATGCACTTGAATGTGATTCAGTTTTATGACTGGATGTACCACCATGATGAGTTTTATCCGGAGAGTGATATTTATACAGATATCATGGGAAGAAAAGGTTCGATGACTGCTGTTGCGAAAAAAATCGAAGGAGTGCACGCTTGCGGTGCCAAGGCAATAGCATATGGCGCTGTTTACGGTGCAGAATCATTTCAGGAAGAACATCCGGAATGCAGCTATCGGTACGATAATGGAAAACCAATGATTTTCATTGACAAAATATGGTTGATGGATATTCACAGGGGAACGGCGTGGAGAAAATGGATTTTACAGGAATATGGAAAAGCGCTGGAAAAAGGTTTTGATGGCGTACATATGGATCAATACGGAGATCCGAAAGAGGCATTAATTTTGGAAAATGGAAAATATGTCATTCGAGATCTGGCGGATGATTTTGGCGATTTAATCAATGAAACAAAAGAAAAATACCCGGAAAAACAGTTCATTTTTAATGCAGTAAATAACTGGCCGGTAGATTCGGTAAAAAAGAGTCGCGAAGATTGTGTTTATATAGAGGTCTGGTCGCCAAATGATACTTATAGAGATCTATATCGTTTGATTGCGCATGCTCGGGGAACAAAGGATGAAAAGAGGGTGATTCTGGCAGCGTATTTGAATCCGTTTAAAACAGAACCAGAAAGAAATCTGAAGGGATCTACAGCGCAGCTTGCAATGGCAACAATTTTCGCTTCTGGCGGATACCATCTTCTATTGGGCGAGGAAGGAAGTGTTCTGACAGAGGCATATTATCCAGACAACTGCAGAATCGGGGAACATTCGTTCCGAAAAGCATTGAAAAAATATTATGATTTTATTACCGCGTACGGCGGACTTTTATTTCCGGAAAGTTGGACGGATCTGACGATGCAGTATGCAGGAGGAATCAACTCAGAATTTATATTCGGAAATGTTGATTGGTCACCGTATCCGGAAGCAGGAAAGGTATGGATTCAAATTTATAAGAGAGGACGAGAATTTTCAATACGATGTGTGAATTTTACGGGAATTTCGGACATGAACTGGAATAGAACACATGCGGAATTCCCACAGCGTGTGGAAAAGATAAAAGTGAAGGCAAAACTTCCGGGAGAAAAGAAACAAATATACGTTGTGACACCGGACGGTGAAATTCAGGAGCCAGAAGAAGTGTATTATAAAGTAAAACTAGGGGATGATCAAAGACAGGAAATTACATTTGAATTGGACAAATTATTGGTGTTTTCTGTTATATATCTGCGTTTGGAATAGGATTCTGAGCGTAGGTAAAAAAAATAGGAGGGTTTTTACATGAGATTGAAATTAGATAAAAGAACAGGACCCCTTTACTGGTGTACCTATGAGAAACAGTTTACTGAAAATACTTTTATGCCAGAAGAACGGTTCAAAGAAAATATTGATTGGGTAGCAAAGGAATTTGTTCCATATGGATACGAGATGGTATGCACAGATGGATGGATCGAGGATTCTTTCTGCATCAATGAAAATGGATATCTAACTCGTCATCATGATTCATGGAAACATGATTGGAAATATTGGGCAGACTATCTGAATGAGAGAGGAATGGCTCTCGGCGTTTACTACAATCCGACCTGGATCAGCCCGGCAGCGGTAAAGAACAAAGAAATTTTGGTCAAAGGAACAAATATTCCGGTGCGGGAAATTACAGATTTGTCGTATGTTTAATAATGGAGAAAATGAGAAAAAAATAACGGGGATCGTTTTACTTATCAATGAGAAGATCGAGCATTGTATTGGGTGGATGTAGAT
>ENA-OQET01000006-OQET01000006.1-human-gut-metagenome-genome-assembly--contig:-NODE-6-length-106739-cov-9.900330_pt1 | contig 106739 bp, 79 predicted proteins | sample MGYA00242800_ERZ504645 | MGnify/ENA primary metagenome ERZ504645 (study PRJEB26092, sample SAMD00036308) | human gut metagenome | host: Homo sapiens | study: EMG produced TPA metagenomics assembly of... | reverse complement strand
GTCATCACCGTCCCGGCCTACTTCAACGACGCCCAGCGTCAGGCCACCAAGGACGCCGGTAAGATCGCCGGCCTCAACGTCAAGCGTATCGTCAACGAGCCGACTGCTGCTGCTCTTGCCTATGGCCTGGACAAGCAGGGCACCGACCAGCGCATCCTGGTCTTCGACCTGGGCGGCGGCACCTTCGACGTCTCCATCCTCGACCTCGCCGACGGCGTGTTTGAGGTTCTGTCCACCTCGGGCGACAACCACCTGGGCGGCGACGACTGGGATCAGCGCGTCATCGACTGGATGGCCGATAAGTTCCAGCAGGAGAACGGTGTCGACCTGCGTCAGGACCCCATGGCCCTGCAGCGTCTGAAGGAGGCCGCCGAGAACGCCAAGAAGGAGCTCTCCGCAGCCCAGCAGTCCACCATCAACCTGCCGTTCATCACCATGAACCAGTCTGGCCCGCTGCACCTCAACTACACGCTGACCCGCGCCGAGTTCGAGAAGATCACCCGCGACCTGCTCGAGCGCTGCAAGCAGCCTGTCACCAACGCTCTGCGCGACGCTAAGCTCAAGCTCTCCGATCTGACCGAGGTCATCCTCGTCGGCGGCTCCACCCGTATGCCCGCCGTCCAGGAGCTCGTCAAGACCATGACCGGCAAGCAGCCCAACATGTCCGTGAACCCCGACGAGGTCGTTGCCGACGGCGCTGCCGTCCAGGGCGGCGTGCTCACCGGCGACGTCGAGGGCATCCTGCTGCTCGACGTTACCCCGCTGTCGCTGGGCGTCGAGACCATGGGCGGCATCATGACCAAGATGATCGACCGCAACACCACGATCCCGACCTCCAAGACCGAGGTCTACTCCACCGCTGCCGACAACCAGACCAGCGTCGAGATCAACGTGCTCCAGGGCGAGCGCGAGCTTGCCCGCGACAACAAGTCGCTCGGTAAGTTCCAGCTGACCGGTATCCCGGCTGCCCGTCGCGGCGTGCCGCAGATCGAGGTCACCTTCGACATCGACGCCAACGGCATCGTCAAGGTCTCCGCTAAGGACAAGGGCACCGGCAAGGAGCAGCAGATCACCATCTCCGGCTCCACCGCCCTGTCCGACGACGAAGTCGATCGTATGGTCAAGGACGCCGAGGCTCATGCCGAGGAGGACAAGAAGCAGAAGGAAGAGGTCGAGGTCCGTAACCAGACCGATAGCCTGTGCTACTCCACCGAGCAGACCCTCAACGAGCTGGGCGACAAGGTTTCCGCCGACGTGAAGTCCAAGGCCGAGGCCGCTATCGCCGACGCCAAGAAGGCGCTCGAGGGTTCTGACGTCGAGGCTATCAAGGCCGCCGGCGAGTCCCTGCAGTCCGTGGCCTACGAGCTGGCCCAGGTTGTCTACGCCGACGCTCAGCAGCAGACCGACGGTGCCGCCGGCGCCCAGCCTGCCGACGATGACGTTGTCGACGCCGACTACGAGGTTGTGGACGACGAGGACAAATAATCATGTCCGCCCGTAAAGCTCGCACGGAGGCGGCCGCCGCTGGCGCCGCCCCCGTTGACTCTGAGGAGAAGGACGTGAAGATTCCCGTAGAGGCCGTTGACGATACCGTGGCCAACGAGGCCCCGGCCGCCGAGGCTGCCGAGAACCAGGTAGAGGATTCCAACAAGGAGGCGACGATGACCGAGGACGAGATGGTGGAAGCCGCTATCCGCGCCGGTGAGGAAGCCGCCAACAACGACTTTAAGCTCAAGTTCGAGCAGGCTCAGAAAGAGCTTGCCGACGTGCGCAATGAGCTCGATGCTGCGGCAGAGGCTCAGAAGGCCGCCGAGGACAAGGCAAAGGACGCCACCGAGCGTACCGCCCGTCTGCAGGCCGACTGGGAGAACTTCCGTCGCCGCACCGCCAATGAGCGTATCGCCGAGCGCGAGCGCGCGACCGAGAAGCTTGTTACCGCGCTGTTGCCGGTGATTGACGATATCGAGCGCGCGATCGACCATGCCCGTAGCCAGGAGCTTTCCGACGACTTTAAGCAGTTCGTCGATGGCGTCGATGCGGTGCATGCCAAGCTGCTCGATGTGTTTGCGCACGAGGGCGTTGAGCCCATCGACCCCAAGGGCGAGGCGTTCGATCCGCTCGAGCACCAGGCCGTGGGGCGTGTCGAGGACGCATCGCAGTACGACGAGACTGTCAACGACGTGTACCAGAAGGGCTACCGCATGGCGGATCGCATCCTGCGTTCCGCGATGGTGACGGTGACCTACGGTGGCGAGAAGCGCCCCGCACCGGAGCCCGAAGCGGCGCCCGAGGATGCTACGGCCGATACGGCCGAGAGCACCGAGGAGTAATTGAGAAGGGCCCCGGGGCAACACCCGGGGCCCTTTCTGGCCTAGTGCCATATGAAAGCATGAGCCGCCGCCCGCTGGGCGGCGGATGAAACAGGAGAGGAGCTACGATGGCTGCAGGCAAAACCTTCTATGACATCCTGGGCGTATCCAAGAGCGCCTCCGACAAAGAGATCAAGAGCGCGTTTCGCAAGCTCGCGCAAAAATATCACCCCGATGCCGGAGGCGACGAGGCCAAGTTCAAGGAGATTAGCGAGGCCTACGAGACGCTTTCGGACGAGAAGAAGCGCAAAGAGTACGACCAGATGCTCATGTTTGGCGGCATGCCGGGCGCGGGCGGCGCGTATGGCGGCGGCTACGGTGCCGGCGCTGGTGCCAGCGGCTGGGGCGACATCTTCGACAGCATCTTTAGCGGCAACGGCGCCTGGGGCAGCGATTGGGGCTCGGGCTTTGCCGGGGCTGCGGGCGCTGCCGGTGCCGGCGCTGGCCGCAGCCGCGCTCGCAAGGGCGGCGACCTGTCGCTGACCGTCGATGTGACGGCCGAGGACGCGTTTCGCGGTGTGACGCACAAGGTCACCTACCGCATTCCCTCGACAGGCGAGCAGCAGACCATTACGGTCTCGGTGCCTGCAGGCGCGGTCGACGGCGGCAAGCTGCGTTACAAACGTCGCGGCGAGTATGGCGTTGCCGGCGGCGAGCGCGGCGACCTGGTCGTGACCACGCATGTGGAGGAGCATCCGCTGTTTAGGCGCAAAGGCGCCGACGTGACCATGGAGGTACCGGTCTCGGTCTACGAGGCGGCGCTCGGCTGCACGGTGGACGTGCCCACGCCCGGCGGTGCGACGGTCCGTTTGAAAGTGCCCGCGGGTACCCAGACGGGCAAGAAGTTCCGCTTTAAGGAGATGGGCGCGCCCGATGTTAAGCACCGTGGCCGCACGGGCGCGCTGCTCGTCGAGATCAAGGTGCAGGTTCCCACGAACCTGTCCGACGATGAGCGCGATGCCATGACCAAGCTGCGCGAGGCCGACACGCGCGACTATCGCGAGAAGGTCAATCGTTACAAGGCGACGTACTAGGGCGGTCGCGGCGCACGCCCACGCCCGCGGGCTTATGATGGACGATAACGAGACGGAAAGGGGTCAGGTAGCATGGCCGAGGACAATAGGAACAAACCGCTGTACATGATCAGCGTGGCGGCCGAGCTGACCGGCATGCACCCGCAGACTCTGCGCGTCTACGAGTCCAAGGGCCTGGTGAATCCTCAGCGCTCGGGCGGTAACACGCGCCTGTATTCGCGTGCCGATATCGAGCGTCTGGAACTCATCAACCAACTGACCGACGAGGGCATCAACCTTGCCGGCGTGGTGCGCATCCTCGATATGAAGGAGCGTTCCGAGGAGCGCGAGCGCGAGAACGAGAAGCTCCGCGCTCGCGTGCGCCAGCTCGAGGACGAGCTGCACGAGTATAAGATGCAGAAGAAGATCACCGCCCTGGCCCCGCGCGACGGCTCAGTCAACCCCGAGCAAGTCATGCGCAAGCTGCTAGGTACGGGTAGCGACCTATAGCTCCGCCGACGCTGCCGGGCACTCATTGGGGACAGACTTAAATGAGTGCCCGCAGAATGAGAGTGGATAATCTCCCGTTTTTGGCCTGTTTGCAGGCTCAAAGTGGGAGATTATCCACTCTCGTCATTTCGGCGTCTAAGTCTGCCCCCGGCACCCAACTCGTTCTTTGCTTTACTGAGATAAAGTGAACGTGCAGATTCGTAACCCACTCGCAACCGTTCTATGGCACGATATTGAACGAATGTATGCTATGCGCCCAAATCGTTTTGGGCAGAGTGGGAGACAGTATGGTCAAGCTGTACGAGGACGGCATCTACCTGCGCGGCGGCAGCGAGGTTGTGCCTGCGGCCGAGGCTGCCGAGCGCGGTATTACGCAGACGCCCGAGGATGCCAAGCGCGGCACCATCGCGTATTCGATCCTCCAGGCACACAATACGTCCGGAGATCCCGAGGCACTCAAGATTCGCTTCGACGCCATGGCGAGCCACGACATCACCTTTGTCGGCATCATCCAGACGGCGCGCGCCTCGGGCATGGAGCAGTTCCCGCTGCCTTACGTGCTCACCAACTGCCATAATTCGCTGTGCGCCGTGGGCGGCACCATCAACGAGGACGACCACGTCTTTGGCCTCTCGGCCGCCAAGAAGTACGGTGGCATCTTCGTTCCGCCGCATATCGCCGTTATCCACTCCTTTATGCGTGAGAACTTCGCGGGCTGCGGCAAGATGATCCTGGGTTCCGACTCGCACACCCGCTACGGCGCTCTGGGCACTATGGCCGTGGGCGAGGGCGGTGGCGAGCTGGCAAAGCAACTGCTGCGCGACACCTACGACGTCGCCTATCCCGGCGTCGTCGCCATCTACCTCACGGGTGCCCCGCGCCCCGGCGTCGGCCCGCACGATGTGGCGCTCGCCATCATCCGCGCTGTCTTTGCCAAGGGCTACGTCAAGAACAAGGTCATGGAGTTTGTGGGCCCCGGCATCGCGAGCATGACGACCGACTACCGCAACGGCGTCGACGTCATGACCACCGAGACCACCTGCCTGTCGAGCATCTGGGCCACCGACGAGGACACGCACGCGTTTTTGACCATGCACGGCCGCGGCGACGACTATCGCGAGCTCAAGCCCGCCGATGTCGCCTACTACGACGGTTGCGTCGAGGTCGACCTGTCGAGCATCAAGCCCATGATCGCACTGCCGTTCCATCCTTCCAACGGCTTTGAGATCGACGAGCTCAACGAGAACCTCGAGGACATCCTGCACGAGGTGGAGCTCGAGGCCGCCAAGATCGGCGAGGGCAAGACGCACTTTAGCCTGCTCGACAAGATCGTCGACGGCAAGCTGCACGTGCAGCAGGGCGTTATCGCCGGCTGCTCGGGCGGCAACTATGACTCCGTGGTCCAGGCTGCCCGCGTGCTCAAGGGCGCCAATACCGGCTGCGGCGAGTTCTCGCTGTCGGTCTATCCCACGAGCCAGCCCGTGGCGCTCGAACTTACACGCCGCGGCTACATCTACGACCTCATGGAGGCCGGCGCAATCGTGCGCACGGCATTCTGCGGCCCGTGCTTCGGCGCCGGCGACACGCCCGCCAACAACGGCCTTTCGATCCGTCACACCACGCGCAACTTCCCCAACCGCGAGGGTTCCAAGCCGGGTAATGGCCAGCTGAGCGCCGTGGCCCTGATGGACGCCCGCTCCATTGCGGCAACGGCTGCCAACGGCGGCGTCCTGACGCCGGCGACCGACCTGCCCGAGGACACTTGGGACGAGGCCTGCGAGTACACCTTTGACGACGCGCCGTACAAGAAGCGCGTGTACTGGGGCTTTGGCAAGGCGGAGCCTGCCGACGAGCTGGTCGAAGGCCCCAACATCAAGCCGTGGCCCGCGATGGAGCCGCTCGGCGACGACATCCTGCTCAAGGTTTGCTCCAAGATCATGGACCCGGTCACCACGACCGACGAGCTCATTCCCTCGGGCGAGACGAGCTCCTTCCGCTCCAACCCGCTGGGCCTGGCTGAGTTTACGCTGAGCCGCCGCGACCCGGCCTACGTGGGTCGCTCCAAGGAGGTCGACGCTGTGGAGAAGCGTCGCGTTGCCGGCGAGTCCGCGGGCGACCTGGCGGCGTTCGATGCCGAGCTTGCCGGTGTGTTTGAGGCGCTGGCCGGCGCGGGTGTCGCGGCCGATGCCAAGGCGACCGAGTTCGGTTCCATGATTTACGCCAAGAAGCCTGGCGACGGCAGCGCCCGCGAGCAGGCCGCGAGCTGCCAGCGCGTAATTGGCGGCCTGGCCAACATCGTCCACGAGTACGCCACCAAGCGCTATCGCTCCAACGTGATGAACTGGGGCATGGTGCCCTTCCAGATGGAGGCCGAGCCCAACTTTGAGGTGGGCGATTACGTCTTTGTGCCGGGTATCCGTGCCGCGCTCGATGGCGACCTGAAGGACATCGCCGCCTACGTGGTGCGCGCCGATGGTGCGGTCGAGCAGATTGAGCTCTACATTGCCGATATGACGGCAGAGGAGCGTGCCATCGTCAAGGCCGGCTGCCTGATCAACTACAACAAGTTCAAGGCCGCTGCCGAGTAGCGCACTTAATTGTCCGCCCGGGGCTTACCCTTTCCCGCCCGCTCACGCGCTTCACGAGGGCCGCGTTCGGGAAAGGGTAAGCCCCGGGCTACATTTCTGCGTTCTCGTTGGGTCTTGAGGGACGCTAATAAATAGACTTGCTTGATGCCGCCTCTGTTATCGGGGCGGCTTCTTTTTGTTGAAAACCACCACAAAGGGGGCAGGCACCTTTGTGGTGGTGGGGACGAGCTCGATGCTGTTGTGATCGTTGAGCGGCATGTTAATGGGCGGCTCTACAGAATTTCATCTGGGCTGGCGGGTTTGGTTGTTTTGGGGATGCCGAGTTTGGATGACGCGAAATCGTCAACATTGTCCTTAATTCCGTCTTTGGTGTAGACAGTGACCATATAGGTGCTGTGTCCGAATTCGCCCTTGTCGCGTGTTGCCCAGGCATCCCAGTAGGCGGCCCCGTTTCGCCCTTTGATTTTTCCGACACGGCGGAGTTCTGTTCGCTTTAATTTCTGGTTGCTATAGATGGTTCGACCGGCCTCCTCGGTGAGCCCGCACTGTCCAAGCATCTTGTCGAGGACTTGGTTCATGTGGCGCTCATCGGTGTTTGGTGCGTAGTCGTAGGCGAGGGTGATGAAGTCGAGTGGCTGGTCGTCGATTAGATAGTTTAGCGTCTGAGGTCCAAGGCAGAAATAGGGGGAGCATCCGTCGATCTGACCGAGCAGTGGCAACTTTGACTGCCAACTTCCGGTGGGAATTCCATCTTCGTAAAACACGCCGCGACAGATAAAGGAGAGCGAGGTGGCACGCGAGCTGGCGTCGACCATTCCGCATAAATCGAAGGGCGAGGTGATACCAAGGGAAAAGGGCGTGATGACGATAAGGAAGAGCATCACGATGGGTATGGCGAGAATGGCGATGACGTTGCGACCGGTGGAATGAGGCGGCTTCATATGCGCTCCTCGAGACAAAGATCTGTTGAGGATAGGCAGAAATGGATATGTTCAGAGAGCAATTCAAGTTTAATCTCATTGCGCGAGATGGTCGACCGTTAGCGTCGAAAACCACCACAAAGGTGCCTGTCCCCTTTGTGGTGGTGAGGAGCGCGCGGCTTCTTTTGGTAATAGTGTTAGCTGGCGGTATCATTAGTGCAGGTGGCGAAGGTTTGCATTGTGGGGTGTTTTGCCGTGAGCCGTTCTGCCCGTATTGGATTGATTGTCTTGGCGCTTGCGATCGCTGTGGTTGGCGCGGGCGCTGTCGGTATGGCATTTCTACCTGCTGCGGTGACGGAGCCGGTGGTCAAGCCTGTGACTCAATCTGTCGAACTTCTGACCGGCGACGACAAGCCCGAGACCATTACCGTTGATTTTGATGAGCAGCCGGCTGTGCTGGGTATTAGTAATTATCCGCGTATTCAGCTTGGGGCCATGCGCTATACCACGGATACAAGCCTGATCGATAGGGCGTCCGAGCTACTCAAGGGCAAAACATTTAAGCGTTGGTACGGATATGCGTCCTATCGGGCAAAAGCGAACGACATGGTTGGCGGATGCCACTCGTCCATCGAGCTGGACACTGCAAACGGCGCAAAGTTATGTGATGTCTCGTACGATCCGGGCTACGAGGGCAATGAGGGTCCGGGCATCTACATCATGGACGGCGATGTCGCCTATGTCATGGAGGGCGACCAGAGCGAGCTCAACGATTTTATGGGTCAGTGTATCCAAGATGCCTATAAACAGACCTGCTTGCCTGACCCGCAGACTGCACGCGATAGTGGGTCTGCCCGTACATGGCTGTTCGAGGATGAGATGCCCTGGACCGTCGAATCGGGAAGTACGGGTTCGGCGAAGGAGTAGAGACCGCGACCACCACAAAGGTGCCTGTCCTCTTTGTGGTGGTTTTCGGTCTGTCTCGATCTGTAACATCTAGGATCAAAAATGGCTGCTAGATGTTACAGATCGAGACGGTAGCGCGCCTGGGCAGCGGCGGGCTGACATCTCAGTACCCTATCCGTAATTCACTCAGAAAATCTTATATATAGAGACTTAGATTTGTGTATAAGATCGCGTAAAGCTGGCAACAATACTTCTCGAACAACGTGAAGCCGCCCCGTAGGGCGGCCGCCCCAAGAGAGGTGATTCCATGAGAATCGATAAGCTAGCAATGACGTCGCGCGAGGCGCTGCAGACCGCCATGAGCACGGCTGCCGATGCACAGGCCGGCGCGGTGGAGCCGATCCACCTGCTGTCTGCCCTGCTCGGTGCCGGCGAGCGCAATATCTCCGTGATCATCGAGCGCATCGGTGCCGACCCGGCTCAGCTCGCACGCTCCACACAAGATGCCATCGACCATGCGCCCAAGGTGTCGGGCGAGGGTCAGCAGATGGGCCTGTCCAACGAGCTCGTTCGCGTGATCGAGAAGGCCGAGAAAAAGGCCACCAAGATGGGCGACAGCTTTGTGGTGACCGAGCATCTGCTGATGGCACTTGCCGAGGACAAGGGTGAGGCGGGTCGCGTGCTGCGTGACGCCGGCGTGACCAAGGAGCGCATCGAGCAAGTCTACGAGGAACTGCGCGGCGATGACCGCGTGACGTCTGCCGAGGACAAGACGCAGTTTGAGGCGTTGGAGCAGTACGGTCGCAACATCTGCGATCTGGCTCGCGCCGGCAAGCTCGACCCGGTCATCGGCCGTACCGACGAGATCCGTCGTACTATTCAGGTTCTGTCCCGCCGCACCAAGAACAACCCCGTGCTTATCGGCGAGCCGGGCGTCGGCAAGACGGCCATCGTCGAGGGCATTGCTCAGCGAATCGTGGCCGGCGACGTACCGAGCACCCTGCGCGACCGCGACCTCATCGAGCTCGACATGAGCGCGCTGGTCGCCGGCGCCAAGTACCGCGGCGAGTTCGAGGACCGCTTGAAGGCCGTGCTCAAGGAAGTGCAAAAATCCGAAGGCAAGGTCATCCTGTTCATCGATGAGCTCCATACCATCGTGGGCGCGGGTGCCACCGAGGGCTCCATGGACGCCGGCAACATCCTCAAACCGGCGCTCGCTCGTGGCGACCTGCACGCGATCGGCGCGACCACGCTCGACGAGTACCGCAAGTACATCGAGAAGGACGCGGCGCTCGCCCGTCGTTTCCAGACCGTGATGGTCAGCGAGCCTACCGTCGAGGACACCATTTCAATCCTGCGTGGCCTGAAGGAGAAGTACGAGATCTTCCACGGCGTACACATCACCGATAGCGCGCTCGTGGCTGCCGCCGACCTCTCCGACCGCTACATCGCCGACCGCTTCCTGCCCGACAAGGCTATCGACCTGGTCGATGAGGCCGCGAGCCGCCTGCGCATGGAACTCGACAGCATGCCGGTCGAGATCGACGCCACCACGCGTCAGCTCACCCAGCTGCAGATCGAGGAACAGGCGCTCATGAAAGAGACCGACGACGCCTCTAAGGAGCGTTTGGAGGCTCTGCGCCAAGAGATTGCCGAAGTCCAGGAAAAGCTCAACGTGCAAAAGGCCGGCTGGCTCAACCAAAAGAACGCCATCGACCACGTGCAGGAGCTTAAGGGCCAGCTTGACGCGGCCAAGAGCGAAGAGGAGCGCGCGACGCGCAACGGCGATCTGGGCCGTGCGTCCGAGCTTCGCTATTCTGTGATCCCGGGTCTGCAGCAGCAGATTCAGGATTCCGAGGCTGCGCTCGAGGCGCAAAAGCAGCAGGACGGCGAGGGCCTCAACGAACAGGTGACCTCCGACGAGATCGCCGAGGTCGTGAGCGCCTGGACCGGTGTGCCCGTGTCCAAGATGATGCAGGGCGAGCTCGACAAGTTGAAGGGCTTGGAGGGCGAGCTGCATAAGCGCGTTATCGGTCAGGACGAGGCCGTCTCCGCTGTAGCCGCGGCCGTGCGTCGCAGCCGTGCGGGTCTCTCCGACCCAGACAAGCCCATCGGCAGCTTCTTCTTCCTGGGCCCCACCGGCGTAGGCAAGACCGAGCTCGCCAAGGCGCTGGCCGAGTGCCTGTTCGATGACGAGCGCGCGCTCGTGCGTATCGACATGTCCGAGTATATGGAGAAGTTCAGCGTCCAGCGTCTGATCGGTGCGCCCCCGGGATACGTGGGCTATGACGAGGGCGGCCAGCTCACCGAGGCCGTGCGCCGTCGTCCCTACTCCGTGATCTTGCTCGACGAGATGGAGAAGGCTCATCCGGATGTCTTTAACGTGCTGCTGCAGGTGCTCGACGACGGCCGTTTGACCGACGGTCAGGGTCGCCAAGTGTCCTTCAAGAACACGATTATCATCATGACGTCCAACGTGGGCTCCAAGGCTATCGCCGATCTGTCCGGCAAGGACGAGGAGGAGATGCGCCATCAGGTTGACGGGGCCATGGCTCAAACCTTCCGCCCCGAGTTCCTCAACCGTATCGACGATATCGTGGTGTTCCATCCGCTCGGCATGGCGCAGATCGAGAAGATCGTCGACATCCAGCTCGCCGACGTCCGCGCGCGTCTGGCCAAGGAGCGCATGACGCTGGCCATCACCCCGGCGGCCAAGCAGATGCTCGCCGTGGGCGGCCTGGACCCGGTCTTTGGTGCCCGTCCGCTCAAGCGTCTCGTGCAGCGCGAGGTCGTGGATGCCATTGCCGCCGCTATCATCGACGGTACGGTGCGCGAGGGCGATCAGGTGACGGTCGATGTCGACAAGGACGGCGGTTTTACCGTCGTGTGCGACAACACGCCGACGCCGATATACGAGGCGCCCGAGGAATAGCTGAGCTCAAGCAAAGGGGCGGCGGGATTTACCCGTCGCCCCTTTTTCATGCTGCGTCGAATGTGCCGGGCAGTCTAGGCGTAGATGATCTCCAAGTTGGGGGCAAGCTCGGCAAGTCGCTGCCTCGTGTCCGCATCGACACCGGTGTCGGTGATCAGGCAGTTAATCTCATTGAGGTCAAGGGCGTGAACCAAGCCGATGACGCCGATTTTCGATGAGTCCATGAGGGTTATGCGTCGGTCGGCAGCGTTCGCGATGGCGCTCACCATGTTCGCCTGCTCCAATCGATGCGCCATAAATCCTTTTGAAAACGAGAAGGTATTGGTTCCCATGAAAGCAGTGGGAACAAAGTACTCGTTAAGCAGCCGGATAGTCTCGTTGCCCTGTGTGTAGTGATAGCCAAATCTCAGTTGTCCGCCCAGGAGAATGACCTCGCTGTCCACCAGCAATTCTTCGGCAAGTATCGCGTGAGATAGGTCGTTCGTGAGAACCGTGAGATTCTTGCGGCCCTTGAGAGCGCGTAGCATGCAGCCCGTTGTTGTTCCCGATTGAAGAAAGAACGTGTCGCCGTCGCGCACCATTTTCGCCGCAGCGTAACCGATGCGGCGTTTTTCGTCTTGGGCCGTCGAAGAAGCGTCTTCAAACGAAAGTTCGCGAGAATTGGGGTTCGGTAAGATCGCGCCGCCATGGGTTCGCCTGAGAAGTCCTCTGCCTTCGAGAGCCCGCATATCCTTTCGAATGGTCGCTTCCGAAACACCGAAGCGCTCGCTGAGGTCAACAATGCGAACAGTGCTGTTCGCATTGAGTAAGTCGAGTATTTCTTCCTGCCGTTCTTCCAGGTAATAGGGACGCGGTTCACTCATAAGAACTCCCAGGGCTTGTTGTGGGACAAGGCTTGTTACCTTCAGTTTTACCAGAACAACAATTCCTGAAATGAAATAAAACAACTCTAAACAAAACATATCGAACGTTCGGGGCAGGTTTTCGACCGTTCGCGGTAGCAGACGTCAATTCCGAAACAAAGCAAAACAAAACGCAATATAATGAACTCGCAAAATGTTGCGTTTGGAGAAAGCCAAACAGCGATGGTCTGCCTGAGGAAAGGAGAACAGATGCTCGTCAGTATGAGAGATATCTGCAACATCGCCGAACAGAACAATATGGCGGTCGCTGCAGTAAATTCCGCGAGTCTTGAGGCCGTCCGCGCCGCTGTGGACGTGGCGGAGGAAACAGGTTATCCGATTATCATCCAGCATGCCGAGGTTCACGAGTCGCTGGTGCCGATTGACGTGGTGGCTCCGCTGGTTACAGCACTGGCTGAGCGCTCGAGTGCGCATATCTGCCTGAATCTGGATCATTGTGAGAATCTATCCTATGCTCGTCGTGCGTTGGAGCTCGGTTTCACGGGCGTCATGTTCGACGGTTCTGCACTTTCCTACGAACGTAATGTTGAGCTTTCCCAGTACGCTGCCCAGATGTGCGCCGACTTTGGTGCAGGCCTTGAGTGCGAACTTGGTTCTATGGGGTCGCGTGAGGGTGGCGATCCTGATGCTGGGTCCACGGCGGAAGAGGCGGGCGCCATCTATACCGATCCTGACCAGGCGCGTGACTTCGTTGAGTCCACGGGGCTCGATATCCTGGCCTGCTCGTTCGGAACGGTGCACGGCCTGTATAAGGGCGAGCCCCATTTGAACATTGACGTTCTGACCGACATTCGCAGCTGTGTGAACGTGCCACTTGTCATGCACGGTGGCTCCGGTGTTTCCGACGAGGATTACGCTCGTGCCATCAATGCCGGCATCCGCAAGATTAACTACTACACGTATGGCGTTAAATATGCCGGCGATGCCGTGCGCGCCATGGTTGATGAAAAGACTGAGGGACATCCGGATGCTCCGATCTATTGGCACGATATGACGGCAGTCGCGTTCGAGAGCCTGCGCAGCACATTCGAGCATGTCGTGCGAGTATTCGCCAATGGCGCGGCTCCTTTGGCTTAAGGGGTGTGCTATGAAGAAAATTTTAGTTGCAACCCACGGACGCCTAGCAAGTGGCGTCAAAAGTGTGGCTGAGGTGCTGCTTCATGATGATAGCGCCATAACCGTCGTTGATTGCTATGTGGACGAATCGGATCCCAATGAGCAGATCGCAGAGTTTATCGATGGCGTGAGGCCAGAGGACGATGCGTTGATCGTTACCGATCTTTTGGGCGGGAGCGTCTGCAACATGGTTACGGCCATGCAGCCGGAAAAGCACGGCATCGTACATGTGACCGGTTTCAACATCGCGTTAATTCTCGAATGCCTGATTACGGGCGAGGCGTTCACGCCCGAGTATATCGACAGCGTAATCGCGCAGGCATCGACCTCCATGCGGCGTGTGGTCCTGCGGGCAGGCGGGGCGACAGATACCGATGACGATTTCTTTGGATAGGAAGTGGTCCGCTTTGGCGGGCGGAGCGAAGACGAAAGGAGAACGAAATGATCGTTCAGCTGCGAGTGGATGACCGCCTGGTTCACGGACAGGTCACGCTCATGTGGGGAAAGGAGCTGAGCACCAAGGGTATTTTAGTCGCGAATGACGCTGCGGCCCAAAATGAAACCCAGTCGTCGACGCTCAAGATGGCTTGCCCGAGTGGGCAGAAGCTTCTCATCCGTACAATAGACGACGCTATCAAGATTGCTAACGATCCGCGTGCGGGCGAGATGCGCATCTTCGCCCTTACTGGGAACATCGCCGATGCACTCAAACTAGTGAAAGGGGCTCCCGGTAGGATCGGCAGCGTGAACGTTGCGAATGTCGGCCGCTTCGATCGAAGCGACGATGCAGCCAAGGTGCTGCTGACAACGGGTGTAACGCTCAATCCAGACGAGGTGGCTGCAGCGCGCGAGCTGTGTGAGCAAGATCTGCCGGTGTTTCATCAGGTCGGCGTTACAGACGGTAAGGTCAAGGTTTCCGACCTGCTGGCAAAGCTCTAAGGAGGGATTGATATGCTGACGACTGCGCTCTTGGCATATTTGGCAGCTTTTATCTGCTATTTCGTCCAATGGACGTTTGGACAGCCCATGATTGACCAGCCCCTGGGCGTGGGTCTTGTGGCGGGCATTATCTTTGGCGATGTTACCGCAGGCATTATCATCGGTGCTGCGCTCCAGGCTATTTTCATCGGAAGCGTCAACGTGGGCGGTGCGACTTCGGCTGATACGGTGGCAGGAACGGTGCTCGCTGTGTGCTTCGTGGTCGTGTCTGGCATGGAGCAGGGCGTAGCGATTCCGCTCGCGGTGGCTGCGGCTATTTTTGCGAACATCATCTACTCGCTCGTTCTCAACGTGCTCATGTCTTTCTGGGCTCCTGTTATTGATTGGGCCGCGAACTCGGGTGACAGTAAGAAGCTCTTCATCTGCCATTTTGGCGGCGCCGTAGTCATGAACGGTCTATTCGCCATCCCGACGTTTTTGGCGGTGTGGGTCGGTGCCGAGCCGGCATCGCAGCTTATGAATATGGTGCCGCAGGCGGTCCTGAACGGGTTCAATGCTGCATCCGGCCTGCTTCCCGCCGTGGGCATGGCGCTACTTCTGCGCATGCTCTGGGATAACAAGATTGCAATTTATTTCCTGCTCGGCTTCGTGCTCTTCCAATATCTCAACATGCCCATGGTCGCAATTGCCGCCGTCGGTGCAGTGATCTTGGTCGTTACGGCCCTGCGTGACCTTGAAAATCTCGACCTGCGCAACCAGATTAAGGCCTTGCGCGAATCGGGCGTCGCAGCTGGTGCCCAGTCCGTCGCCGAGCTCGAAGAGGAGGATTTCTTCGCATGAGTACCACCGATACCGCAAGCGAGAAGATCAGCATCTCCACTAAGGATCTTTCCGCTGAAGACCGTAAGATGCTGCGCGGCATCTTCTTCCACTCGTTCAACGTCTTTGCCCATTACGGCGGCGGCGCTCGCGGAGGCGCTTCAGGCTTCATGTGGTCCATCTGGCCTGCCATCGAGCGTTTCTACCCGGATAAAGAACAGCGTCGCGATGCCCTGGTACGCCATTCGACCTGGTATAACATCACGTCAAATGTCGGTACGTTCTGCATGGGCCTTGTTGCCTCGATGGAGAAGGAGAACGCGGCCGAGCCTGATTTCGATACGCATTCGATCGACTCGGTCAAAGCTTCGCTCATGGGTCCCATGTCGGGCATCGGCGATGCAATCTTCTGGGGCGTTATCCGTGTTATCGCGGCCTCGGTCGGTATGGCGCTGTGCTCTCAGAACGGATCGCTTCTGGGTCCGATCGCGTTTCTGCTCATTTACAACATTCCGTCGTGGATTACGCGTTGGGTGCTGACGGTTCTTGGGTATCGCGTCGGTTCGAGCTTCATCACCAAGATCTACGAGAGCGGCTTGATGGGTATTGTAACCAAACTCTCAAGCACGCTCGGCCTGCTGATGATCGGCGCCATGGCTGCCTCGTTCGTTAAGTTCAGCTGCGCGATCTCAATTCCGATGCCCGAGGGCGATCCGGTCATGATCCAGACGTATCTCGATACGATCTTCATCGGCCTGATTCCGCTGCTGTACACCCTGGGTTGTTTCAAGCTGCTCAAGAAGAACACCAACGTGAACTGGATCATTATCGGCACCATGATCATTGGCCTGGTGCTTGGCCTGACGGGGATTTGCTAGTTGCTGCAAGTTTCAAGACGATGTTTACCCGCCCGAGTGTGCCTAAGGTGCGCTCGGGCGGGCTTGCGTTGGGTTTAAAGCAATGTATACACTGTCTGCGCCGATACGCGTAGACGATTCGTAAGCACGTGTGCGCTCTGGATACCGCATCCCGCGGTATCCATGCATTACGATGGCCGTAATCAGTCATAGTGTAAGAATGGAATTCAAGCCACACGGAAAGGTGCATGCCATGGATAGCAAGGACGAGTGCAAGCAGCCCCTGCGCGAGAAGAGGGAGACGAAAAAGCCCACCGATCCCTACATTCGTGCCGAGAACGAGGATGACGACGGCTACGATCCTTATAGCGATCGTCGCCCCGAGCGCGAGCCCCTCTTCGAAGCCGACCCCTGGCGTTAAGTAGCTGATTTGGGACGGGGCTTTTTTAGCTACTTTGTTTTCGGCTAGAGGCGTTCATGCCTGCCCCCTCGGCCGCTCGATATCCTCCGGGAGGGGCCACTAATAGAAAACTTGCTTATCCATTAATCAAGATACGCATAATCTTGCTCTCCTGCTAATCAAGAATCGTTATAATCTTGATTAGCAGGAGAGCAAGATTGGAGAATTATGGCATTCAACGACTTGGTGGCTCAAAAAATAAAGGACTTTGAGCAACAGGGGATTCCGCAGGTCTTTGAGCGCGACCTTGATCTGGGCAACCCGCAGGAGCCAAAGCGCGACAACATCGTATATGTGATTGTGGGCGCCCGTCGTTGTGGAAAGACGTATCGCCTGTATCAGGAGATACGGCGGCTTCAGGGCCAAGGCGTCGAGCTTGACCGGATGCTATATTTCAATTTTGAGGATGAGCGCTTGCGTCCGTATGAGCCATCGCTACTAGCGGACGTGCTCGATACATTCTATGCACTATATCCTGCTGCTCGAGGCGAGGGCGCCTACCTTTTCTTTGACGAGATCCAGGAAATACCCGAATGGGGTGCGTTTCTGCGACGCGTGGTCGATACGGAGAAGGCGACCGTTTACGTGACGGGATCTTCTTCTAAGATGCTGTCCTCAGAACTTAAGAGCGAGTTCAGGGGCCGTTCTCTTGTGCGAGAGCTTTTTCCGTTGAGTTTTTCGGAATACGTCCGATATAAGACGGGGAGCGTTCCTGAGTCGAACGCGCCCTTCTCCTCAAGCGCTGCAGCGTTGCTCCGACACCATCTGGTCGGATATCTCGAGCGAGGGGGATTCATCGCGACACTTGAGCAGACGCCCGCAGACGCGATTCAGCTGCTACAGGAATATGCGTCGCGAACGGTCGCTATGGACGTTGTGGAGCGTTACGACGTCAAGAGCCCTCGTTTGGCCTCACTGTTTCTGACGCGGTGTATGGCATCTTCGGGACGAGAGCTGTCGGTGAACAAGGTGTACAACGAGTTCAAGAGCAGGCAGATACCCGTCAGTCGTAATTCGCTCAGCGACTTACTTGAGTATTACGAGGACGCCTACCTGCTGTTTTCTGTGCCGGAGTTTACGCGTTCACTTGCAAATAATACGCGGTCTGCGTCTAAAGTCTACGCTGTCGATCCTGCGATGTTTGGAGCATTCTCTCCCGCATCGGCATTGGACCAGGGCCAGAGGCTCGAGACTGCGGTGTTCAATGCGCTCAGAAGAAGGACTCCTGCGGTGCGGGTCGGTTCGGTCTGCCGCCTACTGGTCAAGGAGAAGAATAAAAGCCATGAGGTTGACTTTGTGGCTGGGGATGCACTTCTCATGCAGGCTTATAGCCTGACTCAGGTGAGTGTGGATATGGCAAGCGAGAAAACGCGCGAACGCGAAATTGCAGCCCTCGATGCCTCGATGGCCCAGTTTGATCTTGGCGAGTCGGTAATCGTTACTATGGATGAACAGGCCGATATTCCATGTGAACACGGTGTGGTACACGCTGTGCCCGCATGGAAGTGGCTCCTTGCCTAATCATCTACGGATCTGTGGGGCCAGGACCTCCTGGCCCCTTCATCACGGTTGGGGAGTACCATGATGCGCCCGGCTAGTCCTGGGCCTTGATGCTCGGCAGCAGAATCTGGGCGATGTAGTCGCATTCGAGCTTGGTGGCAGCGTCGGCCTTGCCGTCTTTGCCGACCAGCACGCTCTTGATCTGGCTGTAGGTGTAGCGGTTGCCGGTCGTAAGCTCGACAAGCTCAATGGCTGTGTCCATGGGATAGGTCGACACGGGGTTCTGCGTGCGCCCGTTGATGGTCTGGGGCACCACGTACGGATAGACGGGGCCGCTGGCGTAGACGGTATAACCGTTGCCTAGATTGGCCGCACCCAAAACCGTATCGCCCTCATCGGGCGTAAAGCTCTCGCCCTCGCGCACCGCGACGAGCGTCACAATCGGCGTATCGCTGTCGCCGGCAAGATAGATGCATAGCGTGCTGCCATTTTGCCAAGTCTCGACCTTGCCGTACCATTCGACGGGGATATCGAGCTGGTAGAGGTCGGTTGCCTTGTGACGGGCGTCGGCATCACGGGCTGCCTGTGCCTTTTGCGCGCTCAGGGCATTGACGGCGGCGTCGCGCCGCGCGGTTGCCGCCTGCTGGAGCACCTTGGCGGTGGCGGCGGAGCTCGCGCCTCCCTCCTCGGCATATTTGGCGGCGGCATCGATCTGGTCGTCGGTTACCGTGTCGGCCGAAGGCACCTTGAGTTTAAAGGCAGCCTGGGCACTTAAATCCTGTCCATCGCTCTTAACGGTGACCTGCGTCTTGGTGGTCGGGACGGTATAGATGGTGCCGTCGGCCGCGATGGGGGAGGCAGCGATGGAGAGCGTGTAATCGCCGGGCAGCAGTTTGATGCCGCGGCCGTGCTCGTCAACGTAGAGCGTTTCGCTCACAGAAGAGCCGTCGGAGTCCTGGCCACTCACCTGCACGGGGATCTTTGAGCCGGTGGAGCAGTCGAGTCCCGCGGCATGTACGCCAATTTGCACCGACATCATGGTATGGGCGTTTGCGGCAACTACGGCGGCCTGCTCTTGCTGGTATCCGTTCCAAGCCGCATAGCCCGCGCCGCCGGCGACGAGCGCGACGGCCACGACACCGGCGACCATCAGATTGCGGCGCTTGGGCGACATCTTACGATGACGAACCTCGGCTTCGTGTGCCGAGGGAGCGGACGGCAGGGGAATATCTCCCATGGCGATGGTCTCGTCGACGACTGGCGCAGAGCCCAAGCCGGGGAGCTCGCGGGTGAGCGATTCGTCGACGGGCAAGTCGCCAAGCAGGGAGGTCTCATCTCCCGCGTTGGGTTCCGGTTGGCCATTGCCCTCGTCATCGCCTTTTTCGACATCGGCTTCATCGCGAGCATCCTCGACGTCGTCGCCCGTATCCGGTATGCCATCGCCCGCCGCGTCCTGCATGTCGACGATTGTCTCGTCAAACGCAACTTCGTCCAGCGAAAACCGGTCTAGGCTCTCCAAGGCCTCGGCGCACGCCGCTGCATCTTGGGCCGCGTCCTCTTGGCCCCTCGTCTCATTTTCCATATATCCCCCAAGCTCAATATCGGGACAACAATGTACCCAAAATTAAGGTCACATAGAGCTGGCGTGCAGTCGGAAATTCGATTTTATCTGCGCGATACATTGTGAATATGTGCATGAATGCACGCGCGACAGCAAAAAGCCCCCGGAAAGCAAACGAATTGCTTTCCGGGGGCTGCGCATAACGCGAGATTACGGAGCCAAAGAGACGCGCCTACATCCAAATGCGGACGGCAGCGAGCGCGTTACTCGGCGTGCGCGTAATCAACCTTGGCGCGGCGAGCGGTAGCCTTCTCCCAATCGCTGGTGCCCTCAAAGACGTCCTGCTTGTAGGGATTGCGGCCGAGCTTCTTGGCACGGTAGACGATGTAGATGATCGCGGCGACGTTGGCGACCAGCGCGGCGATCGAGACCGCGGTAGCGGCGCCGGGGTCGAGCGTGGAGTGGGTCACAAAGATGGACTCCTCCTGGAAGTACGGGAATACCTGGGCAAACATGCACCAAATAGCCAGCGTAAAGGCACGGTTCTGGATCCAGCCGCCCTTGTTCCAGATAAAGGCGGCGACGGTGGGCGCCAGCAGCAGTGCAAAGCCGCAGAACCAGGAGTGGGTGGGCAAGCAGTTGTAGGTGTAGCAGAAGTTCCAGATATCGTAGGCGATGATGTAGACCCAGGTCATGTCGGGCCACAGCATGTCGGTCTTGTCCTCAGAGGCGTAGACACTCCACCAACCGGTCATGCAGAAGATGTTGATGATACCGGCGATGCCGTTGAACACGTTGTTCCAGCCGGCGAGCTGCGTGGCGCCCTCGGAGGTGACCCAGGTGGACTCGCCCAGGACAAAGAAGTGATAGGCGCTCTCAAAGTCGGACACGACGGCGATCATGATGTTGATGGCGACGATCACAAACGGCCACGCGCGGAACCAATGCGCCTTGCCGATCTTGCCCCACTGGTACTTAATGGCAATGAAGCCCCAGCAACCGGCCAGCGCCGCGTATACCTTGGCGTAGTGGAACCAGCTGTTCTGGTACACATGGGTGGGGTTGGTGAGCGCCCACTCGGCACCCTGTGAGACGCCGATGGCGATAGCGACGCAGTAGATGGTCATGGCCAGCGGAGCCACGCCAAAGATGATGGCCGCGCCCAGCTTGGTGCGGCGGCCTACCTCGTTGAGCACGATCAGGCCAATAAAGACCATGGCCCAGCCGGCCCAGTGGATAAGGGTATTGCTACCCTAAACATCGAACAGCATGCTGCTCTCCTTTCACAAGCCCGCGGCCCCTCTTCTGATCGCGGGCAGTTTGGCCAAATGTCGTCAGTTCTGGGGCTTGCGCTCCTGATACTTGGCGGTATAGCCCTCGATATGGAGCGTCGAGGCGATGATTTCCTTGACTGTCTCGTCGGGCACATCGGGGTGCGTGCGGATATACATCAGCAGCCCCATGATGAGGGTGTAGAACGTCTCGTAGACATGGTCGATGCGTAGCTCGTGATGGGCGACAAAATCCACCACGGTGGTATCGCAGATATACTGCGCCACGCGCTGGACCACGTTGTGCAAAAAGCCGCCGTAGAGCGCGCCGCTGCTCGAGGTGAGCGTGCTCGGCAACTCGTGGCCGCTCACGACCAGGCGCTTAAAGAGCGGAGCAACGGTGTCGAGTGCGCCTTCGATGTCGCCAACCGTGCGGCTGGCGTTCCACTGCTCGAGCTCGGCGATAAAGCCGTCGATTGCCTCGTCCATAACGGCGGTGACGGCGGCATCCATATCGGCAAAGTAGTGGTAGAACAGCGAACGCGCGCAGCCAGCCCGCTTGGTCACGGCCGATACCGAAAGATGGGACACACCAAGCTCGGCGCTCACGGCGCGCACAGCGGCGAGGATCTCGCGACGGCGCTCGTCGCCCGTCAGGCGTTTTGCCGCGCTATCGGATGCGGGGACGGCATCGACCACAGAGATATCTGCTGCGTTGTTGCCCATGTTTTGCCGCCTTTCATCCTCTTTTGCCTGACCGTTCGCCTAACAGTCTTGAATATTGTTGACGGTTCGTCAATACTGTTTTTGACACAATGTCAACAATAGCGGGTGAACGGCATGGGGGCATGTCGAACCCGTACAAAGAGGGGCGCCGCGGTCTCGCCGGGCTGTGGCAAGAGAAGGGACGACTATGATTCTCAGCGGACCGGGGATTAGCTATACCGAGCCCGATATCGGCGCGGAGTTCGTGCCGCCGATACCGGAGCATCCGCGCGAGGCCATCGTCAAACTGTGTGAGCACTGCACCAACCGCCTGCTGCACCGCGACGAGCTGCTGGGCTACGAGTACTGGTCGTTTGCCGAGGCCGCAACCGACGAGCAGGCCGAAGTGCTCTGCAAGATGAAGATGCGCCGTCCCTATACGCTGCCCGAGATGGTCAAGCTCACCGGCATGCCCGAGGCCGATATCGAAAAAATGCTCGACGACATGAGCTACACGGGTCTGCTCGAGTACAACTGGGAAAACCCCGAGCGCGCCAAGCAGTGGGTGCTGCCCATGCTGGTGCCGGGTTCCGCCGAGTTCCTCAACATGCGCGTGAGCCAGCTCGAGGAGCATCCGGTCTATGCCAAGTTCTTTGAGCAGGCGTCCAAGGGACCGCTGTCCAAGGCCACGCCGATGGTGCCGCCCGGCGGTGCCGGCATCGGCATGCATGTCATTCCGGTCGAGAAGGCCATCGATGCTGCGAGCACCTCGGTGCCGATCGAGCATATCGAGCATTGGCTCGACAAATACGAAGGTAAGTATGCCGCTAGCACCTGCAGCTGCCGCGCGAGCCGTCGCGTGATGGGAGAGGGCTGCGCCGACGACCCGGCCGATTGGTGCATCGCCGTGGGCGATATGGCCGACTACGTGGTCGAGACCGACCGCGGCCATTATGTGACGCGCGAGGAGGTCTACGACATCCTGCGCCAGGCCGAGGACAACGGCTTTGTGCACCAGATCACCAACATCGACGGTGAGAACAAAATCTTCGCCATCTGCAACTGCAACGTCAACGTGTGCTACGCCCTGCGCACTTCGCAGCTGTTCAACACGCCCAACCTGTCGCGCTCGGCCTACGTCGCCAAGGTCGAGAAGGACAAGTGCGTGGCCTGCGGTCGCTGCGTTGAGGTGTGTCCGGCCGGCGCCGCCAAACTGGGCCAGAAGCTCTGTAGCAAAAAGGCTGGCGGACAGGTGCCCGAGTATCCGCGCCAGGAGCTGCCCGATGCCACCAAGTGGGACCACACCAAGTGGTCGCCCAACTACCGCAACGACAACCGTATCGAGACGCATGAGTCCGGCACCGCTCCCTGCAAGACGGCCTGCCCCGCGCACGTTGCCGTTCAGGGCTATTTGAAGCTCGCGGCGCAGGGCCGCTATGACGAGGCGTTGGCGCTCATCAAGCGCGAGAACCCGTTGCCCGCTATCTGCGGCCGTGTGTGCAACCGCCGCTGTGAGGATGCCTGCACCCGCGGTCGCGTGGACGAGGCCGTGGCCATCGACGAGGTCAAGAAGTTTATCGCCCAGCGCGATCTGGATGCCGCGACTCGCTATGTCCCACCTGTGGTGACCCCGACGCGTGCCGGCGGCTTCGACCAGAAGATCGCCATCATCGGCGCCGGTCCGGCCGGTCTGTCCTGCGCCTTCTATCTGGCCGAGAAGGGCTACAAGCCCGTCGTGTTCGAGAAAAACGAGCGCCCGGGCGGCATGCTCACCTACGGCATTCCCAGCTTTAAGCTGCAGAAGGACGTTATCGAGGCCGAGGTCGAGGTCATTCGCCTGATGGGCGCCGAGTTCCGCTATGGCGTGGAGGTCGGTCGCGATGTGACGCTCGACGAGCTTCGCGCGCAGGGCTTTAAAGCCTTTTACGTGGCCATTGGCTGCCAGGGTGGCCGCCTTGCCGGTATTCCGGGCGAGGATGCCGAGGACGTGACCGTGGCCGTCGACTTTTTGCGCGAGGTCAACAGCGGCAAGATCGACGCGCTGCCCGGGCGCACCATCGTGGTGGGCGGCGGCAACGTGGCCATCGATGTCGCGCGCAACGCCTGCCGTCTGGGTTCCGAGCACGTTGAGATGTTCTGCCCGGAGAGCGAGGTCAAGATGCCTGCCAGCGAGGAGGAGCGTCGCGAGGCCATTGAGGACGGCGCGCACATTAGCTGCGGCTGGGGCCCCAAGGAGATTCACCTGGACGAGGCCGGTCGTGTGTGCGGTATCACCTTTAAGCGCTGCACGCGTGTCTTTGACGACGAGGGCCGTTTTGCGCCCGAGTATGACGAGAACGACTTGCGCCGTGTCGATGCCGACCGTGTCGTCATGTCGATTGGCCAGTCCATTGTGTGGGGCGACCTGCTGGCTGGCTCCAAGGTGGAGCTCGGCCGCAGCCAGGGTGCCCTTGCCGATCCGCAGACGTACCAGACCGCCGAGCCCGACATCTTTGTGGGCGGCGACGTCTACACCGGTCCCAGCTTTGCTATCGACGCCATCGCCGCCGGTCACGAGGCCGCCGTGTCCATCCATCGCTTTGTGCAGCCGGGCTCCACGCTCACCATCGGCCGCAACCAGCGCCGCTACACCGCGCTTGACCGCGACGATGTTGTGATTGAGAGCTATGACAACGCAAGCCGCGAGGTGGCACGTGTCGACCGCGAGCGCGAGAAGGCTGCGCCCTTTAGCGAGTACGTCGAGACCTTTACCGAGGAGCAGGTGCGCGCCGAGACCGCTCGCTGCTTGGGCTGCGGTGCCTCGATCGTCGACCCCAACAAGTGCATCGGCTGCGGCCTGTGCACCACCAAGTGCGCGTTTGACGCCATCCATCTGGATCGCGACCGCCCCGAGTGCTCCACGATGGTCAAATACGAGCAAAAGCTTCCGAGCTTGGGTAAGTACGCACTCAAGCGCGCCATCAAGATAAAATTTGGCAGGAAGTAAGAAACGCAACAAGTAGGAGAACGGCGCAGAGAGCGGTTGGACAGCGAGCGAGTCCCAGGCGTGGCGAGGTGCCTTGAAAGAGGAGGGCATAGGGCTTTTGCCCATGCCCGACGATTGAAAGGCAGATCGTCCGTCTGGGGCTCGCGCAGCGTCAAGTCGACCGCCGTTCGTTAGAACGGCGGAAGAAAAAGTGCATGAATTAGGAATCGTCTATCACATCATTCGCGATGTCGAGAATGTGGCGCGCGCCAATGGCGTGAGTCGCGTTTCGAGCGTGACGCTGCTCCTGGGCGAGGTCTCGGGCGTCGTCCCCGATCTGCTGCTTGATGCTTGGCGCTGGGCGGCAGATAAAAAGCCTATCACGCAGGGCGCGGAGCTTATTGTGGAGCCTGTCGAGGCCGTGACGCATTGCGAGGCGTGCGGCTGCGACTACGCGACGGTCGAGCACGGCAAGACCTGCCCCCATTGCGGTAGCGGCGAGACCTATCTGCTGCAGGGCCAGGAGGTCATGATCAAGCAGATCGAGACCCCCGACGAGGACCCGACAGACGCTGCCCCCGACGGCCTATCCGATGCCCCCGATGCCGTCGACGCCGCCAACCCCCTCCACATCGCCTAACTTAGTCGTTGGGGACGTTCTTAAACGACTAGTCATTAAAGAACGTCCCTAACGACTACTTTGCTAGATCATATTTCTTACCATTAGTCAAGCACCATCTGTTTAAACGAAATAGCCTCAACGCGAGCACATTTGTGTCTGTTTAAAACCGGCAATAATGAACAGCGTGCTCAATTCGGTCATGTAAATAGATCAGCTATCAATCCTCAGCAGCAAATCAGCCAAAATACTGGAATGTAATCAGCTTGTAACAAAACAAGACGTTTGAACAAATAATGCTACCTTTTGCAGTTTTTCAAACAATTCTGCTGTATTTGCAGCTATACTCCATAACTGTCGTGTAGGAATTACGTAGACAAAAAGGAGGTTATGTGATGGTAAGTATTGTTCTTGCTAGCCATGGTGACTTGGCGGCTGGAATCAAGCAGACGGGCTCGATGGTCTTTGGCGATCAGCCGTCTGTTGCCGTGGTCTCGCTCGAGCCGAGCATGGGCCCCGACGACTTCCGTGCCAAGGTCGAGGAGGCAATCGCTTCCTTCGAGGACCAGGAGCAGGTGCTCTTCCTCGTTGATCTGTGGGGCGGCACGCCGTTCAACCAGATCAGCGGGCTCATCGAGGGCCACGATTCCTGGGCTATCGTCACCGGTGTCAACCTGCCTATGCTCATCGAGGCATATTCGCAGCGCTTTGACGCAAAGAACACTGCACATGCGATCGCAAAACATCTCGTGACTGAGGCTAAGGCCGGCGTGCGCGTCAAGCCCGAGTCTCTGGAGCCCGAGGAGAAGAAGCCGGCTGCGGCCGCCGCTGCTCCTGCGGGTGCCATTCCTCCGGGAACGGTGATCGGCGACGGGCACATCAAGATCGCCCACGTCCGTATCGACACGCGCCTGCTGCATGGTCAGGTGGCCACCACGTGGACCAAGCAGATCAACCCCAACCGCATCATCGTGGTCTCCGACGGCGTTGCTCACGACGAGCTCCGCAAGACCATGATCGAGCAGGCTGCCCCTCCGGGAGTCCACGCCAACGTCGTGCCTATCAAGAAGATGGCCGAGGTCGTCAAGGACACGCGCTTTGGCGACACCAAGGCGATGCTGCTGTTCGAGAACCCGCAGGATCTGCTCAGGGCCATCGAGGCCGGCGTCGACATCAAGGAAGCCAACATCGGTTCCATGGCCCACTCCAAGGGCAAGGTCGTCGTCACTAACGCCGTCGCCATGGGCGATGACGATGTCAAGACCATCGAGGCTCTCAAGGCCAAGGGCGTCAAGTTCGAGGTCCGCAAGGTTCCTTCGGATTCCTCCGAGGATCTCGACGCCATGTTGAAGAAAGCTAAGGCCGAACTGGCCGCTCAAGCATAGTAAAGGAGGGTCCGATACATGTCTGCAATCACTATTCTGCTTGTTGCGATTGTCGCGTTGCTTGCCGGTATGGAAGGCATTCTGGATGAGTTCCAGTTCCATCAGCCGCTCGTGGCATGCACGCTTATCGGTCTCGTAACCGGTCACCTTCAGGAGGGCATCCTCCTGGGCGGTTCGCTCCAGATGATGGCCCTTGGCTGGGCTAACGTCGGCGCCGCCGTCGCGCCTGACGCCGCTCTGGCCTCGGTCGCTTCTTCGATCATCATGGTGCTCGCCCTCAACGGTGGCGCCACCGATTCGGCCAAGGCCGTTACCGCCGCCATCGCCGTCGCCGTCCCGCTGTCGGTCGCTGGTCTGTTCCTGACCATGATCTGCCGTACCCTGGCTACCGCTATGGTTCACGCCATGGACGCCTGCGCCGAGAAGGGCGACTTCGCCGGCATCGAGCGTTGGCAGTACGCCGGCATCCTCATGCAGGGTGTTCGTATCGCCATCCCGGCAGTACTTCTGTGCATCATCCCGGCCGAGGCCGTTACCAACGCGCTTAACGCTATGCCCGATTGGCTGTCCGGCGGCATGGCTGTCGGCGGCGGCATGGTCGCTTCCGTCGGTTACGCCATGGTCATCAACATGATGGCCACCAAGGAGACCTGGCCGTTCTTCATCCTCGGCTTTGTCCTTGCTGCCATCCCTCAGCTCACGCTGATCGCCCTTGGCCTCATCGGCATCTCCCTTGCCCTCATCTACCTTGGCCTTAAGGATCTGGCCAAGCAGGGTGGCGGCATGGGCGGTGGCTCCGGTGACCCGCTCGGCGACATTCTGAACGATTACGAGTAGGAGGGGAGTGATACATATGGCAGAGAACAAGATTCAGCTCACCAAGGCTGACCGTAAGAAGGTTTGCTTCCGTCATCAGTTCCTTCAGGGCTCGTGGAACTACGAGCGTATGCAGAACGGCGGCTGGTGCTTCGCAATGATCCCTGCGATCAAGAAGCTCTACACCAGCAAGGATGACCAGATTGCCGCTCTTAAGCGCCACCTGGAGTTCTATAACACCCACCCCTATGTTTCCGCCCCCGTCATTGGCGTTACCCTCGCCCTCGAGGAGGAGCGCGCCAACGGTGCTCCGATTGACGACGTCGCCATTCAGGGCGTCAAGGTCGGTATGATGGGCCCGCTCGCCGGCGTCGGCGACCCCGCCTTCTGGTTCACCCTTCGCCCGATTCTGGGTGCACTGGGCGCTTCCCTGGCCCTGTCCGGCAGCATCGCCGGTCCGCTGCTGTTCTTCTTCGCGTGGAACATCATCCGTTACGCCTTCCTGTGGTACACGCAGGAGTTTGGCTACAAGGTCGGCTCCTCCATCGCCAAGGACCTCTCCGGCGGTCTGATGGGCAAGGTCACCGAGGGTGCTTCCATCCTGGGTATGTTCATCATCGGCGCCCTGGTCGAGCGCTGGGTGTCCATCTCCTTCACCCCGGTCGTCTCCAAGGTCACGCAGTCCGCTGGCGCCTATATCGACTGGGCCAACCTGCCCGCCGGTTCTGAGGGCATCAAGCAGGCATTGACGATGTACAGCTCTGTCGGTGCCAACGCACTCGACCCGGTGAAGGTCACCACGCTTCAGGCCAACCTCGATCAGCTCATCCCCGGCCTTGCCGCCGTGTGCCTGACCCTTCTGGTCTGCAAGCTCCTCAAGAAGAAGGTCAGCCCGATCGTCATCATCCTGGCTCTCTTCGCCGTCGGCATCATCGGTCGCGTCTGCGGCTTCATGTAAGCACGCTTCGGCTTAAGACCGAGAGTTGCTAGGCAAGGGCTTTTGAGCCATTGAAACGGACCGCACCCGGTGGGTACACTGGATGCGGTCCGATTGTTTTATTTGGAGGGCGAGGCGCGTATGGCGCAATCTCAGAACAGCACGGTCGATCTGGCAACGCCGGCAACCTGCCTGATGGGGCTTACCAGTCACGGTAACGTGATGGTGGGCAATAAGGCGTTTGAGTACTATAACGAGCGTAATCCCGAGGATTATATCCAAATCCCGTGGGACGAGGTCGACTATATTGCCGCCGAGGTTTTGCGCGGCACCAAGAAGATTACGCGTTTTGCTATCTTCACCAAGGACAACGGCCACTTTACGTTTTCGACGCGCGACGATAAAGAGACGCTTCGCGCGGTCCGTAAGTACGTCGACGAGGATAAGCTCGTGCGTTCGCCCGACTTTATCGATGTGACGGCCAAGGGCGCCAAGAGCATCCCCTCCGTTATCAAAAACCTTTTCCACAAAGGCAAGTAGTCATTAAAGAGCGCCCCCTCAAAGTGGGGCGCAGTCTCCCATGTGGCTCGATCGGGAAAGTGCATCCCAGTTCGAGCGTCGATTCCGGGATGTAGTTTCCGGAACGGGGTCGTTTGGGAAACCGTGTCCCGTTTCGAGCCGAAATTCTGGGTCACAGTTTCCCAGCGAAGTCTCATGGGGAAAGTCTGACCCAGAATTTGCCTGGATAGTGGGACGCACTTTCCGGAGGGCTGTTCCACCGCAACTTCGAAGAGTGGCTATACGTTGCATTACAGCGGCGTAAATCTGCTACACTAGTACAGCATGCCTCCGTAGCTCAGGGGATAGAGCACCGCTCTCCTAAAGCGGGTGTCGACGGTTCGAATCCGCCCGGGGGCACCAGAGATTTGTCGAGCCCGGTACACCGCCACGGTACCGGGCTCTTCTGGTTCATGTCATGTCAAAAACGAAGCGCCCGCTTGCTGGGGGAGCAAGCGGGCGCCTGTGAGCGAATATGTTTGCGGCGGGAGCCGTAATGGGCGGTGGGGCGGCGACTAGTTGGTCGTACCAGAATCGTCGCCCGTGCTCGTGCCCGAGCCAGAGCCCGAACCCGAGCCAGAAATCGAAACCGTCAGCGTAATCGTGTTGTCGGTGGACTGCTTGCCGGTGGGGGAGACGCCCGTAACGGTGGCGTTTTCGTTGCCGCTCACGGGGTTGCCGTTCTGGTCGCAGAACGCGATGTTGTAGAACCCGGCGTTGTTGAGCGCGGTGACGGCGGCGGAGATGCTCTTGCCGTACAGGTTACCCGGAACGCTGGCCTTGCCGGACTTCTTGGCAATGACGACGGTAATCGTGGCGCCGGGCTTCTGCTTGCCGCTGGGGTTCCAGCTGATCACGGTTCCCTCGGTAACTGAGTCGTTCTCCTGGTAGCTCACGTCGACGCCAAAGCCTGCCATATCGAGGGCGTTGCGCGCCTGGGCCTCGGTCATGTCGGTCAGGTCGGGGACGGACGTGGTATCCGGGCCGCTGGAGACCTTGTACGAGATGGTCGTGCCCTTCGCGACTTCCTTACCGGCTTCGGTGCCCTGCTCAAAGACCTGGCCCTCATCGGCCTCGTTGGCCTCCTCGGAGGCGTTGCCCTTCAGGCCAACGCTTGCCAGCGCGGCTTCTGCCTGGTCCTTGGTCAGGCCGACAAGCCGGGGAACCTCAACCTTCTCGGAGGGCTTGGGGCCCTTGGAGATTACCAGGTTCACCTTAGTGCCCTTGGCCTTCTTGGTGTTGCCGTTGGGCGTCTGCTCGGCGACCTTGCCCTCGTCGACATCGTCGTTGTAGCTTTGGTCGATGGTGCCGACCTCGAGGCCGGCTTCCTTGATCAGTTCGACGGCAGTCTGCTGGTCCTTGCCCAGTACATCGGGAACGGTGACCTGCTCGCCGCCAAAGAGTCCTGTGGCAAAGGCCACCACGATGCCGATGACGGCAACGGCTGCCACCACGGCGGCGATGATCTTGTTCTTGTTGGATTTGGGCTTTTCGACCTCGTAGGAGCCGGTGGAACCCGAAACCGAGCTACGGGCGGTATTCTGGCCGCTCACGCCCGAGACGGGACGCACCATGGCGCGCGTCTGATCGGAAAGCTCGCGAGTCTTGGTGGCGCCAAGCTCGCCGGGGGCACCGATGATGCGCGTGGGCTCCGAGATGTTGACGGCACGACCGGACAGGTAGCTGTTGAGCACCTGACGCAGCTCGTCAGCGGTCTGGAAGCGGTTTGCCGGGTCCTTCTCCATGCACTTGAGGATGATGCGCTCAAGGTCGGCGTCGACACCGGAGTTGATCTGGCTCGGCGGAATAGGCAGCTCGTTGACCTGCTTGAGTGCGACCGAGATGGCGTCATCACCGTCAAAGGGCACGCGGCCGGTGGCGCACTCGTACATCACGACGCCCAGCGAGTAGATATCCGAGGTGGGGCCGAGGTCCTGACCGCGGGTCTGCTCGGGGCTGACGTAGTGGGCGGTTCCCAGCACGTTGTTGTCTTGCGTGAGGTGGCTGTTCTTGGCGCGCGCGATGCCAAAGTCCATCACCTTGATGTTGCCGTCGGGCAGCACCATGATGTTCTGCGGCTTAATGTCGCGGTGGATGATCTCATGCTTGTGAGCGACCGAAAGCGCGGAGCTGATCTGCGAGCCGATCTGGGCGACCTTCTTGGGGTCGAGGGCGCCGTGGCTCTTGATGCCGCTCTTAAGGTCGGTACCGCGCAGGTACTCCATGACGATGTAATAGGTGTCGCCGTCCTTGCCCCAATCGTAGACGCCCACGATATAGGGGGAGGAGAGACCGGCTGCTGCCTGGGCCTCCTGCTTAAAGCGTGCGGCGAAGGTTGCGTCGCCAGCATACTGCGGTAGCATGATCTTGACGGCAACCGTGCGGTCGAGGACCTGGTCCTGTGCACGGTAGACGGTCGCCATGCCGCCTGTCCCCACCTTATCCTTGAGGAGGTATCTTCCCCCGAGGACCCTCTGTTCCATTCCTGCTCCTAACATAACTATTCGCTCAACGATGTGTGTAGTACCTACGATGTGGCCGCTGGGGCCGTGTGGCGCGTTGCCGCTAACTCTTCGGCCGCGGCGCGCCTCGGGTGTCCGATTCGATCATGGGCATCACGCTCCCTGTGCGGCGAGCGCCGCGGTCAGGACGATGCCGGCAATCTTGGCCGCCTTGACGTCGTGTTTGTCGTAATCCTCCAAGGCCACCGAGATGGCGACCGTGGGTGAATCGTAAGGTGCAAAGCCAACGAACATCGAGTTGACGTTGGTGCCGCCGGTCTCGGCCGAGCCGGTCTTGCCGGCGACCTTGACGCCGGGGACCTGGGCATCGGTGCCGGTACCGGACTGGACGACGGCGAGCATGGCCTGCTTGACCTGGTCGGCCGTGGCGGAGCTGACGGCCTGACCCAGCGAGCGGGACTGCGTGGTCTTGACCACAGTTCCGTCCGGGGCGAGTACCTGGGCTACAAAGTACGGGTCCATGACCACGCCACTGTTAGCGATGGCGGCGGCAATCACGGCGTTTTGCATGACGGTGGTCTGCGGCCCGGGCGTGTGGTCCATGCCGACAGGCTGGCCGGCGCCGGCCCAGGCGGTCTCCCACTCGGTCATGAGCGACGGGTCGGCCATGATGGAGGCCGCGGAGGTCAGGTCCTGGCCGAGCTTTTGGCCGTAGCCAAAGGCGTTGGCAAACTGCACGAGCGTGTTTGCGCCAACTTCGTTTGCCACCTGGCCAAAGACGACGTTGGAGGACACGGCAAAGGCCTGCTGCAGGCTGATGGTGCCGTAGCTCTCGTTGGCATAGTTGGTGACCGGTGCGTTGCCGATGTCCATGGAGCCGGGCGCCTGGTAGGTGCTGGTAAGGCTGGCGGTACCGGTCTCGAGTGCCGCGGAAAGCGTAACGACCTTAAACGTGGAGCCCGGCGTGTACAGCGCGTCCATGGCGCGATTGTACATGGAGCCGTCCTCGCCGCCGCCCGCCTGCAGCAGGGCGTCGATGTTGGTGTTGTCGTAGGTGGGCGAGCTGGCACATGCGAGTACCGCGCCGGTACGCGGGTCGATGACCACTACAGCGCCCTTAAAGCCCTTGAGTGCCTGCTCGGCCGCCGTCTGGATACGCGAGTCGATGGTGAGCTTGGCGGTGTTGCCCGGCTGGGTCTGGCCCGCGAGCGACGCGATGGCGTTGTTCCAGCTGGAGTAGTCCTTAGAACCGGTGAGCGTGTCGTTCATGACGCTCTCGATGGCGGTGGTGCCATACTGCTGGCTCACGTAGCCAACCACGTGCGCTGCCAGGTTACCGTTGGGGTAGGAGCGTACGTAGGTGCCGTCCTCCTGCTGCAGCGACTCGGCCAGCGTCACGCCGTCGGACGTGATGATGGAGCCGCGCTGGATGTACTTGGAGCGGGCGATGGTGTGGTTGTTGGTCGGCATGTCCTGATAGTCCTTGGCCTTAATGACCTGGACATAGGTGAGGTTGCCGATAAGGATGGCGAACAGCGCCGTAAAGGCGAGCACCGCACGGGTTAGACGGTTGGCGAGCGCAACGCGGCCGAGCACACCGGATTCAGGCGTGTCGAGCAGGCGACGGCGCATGCGCGAGCCGACGGAATGGCTGCCGCTGCCGTAGGAAGACGAGGTGGCAAAGCGCGTGCCCGTCGGGGCGGCGGCAGATGCGACCTGATCATCGGTGATGGCGGCCATGGTGCCGGTGCCGGTAAGCTCGGCCTCGCGTCCGGTCGCCTCGTCACCGGCGCGCAGCAGGAGCGCGACGATGATAAAGCTTGCCAGCAGCGAGGAGCCGCCCTGGCTCATAAAGGGCAGGGTGACGCCGGTCAGCGGGATCAGGCGGGTTACGCCGCCAACGATCAAGAAGGCCTGGAAGCTGATGGCTGCCGTAAGACCGGTGGCGCTAAAGGCGGCAAGGTCGGATTTAGCGCGGGCAGCCGTGGTGAGGCCACGCACGGCAAAAAGCATAAACAGGATGAGCACGGCGCCGCCGCCCAAAAGGCCCATCTCCTCGCCGATAGCCGAAAAGATAAAGTCGGACTCGACGACGGGGATGTTGTTGGCCATGCCGTTGCCGATGCCAACACCGACCAGGCCGCCATCGGCAAGCGAGAAGAGCGACTGGACGATCTGGTAGCCCTGGCCCTGGGCGTCCTTAAACGGATCGACCCAAACCTGGAAACGCACCTGAACGTGAGACAGGAACTTGTAGGCGCCCACAGCTCCAACGGCTAAGAGCGCAAGGCCGATAACGACATACGAAAAGCGCCCCGTGGCAACGTAGAGCATCAGCAAGAAGATGGTGTAGAACAGCACGGCCGAACCCAGGTCGCGTTCGAAGACGACGACGAGCAGGCACACACCCCACACGGCAAACAGCGGCAGCAGCAGTCGCAGGCGAGGGATCTTAAAGCCCAGGATCTTGCGGTTGGAGATGGAGAGCAGCTCGCGGTTCTCGGCCAGGTACCCGGCCAGGAACAGCACGATAAAGACCTTGGCGAACTCGCCAGGCTGGATGGTAAAGCCCGCGATGCGAATCCACAGCTTGGAGCCCGAGATCGTGGTGCCGATAAAGATGGGCAGCATCAGCAGGATGATGCCGATGATGCCAAAGGTGTACTTGTAGCGCATGACCACGTCGAGGTTTTTGACCAGTGCGAGCGTTCCCACCATCAGGGCCACCGAGACAAACAGGATGATGAGCTGTGAGATGGCGAGAGCGGGGGCGAGGCGTGTCACGAACGTGATGCCGATGCCCGAAAGTATAAATACGATGGGTAGGATGGCGGGGTCGGCGCCGGGCGCCAAGATGCGCACGGCGATATGTGCCGCGGCGAAGGCGGCAAAGAGGCCGATCGGCACGGCGAGCGTCTCAAAGGAGATGGCGGCGCCCGCGGTGAGCACGTACATCGCATACAGCAGGATGACGGGGAACGCCGAGGCGATGAGCAAGAGCAGTTCGGTGTTGCGGCGACTCATAAGCGGCACTCCCTTTCTAATTCTTATCGGAGGCTTCGGCCTCGGCGGACTGTTCGGCGGTTTTCTCGGAATCTGATTCGGAGGTCGATCTCTGGTCGGTGTTGTCGCGAATCGTTTGCGCGTCGATCACCTGGCGGGTCTGCTCCTCGTCGATCTGGTGGCGGTACTTGGATATCGTGTCCTGCGCATCGTCGACACTTGTTTGCGGAATACCCGCCTTGAGGCGGTTTTGCGTGTCTTCGGGCAGGTCGGACAGCTTGATACTGGTTTCGCTTTCGAGCCAGTGAAGCTTGAGTCCGAGCGGCTTGCCGGGAAGGCCGCGCCAGACGGCGACATTGCCCTGGTAGGTACCCAGGTAGTACGAGCCGGTGACACCCGTGTAGGCCCAGATGGCAGCCGCCAGCACCAAGACGAGACCTAAGACGACGCCGATGGTGACGTTGCGGCGACGCACGCGTTGCGCCTCGCGCATAACGCCATCGTCAACCAGGTCAACGACTACTACGGTCACGTTGTCGTGGCCGCCGGCGGCAAGCGCCGCGTCCACTAGGTTGTCAACGCAGATTTGCGCGGTTGAGGACTGCGTGGCGATGTTCTCGATATCGCTATCGGGAATCATGCTCGAAAGGCCGTCAGAGCACAGTATCAGGCGGTCGCCTTCCTCGATATGCAGAGTGAAGTGGTCGGCATACATGGCGGGGTCTGAGCCCAGCGCACGGGTGATGACCGAACGGTTGGGGTGGACGCGAGCCTCGTCTGCCGTGATCTCGCCGGCGTCCACGAGCTCCTCCACGTAGGAGTGGTCGCGGGTCACGCGGATGAGCGTGCCCTCGTGGAGCAGGTAGGCGCGAGAGTCGCCCACGTGGGCGATGGCGAGCGTGTCGTTTTCGATATAGGCGCAAGTGGCTGTGCAGCCCATGCCGGGCTTGCCTAGGCCGTTCAGGGCCGCCTCGATTACGGCGGCGTTAGCTGCCTCGACGGCTGCCGCCAGGCGTGCTGCGTCGGCGGACTGCGGGGCCGTCTTGGCAATAGTCTCGACGGCGATGGAAGAGGCTACCTCGCCGGCGGCGTGACCGCCCATGCCGTCGCATACGCAAAAGAGCGGCGACTGCACCAGGTAGGAATCCTCATTGTGCGGGCGCACACAGCCAACGTCGGAGCGGGCACCCCACATGAGTTGCGTGGTGGTGCCGGCATCATAGGTCGAGTCGGTCTCGATGCGCTCCTCGGTCAGGGGCTCAAAGCTCATGGTCGAGCCGGGGTCTTTGAGCTTGGCTTCAACGGCGGCTACGTCGATCTCGGCTGTGTCACCGGGAGAGACGGTGTCGGTCTCGGCGTTTGATTCGGAATCGCCGGTGTCCGGGGAGTCGGGCTCCTCGGACACGCGGGCGGTCGACTCGTCGTCTTGCGGGCTGACGTCTATAGGCTCGGGCGCCGGCGTAGACACGGGCGCAACCTCGGATGCCGGGGCTATGGGAAACGCCGGCGCGGCGGGCTCGGGTGCCGCAAACACCGCAGCGCTCTCGTTGATTGCCGCGGCGACAGGCTCTGCAAAGTGAGCTGGCGCCGGGGTTGCTTCGGGCGCTGTGGGCTGTTCCGCGGCATGTGCGCCGATGGGCGCCGCTACGGTATCCTCTTCGTCCTCGTTATCGGCGAGATCCGAAATATCATGCGTTACATGCGAAAGAGGCAGGGAGAACACGGTGTCCTCGGGTTCCACGGGTGCGGAGCCCGCCGGAGCGGCGTGGGCCGGCGCAGCTGTGGCGGCAGCCGGTGCCTCGGTCATAGTCGCGGACTTGTTCTCCTCGTCGATCATCGACGGTTCACCTTCATGACCACGTCGCCAATCTGGACTTCGTCGCCCTCGCGCAGCGTTGCGGGCTCCACAAGCTGGCGGCCGTTGACGAGCGTGCCGTTAAGCGAGTTGAGGTCTTCGATGATGAGCGCCGGGCCCTGCAGCGAAAAGCGCGCATGCGAGGCCGAGACGAACGGTTCGTTGATGCAGATGTCCGAAGATGGCGAGCGACCGACGATGACGGGGCCGAGCATGTCTACGTGGATGCCGCGGATACCGCGCGGACCCTTGTCCACATCGATCGTCCAGATAGCCGAGTCGCGGCGCTGTCCGCGCACAAGTCCCACGCCGGTCTTCATGACGGCGAACAGGAAGATATAGAGCAGGGCGACCAGGACGATGCGGCCTGCAAAAAGGACGATATCGATGTTCATAAGAGACTATCCCCTAAATTCAAAGGTGCTCAGGCCAAACGTCAGCAGATCGCCGTTGCGCAGCGGGCAGCGCGTAATGCGGCGGTTGTTGACGAGCGTGCCGTTGGTGGAATTGAGGTCCTCGATCGACCAATCCGAGCCCGTAAAGGTGAGCTGGGCGTGGCGGCGCGACACGTTGGGGTCGCGCAGGGCAATATCGGAAACCGAGCGCTCGCGACCGATAGTCACCTGTGCGGAGGTGATGCTATGGCTCTCGCCGCTCACGACGTCGACGAGCTGGGCGAGCGGGCGCTGCGGGGCGCGAGTGCTCGCCATGTTGGAGGCGATGCCGGCTGCGGCGCCTAGGCCCACGGCGGCACCGGTCGCGGCGGCTCCGCCCATGCCGGCAAGCGCGTCGCGCGAGACGGTCTGCGGCACCGGGATGGGTGCTGCGGCGGGGTCGGGGACGCTAGGCGCGAAGGGGTCTGCCACGGCAAGCGGGTCGGGAGCGGCGGCGCGAGGCGTCGGCTGCTGCTGGGGCATGGCGGCGGGGCGCTGCTGCTGCGGGGCAGCAAACTGCTGCTGGCCGGCGCGCGGGGCGCTGGCGGCACGGCTTGCCGCGGAGTTGTTTTGGCCCAGACCGTTTTGATAGGCGCGCTCTTCTTCGTACAGGCGGCCGAGCGTGGGGGCATCGACGTTCTCGGCAAAGACCGAGAACTTGCCGGCGCGCAGCTGCGGATCGATCATAAAGCGCACGAGGGGCTCGCCGACAAAGACATAGCGGCGCTTTTCGGCCTGCGCCTTCACAAACTCGCGGACCTCGCGCGAAAGCTCGGGGTAGAACGGGGCGAGCATGGGATCGTCGTCGGCGGCGATCAGGATGGTATAGAGTGCCGGCGCCGTGTTGACGCCGTTGATCACCAGAGTCTGATCCTCCATGTCGCGAGCGGCCTGCTTGGCAAGCTTCTTAAAGGAGAACGGGGCACGGGTGGCACCGAAGATGCCGGCCACGTGGTCCTCGAAGATGTTCAGGAAGTTCACGAAAGATCACTCTCCGTATAGGTTCTTTGGTATCCGAGCAAATATAGGCATATCCCAACGATTATAGAGGATAGGGTTCCCGCAACCGCCGCCTTGGCGACGACCGCGGCTGCAAGGCTGGCAATTTCCATATGGTGTGCAAGACAGGACGCCGCTGCGCAGCCGATGCCGGCGACAGCGATGGCGGCGATTACGGCAAGGTTTGAGCCCTGATCGGCACGCTTGGCATGGGCGTTGAGCAGCGCAGATGACGCCGCGGCAGTTGCCGCTACCAGCACAAAGGCAGCCCAAAGGAGTGGGTCTCCCAGCGCTGCGGCAACGTTACCGAGCCCCAGCACGCCTCCGGCTGAAAGCGCGACCGTGGCCAGACGGGCAAAAAGTGCGCCCATGCCCGTTGCCGCGGCGGCGCTTGCCGGGCCGAGCCAAAATGACGCGACGCCGGCGGTGACCCCAGCTGCCAGGAAGGTATTGCCGGTCAGACAGCCAAGCGCGAGTGCACAGGTGAGTGCGGCGCTCGCGGCAGCCTCGGTGCGACCCCAGGCGATCCACCAACCGGACATGGCGGCGGCAAAGATCACCGCGACGGGCAACATCGACAGGACGCCCTGTGCCTGCATGGTGGCGTTTGCCATGAGCACCAAAAAGCCCACAGCCGAGATGGCCGAGCCAATCTGGGGGGCCAGGCCGGCCGCCGCTCCGATCGCGATAGCCGCAATGACCAGGCCGGGAAGCGCCGCGACGCCGGCCGTCTGCATCAGCAAAAAGCTAAAGGCGCCGCACGTTAGCGCCGAGATAGCGTGCATGGCGTAGTCGCGCGCATGGCTCCAGCGCGTGCCTGCCCAGCCGAGTGCGGGGTCGACTTCGATGGTGTCGTCCTCGTAGTGCGACGGCTCGATATCGTCGAGCTCCTGCTCGTCATCCGAAAGTTCGCCAACCATTTGCTCCAGGCTGCGACGGCCTTCGCGCACGCTGCCCAGACCGGCAAGGAGCTGGTCGCAAAATGCCTCGATGCTGTTGGGGCGGTCCTGCGGCATGGGGGAGAGCGCGCTCATGAGCGCGGCCTCGGCTCCCGGGGGAAAGTGTGGTATCAGCTCGCTGGGATAGGTGGCGCCGCCGATGATGCGGCCGAGCGAGTCGGCGGGCGTGGCCGCCATAAAAGGAGCGCTGCCGCACAGGCCCTCGTAGATCACACAGGCGAGGGCAAAGACATCGGCGCGCTCGTCGACCGTGCCGGTCTCGATATCGAGCTGCTCGGGCGGCATGTAGCCGATGGTGCCGCCGCGTGAGCCGCCAAAGCCACCGGCGGACGACAGCCGCGCCATGCCAAAGTCGGTGAGCTTTACATTGCCCGAGTGGTCGATGAGCACGTTGGCGGGCTTAATGTCCAGGTGGAGTACGCCATTACTGTGGGCGAAGGTGAGCGCCTGGCCCAGGGCATCGGCAATGGCCGCGGCCTCGTCAAAGGTAAGTGAGTGGCCGTCCGCGCGGTGCAAAAACTCGGCCAGCGACATGCCATCGACATATTCCATAACCAGGTAGGCATAGGCTGTGTCGTGCGTAAAGTCGATGACCTGCACGATGTTGGGATGTTGAAGCATGGCGGCAGTGTGCGCCTCGCGCAGGACATCCATGATGTCGCTAGCGGGCATGCCGGCACCGTTGATAAGGGGGATGCGTTTAATGGCGACGCGGCGGCGCAGGTGCGTGTCGCGGCAGATCTCGATGGAGCCAAAACCGCCGGTCGCAAGTGTCTCGAGCGGCTGGTACCGCTTGAGCAGCTCGCGAGAGCTGGTGCCCTCCAAAGGAACGTCCGGCGAGAACCGGGCGGTATGTTGCGAGAAAAGCGGCATGGCCAACCCTCGTGCGTTTAAAGTTCGTTTGCGAGCGGCGGGCGCGGGGCCGAGCCGTTCGCGGTGGCATAGATGCTGCTAGTGTAGCACGCTCGGGCAGATGGCGAGGATAGCGGGATGCGAGGTGGCCCGATCGATTCGGCCCGTTTCGGCTCGTTTGGAAAGCGCATCTCAGTTTTCAGCCAAATTATGGGATGCGCTTTCCAAATGGGGTGGGCTGCGGAAACTGCATCCCAGAATATTGCCCTGGAACGGGATGCGCTTTCCGAACCGGCGTCCAAAAGGAAACCGCATCCCGCTTTGATGTGGGGACTGCGAACAAAAGCCGGACCGTGATCTGGCGCGGATTGGAGTTCGCCTGAATCATTGATGCTGGCTGGTGTGAGAACAGAGATAAACGAGCGGCTCGAGCGATATAATGACACGCTATGGAGGCCGTATGCTCTTTTCCCGCCGTTCTGCTACATTTGCCTGCGCCATTGCGCTTGTCGTAATGGCGGTCACCCCTTATCACCGGTTTTCATCTTCAATCGGCCTAGCGTCAGGTGCAATGACCTGGCTCGTTATCCTGGGCGCATGCCTCGCGGCGTTTGTTCATGGTGCTGCGCTATGCAAGGGGGGAATGAGAAGGCCGAGGCATCTCGGTGCCATCGGTGTTTTCCTTGGTGTTATTGCAACGGTTCCCGAATGGGCCGACCTGGCTTTCTATGCTCGCGGAGACTCTATTCCAATCGTGTTTGCACCGATTTGGTTGTTACATGGCGTTTCGTGTGTCTCGTGCTTTGTTGGGTCGCTGCTTCTCTCATATGTTATTTGGGGCACGGCGGACTCTCCTTTGACGCAGAGGTCGACACGGACTGACGAAAGGGAAACTCGTCACCCGCAGGACGCGATTTTTACAGAAACAATAGCCGTCATGTCTTGCCTGCTGTTTTGCTGTCGAGTTTCATGGAGAGTCGTTCCCGAGCCATGGGGGATGCCCCCTGTAACGGCCGCGTCAATTGGCCTTGCGCTTTTAATTCCGTTGGTCTATCTCGCATTGACTGTGGCCCCGCCGTTTTGCCGCCCTCGTGCCTTTGGCCATGGGCGGCGCGACGTGTTTGCCTGTTCTGTGCTCGTAGCAGTTCCTATTGGTCTTATTCCGGCTGTTGAGGCGGCATACTTCGCAAGCGATGCCGTGGTCATTGCATTGCTGGCGATGGGGTCCGTTATCGCTGCTGCCTTCGTATGCATGTTGCTAAGGGGGAAACGGGACAACAATTCGGATATCGCCTGTGCGTCCGACACATTCGATGCGGGGGTGTTTTCCCCTGCCCTGTCGCCTAGAGAAGAGCAGTTTGTTCGACTGCTGCTCAAAGGGAAAACGCCGGCGGAAATTGCCAAGGAGACGGATACGAAGCCATCGACGGTGAGAACAACGCTTCACCGAGCATACGGGAAGGCGTCGGTTGCGGGTTCACGCGAGCTCGTGGCGCTGTTTGCGGGTGAGGGCGATACTGTAGGGCATGAGCTACCGCAGCGGCATGCTGACGATATAGTGGCATCAGCTCGAACGCGCCGGCTGTTTCGATACCTGCTCACATTATTCTTTATCCTCCTTGCGGCGGGGCCCTTGGTAATGGCGGATAGCGATTGGGGGTCCGGTGTTTCGCGGGCTGTCGCCTTTTCCCTCTTAAGCTACGCATTGGGTCTCGGACTGCTTCTGTCGCTACGCTACGCGGGTGGAAAAGCGAATCGTGGCGCTGCGCTGGATAGAGCGGGTGAAGCGATTTGGCTCGGAAGCCCGTACGTATGGGCGGTGCTATCTGCTGTGGAATGGTCTTTTATCTATATCGCGGCATTGATGTGCATACGCGTTCCGTTGATGGCTGTGCCGGTCCTGTTTTGCGGCGTGGCGTCTACGGCTTCGCTCGCTGTTGGGCTGCGTCCGTTTAAGGTGCATGCCCATGCTCGGGCTATCGTGCCGTTGGTGTCAATGGGCATGGTTGCCTTAATCTATGCGGTCGCTAGGGGGCGAATCCATGGACTTGCGGTGCTGACGGGGGTGCTGCTCACATATATAGTGATGCGAAGCTGTCCGCAGCGCAAAATGCTTGGGATATGGATGCTTTGCTTCGGGGCGACGGCTCCTGTTTGGGCTGTCTTGCTCAATATGGTGCAGGATCTGACGGTTTTCGAGCCGTTGTTCCTCGCGTCGTTGTTGGGGCAAAGTTCGGCTGTCAATGTCGTCGTGGCAACGGTGATTGTTTGCTGGTCTGTGCCCATGTTCGTTACGCACATCGCGCTCGCCCGCTCGGTTGAGGACGAGAAGGCCGTCTTGGAGTACCGGGCGAACGGGTCCACCGAAACGGCCCGCGTGCGCCAGCTGGCCCTGCTTACGTCGCGCTCCCTTTCTGATGTTCAGTCGCAAATTTTGCTGATGACGGCAGAGGGGGCAACGACAAAGGCCATTGCGGAGGATGTCGGTTACGCTGCATCTACGGTGCAAGCGCTGCGGTCTGCATCTTACCGCCAGTTGAAGATCAAGAATAAGGCGGAGCTAATTTTATTGTTATCGCAGGTAAATAACGTGTAAACGCCTGAGCAATCAACTCAATAGCGGGTGTTTACAGACATCTTTCTCTATTCATGCGAAGGTTGCCGTGCGTCGACGCATTGTTAACCGCTTTTGATTGGAGAAGGCCATGATTAAGCCAAGGAGCGCTATTGCTCGAATCGGAGTCGGCTTGGTGATTGCAGCTGGTCTGTCCCTAGGGGTTCCCGCTGCATCGTTTGCACAAGAGGAGTTTGACACCTCTCAGGTTTCCAGCATTACTCAAAACGCCGATACGGGAATTACGACCTGTACGAACAATGCCGATAAGGCATTTAGTTTTCAATGTGCCGGGACGAGTGCAACTGGCTACCGTCAAAAGGATGATTCCTCATCGCTCTATCTGGATATCCAGGGCCATACGGGAAATCCGCTTCGGTTATATACAGACGGTGCGTATAACACAAGCGGTAGCGGCAGCATGAATTGTACTCAGGGAACGTATCGTTCGAATCACAAGGGACAGTGGGAAATGTATAACCTCGTCCGTGAGAACGGGCGATCTGCGGCGCGACTGACTGCATGGGCGGAGTCTGGCTACGGCACTGTTATTGGCGTATGGAGCCCCGACTGCGTCGGGCATTTCCACAAGCTTCCCGCATAGTTGTTTGAAATGGCTCCCTTCCGGCTTTCTGGGTCGGAAGGGGGAGGAGGACGTATGAACCAAAAGCTCGCAAGATACGAACTGTCGAAAACGATTAGACGTCCAGCTTTTATCCTTGCTCTCTTGATTGCGGTCGCAGTTGCAATAGCTGCCGCGCTGGAGCCGTGGGCAAATTTGGAAAAAGAGCGCCACAACCTTCTTTCTTTTGGTTACGGCGTTGGCGTGCAAGCCGAAAATTATCTCGGTCAAACACGTGAAAGCAGCTTCGGTAACTGGATTGTTGTGAGCGCGAACGCGCCACTGTCTGCGTCGGTGTTTTTCTATGCACTGCCCCTGCTTGCAATGTTGGCTGGATCTTGGTCGTGTCTCTTTGAGCGTTTGAGTGGTTATGACATGCAGATATGCACGCGCGTTTCCAGAAAGGCGTACGTGAACGTAAAGATGCTGTCTGCTTTCCTCTCCGCGTTTACAGTGACTGCCATTCCTCTGCTCGTCAATTTCCTGATCGTCTCGATGCTTTTTCCTGCGTATCTTCCTCGGGTCGATGAGTCGACTTACGTAGGACTTTACCTGCATAGCTACTTCTCCGGTCTATTTTATTCGCATCCTTTGTCATATGTGCTCGCATACACGCTGTTCGATGCTGTCACGCTCGGGACTTTATCCATGGCTGTAACTGGCTTCTCAATTTTGTTTCGTAGCAGAATCAAAGCGATAATTGTCCCGTATCTGCTAATGGTTGCGTGGCATTTTGCAAATGGCTGGATCTTCGGCGTAATGGCTTGTGTGGGGTTTAACTGCAATATCCTCAACAGCATCAGGTCGGAATCGCTGAATAACTGGCCAGACATTCGAGCCGGTTTTGCGGAAATCATATTATTGACCCTTGCTTCGTTGGCTTTTTCTGGGGCGTGGAAAAGACGCGAGGTGGTCTGATGCTGTTTAGGCTGGTCGCCGCGGACCTGAGGACCGTTTTGAAGAAGAACATCCTTACTTTTATTGCAATTGCGGCAGTGACCGTTGCGAACTTGGTGTACGCCTACGGATTGTCTTCTGTGTATGGGGTTAGAACGGATACCTTGGGGTTTGCGGATAATCTTGCGCTCGTGTTTGCCGGATCTGCTCCGTTTGAGCCTAGGCCCGGGGTCATGTTTGTGCCTCCGCTAGGATGGCTATTTCTCATTCTGCTTATTCTCTATACAACACTCGACTATCCGACCGAATCGTTGCACGGGTTTGGTTTGCAAGCGCTTGTTCGATGCCGGGCAAGAACCCTTTGGTGGGTCTCGCGTTTTATCTTGGTGGCGGCAGTAACGGCATTTTCACTGCTCGTGGTGGTTTGCTCTGTTGTGATTTGGAGCTTGGTGGTGAGCTCCTCGTTCAGCGCGGTCATTCATGGTGAGTCGCTTCAACTGGCTAATTTGGCGCCGTGGTTTCTCAAAGCTGCCGAGGCAGATGCGCTGCCGTTTTTCATAGGTCTCTTATTTGCTTTTGAGGCGCTTGCGTTTGCGCAGGCAGCGGTTGGGTTTGTGCTTGGGTCGTCAGTCTCGTTTGTGGTTTTAATGAGCTACCTGATCTGCTCGGCATATGCACGACATTGGGCGCTATTGGGTAACGCCTTGATGCTGTTGCGCTGGGGTGGAATTGTCAAAGAGGGAATCGCGGCGGGCTCGAGTGTCTTGTCATCAATTGGGCTTATGTCGTTATGCCTATCGTTGGGTGGACTGTGGTTTCGAAGGGCCGACCTTATAGAAAAGGGGGACAAGATATGAGTGTGATCGTAAGGGGCGTATCGAAGCGCATGGGTAAAAACGATGTCCTGCGCAACGTGTCCATCGAGGTTGACCCTGGGACTGTGGTCGGGCTTCAGGGGATAAACGGTTCGGGTAAGACCATGCTCATGCGAGCGGTTTGCGGGTTGATCAAGCCTACCGAAGGCGAAATCTCTATCGATGGCCAAAGGCTTGGGGCGGACATCTCGTTCCCGCCGAGTCTGGGGATGTTGATCGAGGCGCCTTCCTTTTTGGGATATCTGTCTGGCTACGACAATCTGAAGCTCATCGCTCAGATCAAGGGCGTTGCCACCCCCGAGGACATTCGCTCTGCCCTGCGGCTCGTGGGGCTCGATGCAGACGAAAAAAAGAAGTTCCGAGCATACTCGCTTGGGATGAAGCAGCGTCTGGGGATAGCTGCGGCAATTATGGAGAAGCCGAAGCTGCTTGTTCTCGATGAGCCAACGAATGCCCTCGACGAAGCGGGCGTTGAAATGCTCAAGCGCGTTGTGGCGATGGCGGCATCAACGGGTCGTGAGGTCCTTCTGTCCAGCCATGACGGAGAGGTGCTCGAGGAACTGGCCGATCGGGTTTACTGCATGCGCGACGGTGCCGTTGTGAAAGTTCGGGAAAGGTCGTGAGCGCGATGAAGAAGACCCTGTGGACGAGAAGATCGGCGCTCGCGCTTTTTTGCTGTGCTGCTGCCGGCCTTGCGGGCATGAGGGTGAGCGTCGTTAACGGGAACCGGACGGTCATTCCTGAGAAATATTACGCGGAGGGCGAATGGCTCTCGATGGATGGAGCGTTTCTGGGGTCGAAGGATGTGGTGACTGATGGGTATTCGTTTTGCATAGACGGGGCAGAGTTGCTCACGCCGCGCGAGTATCTCAAACGAGCACATGACGATTATTCAAAATATGGCACCGTGGATACGAAAACGAGACTGAAGGATGCCGACATCACGTGCGTTATCGCCGTAAAGATGCGTGTCAGAAATAGGGATAATATCGACGGTGGAATCAAAGCGTATGTTTGGCATCTGGTCCCGGAGTCTGCGCCAAACTATGATTTTGTAGTCAATACCGATCTGATAACGCAAGCCATGCCGGTCCTTGGCGGCTCTGCTGCGTTTGCCGTGGAGGTTGGGGCAGAAAACGAGTTGCTCGTCCCATTTATGATGCAGAACACCAACGACTATTTCGAAGGTTACGAGACCGTCCGTTTTGAGAAAGCATTTCCCGGGACTTACACGATGAAGATGACCGATCTGCCGGAGCGGAGGCTCTTAAGGTTTGAAGTGAAATAGCTCGAGAGCAAGGCAAAACGGGTCCATTGGCGGTACGCGCGCCCGATTCCAGGCGCCCCGGCCCGGAATCGGGCGCGGGACGAGGCGCCTTCGGTGTCGGCCGGCCTACCGCTTCTTCTTGCTCTTCTTCTGCTTGCGCTGCTTGCCCTTGGTCTCCTGGGGCTTGTCGCCCTGTTTTGCTTCGGCAGCGGCCTTTTCTGCCTTCATCTTCTTGCGTTTGGTCTCGATGCGGAGCTTTTTGTTGATGCGCGCCTTAAGGAAGGGACCGAACTGCTCGGCATCGCCGCGGACAAAGGTGTCCTTAGGGATCGTCACGCCCTGGTCGGCGAACATGGCCACAAAGATGCGCTCGCCGTCGAGCACGTGGTCGAGCTTTTCAAACGGGAAGAACTGCGACTTGCCGCTCGTGCCCCAAACCATCAGGCCGTCCTCGTTGGCGGCGACGCGGCGATAGCGGCCACCCATGGACTCGTCGGCCTCAACGGCGTCGATAAAGTCGCGGGCGAGGGTGTGGTGCAGGTTTTTGCTCCACCAGGCCAAAAAGGCGCCGAATACGATCAAGACGACGCCAAACTTGATCCAGTTGCCGCCGGCCACCAGCATGCCGATGCCGATGAGCGCGGCAATTGCCGCGGCGACATACAGCGAGCCGCGACGCCTGGGCGAGGCGACCAGGCGGGCGAAGTCGGTGACGAGGTCGTTTTCGTATTGGTACTCGTTGAGGTACAGGATGCCGTCGTCGGCTGCGGCCTGCTCCTCGAGCGCGACCTCGACCTGGTCGGCTGCTTCGGAGGGAACGAGGTTGCTCTCTGCGTCTGCCATGCTCTTTGGACTCCTATCGCGGCGGGCTCGCCGTACGGGTTATTATGGAATGCAGTATGCCGTGCGACCGCATGGCCGCCGCGGCAACAAGACTCAGTATACCCGGGGGAGCACCCATGGAATCGTTGTACCGAAAGTATCGCCCGCTCACCTTTGACTCCGTGGTGGGCCAGCAGCATATCGTCTCGACGCTCGAGCACGCCATCACCGAGGGGCGCCTGTCCCACGCCTACCTGTTCTGCGGACCGCGCGGCACGGGCAAGACCACCATGGCGCGCATTCTGGCCAAGGCGCTGCTGTGCCGCAATGCCGAGGCGGCGCGCGCCGAGGGTGCAAGCGGCTGCATGCCCGACGGTACTTGCGAGGAGTGCGAGCTCATTGCCGAGGGTAACCACCCCGATGTCTACGAGCTCGATGCCGCCTCCCGCACGGGCGTGGACAATGTGCGCGAGGAAATCATCAACTCCGTCAACTTTGCCCCGGTGCGCGGCAAGTACAAGATCTATATCATCGACGAGGTCCACATGCTCACGACGGCGGCGTTCAACGCGCTGCTCAAGACGCTCGAGGAGCCGCCGGCACACGTGATCTTTGTGCTGTGCACCACCGACCCGCAAAAGATTCTGGAGACCATCCTCTCGCGCTGCCAGCGTTTCGATTTCCATCGCATCGGCAACGAGGATATCGAGCGTCGCCTGGCATACGTGTGCGAGCAGGAGGGCTTCGATTACGACGATGAGGCGCTGGCTATCGTGGCGCGCCATGCCAAGGGCGGTATGCGCGACGCGCTGTCCACGCTGGAGCAGCTGAGCGTCTTTGGCAACGGTTCTGTGCATGCGGACGACGCCCGCTCGCTTTTAGGCGAGGTTTCGGACCAGATTCTGGGCGAGTTTTCCCGCGCCATTGCCGATCGCGATGTTGCCGAGCTCTATGGACTGATCCGTGCGCAGGTCGAGGAAGGAAACGACCTGCTGGAGCTGACGCGCGACCTGGTGGCGCATGTGCGTGACGTGTACGTTGCCTGCGTTGCCGGTGCCCGTGCCGAGCTGTTTGAGGGCGGCTCCGAGCAGGCCGAGGCGCTTGCTGCCGAGGCCGCTGCCTTTGGCGAGCATCCTGCCGACCGCCTGGCCCGTGTGCTGACGGTGCTCGACGATGCCGCACTGGAGATGAGGGGCGCGAGCGACGTGCGCCTGGTGCTCGAGATCGCCTGCACGCGCCTGGCACGTCCCGAGGCCGATTTAACGATTGAGGCATTGGCCGAGCGCGTGGCCCGCTTGGAGGCCATGGTTGCCAACGGCGCCGTGCCGGCGAGCGTGGCTGCTGCTCAGGCCGCCGCGCCTGCAGCATCCGTACCCGCTGCTGCCCAACAGCCGACGCTAATTTCGGGCGCTCGTGCTGCCGCTCCGGCGGCATCCGCTGCCCCCGCTGCTACGTCCGCGCGCCAGGGCGGTATGCCTTGGGACCGTGGTGCTGCTGTTCCGGCTGCCCAGCCTGCGTCCCGTTCTGCGTCCGTGTCAGCTTCCAAGCCTGCAGCGCCTGCACCTCAGCCTGCGCCGACTCCGACGCCTCAGCCCGTTGCGGCTCCCGCGCCTGCCACCGCTCCGGCACCTAAGCCCCAGTCCAACAATGCCGCCCAGGTTGCCGCCGCCGGTACTGCCGAGACGCCCGCGGTCGAGGATGCCGGAGAGCTGCAGCGCAAATGGGCCGAGGTTGTCGAGCGTGTCAAGGCGCGTCAGGCTTCCTACGCGGGGCTTTTGCTCAATGCCCGCGCCACGGCTGACGACGGCTCCAGGCTCACGGTCTCGTTCCCCGCGGGCTCGACCTTTGCCATCAAGATGCTTGGACGCGCCGACACGCAGTCGGTGGTCCTGCCGACAGTCAGTGCGGTCTTCGGTCGTCGTACCGTCGACTATGTCCTGGATGGGGGTGGCACGCCGGCTCCTCAACATGAGGAGCATTCTCCATCTGCACGGGCTGCGGTATCTGCGGACCCGCAACCCGTGTCCTCGGCGGCCCCTGCATCCTCGAGCGCCAGCGCGACGCAGCCAAAAGCAGCACCGATAGCGGCGCCGACCCCGTCGGCGCCTAAGCCCGTCATGGCCAAACCGGCTGCTCCGACACCCGCGCCCAAGCCTGCCTCGCCCGCGCCCAAGTCGTCTGACCTGGGCAAAGCCCCCTGGCTGCGCTCCGACAACCCCGCCGGCGCTCCTGCCACGGGCAAGCTCCCGACCGAGCCCGCGCCCCGAGCGCCCGAGCGCGCGTCCGCTCCCAAGGCTCAGCCCGCCGCGCCGTCTGCGCCATGGGAATCCGAGCAGGTTCCCTACGACGATGCCATGGTTGGCGGTTTTGTTGCCGATGCTGGTGGGGACGATCTGCCTCCGTTCGACGTGCCGGGTGCGGCGTCCGCGCCCAAGTCCGCTGCAACTGCCCCCAAAGAGGAGGACGCTCCTGCAGCTCCCTGGGAGTCCAACTCCGGTGCGGGCGGCCCCTTCGGCCATCAGGGTGCAGCCCCGAGCATCCCGCAGACCGAGGACGAGGCCAAAGCCCTCATCCGCAGCGTCTTCGGCCAGTCCACCATCTTCAAGCCGGTGGAGTAGCTGCGCAGGCGGGTATACTGCTCAAGAAGAGAACCCCTTGCCCGGGCGCATCTGTATTTCGGACATGTGCAACGTGGTGCCGCGTATATCGCATTCGAGCAGACAGGCGCGTGACGGTCGGCCTAGGATGCTGAGGTCGATACGATACGTCGCATGGCTGTCCGTGTACTCGACTTGCTCGGCGTTGACGGTTGCTCCGATTGTAAATAAAGAGCCCAGTTCGGCATCGACAATCTTGGAGTCCTTTATCTTGACCTTGAACTCTTGGTAGAGGGACGGGCTGTTGTAGTAAATGGTTCGGGTTCCGTCGGTGCATTCATCGGTCGTCTCCCATTTGACGACGGGCTGGTCCGAGCTGGCTATCAGCAGTTCTGCTCCAAAAGCTATGGCATGGGTGATGATAACCAGTAATACCCAGACGACAAAGAGATAGAGAACCACATATGCAACGGGGTGTTTTGAGCGGATGTTTTGGAGTACGGCTGGGACATTCACGAGGGCACCTCCAAATCGTCATCTATGACAATCAAATTATACCCAGCCGCCATGCGTGCCGCCTCGAGCAGCGGCTCGGCATTTTGCCATGTAGCCTTGTAGCCCTACGCATAAACTGCCTGGTTCCAGCTCTGCTAGATGTAGCTTGAGATAATTATGCAACCTTGCATAATTCGACCTTGCATAATCTTGGGCGTGCGTCACGCTCAAGGACATGTATATCGACTGAGGTAGCGTGTCCGCCCCGCTTGCTTGCCCCGCGCCGTGGTACGATTTTTGAGTTTGAAAGTCCCGTCGCGCTCCGGCTGCCCTTGCAGCTTGTCGCGCGGCCGCACGTAAAGGAGCCATCATGGCCGGTATGAACATGCAGCAAATGATGAAGCAGGCTCGCAAGATGCAGGAGCAGCTTGCCGCCGCGCAGGAAAACCTTAAGTCCCAGACCGTCGACGCCTCTGCCGGCGGCGGCATGGTCAAGGTGACCGTTAACGGCGAGATGGAGCTCGTCAACCTCACCATCGACCCCGATGCCCTCGATCCCGAGGACGTCGATATGCTGCAGGACATGATCATGGCTGCCGTCAACGAGGCCGTCCGCGGTGTCAACGAGCTCGCCAACAAGCAGATGGGCGCCATCACCGGCGGCCTCAACATCCCGGGCATGCCGTTCTAAGACACGCATATATATGAGTGCCAACCATAGTCTGCAAAAATTGCTCGATGAGCTGGGCCGTCTGCCGGGCATTGGTCCCAAGTCGGCCCAGCGCATCGCCTATTACCTGCTCGAGGCCGATGCCGAGGAGGCGCGCCGCCTGGCCGAGGCTATCCTGGAGGTTAAGCAGGAGGTTCACTTTTGCAGCCGCTGCTTTAACTACGCCACGGCCGACGAGTGCTCCATCTGCCAGGATTCGATGCGCGATACCACTCGCATTTGCGTGGTGGGCGAGCCGCGCGATGTCCAGGCGATTGAGCGCACGGGCAGCTACCACGGTCTCTACCACGTATTGGGCGGCGTGATCAGTCCCATGGACAAGATTGGTCCCGAGCAGTTGCACATTCGTGAGCTGCTGGCACGCTTGGGCCACGAGGACATCCACGAGGTCATCATCGCCACCAACCCCAATATCGAGGGCGAGACCACGGCGAGCTACCTGGCCCGCACTATCAAGCCGCTGGGCGTTGAGGTATCGCGTCTGGCGAGCGGCCTTCCCGTGGGCGGCGACCTGGAGTATGCCGACGAGCTTACGCTTGGGCGCGCCATCGAGGCCCGTCGCACGATTTAGGTGGCGAGCCTGCTCCTGCCGTATGTCTTCATCGCGACGCACGGGGTAGCCATAATTTCCCCGTGCGACTGTAAGTTTGTTGTGCAACAAAGATGCTTTGTATCCGCTTATCGCATGGATGCTTCCACTCGCATCCTTAATTTGCCCATTCGTTGCGCAACCTTTTGGGTTCGCTGATACACTCAAATATGGATTCGAATGAATGCGCCGCTCCCGAGCGGCGTGTTTTTGTTGGAGGAGAACGCATGCGGCCCGGTGGCACTCAGACAAAGCGCGGCGCCGCGGTGCGCATGCGACGCCGACTGGGCTTGGCGCCGCGGGCGTACGCACTGCTGTCTTGCTCGCTGGTGCTGGTCATAGCTGGCGTTTCTGCCTATGGCATGACCGTGCCGTCCATGATGCAGGCACATGCCGCACGCGAACCGCGCGTGGGGCATGAGGTCAAAAGTGACCTGGGGACCACGACTGGATATGCTTGGGCAAGTGTGGTCGCGCATATTGTGTTTGGCACCGGCGACGCGGACGGCGCCGAGGCCCCGGACAACGAAGTCACGCTTGCCAATGGCAAAACCATCGTGCTCACCAACACCAAGATCATCGATCGGTTGTCCAACAATAGCGTGGCGGCAACGGTGAATAAGGTCGAGCAGCAGAAGGAGCAGGACGCCCAGCAGTCCGGAAAGCCCGGTAGCTCGGATACTTCTGGCTCCGGCTCGGATTCGTCGAGTTCGGGCGGTGGCTCTGGGTCGGGTTCCTCTGCCGGAGGGTCTGGAAACGGCGGCTCGACGGGCGGCAACACTGACAACGATGCAAACTCCGGTGGCCTTTCCGCTGCTGAGGAAGAGAGCATTCACAGCTGGCTTGTGACCAAGTACAACATGCTCGACGGCTATGTTTCTCGTGCCAATGACGTGGTCTCGACCTATAACTCTACGGGAGATCCCAGGCCGTGCGACAGCCTGGTCGGGGAGATGTTTGTCATTCGAGCCGAGTTCGGTCGTCAGACATTCTCGCCCCGGTCAAAGTGGTATCAGCAGTATGCCAATCTGTGGGGCTGTTACACCAACCTATGTCAATGGGTCGGCCATTACGGCGATGATGACGTCGCGCTCGGTAACTTCAACAATAACGTGGCGGCGCTTGCCCTATGATGACCGATCTTGCATCCACCACACCACAATCGCTCGGTCGCGATCCCATGGTCGGCCTGCGCCTGGCGCGTGTCGACGGGTTTGAGCCGGCCATTGCGCTCGGTCAGGGCGAACTGCCTGCCTATCTGCGTCGTTTTACGATGCTGTTTGCCGACGATGCCACCATGCGCCGTGGCGGTATCGGCCGCGTGACGCGTGCCGTCAACGCCCAAGGCGAGGCCGTGGCACTCAAACAGCTCATCTTGCCGACGCGCGATGAGTTTGACGACGATGCCGCTCACGAGGCGCTGGTCGCCAAGTTCAAGGCGGCGTTTCACGAGGAATACGAATGCCATCGCGCCCTTTCGGGCCTTAAGGGCTTTCCCCGCCTCTATGGCTGGGGCGAGGTCGACGGTGTGCCTGCAATTGTCATGGAATGGGTCGAGGGCGAGACGCTTGCCCGCTTGCGTTCGCGACTTGCCGTGGACGATGCCGGACGCCTGTCGCCGCTTGTGGCGGCGCGTCTGGGTCGCGACCTGTTCGATCTGCTCTGCCGTATGAGCCTGGTGGGCGAGGGCTTTGTCCATCGCGATATCTCGCCCGCTAATATTATGGTGCGTACGGCGCGTCTACCGCTTGACCGGCAGCTTGCCGAGGGCACCTTTGACCTGTGCCTGATCGACTTTGGCTCGTCGCTGGCGCTTGAGCCTGCGTCGGCCGTGGCCGGTACCGGCGGCAAGGCGTCGTTTACGGAGCGTTATGCCACGCTGCGTCGCGCGACGGTTGCCTATGCCCCGCCCGAGATGCTCACCGACGATATTCCCGACCTGCGCGCTTTGCGTATGTCGCCGGCGATTGACGTCTATGCCGCGGCAAGCACGGTTTACGAGCTCATTGCCGGCATCGCGCCATACGAAGCCGCGCCGAGCACTTCGGGCACCTCGGGTTCGCGCAAAAAGACGCGCGACATCGCGAGCCCCTACCGTCTCAAGATGGACACGCGGCCCGACTATCCCATTGGTGCCCATGCGCCCGGTTGCGATTTGACGCAGCTGCTTCATCGCGAGCCCGATGTGGCGCTCGCCGCGGCCGAGCAGGCCCAGCAGCTGGGGCTTGAGCCGGATTCCGAGGAGCTACGCGATGCGCTGGCGTTTGTCGATGCCCAGCTGTTCAACGTGGTGATGGCCTGTCTGTCCAGCCATCAAAAAGATCGTCCCGAGCCGGCGGCGGTCGAGGCGGCGCTCTCGGCGTTTTGTGACCACTATGCGCAAAATGTCGGTCGTTCGCTCCGCGGCGAGCCGCTCACGCCGTGCCCCATGGATGCGTCCGGCCGCGCGGTTCGTCGCGCGCTGATGGTCGGCGCGGCGGTCGTCTGTGGCGTGGTTTGGGCTGCGGTCGTGGTTTCGGCCGCGCTGCTGGCGTCGGGCGCTCGCGTGACGGCGACTTTGGGATCGCTCGTGTGGCCTGGGTCGCTACCGGGTGTTATTGCCGCACTGGCGCTGGCGCTGCCAGGCATGGCCGGCGTTGTCGCGGGGGCACTTGCGCGCGATCGACGCTCGGGGTTCCTGCAGGGTGTGCTTGCGCTTTCTGCCTGCGAGGTTCCGGTACTGGCTGTGGCTGCATGTAGCGTATTTTCCCAACGCGCCGTGATGGGCGGCCTTGTTGCCGCTTTGGTTGCAACCTATACGCTTACGTGGTTTTTGCTTGCGATGGGCTTTGCCTTTGAACTTCCCGTTTCGGCACCGCGACGCACAAAAGCCCAGATGGCGACTCCGCTTGCCGGTGGAGCCGCAGCTGCCCGTACTTTTGGCGGACCTGTCGAAGTATCGTCCGATTCTATTTCTACGACCAAGGAGGCCTAGGTCATGGCATCTCAAGTTGAGCTCACCCCATGCGGGGCCATGTTTGACATCTTTAAGCGCGCGGCGCATCTGAGCCATATCGAGCTGTGCGGCTTGGTGCTTTCGTCCCGTCCGCTCGCCGACGGCCGCAGCCCGCAGAGCCGAGCCGCCGATCGCTCTTGGGTTTCCCGCTTTATCGTTCGCGCGCCGGTCGGCACGCTTCAGCAGCGCTACTTTGCCGAATACGGTACCTCGGCTGCGCGTATTATGTCGCAACTGGCCCTGCGCCAGCGCAATCCCATGGACTCCACGGCTGTGATCAATATGGTGTGCGGTCCTGCAGGTGAACCGATGGTACGCGCGCTCGAAGAGTGCCATCAGGACACGAATCTCTATCGCAACGCGCTCGATCGCCTGTCCCAGGCGGCGGAACTCATGCCCGCCGAGCGCGCCGAGGCCGTGCTGGTGCTGTTTGTCGCCGTCGGTTGTTCGGCGGATGTGCGGTCCTCGGTGAACTATGCCATCGACTACGCGCACGCGACCTGTGGCGGAGGCACCTCCACGCCGCGTTCGCTTGGCATGTCGATGACCGCGGGCGAACGCGAACCCGCTCCGGCGCACCCCTTGGGCTTGCTGCGCGTACAAAACAGTTTTGTCGTGAGCGCCCCGCGCTGGATTCAGCCGAGTGAGCAGGGTGTTGAGATTGGTGCGCTGGCCACTGGTGAGGGCGATATTACCGACGTCGGCGACGATGTCTCGGCCCGCCATGCCCATATCTGGTGCGATGCTCAAAATATCTGGCACGTCGAGGACTTGTCGTCCACCAACGGAACCGTGGTGGTAAACGGGGCCACGCGCGTCTGCATTCAGGTCGAGCCCGGCCGTTCCGCCCAACTCAATCCCGGCGACGAGCTCAAGCTCGGCGAATCCACTACCTACGCCATCCTCTTCGGTGCCCTCTAGCCGGCAGATAGGGACGTTTCTTTTCTGCCGGCACTTGGGGACACTCCTCGGCGCGCCAGAGCCAGTCGCCCGGGGATGGAGGGGCCATTTTGGCCCTTGGCGGTCAGTCGGGGCGAAACTAGAAGATCTTTCCGATTCGCGGCTGTTCATGCTTGTAGAGCATCTAAAACAATAGGATGTTATTCTGGAATATGCCGGGTGCGTGAACTTGCCTGTCTTAGCCTTAATAAGGTATAGGGGAGTTTGGCTCAGGGGTTCCGTCTTGTTCTTCAGCGCAGTATTGTGGGACAGATTTGCTGAGATTGGCGCCTTACACCGCAGAGCGCACGGAAGGCTCTCGATTTGTGTTCTGGCCCCAGAATACAGGGCCTGATACTTACCAACTGTGGCATGGATGTAACATCTGTAGAAATCAACCCTTTTGTTGTCGACCTTTGTAAGAAAAACACTGCCATCAACTCTTTGGATGACGAAACTAGGGTGCTTGAGGGGAGCCTTTACTCCCCTCTGAGAGATGACTCATGTTTTTCGCTTGTCGTTGTGAATCCTCCGTTACTGCCGATTCCGGATGAGATTCCTTATCCCTTCGTTTGAGATGGAGGACAATCGGGTCTGGATAAAACACTTCGTATTCTTAAGGGTGGCGATACGCATTTAGAGAAAAACGGTAAATACTGCTAATAGGGGTGACGACGATGGTGCAGGGGCGACCCGCGATGCTCTCATCAATACGTCGGATACTTGGGAAATCAGGTCTAGATGCATGTATGATGATGCTGTGTGGCTATTCAATTAATCCGCGTTCCGAATGGGTGCAGGGTATAGCTGCGACATCGTATGCTTTTGACCCGGCGCGATACTCAGATATTTCTGAGGCGGTTGACGAAGTTTATACGCACTATGCCGCGCAAGGCGTTTCGGAAGTTTGCACATCTACGTTACGGGCTTAGGTTTCTTCAAGCGAGCAGGCCGGTTGCGTTATTTCGAGCGATTTTTCTAGTCTAGACGACAAAAGGCAAAGGATTTGATGGGTATAAAACGCGGACGTTTGTGGGCGGATGCTCAAATCTATTGTGGCAATCGGGCGGTTGAAAAAGATATTTCAACCGCCCGATTGCCAGGTTCGTCGGAGGAGATGTCCGATTCCGACTCTCTTGTAGGAAGAGCTTGAGATCGTATTGGCCCAAGGCAATCTTAAAGCAGTCTCATTGGCAAATCTTCGCTCCTGTTGTGTTGAGGTGTAAGGTATCAGTGATTGATGTTTTGTGGCGGGTAGATTGGGGCCTTCCTTGATTCGATGCGTTCTCTCGAGGTTCATCAGAGCAAAAGGGGCTTTCGTCTTCATTGCTATCACGGTGATTGGAACCGCTCTCTCCTATGCCATGCCATACGTGAACGGGAAATTCTTAGATTTTCTTCTCGGTAACCGCAGCGAAAGAGACGCCGTACTCTTCGCGCTCCTGGTTGCGTCAATAGGAGTTTTCTCCACCCTCTTTACTTATTTTGCAGGAACACTTTCCATTCGCATAACCACGAGACTTTCCTTTGATCTTCTCAGGGAGGCCGTCTTGCGTTTTGAAAGAGACGATTACTTGGTGAGTCGGACCGTCGATCCAGCCTATACAACGCAACGGATTATTTCCGACTCCAGCGTGGTCTCATCCTTCGTTTTGGCGAATTTTATCAGTGCGCCGCTGTCCATTGTAGCCATTCCCATCGTATTGCTTATCATATGGTCAATTGATTCAACTCTCGCGGTGTTTTCCATCATTCTCCTCATCGTGTATTTCTGTGTAATTACTGGGTTGAGGAAACTTTTGTATAGGGTCACGTATGAGAAGAAAGAGGCGGACAGCGCCTTTTACGCCGCAATTGCATCGCAGCTTAATCAGATTCTCAACATTCAACTGACATCTTCGTACGGCAAGAGCGAACAAGCGCTCGACGCTGGGTTTAAGAGCTATTTTCCCAAAGTTTTGCGCTCCGGAAAGCTATCATATTCTCTGACATCGCTCGATGGTCTTTTCGCAGCGTTGTTTCAAGCGGTGATACTTGTTGTTTCCGGAGTACGAATCATTAACGGAACTATGTCAATAGGCGAGTACACTATCATCGCTACATACTTCGCGGTTCTCTTTAAGACTTTGAAAAGTATGATGTCATTGTTCAAATCCTATCAAGATGCCAAAGCATCATGGGATAGGACGGCTATCGCGACGAGAGAAAAGGAGAGATCGGGGTGGAATCGGACCGATTTAGCTAAACTCGATGAAATAAATGACATTTCGGTATCTGATTTGGAATTCTCGGTTGCCCTTCCAGACGGATCTGTCCGAGAGGTCCTCGGCGGGTTTTCTTTCAAGTTTTCCGGTCCTGGTACATATTGCATAGTTGGGGAAAACGGAAGAGGCAAGACGTCACTTCTTTACTTGATGCTCGGGCTATACTCATCGAAAGGCAAAGTAAAATACAACGGCGTGCCAATCGAAGAATGCGACTTGGATTACATACGTGCGAGAGAGATATCGTGCTGCCCACAGTCGTGCTTCGCGCCGGACGAAACGGTGAAAGAGCTGTTAGAGTATTTCGACACGCCCTTTTCTTCCTATCACCGGGGTGTAGATGGCCTACTTTCGCTGGAAAACAGCGTGAAGGAGTTGCTCGGGAAACGTTGCTCCGCGCTTTCGGGCGGTGAGCTGCGCCGAGTGTACTTATGGTCGGCGATTTCACGCAAGTCGTCAGTTTTGGTACTCGACGAGCCCACGACTGGGTTAGACGCTGTAAGCCGCGCCGAGCTTGCGGCCTATGTTAAGCGCAACAAGCAAAGCCAGCTGATCATCGTTGTCTCTCACGATGACGAGATGGTCGGCGCGGTAGAAGGGGTAGTGGATTTAGGCAGCATGTACCAGGGTAAATGATGACAAGTGTAGTGCTACCCAACTGGCAGAGATAACAAAAAGGCGATGCAGATGCACGTAGCATTCAGGCGGTTCGGACTCGGTGCCTTCACGCCATCGCAACGCTTTCAGATATAGTTCTCGTTCTCTTACTAAAGGAAACTTTAGTCTACGTCATCTTGTCGAGACAGAGGTGAAGCGAAGTGTTGTCGCGACGTATCTTATTCCAGGTGGCTCAGTATCAGCGTGAGAATCGCACCAAAGTGTACTTACGATTCTCGTGTCCCACGGACAACATGAGCTGAGCATTGAGGTTCCACCCTTTGCTGCAACTACACGGGGTTGGACGGCAATGAATATGCCGGGCCGCATACCACGCGCAGCGGGGGTCCATGTCCCAGTATGTTGCCTACAGCAGCCTCGATGTCCACGCACACATCATCTCTGCCTTCGCGTTCAATCCATTTGCCGGAGAGTGCGAGGGTTGCCAGGCCGTAGAATTCGAGCCGAACAAATGAAATGCGGTATCAGCGCATAGGATTAAACTGACGATTGCTTTGCACTGAGAATACGCTTGGAAAGCCGCTATGGGTGGCGGCTCGGGTTAAATAGAGAAGCCCGTCCGATCACTTTCATGTGGCGAACGGTCGGGCTTCTTATTCCACTTGCCAATGCTCGGCTCATATTGGAAGAAAGCTACGCTAATGTTTGCGTGACACTCCTATTTTCTCCGAAGAAAGAGTCGGATAATGAAGAATAGAATTAAAAAAGGTGCCAGATATAACGCAAGTATAAAGGCTAATCCAACGAGACCTTGCAATAATGGCATAACTCCTCCCAGACACGAGATTTTGGTATTTGTTCCCATCTTATTCTGAATTGGACCAAATAGTTCCTAGCCACAAAACTACTCGTCAACTGGATCGCACCAATCTGCTGGCAAAACACAGCTTGATTCTTTATCGACATAGCACCAATCCGCAACAGGGCACTCGGCGATGTCGTAAAAATTGCATATATCAACTCCAAGACAACAAGGCTCAACGGGAGGATGTTCATTTGAACCAACAGGATGGATATGCTTCATAACAGCTCCTCACCTTAATCCAATTAGAGACTACGTTTGATCAATGCCACAGTGATCTACAACGCAGATGCTGCCGCCATCCATGTCATAGTCGCAGTAATCGTATGCACCACAGCCATCTGCTTTATCATAAACAGTACAGATGTCAGTAATGCCCAAGAGGCAGTCAAAAGACATCGGCTTCACGCCTGCCTCGTCGCCACTTCCTGGATTAATCGGATGAATATGCTTCACGACTACCTCCCTTTGAGTGCAGAAAAACCTCAATATTGTGTATAACAAACCAAGATGTCTAGTTCACCATATTTCTAGAATGGTTTCGGCGAACGTAGCAATAAGCTTCGCAGACGGTAATCAGAAGAACGAACACCTCCACAATGGTGACAGCAATGCGCTGAACCGCTTATTCCGATACAGTAGCTTCTCGTTGATTTTTCTCCTGCGAAGATGAGTGGCGGGAAATAAGGTCAAAAGCCATCTCGTAGCACATTTTTCTATATTCACATGATGCAGGGTGTAGACTCTTGGGCAAGTAGCCGTGCTCGTCTGCAGCCTCCCAGCTACAGCCCCCACCACAGAAAGACCGAGCCCAACAGTCCGTACAGTCAATTCTTTTTTTCGACACCCTGACTCCAGTTTTCAATATACCTAGTTTCGTCAATTCCGGTGACGATGTTGCCCATTTTGAATCGCATCATCCCGACAAACCTGTGACAGGGGTATACGTCCCCTTCGGGAGTCACGGAAATAAAACGCCTGCCAGCCCCGCATCCGACAAAGGCGATCCTGTTGCTCATAATCAAATCAACTGCAGTTTTCAATGTTCTAAACAAGGGCTTTTCCCCTTGATCAATCTGTTTGAGATATTGATCCGCCAAATCTATTAGGCCCGCCCTGATTTTGTTTAATGAGTGTTCGTCGAGTTTGATATTCTCATCGAATGAGCTCACGGGCGAGAAGTAAATCCTTCTGAAGCCCATCTCTTTAAACTGAAGATAGTCTTCAACAAGGTTACAGTTATTATTTGTTAAGGTCGCTCTTGCGCCGAAGGGGAACGACTCGGAAAAACGACGAACGTTTTTGTCGATATCGGAGAAAGAGCCGCCTCCCGTCTTGTACGGGCGCGATGCATCGTGCTTGCATCCTGTACCATCGAGACTAATCAGAACAGAAAACCCGTGCTCCTTGAAAGAATTCACAGCAGTGTCATTCAAAAGCGTTCCGTTGGTCGTAATAGAATAGGTAAAGTTTCTATTGGGGTATATTCTTTTTGAATAGTCGACCGTTTTCCATATCAGCGGCTCGTTAATCATGGGTTCCCCACCAAAAAAGACGATCGCAAGCGTTTCGTTTTCCGATGAACTTGCGACGAGGTAGTCGACCGCCTTGAAGGCTATCTCGTCTGTCATCAGCAGAGGAGACGTTCCATAATCTCCTTTACCGGCAAAACAGTAACTACAACCAAGGTTGCATGCATGTGAAACGTGGAGTTCGATGGATCTAAGTTTTCGAGGCGTGTCTTTTGTTAAGAAAGTCCGCTCAGACAATCGTTGATACTCATCAATGTCGTCTTCAAGTTCTGCTATGGTCGTTTGGTCGTAGCCTTTCGCAGCAAGTGACTTTGTTAGCAACTTCGAGTTGACCGTTCTTCCCGATGCTTCAAATATGCGAAGCGCATCTTCTGATGCTTGGTCAACCTGAAAGCAATTGCGAGTGACCTCATCGAAGCAGTAACGACGATCACTTACTGAGAAAAAATGCATACGTTCCTCAATTTCATGCTGGACTGGCACTAGCCTTGTTTATTGTTGCGCAGCTATAAAAAACCACCAGCGGGGATTCGGTGTGCGGCCCAATCGGACTCCCAAAAGGTTCTATTTGAGACTGGCAAGCTTTGTGTTGTTGGCACTTCGACAGCGCTCTTTATTCCAACATGGAGCCTCGCAGTTTGAGTCGACTTGCCTCTGGAAGGTCCGATCTTAACTTGATTTAGGATGAAAACAGATTACAGGCGCGCTCCTCTAGAAAGAAAGGAAACCAATCGCCGCCTTTCACCAGGAAAGTTTTTATAGCCCACCTCGAGCAAAATGAAAGATGCGAGAGCGATTGGGGAACAACGCGAATCTCCCCTTTTGGGTGGGAGCGAGCCTTCAGCCACCGGCGAACGACTCGCCCTGGTCAGAATCTGGAAGTGGTGCCGGGCCGCTTGGGCCTCCCCGGTGACTTCGTGGGGCTTACCTGCCTGACGTCGAGGAGTACATCCGCAAGATTCGTTCCCTATGCCGTTTGCTCTCACGCCCGCCTTAGTTCCAAGTCGGGCGAGCCGCCGCGCTCATGCGACCCGTGGCGGCGACACGTCGACGCCGCGCTCGCTGAGCACATCTTCGGTCGCGGGCGAGCACGAGGTCGCGCCGGCGCATCCGCTGGGACTGCTGTGCGTGCAAAACGGCTACGTGGTGAGCGTCCCGCGCTGGATTCAGCCGAGTGAGGAAGGCGTTGAGATCGGCGCGCTGGCAACGGGGGAGGGCGGCATCACCGACGACGTCTCGGCCCGCCATGCCCATATCTGGTGCGACGAGTCTGGCGCATGGTTTGTCGAGGACCTGTCGTCCACTAACGGCACCGTGGTGGTAAACGGGGCCACGAGTGTGTGTATTCAAGTAGAGCCCGGCCGCTCCGCCCAGCTCAACCCCGGCGACGAGCTCAAACTCGGCGAATCCACCACCTACGCCATCCTGCTCGGCGCCCTCTAGCCGGCAGTTAGGGACGTTCCTTTCCTGCCGGTACTTGGGGACACTCCTTGGCGCGTCAGAGCCAGTCGTCCGGGGATGGAGGGACCATTCTGGCCTTTGGCGGTCACCCGAGGTAAACCTTTACCGCCCGCCTATATTTGTCGAAATTACACTTAACGGCGGGGTACAATAAACCCGCATGCGGATTTCCGTTGCGGGCGCTTCCCATCGCCGGGGCGTGCCCGGGAGCATCCGGCATGCGGCCTTTGCGGCGCTCGGTCATGTGCAAGACGGGCGGTCGGGTCTGTGGGGCGCATCAGCTGCCCCTCGCCTCGGCATGTCTTCTCTCCACGCCATGTACCTGCTGCTCAGTCTGCCTGCCAGATGATTGGAAGCAACAGCGAAAATCCCATCACGCCAACATCCCGGCGATCGCCGGGGCCTGTATACCTATATGAGAGGAGAGGGGTATATGGCGCGTAAGTTTAAGTCTATGGACGGCAACGAGGCGGCCGCATATGTTTCGTATGCGTACACCGAGGTAGCGGGAATCTATCCCATTACGCCGTCCAGCCCGATGGCCGACCATGTCGACCAGTGGGCGGCCCAGGGTCGCAAGAACATCTTCGGCACCCCGGTCAAGGTCGTCGAGATGGAGTCCGAGGCAGGTGCAGCCGGTACCGTTCACGGTTCGCTGGGCGCCGGTGCTCTGACCACCACCTACACGGCTTCTCAGGGCCTGCTCCTGATGATCCCGAACATGTACAAGATCGCGGGCGAGCAGCTCCCGGGCGTCTTCCACGTCTCCGCGCGTTGCGTCGCTTCCCACGCCCTGAACATTTTTGGCGATCACTCCGACGTCATGGCCTGCCGTCAGACCGGCTTCGCCATGCTCGCCGAGGGCAACGTCCAGGAGGTCATGGACCTCTCGCCGGTGGCCCACCTTGCCGCCATCGAGGGCAAGACTCCGTTCCTTAACTTCTTCGACGGCTTCCGCACCAGCCACGAGATCCAGAAGGTCGCCATGTGGGACTACAAGGATCTTGCCGAGATGTGCGACATGGACGCCGTCCAGGCTTTCCGCGACCATGCGCTCAACCCTGAGCACCCGCACACCCGCGGCAGCCATGAGAACGGCGATATCTTCTTCCAGAACCGTGAGGCCTGCAACAAGGTCTACGACGAGCTTCCCGCCGTCGTCGAGGGCTACATGAAGAAGATCAACGAGAAGCTCGGCACCGATTACGGCCTGTTCAACTACTACGGCGCTCCCGATGCCGACCGCGTCGTCGTGTGCATGGGCTCTTTCTGCGACGTGCTCGAGGAAGTCATCGACTACCTCAACGCTCACGGCGAGAAGGTCGGCCTGGTCAAGGTTCGTCTGTTCCGTCCGTTCTCCATCAAGCACTTCGTCGACGTTCTCCCCGAGACCGTCCAGAAGATCGCCGTCATGGACCGTACCAAGGAGCCGGGTTCCATCGGCGAGCCGCTCTACCAGGACGTCGTCTCCGCTCTCTACGAGGCTGGCAAGACGGGCATCAAGGTTGTCGGCGGCCGTTATGGTCTGGGCAGCAAGGACACGCCTCCCGCGTCCGCGTTCGCTGTCTTCGAGGAGCTCAAGAAGGACGAGCCCAAGCGTGAGTTCACCATCGGCATTGTCGATGACGTGACCAACCTGAGCCTGCCCGAGGCCGAGGATGCGCCCAACACCGCAGCCCCCGGCACCATCGAGTGCAAGTTCTGGGGTCTGGGTGGCGACGGTACCGTCGGCGCCAACAAGAACTCGATCAAGATCATCGGCGACCACACCGACAAGTACGTCCAGGCCTACTTCCAGTACGACTCCAAGAAGACCGGCGGCGTCACCGTCTCGCACCTGCGCTTTGGTGATTCCCCGATCCGTTCGCCGTACTACGTGACCAAGGCCGACTTTGTCGCCTGCCATAACCCCAGCTACATCGTTAAGGGCTTCAAGATGGTCCGCGACGTCAAGCCGGGCGGCACCTTCCTGGTCAACTGCCAGTGGAGCGACGAGGAGTTCGCCGAGCACATGCCCGCCGTGGCCAAGCGCTACATCGCGAACAACAACGTCAACGTCTACCTGATCGACGCTATCGACCTGGCGGCCAAGGTCGGCATGGGCAAGCGCACCAACACGGTGCTCCAGTCCGCCTTCTTCGCGTTGGCCAAGGTCCTGCCCGCCGAGGATGCCCTGCAGTACATGAAGGACGCGGCTACCAAGTCCTACATGAAGAAGGGCCAGGCTATCGTCGACGCCAACCACAAGGCCATCGATGCCGGCGCTACCGCCTTCCGTAAGTTCGAGGTTCCGGCCGACTGGGCTACTGCCGAGGATGCCGCCCCCGTCGAGCTCTCCGAGGAGACCAAGTCCGCTATCGCCCAGCAGGTCAAGAACCTGCTCGAGCCCATCGATCGCATGGACGGCGACAGCCTGCCTGTTTCCGCCTTCGTCGATTGCGCCGACGGCCAGTTTGAGCTGGGCGCCTCCGCATACGAGAAGCGCGGCGTCGCCGTGGTCGTTCCTCACTGGGACGAGACCAAGTGCATCCAGTGCAACCAGTGCGCCTATGTGTGCCCGCATGCCACCATCCGTCCGTTCGCGATGACCGAGGACGAGGCCGCCGCCGCGCCCGAGGCTACCCGCACGCTCGACGCCATGGGCCCCAAGGCCAAGGGCATGAAGTTCACCATGGCTGTGTCCCCGCTCGACTGCATGGGTTGCACCAACTGCGTCAAGGTCTGCCCCAAGGGCGCCCTCGAGATGGTTCCCACCGAGCAGGAGATGGACCAGCAGCCCGTTTGGGACTACATGGTCGAGAACGTCTCCGAGAAGAAGGAGCTCATCGCGGCCAACGTCAAGGGCAGCCAGTTTAAGCAGCCCTACCTGGAGTTCTCTGGTTCCTGCGCCGGTTGCGCCGAGACCGCCTATGCACGTCTGGTGACCCAGGTCGCCGGCGACCGCATGTTCATTTCCAACGCCACCGGCTGCTCCTCCATTTGGGGTAACCCCGCCGCCACCGCTCCTTACTGCAAGGACAAGGACGGTCACGGCCCGGCGTGGAACAACTCCCTGTTCGAGGACAATGCCGAGCACGGTCTGGGCATGGCCGTTGGCTATGAGGCCGTTCAGCACAAGCTGATCGCCGCTACCCAGGACATCATCGCTGCCGATGGTCCGTCCGATGAGCTCAAGGCCGCCGGTCAGGCTTGGATCGACTCCGTCAACGACGCCGAGGCCTCCAAGACTGCTGCCGCTGCCTACGTTGCCGAGCTCGAGAAGTGCGGCTGCGACGCTTCCAAGGCAATCCTCGCCGACAAGGCTTACCTCACCAAGAAGTCCTTCTGGATCTTCGGCGGCGACGGTTGGGCCTACGACATCGGCTTCGGTGGCCTGGATCACGTCCTGGCTTCCGGCCACAATGTCAACGTCTTTGTCTTCGACACCGAGGTTTACTCCAACACCGGCGGTCAGGCCTCCAAGGCCTCGAACCTGGGCCAGGTCGCTCAGTTCGCCGCTGCCGGTAAGGTGACCAAGAAGAAGTCTCTGGCCGAGATTGCCATGAGCTACGGCTACGTCTACGTGGCACAGGTTGCCATGGGCGCCAACCCGGCTCAGACCCTCAAGGCCATTCACGAGGCCGAGGCCTACGACGGCCCGTCCCTCATCATCGGCTACAGCCCCTGCGAGATGCACTCCATCAAGAAGGGCGGCATGCAGAACTGCCAGGCCGAGATGAAGAAGGCTGTCGAGTGCGGTTACTGGAACCTCTTCCGCTTCAACCCCGAGGCTGCTGCCGGCAAGAAGTTCTCGCTCGATTCCAAGGAGCCCGCGGGCGGTTATCAGGAGTTCCTGATGAACGAGGCCCGTTACGCTTCGCTGACGCGTTCCTTCCCCGAGCGCGCCGAGGAGCTCTTCAAGGAGAATGAGCAGGCCGCTATGGACCGCTACGCTCACCTGCTGAAGCTCAAGACGGTGTACAACGAGGCCTAGGTCTCCTACCGCAGGATCTGAGGGCTGACCTTCGCGGACGTCCTCGGACATGAAAGAACCCCCGCTGCGCACTACGTGCGGCGGGGGTTCTTTCGTCCTGCGGAGTGTCCGCGAAGGTCAGCCCTCAGATCCTGCTACGACTACGTCTTCGGATTGTGTGGGCGGATGAAGGACGTGGTTGTGGGGGCTTTTGTCCCCTTCGCTGTTTCGCGGCTTTGCCACGAAACCTCGCGCCACTTTGGAGATAGATGGGGGACTTGGCTGTTGCCGCCTTTTCGGAGCTCTTCTTTATTCCTTATGCTGGATGAAAAGCCCCTTGTTTTTGCAGGGGTGCATACTCAACTTATAAGTGCATAGAATCTCGTATAGTGCGAGTAAGATATTGCGCTGTCCGTTTTGTGTTTAGCAGAGATGTAGTTTGCATAATCCGACATAATCCTCGCTGCATTTAAATAAAGTTGCACGTAAATGGCGTAGATATGTCTGAGCTGGGGTTCTGTACGCTGAGCGGATAAAAACGACCGTTCACCGTTCCGCTATTTTCAAAATGAATAAAATGAGCGATAAAGAGAATATAAACCTTAATAAACTCGCGTATCGCACGGACGCGGGTTATTAATGGGTTGTAGGCCTTTTACAGAAAGGATTCCAGCAATGTCTAAGCCTCTTGGCAAGCCCGATCGTATTGTCGTCGCCCTCGGCGGCAACGCCCTCGGCAACAACCCCGTCGAGCAGATCCAGGCCGTGAGCAACACCGCCCACGCTCTCCTTGGTCTTATCGAGCAGGGTAACGAGATCATCATCACCCACGGCAACGGCCCGCAGGTCGGCATGATCCAGAACGCCTTCGCCGCCGCCCACGACGCCATCGGCACCCCCGAGATGCCGCTGCCCGAGTGCGGCGCCATGTCCCAGGGCTACATTGGCTATCACCTGCAGCAGGGCATCGGCCGCGAGATGCACAAGCGCTATAAGCGTTGGCACGCCGCCACTGTCGTCACCCAGATTGAGTGCGACCCGGACGATCCCGCGTTCAAGAACCCGACCAAGCCGATCGGCCCCTTCTACACCGAGGAGCAGGCCAAGGAGTTCATGGCCGAGGACCCCTCCAAGGTCTTCGTCGAGGATTCCGGCCGCGGCTGGCGTCGCGTCGTCGCTTCCCCCGATCCCAAGAAGATCGTCGAGGCTGACTCAATCCTCAACCTGCTCGACAACGAGTTCATCGTCATCGCCTGCGGTGGCGGCGGCATCCCCGTCGTCCGCGACTACGAGAACAAGGGCTGCTACAAGGGCGTTCCCGCCGTCATCGACAAGGACCTGGGCGGCGAGCTGCTGGCTGAGGACTGCGACGCCGACGTTCTGTTCCTGCTGACCGCCGTTGAGCATGTCGCCATCAACTTTGGCAAGCCCAACCAGGAGGAGCTCGAGGACCTCACCGCCGACGAGGCCGAGCGCCTGGCCGACGAGGGCCAGTTCGGCAAGGGTTCCATGGAGCCCAAGGTCCGCGCCGCCATCAAGTTCGCCCGCTCCCGCAAGGGCCGCACCTGCATCATCGGCGCCCTGGACAAGGCCGCCGAGACCATGGCCGGCCTCTCCGGTACCCGCATCCACGAGTAGTCCCTACTCCGTTGCATCTCTCGTGGGCGCCAGGCAAAGCGCCCACAGACTAGCCTCTCTTCATGAGCCCCGCAGTCCGCTCCGACTGCGGGGCTTTTGCTATCGGTAGTCATTGGGGACAGACTTAAATGAGTAGCACCAATCAACTGCGGAAAGTGCATCTCACAATGAGCGTCCAAAATGGGGCACAGTTTCCCCGGGGCCCTCAACCGGAAAATACATCCCGGAATTTGCCCGAAAAATGGCCCCCAGTTTCCCAAACAGGCCGCTAACGGAAAGCGCATCCCGCTATCGAACTTCAAAGCGGGGTGCGCTTTCCGTGCCAGCAGTTCCGGGCATCCAGAGACCACTCATTTAAGTCTGTCCCCAGTGACTAGTAGTAGGCCCACATGGCTTCGACTTCGTTGAGGACCTCTACGACGCCCCAGCGTCGGGCGCTGCGGCTGGCCGAGTTGGGATCGAAGACTTCAATCTGGTCGGCGTCGTCAATACCGTAAAGCACAATGTAGTGGCCCACGTTGGTAAAGGTGCCCGGCCGAACGGCGGCGATGACGGGCGCTCCCGAACGCAGCACCTGAGTCATCGAGTCGCGATCGTTATGAAGCTCCGTTCCGTTAAGGCCCAGCTGCCATGCGCCGCGCGTCATAAATGACCATTCGGTGGCGCCGGTGGGGGCATAGTTGCCCGCCTCGGAAAGGGCGCACATGTCGACCGGTGTCATATCGGTGCGGCCGGTCTTAAAGATATAGACCATGGTGAGGCAAGTGGGACCGCAAGCGTTTTCGCGAATAGTGCCACCGGCATAGGGCAGCTCCGACCACGCAGGGTCGATCTGATAGATATGGGGCATCGTGCCGGCTTGCCATTGCGAGCGCGGAGTCGAAAAGGCGAAAGAATAACCGGGCGCGACGGGGGCCTTGAGCAGCTTGTCCTCGGCGGTGGGCTCGAGACCGGCCGAGCCGTGGGACATACAGGAGCTCATAAGCACAAAGACCAGACAGATGAGGATAGAGCACAGTGCGAGGCAAAGCCGACGAGCCGGCAGGGCGGGGGCATTCACGTACGATGTCGAGCGGTAGGGCTTGCCGTCGCGTCCGCCTTGGGGATGCGAAAAGAAGCGGTTGATATGGATGCCGGGCTGACGTGCGCCGTTGCGGCGCAGTTGCGGAACCTCGGCTTGGCGCTGTCGAGTGCGCGCGCCCAAGCGGCTATCTTGCTGTGCGCTTGTGCCCGTGCTCGGACGGCCGCTCTGCCGTGTTCTGTTTGTCTGCTGCCGAGACGAAGGCCCGGGTTGCTCTTGAGGGCGTTGCGGATTGCTGCTCGTGGCACTTCTGGGCATCGGCGTGGTGCGGCCAGCAAGGCGAACGCTTTGTCGCCGTTGATCACCGTCGTTGTATCCGTATGCCATTCGTACCGCCTTGTCTCATGTATAACCTGTCTATCCTACAAAAAGGATGTGCAACAAATGGGTCCGAGCGTCAAAAGCTCGGTAAACGGTACGAAAGGCGCAAAACACACGGCCTCAAAAACATTTCTATATGCGTCCAATGAGCGTACGCCCGTCGGACGGGCGACAACAATGAGCGGCAAACCGTGCCGTTCGTCCCAAAAACGGCGCCACTCATATGCGAGTTCTGCCTTCGGTCGAGCCATAAGCGGTAGCGCGACGCCGAGGCCGTATCTTAAAGCCACGAAATAAAAGTGCGCGGCAAAACAGACCGCGCAAGGGGTGACGCCAAAGAGGCGTCAATAAGGAAAGGAGGGGAACAATGGCGGACAAGAACGCAGAAGTTGCAGTCGAAGGTAACGGTGGCATGAAGAAAACGCTTTCGCTCTGGAACTTCTTCACCATCGGTTTCGGTGCCATCATCGGTACCGGCTGGGTTCTGCAGGTCGGCGACTGGATGGTCGTGGGCGGCGGTCCCGTTCCCGCTATGATCGCATTCCTCTTGGGCGCGATCTTCCTCGTGCCCGTCGGAGCTGTTTTCGGTGAGCTCACGGCTGCTATCCCCATTTCGGGCGGCATCGTCGAGTATGTCGATCGTAGCTTTGGCCGTACGATGAGCTACATCACTGGCTGGCTCCTGGCCCTGGGCAACGGCATCCTGTGCCCGTGGGAGGCCATCGCCATCTCGACCCTCGTGTCCGAGATGTTCGGCAGCCTGCCCGGCCTTGAGTGGCTGCGCGCCGTCAAGCTCTACACCATCCTGGGCGCCGACGTTTACCTGTTCCCGACGTTGATCGCGCTCGGCTTTGCAGCCTACGTCATCTTCCTCAACTTCCGCGGTGCCAGCTCGGCCGCCAAGCTCCAGGCCTTCCTGACCAAGGCCCTGCTCTGCGGCATGCTGCTTGCCATGGGCGTCTCGCTGTTCACCGGTTCGCCGGAACACGCCATGCCCGTGTTCTCCCAGGTCACCGGTGCTGGCGGCGGCAAGCCCGCTACCGAGGGCACCAGCCTGTTCGCCGGCATCGTGTCGGTCCTGGTTTTGACCCCGTTCTTCTACGCCGGCTTCGATACCATTCCTCAGCAGGCTGAGGAAGCAGCCGAGGGCCTCAACTGGAACAAGTTCGGCAAGATCATCTCCCTGGCCCTGCTGGCCGCCGGCGGCTTCTACATGGTCTGCATCTACTCGTTCGGCACCATCCTCGACTGGCATGAGTTTGTTAAGAGCCCGGTTCCCGCGCTTGCCTGCCTCAAGGGCATCAACATGCTCCTGTACCTGGCCATGCTCGTCATCGCCACGCTTGGACCCATGGGCCCGATGAACTCCTTCTACGGCGCTACGAGCCGCATCATGCTCGCCATGGGCCGCAAGGGCCAGCTGCCCGAGAAGTTCGCCGAGGTCGATCCCAAGTCCGGCGCTCCCAAGCTCGCCTGCGCCGTTCTGGGCGTCATCACCGTCATCGGTCCGTTCCTGGGCAAGAACATGCTCATCCCTCTGACCAACGTGTCGGCTCTCGCCTTCATCTTCTCCTGCGGCATGGTCGCCCTCGCTTGCCTGCGCATGCGCTTCACCGAGCCCGACCTGCCTCGTCCCTACGAGGTGCCCGGCGGCAAGTTTGGCATCAGCCTCGCTGTCGCTGCCTGCGCCGTCATCATTGGCCTGCTCGTGGCCCCGTTCTCTCCCGCCTCCCTCAACATGGTGGAGTGGAGCATCGTGATCGGCTGGCTGGCCGTTGGCCTGGCCCTCATGGCCTTCACCAATTCCCGCAAAAAATAACGCCTAGCCGGGGCGGATCGGGTGCGCGGACCCCTCTCTTCCGCGCACCGAACCCGGCACCACTTGGGTAGCTTTGTGAGGCCATAACCCAACATGGCCTCGCCCACTATATGGATCCATAAGGAGGAACCATGTCCACTAAGTACGCAATCGTTGGCGGTAAGCTCATCGACGGTACCGGTGCCGAGCCGGTCGAGAACTCCCTCGTTCTCGTCGACGACAACGGCAAGATCGAGTATGCCGGTGCTATGCAGGACCTTCCCGAGGGCGTTGAGGTTATCGACGCCACCGGCAAGACCGTCCTTCCCGGCCTGATCGACACCCACCTGCACTTCTCGGGCAACCTGACCGACGATGACACCGACTGGGTCATGCAGCCGCTCCTCGAGAAGCAGGCCGTCGCCGTCAAGCAGGCCTACGACTGCCTCACCCACGGCCTCACCACCGTCTGCGAGATCGGCCGCTTTGGTATCCAGATTCGCGACTGCATCGACAAGGGCGTCTTCAAGGGCCCGCGCGTTCTGGCCACCGGACTCGGCTTCTGCCGTGTTGCCGGCCACGGTGACTCCCACCACTGCACCCAGGAGCTCAACAAGGAATCCCATCCCTGGGGCGACCAGGTCGATGGTCCTTGGGATCTGCGCAAGGCCGTCCGTCGTCGCCTGCGCGAGAACCCCGATGCCATAAAGATCTGGGCTACCGGTGGCGGCATCTGGCGTTGGGATTCCGGTCGCGACCAGCACTATTGCTCCGAGGAGATCCAGGCCGTGGTCGAAGAGGCAAAGATGGTCGGCATCCCCGTGTGGAGTCACTGCTACAACAACCACGCCGCCGCCTACGACTCCGTTCGCTTTGGCTGCGAGCAGCTGATTCACGGCTTCGATATCGATGAGCGCACCATGGACCTCATGGCCGAGCAGGGCACCTTCTTCACCCCGACGATCGCCTTCCTGCCCACCTGGTACGCCACCTATCCGCCCGTCTACGTCCCCGAGCTGCACGACAAGTACGAGGGCACCCTGGTCGAGAAGGAGCTGCAGCGCAACTACGACTGCCTGCGCGAGGCCAAGAAGCGCGGCGTCGTCATGACGATCGGCTCCGACTCCTTCTCCTTCGTCACCCCGTATGGCACCTGCTCCATCGAGGAGATGTACGAGTTCGTCGACAAGATCGGCTTCACTCCGGTCGAGACCATCACCTGCGCCACCCTCAACGGTGCCAAGATGTGCCACATCGAGGACGAGACCGGTTCCATCGAGGCCGGCAAGTGCGCCGACCTGCTGGTTGTCAACGGTGACGTCGCCGCCGACATCCACGTGCTCAACACCGACAACATGGACGTCATCATGAAGGACGGCTGGATCGTCGAGGCTGGCACCTTTGGCGAGGCCAACAAATACAGCGCCTAAGATACCGTTTGTCGATGGCTGGATGTAAAACACAGTTTTTGATTGCATAATGCAATGGAGAGGGTCGCTTGCGGCCCTCTTTATTGCTATGGGTGCTAAGGACAAGAGGGGATGACGGTGGATTTAAACAGGCTGATTCTGGGCAAGAGCTACAACTCTACCAAGGTCTTTCGTACGGCCCAGCATGTGGTTCAGGCCATCCTGCTCGGTATTGTCGTTCCGGCGCTTATCCTGCTGCTTATCTGGGATTTAACCGATAATCCCAATCCCGTTCCGGGCGTTGTCGTTATTGCCGGCCTGGTCATGCTGTGCTTCTTTTTCTCGTATGTCTTTGTGGTCCCCGACGACCTCACATCGAGCGCAACCGACCGTACGCTCGCCATCGCATCAAAAATATTCGCCTACACGTCGCGCGGCCTTACGCCCGAAGCGGCCCTGGGCGCCTCTAAAATTATCCTGTCCGAGACCATCGCCTCTGCCATCTGCTTTACCGATGGCAAACAGGTGTTGGCAAGCTGGGGCGAGGACTCGGCAAAGTGCCCTGCCGGCACCCCGGTTGTGCTCAAGACCACGCTCAACGTGATCGAGTCCGGCGAGCAGAGTGTATTTTCGCGCGACGCCTCCAATGAGACGGGCGGCTATTTTCCCCGCCTGCGCGCCGGCATTGTCGCGCCGCTTACCGTGCGCGGGCATTGCGTGGGTACGCTCGAGCTGTACTATCCCCGCCTGAGCAGCATCGATATGCGCCAGACGGCGTTGGCCTCGGGTTTTGCCGATCTCATCTCCACGCAGCTCGCCAGCTTTGAGCTCGAGCGCCAGGACGAGCTCACAGCCCGCGTGGAGCTTCGGGCCCTGCAGTCGCAGGTCGACCCGCATTTTCTGTTCAACACCATTAGCACGATCGTGTCGCTCGTTCGAACCGAGCCCGACAAGGCGCGATCGCTGCTCATCGATTTTTCCAATTACTATCGTCAGACGCTTTCTGACTCCGATACGCTCACCACGCTCGAGCATGAGGTGGAACAGGGCACCCGTTATATCAATCTTATGCAGGCCCGGTATGGCGACGGCCGTCTGCGCGTCTCGGTCGATATCGACTTTGAGGTGCGCGATTGCATGGTGCCGCCGTTTATCTTGCAGCCGTTGCTCGAAAACTGCATCAAGCATGCGCAGCGCGAGACCGAGCCGCTTTCTATTCGTGTTAGGGCTTTTGAGACCGATGACGGCTTGGAGATCATCGTCGAAGATGACGGCATCGGTATGAGCGAAGAAGTCTGCGCGCATCTGTTTGAGCAGCATCGCCGAGAGGAGCCCGAGAGCATTACCGCCGACGGATCCATCAAGCGAGGTTGCGGCCTGGCGCTCTTCAACGTGCTTCAGCGCATCCATTTCTTTTACGGAGAAGATTCTGGCATGCGCGTGAAGTCCCAGGAAGGCGTGGGAACACAGGTCATCGTCGAGCTGAACGGCGAGCCGCATGAGCCGGCGCCGATGAAGGTGTAGCGCGCGGTTGGATTGAGAGAAAAAAAGAGGGGAAGCGCATATGTCCGAGAGATGGAACATCTTGGTGGTTGATGACGAGCCCCCTATTAGGGCTGAGCTACGTTATCTGTTGGAAAAGGATGCGCGTGTGGGCCAGATTGCCGAGGCGGGCAATGTCACCGAGGCTGTGGAATCGATCCTGTCGAACAAGCCCGACGTCTTGTTTTTGGATATCACGATGCCCGGTCGCTCGGGAATCGAGCTTGCCGAGACGCCGCAGAACCTAAAGACGCCGCCGGTCGTGGTGTTTGTGACGGCATTTGCCGAGTATGCGGCCGATGCCTATAACCTCGATGCCGTCGATTACATCGTCAAGCCGGTCGAGGACGCGCGCCTGTCGAAGGCGCTCAACAAGATCGAAACCGCCCTGGGTGTTCGCCGCGCTGTCCATACCCCGCGCCAGCCCCTTCGCCTGACGGTGGATCGTGGGGGTAAAAAGGTGTTCATTCCCGTGGCGGATGTCTGCTACTTTGAGGCACGCGCCGATTTTTGCAACGCCGTCTGCGCCGAGGGAACATACCTGATCAATGAGTCGATTTCCTCGCTCGAGCGGCGCCTGGCCTCCGAGGGCTTTATCCGTGTCCACCGCAGTTATCTGGTCAATTTGGAAGACGTGCACAATGTCGAGATCGGCTCCACGGGCCTGATGGAGCTCAGGCTCGATCGCGTGACCTCGACGGTGCCCGTGTCCCGCCGTCGCGCCGCCGAGGTTAAGACGCACCTGGGGCTTGCGTAAGCGGTCCGCACGCCACCGTTTACCGCCGCAGGTTTGGCACGGGCGCGCGGTGGGCATAATGGGTGGCATCGAATGAAATCGAAAGGATCATTATGCCTGCGCTCATTACGCATCATCTGTTTGGCGAGGAAAGCATCGACCGTCTTCCGCAGGGCGTTATCACGTCCGACGAGGAGCGTATTGCCTTTATCCTGGGCAACCAGGGCCCCGACCCGTTTTTCTTCCACATTCTGACACCGCGTGTTTCCGACTGTACGCTGCTGGCGCAGGTCATGCATCGCTCGCGCATGTCTCGCCAGTTCGCGTGCCTGCGCGACGGCGTGTCGCATCTGCTGCCGCGCGACGCCAGCTTGGGTCGCGCCTTTGCGCTGGGTCTGCTGTCTCATTACGTGCTCGACCGCAACGCCCACCCCTTTGTCTATGAGCAGCAGTTTGGCATCGTGGAGTCCGATTCAGAGCTTGAGGATTCGAGCAGTCAGGTCCATGCCGTGATCGAGAGCGACCTGGATGTACTGATGCTGCAGCTTAAGCGCGATGGCGCTACGGTCGACGATTACCCGCCGGCGGGCGAGATCGTCACCACCGATCGCATCAGTCGCGTGGCCGGCGTGCTGATGAGCTATGTTGCCGGACGCGTGTACGGCATTGACATTCCGGCGGGGGAGTACGGTGCTGCCGTTGCCAATATGCAGCGACTTTACCGTGCGATTGAGCCGGCCGACTCCGTAAAGACGCGCGCGATCTCGCTGGTTGAGGGGTTGGTGCACGACTACTCGCTGCTCGACGGCCTTGCCCATCGCGTGACGACGGAGCTGCCCGAGCGCACCGGTAACCTGGGCCATCTGACATGGAAGAATCCCTTTACCGATGAGGTCTCGAACGAGAGTTTCCCCGAGGTCTTTGATCGCGCGCTGGTCGATTACGAGTGCACGGTCGCGCGTTTTATCGAGACCGGTGACATGGAGGCCGTGACCGGTCACGTCAACTACAGCGGCCGCGTGCTCGGCACCGACGAGGAGTTCGACCGCGAGGAGTAGGGTCCGCTCCTGTCTCTTTGCCGAATCCTTACCGGCGCCTCCGTGCAATTGGGGTACGATGAACTAGCTGCATATCGGGCGAATACGAAGGGTCCCTGTCCATGAAATACACCAAGCTCGAGCGTAACTGGGTCATGTACGATGTGGGAAACTCGGCCCTCGTGCTGCTCAATACCTCGGTGGTGCCCATCTACTTTAACGCCATCAATACCGGCGCTTCCTCGGCAGACCTGGTGGTCGCTTGGGGCAACGCGCAGACGATTGCCTCGCTGGTCATTGCCATGCTCATGCCCATTCTGGGCGCGCTTGCCGATTACGCCGGCAACAAGATCAAGTTCTTCTTGGGCTTCTTCCTCACGGGCCTGGTTCTTTGCCTGGCGCAGGCTATCCCAATGTCCGCCATGGCATTTTTGACTGTGTACGTGCTGTGCACCATCGGCCTCAACTCTTCTATGACGTTCTACGACGCCATGCTGCCCGACATTACCACCGACGAGCGCATGGACGTCGTGTCCAGCTCGGGCTATGCCTGGGGCTACATCGGTTCCACCGTGCCGTTCATCATCTGCCTGGCGCTTATCATGGGTGGTCCCGCTCTTGGTGTCCCCACCATGCTGGCAACGCGTCTGTCGTTTGTCATCACTGGTGCCTGGTGGCTCATCTTTACCCTGCCGCTCATTCGCACCTATAAGCAAAAGTACGGTCGCGAGCGTGGTCCCGAGGACACCATCGGCCACATCGTGGGCGGCGTGTTCTCCGAGGTCGGACACACCATGCGCGAGATTGCCCACAACAAGACCGTGCTGGTCTACATGATCGCGTTCTTCTTCTACATCGACGGTGTGCACACGGTCATTTCCATGGCAACCAGCTATGGATCGGCTTTGGGCATCGACTCGACCCAACTGGTGCTGGCTCTGCTCGTTACGCAGTTTGTGGCCTTTCCGTCCGCCATCATCTACGGCAAGCTTGCCGGTCGCGTGGGCACACTCAATATGATCTTGGTGGCCGTCGCCGCCTATATGGGCATCGTGCTCTTTGCCGCGTTCTTCCTCAAGACCGCCTTTGAATTCTGGGTGCTTGCCATTATGGTCGGCCTGTTCCAGGGCGGTGTGCAGGCGCTCAGCCGTAGCTACTTCGGCCGCATTATTCCCAAGGAAAAGTCCAACGAGTACTACGGCTTCTTTGATATCTTTGGCCGCTATGCAAGTGTCATGGGCACCTTCTTGGTGTCGGTCGTCACCTCGCTGACCGGCAACCCCTCGCTGGGCGTCCTGTCTATCGGCGTGCTGCTGGTGGTGGGCTTTGTGCTGCTGGTCCGTCTGTCCTGCATGTCTCAGACGGCAGAGCAGGCCGCATAGGAACTTGCCGGTAATTGCGTCCGCCGCGATACTCTTTTGGGGTTATCCGCAATAAACATTCTGACTTTCGAACAATGATTAGCCCAAGTGGGTATGATGGAGTCAGCTAGGTCGCGGGGCGTCGCCTGTGTTTGGCGGCGTCCCGTTTTTGTGTTGCAGGGAGGGTAAGGCATGAACGCCACGGTCGTGATTCCAACGTATTGGGCGGGCGATGACGCTCGCGCAAACGCCCCTGGCACCTATGACCATTCGACACGACTCAACGCCGACAATCCCGAACTCGACCGCTGCCTGGTCTCGCTTGAGCAGGTACGTGACATCCCGCGCATCATCCTTTTGGTGGTCTGTCCCGTTTCTGCCACAGCCGATGTGTCGCTGCGCGTGCACGAGATTGTCGACGCGCATCCCACGCTCAAGGTCACCGTTGTTACCAACACCCAGGCCTCGCGCATCGCAGACCGGGTTGCTCAGATCGCACCCAAGGGTTCGGGCGAGTGCGTGAGTCTGCGAGGCTACGGCGCCATCCGCAACATGGGGCTAGCCTGTGCCGCTGTGCTGGGGCATGACGCGGTTATCTTTTTGGATGACGATGAGACTGTCATCGACGCCGACTTTATGAAGCGCGCGACCTATGCGCTGGGCCAGCAGACGCGTCAGGGCCTGCCGATTTTGGTCAAGAGCGGTTACTTTTACGATCGCGACGGATCCCCGCTGGCGCCCACGGACAAGGTGGGCATCTGCCATCGTTGGTGGACCAAGCGCATCGAGTTCAACCGTTGGATGAAAAAGGCGCTCTCGGGCACCCGCATCTCGCGCTCCAACTACGTGTGCGGCGGCCTGATGGCCCTGCACGCCCGCGCCTTTACGCGTGTGGCCTTTGATCCGTTTATCACCCGTGGCGAGGATCTGGATTACCTCTTTAACATGCGCATGTTTGGCTATGACGTGTGGTTTGACAACGAGTGGGCCGTTCGTCACCTGCCGCCCGAGTCCGAGAAGCGCTCACCGCGCTTTATGCAGGATGTATACCGTTGGTACTACGAACGGGCCAAGTTGACGTTCGCCGCGCATCAAAAGGAGCTCATCCCCGTTACGGCGGCATCGCTCATGCCCTACCCGGGCCCGTGGATTTCGCGCGAGCTCGACGACCGCGTGCGCAAGACCGCTATGGTCCGCAGCGTGTTTACCCGCGAGCATGAGGGCTACCTGCGCATCTGGCGCCATGGTATCGACGAGGCAAAGGCCTATGCGCGCCAAAACGCTGCAAGCTATCTGCGTTTCCAGAGCTTTTGGCCCAAGATCATGGACGGGCTTTGGCGTGACGCACAACTGATCAGTATCCTGGAGGGGGCCGAATGATCGACCGCCGCGCCCAGCGCGATAGTTCAATATCAATCTTTCGCATCATTGCCGTTGCCTGCGCCATTTGCGTGCTGGTGTACTTTATTTTTGCCTTGGTGACCGGTATCGAGCCGATCGCCACGGTGATTGCCTGCGCGCTGCTGTGCATCTTTCTGTGCATCTTTATCTTTTTGACGCTCAATCCCGATTCGGTGCGCTCCCAGTACACCGAGGAGACGCTCTCGGTGGCCTCGGCCATGCTCGAGGACATTAAGGGCGGTCTGACGCAGGAATCGGCGCGTTTGGTGTGCCGGCGCATTTTGCCCGAGACGCGCGCCATGACGGTGGCCATCACCGACGAGGACAACGTGCTTGCCTGCGCGGGCGAGTTTGAGGAAAAACTGCTGCCCGATACTCCCATCCACACGCTTGCCACGCGCTACGTTATCGAACATGGCATCGTGCAGTCGTTCAACCGTATGGTGGATGTCGTGGGTTCGGACGGCTCGCACAACCAAGTCCCCGCCGGCATTATCGCTCCCATCAAGGTGGGCGATCGTACCGTCGGCACGCTCAAGTTCTACTACAAGACCCCGCGCGCCGTCGACCGTACCCAGTACGCGCTTGCCTCGGGCTTTGCCGAGATCTTGTCCACGCAGCTCGCCATCCACGAGCTCGAGGTGCAAAAGGAACTCACGGCGCGCGCTGAGGTGCGTGCGCTGCAGGCGCAGATTAACCCGCACTTCCTGTTCAACACGCTGAACACCATTGCATCGTTTACGCGCACCGACCCGTTGCGGGCCCGCGAACTGCTTCGTGAGTTCTCATCGTTCTATCGTGCCACGCTCGACAACTCGGGATCGCTTATTCCGGTCTCGCGCGAGGTCGCACAGACCAAGCGCTACCTTACCTTTGAGAAGGCCCGCTTTGGCGAGGACCGCGTGCTTGCGACGTTCGATGTGTCCGAGGACGTGGAAGATACGCTGGTGCCGGCGTTCGTGATCCAGCCGATTGTCGAGAACGCCGTACGTCATGGTATGGGCGATGACGACGCCCTGAGGATCGACGTGACCGTTCACCAAGACGGCGAGGATGCAATCTTGATTGCCGTGGCCGATAATGGCGTGGGCATGGATGAGGGTACCGCCGCCAGACTGTTTGACGAGCGCTCTGCCCGTCCCGACGCCAGCTCTCCCCAGGGTGGCGGCGCCGGTGTGGCCATGCACAATATTTCGGAGCGCATCCATCGCTTTTATGGGCCGCACTCCTATACGCGTGTCGAATCGGCGCCGGGCAAGGGCACCAAAGTGCTCCTTCATCTTGATTTGTCAGAGAGCATCTTTGACATTCAAGAGTAAAATAAAAGGCTACGGGCTCAACGTCATGCGACGGATGCCCGGCGTAGTCAGTTGACGAAAGGTTTTATCCCTATGCTGCGTGCGATGATTGTGGATGATGAGGCGCCGGCTCGCTCGGAGCTTCGCTTCCTGCTCGAGCAAACGGGCAAGATCGGCACGATCACGGAGGCGTCGAGCGTCCGCTCCGCCATCGAGATGCTTATGGAAAGTCGCGTGGATGTCGTGTTTCTCGATATCTCGATGCCCGGTGCCTCGGGCCTGCAACTTGCCGAGGCGCTGCATAAGCTCAAAAATCCGCCGGCGATCGTGTTTGTGACTGCGTATAGCGACCATGCGGTCGAGGCATTCGACGTCGATGCCGTCGATTATCTGATGAAGCCTGTCGAGGAAGCTCGCTTGGATCGCGCGATCGAGAAGGTCATGCAACGCGCCAAGCCGGTTACGGACAGCAAAGTGACCATCGAGCGTATCCCGGTGGAAAAGGGCGGCCGCAAGGTGCTCATTCCCGTGGATGACATCCGCTTTATCATGGCAAAGGACGATTACTCCTGCATCTATACCGTCGATGATCGCTTTTTGTCGACGACCTCGCTGGCGCAGTTTGAGGCCAAGCTCTGCGACTTTGGCTTCTTCCGTGTTCACCGCCGCTATATCGTCAACCTAGCGTGCGTCACGGACGTCGAGACGGTGCCCTCGGGCGCCATCCAGCTGGGCATTACGGGCGTCGACGAACGCGTGCCGGTTTCTCGCCGCCGCGTCGTGCCGCTCAAGAAGGCCCTGAGTCTCTAGCACGCTGGCCCCGCAGCCCTGTAGACCCATCGTCTGCGGAGCCGTGGGGCCTTTTTTGTATGTATCTGCCGAATCGTTTTTTGCGGAAGGGATCCCATGAACAGTGCAAGCGCCAAGCGTATCGACATCATCTCGGACACCCACGGCTATTTATCGCCTGCGCTCTTGGATGAGCTTGAGGGCGCAGACCTGATCATCCACGCCGGCGACCTCACGTCAGAGATGGACTACGAGCACCTATGCACCATCGCCCCCGTGCGGGCCGTCTTGGGCAACAACGATTACTACCGCGACTACGGCCCCGATGTAGACCGTCTTGCACTCTTTACCTACGAAGGCCTCAAATTCGCCGTAGCCCACTACCGCGAAGACCTTCCGGTGGGATCCGTAGACGTAGCCATCAACGGTCACACCCACGTAACCAAAGAAGCCCAAGTGGGCCGCTGCTTAGTCCTCAACCCGGGCAGCGCCAGCTACCCCAGAGGCACCCGAGGCCCCACCATGGCCAGAATGCTCGTCAAAGACGGCAAGATCCTAAGCACCAAGTTTATTGACTTGGACTAACCGCAACAAAAGGCAGAGCTTCAGCGACAACCTTAGACAACCCCGCCGAGGAGAACGGGGACCTCGAGCCGCGGAAGCGGCGAGGAACAACAACGACTCGAACAAAGTGACGGCAGGGAGGGTCTCCGGGGCTGGGGGCGGGGGTTAAGTTTGTCGCGAGTTCCGCACGCAAAGGAAAGCACTTAATGTGCTTTCCGTCTTGCGCAGGACTGTAGAGCAGTAAACTTAACCCCCGCCCCCAGCCCCGGAGACCCTCCCGGATGGCCCCAAAAATTTTTTCAAAAAAGTTGTTGCGCGCCGGACAGACTTCTGTGTATACTAATCCCCGCAGCGCACGCGAGCGGAAACAAACGCGAACGTCTGCCTGGGGAGTTAGCTCAGTTTGGTTAGAGCGCCGGCCTGTCACGTCGGAGGTCGCGGGTTCGAGCCCCGTACTTCCCGCCAACGCAATTAAAGCCACGTCTTCGGACGTGGCTTTTTGCGTTTGATGCACTTTGTTTCGATAGAACGATCGCCCTGGTGCATCTTCGCCCAGAATCCCCGCGCCTTCGGGGACGCAAGTAAAATCTAATAAGCATATCTGTCTAAACAACAGCTTTGTTGCGCAACACCTGTTCAACGAGACAGGGGGTTAGGTTATACTAAATTCCACTGTGCGCCGCATCTGATGCATTTCGCTCCAAGCGCGGCACTCAGTGGATATCCGATTTACCATTTGGATGTCCTGGCGGTCATTTAGCGTCTCGACACAAGCTCGGCCCCGGAGCTCGTTCGAGCTGTTCGTATTCCTTGAAAGGGGAAAAATGGACATATCGAGGAAGACTGATTACGCCCTTCGTATGCTGGTGATGCTTGCCGAGGATCCGGAGTGTTTTCTTTCTGTTCGCACCGCTGCCGAAGAGGTCAATGTCCCGTATTCGTTTGCCCGCTCGATTCAGCACGGTTTGGTCCAGGCCGGTATTGTGGAGAGCCTGCGTGGCGTCCACGGTGGCATGCGTCTCAAGGTCAGTCCGGACGACGTCACTATCCGCCAGGTCGTCGAGGCCGTTCAGGGTCCTATGGTTATGAACGATTGCACCGCGCCCGATGGTGACTGTGCGCGCATGGGCGCGTGCTGCTATCATCCCCTGTGGGCCGGAGCTCAGGCGTTGATGCGCGACTACCTCGATTCCGTTTCGCTCGGCGACATCGTCGCTCACCGCCAGTTCCCGGCCGTCGATCCCAAGTTCGCCGACCGCGAAGCGTTTCCCGAGTACGCCACCTGCGCGTGCGCTTACCGGGAGGAATAGCGCCGCATAAGGAGTATAGCCATGATTCAGGACCCCTTTCGTTCGATGATTCGTTCGGAAGGGGTCCTGCGTTATCGCGACCTTCCGTGGCGCCGCACACGCGATCCGTACATCATTTGGCTTTCTGAGGTCATGCTGCAGCAAACGCAGGTGCCGCGTGTGGAGGCGCGCATGCCGGTGTGGCTCGATCGTTTTCCGACTGTGCAGGCGCTTGCCCAGGCCGCGCCTTCCGATGTTTTGGACGCTTGGCAGGGCATGGGCTACAACCGACGCGCTCTGGCGCTTCATGGGGCCGCTCAACGGGTCGTAGAGGATTGGGGCGGGGAGTTTCCGCGCGAGACGCACAATCTGGTCGCGCTGCCCGGCATTGGCCCGGCAACGGCGCAGGGCATCCGTTCGTTTGCGTTTGATCTTCCAGGCGTGTATCTGGAGACCAATGTGCGCACGGTCTTTCTGCATCATTTCTTTCCCGATGTACCGGCCGTTCCCGATCGCGAGCTGGTGCCGCTGATCCAAGCCGCCTGTCCGGCGGCCCCTGGTGCGGCGGCGGATGAGATTGCGCCCTTTGCCGCGCCTCAAGACGATGCCGACACGCCGCGCGCGTGGTATTACGCGTTGCTGGATTACGGCGCGTATCTTAAAAAGACGCTGCCCAATCCGTCCAGGCGATCGGCGGGCTATAGCCGTCAGTCCAAGTTTGAGGGCTCGCGTCGCCAAAAGCGCGCGCATATCGTGCGTATGTTGCTGGCAGCGCGCGATGGGCAGCCGGCGGGGATTACGCTTGCTGATGCCGTGGTGGGCGTTAACGAGATGGAAGCGGCAGCCGGTCGCGGGCCGGTCGAGTGCGACTTGATCGCGGGCATTCTAGCTGACCTGGAGCACGAGGGCTTTTGCCGAGCCGAGGACGATCGTTGGTTGAGTGTGTAGCCCGCTCAAATCTGAAGAACGGGATTGTAAGGTTTAAATTCTCGGCTTGAGGGGCATCCTAAAGACGAGGCCGCTCGGAGCCTACGGGCGGCATGCGTTGAAGGGAAGTACACCTATGGATTTTGAGAACTCCCAAACCAAGAAGAACCTCGAGACCGCTTTTGCCGGTGAGTCCCAGGCACACACCAAGTATCGCTACTATGCCTCTAAGGCCAAGAAGGATGGCTACGTTCAGATCTCGAATATCTTTGCCGAGACGGCTGGCAACGAGTCCGAGCACGCCAAACTGTGGTTTAAATATCTGCACGACGGCGCCGTTCCGGGCACTCTGGACAACCTGCGCGACGCCGCCGCGGGCGAGAACTACGAGTGGACCACGATGTATGACGAGTTTGCCAAGACCGCCGAGGAGGAGGGTTTTGCCGAGATCGCCGAGAAGTTCCGTGGCGTCGCCGCCGTCGAGAAGGCCCACGAGGAGCGCTACAACAAGCTCGTCGAGCGCATTGAGTCGGGCGAGGTGTTTGAGCGCGAGGGCGTAAAGGTGTGGAAGTGCCTGAACTGCGGACATCTGCACGTTGGTGCCGAGGCACCTGAGGTGTGCCCGGTGTGTAACCACCCCAAGGCGTACTTTGAGGAGCAGGTGGTGAACTACTAGCGCTTGGCGCTGGCTGCTGCGGAGCGCAGGGCGGGGAAATACCTTTCCCTCTCGCTCACGGCTTCGCAGAGTCGCGCGAGGCAAAGGTATTTCCCCGCCTTGCGCTCCGGCGTTGGGTCGTCGCGTGCTCGATACAGAAAAGCTGATAAAAAAGGTTGTGTGCCGCCCCTTTTTGGGGCGGCACGTTTTTGTGGGGTCCCGGTCTCCACAGTTTTCGTCAAGCTATTGGTTAGATTTTGGTCAGTTGGCGTAAGGGTGGAAGGCCAAAAGATTGTTGGCGAAAAAAGCTCAGAGAAAGTGCTGGTAGGGGAGTTGTTGAGCTTTTCGACAGCTTTTGAGCAAAAGAAACTTTGTGGCTATTGCCGGCGATTGCGTTGTCGCGGTCATGGCGGTGCGGGATGCTGGTCGTAAGCGTCGAATGCTCCGATTTTGGAGGCCAGCATGGATCTGTTTCTTGAGACTCCGCAGCAACAAGCTGAGCGCATGCTGCGTCAGCAGCAACGACTCATGGAGATGCAAATGCAAGGGGTTGCCAACCAGGCGCCCGTGCAAAACGTCGTGCCCGCTGCTGTACCTGCAGCTGTGCCCGGGTGTGAATCGGCGCCAGAGGCCTATTCCGTACAGCAAGATTCATATGCGCAGGAGCTCGCGTTCGACAAGCATCGTGCGCGTCGCCGTCGCTGGGCCCAGCGCCTGCGTACGTTGGCGATGATCGTGCTCATCCCGTTGGGGCTTGCGGCCATCTTTCTGGCGTCGTATGCCCTCACGTGCATCCTCAACGGTGCATCGCCCAACGAGGGGCTCCAACATCTAGCGGCCCTGGGCCAGCGCCTAGATGACGTCATAACAACCATCCGCGCCGGCTGGGAGAGTTAGCGTTTTAGCGTCCGCGGCTCTAAGAGAAATTTGTCTGCAAGGCAGTGAGTGATCCGTGTGTGTGGCGGGGTAAGATTGATCGCGGTTTTGATTGATGATCGATTGGGTTTGTTGGGCGGAGTTTATGTCTGCAATTGATATTGCACTTATTGTGATTGCTTTGGTGGCGGTGGGGGTCGCTGCGGCCTGTGCCCTGCAGCTCAAGGGCCTTCGTGCCGAGTTGCGGGAGCGTGGCGACAGTAGCGCGGAAACGCTGGCAGCACTCGAGCAGGCCAACAACGCGCTCGATGCCCTGAACGTCGCGCTGGCCGAAACACGCCGCACGGCCAATGCCATCGCGCAGCAGCAGACGACCGATGCGGCCGTGGAGCAGCAACGTTACCTGGCCATCGCACGCGAGTTCTCGCAAGCTGGTGACCGGATGGATGACCTGCGCCGTGAGACGGCCCAACAGCTCGGCGCCAATCGCGAGGGCATCGAGCATCGCCTGGACAAGGTGCGCGAGACGGTCGATGCTCAGCTGGGCGCCATCCGCAAAGACAACAACGTGCAGCTCGATCAGATGCGTGCGACGGTGGACGAGAAGCTCTCTCGCACGCTCAACGACCGTCTGTCTGCATCGTTTAAGCAGGTGAGCGACCAGCTCGAGGCCGTGTACAAGGGCCTGGGCGACATGCAATCTATCGCCACTGGCGTGGGCGACCTTAAGCGCGTGCTGGGTAACGTCAAGGCGCGCGGCATTTTGGGCGAGGTGCAGCTGGGCGCGATCCTGGCGGATATCCTCACACCCGATCAGTATCTGGAAAACGTTGCCACCAAGCCCGGCGCCTCGGAGCGTGTTGAGTTTGCCGTCAAGCTGCCGGTAGACGAGGGCGACCCCGTACTGCTGCCGATTGACTCCAAATTCCCGGGCGACGCGTACGAGCATCTGCTCGATGCCCAGGAGTCGGGCGACGCGGATGCCGTCGCCGCCGCGCGCAAGACGCTTGACGCTATGGTCAAGCGTGAGGCAAAGGACATCTGCGAAAAGTATCTGAGCGTGCCCGTGACCACCAACTTTGGCATCATGTTCGTTCCGTTTGAGGGGCTGTACGCTGAGGTCGTCAGCCGCCCCGGGCTTATCGAGACCCTGGGCCGCGACTATCATGTCAACGTTGCCGGCCCTAGCACCATGGCGGCCATTCTCAACAGCCTGCAGATGAGTTACCAAACGTTTAAGCTGCAAAAACGCACCGACGATGTACTGCGCGTGCTCTCCGCTGTCAAGGCCGAGCTGCCGCGCTATCAAAAGGCGCTGCGCCGCGTCCAGCAGCAGATCGAGACCGCGGGCAAAACGGTCGAGGGCATCATTACCACGCGCACCAACGTCATGGAGCGCAAGCTCAAGGACATCGACGCGCTGGAAGACGCCGACCAAGCCGATGAGATCTTGGGGCTCACGCCCGCGGGCTTTCCCACAGACCAAGAAGACGAGGACTAATTGCAACAAGACGGCGGGGCGCCGGCGCAAACGCGGATGCCCCGCTGCTTTTCGCATCGTGCTTGCCTGAAGTGCGCTTCAATGTGCAACAATGGCGTTTCGCCCTATCAGACGCGAAAGGAAGCCCATGTCTCAGAGAAGCACCAGCCCGCTCAAACGCTCCACCGTGCGCCGCACGCTACAGCGTTTTTGGGATGTCACGCGCACGCAGCCGCTGATTGTCTTTCTCTCGGTGTTCTCGTCGGCGGGCTACATCTTTTTGCTGACGTTTGCCAATACCTATGTGATGGCCCTCATTGTCGACCGCGTTCAAGCCGGTCCCGTGGCGGGTGACCAGGTGTTTGAGGTCTTCGGTCCCTACATTCTGGCGCTCGTGCTCGTCAACCTGGTGGGCCAGATCCTCTCCAAGCTGCAGGACTACACCGTCTACAAGCTCGAGATCGCGGGCAACTATCACCTGGCGCGCCTGTGCTTTGACACACTCTCCAACCAATCCATGACATTCCATACCAGCCGCTTTGGCGGATCGCTTGTGAGCCAGACAAGCCGTTTTATGAGCGGCTACACCGGTCTGGTCGACGTGACGGTGTATTCGCTCATCCCCACCATCACCTCGGTCATCTGCACCGTGGCCGCACTCGCCCTGGTGGTGCCGACGTTTACCGTGATCCTGGTGTGCATCATGGTCGTCTACATCGCGTTTGTCTGGCTTATGTACAAGCGCATCATGCCGCTTTCGGCCGCGACGTCCGCCGCCCAGAACAAGCTCTCGGGCGTGCTCTCCGACGCGGTCACGAACATCTTGGCCGTCAAGACCTGCGGGCGCGAGGACTTTGAACGCGATCTGTTCGACGCCGCCGATCGTGCCGCGCGCGACGCCGAGACGGTCTCGATGCACGCCATGATGCAGCGCAACTTTACGACCTCGGGCCTTATCGTCATCACCATGGCCGTGGTGAGTGTGTTCGTGGCGGGCGGCAACGCGTGGTTTGGCATCTCGGCCGGCTCGCTCGTCATGATCTTTACCTACACCTATAACCTCACCATGCGTCTGAACTACGTAAGCTCCATGATGCAGCGCATCAACCGTGCGCTCGGTGATGCGGCCGAGATGACGCGCGTGCTGGACGAGCCGCGTCTGGTGGCAGACGACGAGAACGCTCCCGAGCTTAAAGTGACCGAAGGTGCGATTGATTTTGAGCACCTGAGCTTTGCATATCGTGACGCCGCGGCGGGCGAGAACGTGTTCGACGACCTGACGCTTCACGTGGCGGCGGGCCAGCGCGTGGGCCTGGTGGGTAAATCGGGCTCGGGCAAGTCGACGCTCACCAAGCTGCTGTTGCGCTTGGACGATGTGCAGGGCGGCCGCGTGCTCGTGGACGGCCAGAACGTCTCGCGCTGCACGCAGCAGAGCCTGCGCCGCCAGGTTGCCTACGTGCCGCAGGAGGCGCTGCTGTTTCACCGCTCCATTCGCGAAAACATTGCCTACGGTCGTCCCAACACCACCGACGAGCAGATTCGCGAGGCCGCGCGCCTGGCCAATGCCCTGGAGTTTATCGACCGCTTGCCCCGTGGCTTTGACACCATGGTGGGCGAGCGCGGCGTTAAGCTCTCGGGCGGCCAGCGTCAGCGCGTGGCTATCGCCCGCGCCATCCTAACCGACGCGCCGATTCTGGTGCTCGACGAGGCGACCTCTGCCCTCGACAGCGAGTCCGAGGCGCTGGTGCAGGAGGCGCTCGAAAACCTGATGCGTGGACGTACCTCCATTGTGGTGGCGCACCGCCTGTCCACCGTGGCGGCGCTCGACCGCATTGTGGTGCTGGCCGATGGCGAGATTGTCGAGGACGGCACGCATGCGCAGCTTGTCGAGGCGGGTGGCGAGTACGCGAGCCTGTGGGGCCGCCAGACCGGCGCATTCTTGGAGGCGTAAGCGTCTCGGACGTGGGACAATTGTGCCCATAAGTTTATTGTGCCGTTGAGCCGAGGAGTCGTTATGCCACGCGAGACCAATGCCGCCAAGCGCGAGCGCGCCATCGAGGTGTGTGAGCGCCTCAACCGTCGCTATGGCCCGGTCGAGTGCTTTTTGGACCACGAGAATCCCTTCCGCCTGCTGATCGCGGTGCTGCTCTCGGCACAAACGACCGATGCGCAGGTCAACAAGGTGACGCCGCGGCTGTTTGCCCAGTGGCCCACGCCCGAGGCCATGGCCGGGGCGAGCGTAGCTGACGTGGCGGACACCATCAGGTCACTCGGCTTCTACAAGAGCAAAGCCAAGCATGCCGTCGAGGCCGCGCAGATGATCGTCGCCGACTATGGCGGCGAGGTGCCGGCCGACATGAAGGAACTCGTGAAGCTGCCGGGCGTGGGACGCAAGACGGCGAACATCGTGCTCAACGTGGGGTATGGCATCGTAGAGGGCATTGCGGTGGACACGCACGTCAACCGCATTGCGCACCGCCTGATGCTGAGTCCCAAGACGCATGCCAAGGAACCGCTCAAGACCGAGCAGGATCTGCTCAAGATTTTGCCGCACGAGTATTGGGAGTCGGTCAACCATCAGTGGATCACCTTTGGCCGCGAGATCTGCGACGCCCGCAAACCCAAGTGTGACGAGTGTCCGCTGGCAGATTTGTGCCCCAGCGTGCGCGTAGCGGGGTAGGGCGGAACGCATCTCCGTCTGGCGTTTTTGTTGCGGGGCTGGGCGTACGCTTGAGCTGGAGTCCTCTCCATGCGCTACCATGACAGACAATGTATTTGACGTACGACCCGCCGAGCTTGCCCCGGCGGGCTTTTGGCGTTGCGATGCCGGAGGAACAGCATGCTCATTCACCGTATAGCCGCGCAGCTCTACACTGCCGAGGCCTTGCAGACCGTCGAGGCCGGACTCGATGCCGGCGAGGACGTGACGCTGGCCGTGTCGCAGTCGGGCCGTACGCTCATGGCGGCCGCCCAGTTTGCGCGTCGTCCGCGCCCCACGGTCTATATCGTGAGCGGCGAGGACGCGGCCGATCGTGCCGCCCGCAGCCTTGCCGCCTATGTGGGGCTGGCGCACGTGTGCCGCTTCCCCGAGCGCAAGGACTATCCGTGGCGCGAGCAGGCGCCCGACGACGTCGTGGTGGCGCAGCGCTGCGAGGCGCTCGGGCGCATCGTGCGCGGCGACAACTGCATTATGGTCGCCTCGGCCCGCGCACTGCTGCGCTGCGTGCCGCCGGTCGAGAGTCGCTACTGGGAGTCCACTACTTTTGCGGTGGGCGAGGAGATTCCCTTTGACGAGGTGCCGCAGTGTCTGGTGGGCATGGGCTACACCAATGCCGGCGCCGCCGACGCGCCCGGCCTGTTCCGTGTGCACGGCGACACCGTCGAGGTGTTTCCCGCGCAGGAAAAGGCGCCCGTGCGCATTGAATTTTTCGGCGACGAGATCGACCGCATCCGCCGCATGGTGGGTTCCACGGGCCAGACCATCGGCAACGAGGACAGCATCGAGATTTTCCCCTGTCGCGAGCTCGCACTCACCGACGACGCCGTCCACAACATGCATGTGGCGCTCTATCGTGCCAGCCAGGACGACAGCAAACTGGCGGCGCTGCTCGAGATGGTGGATGCGCGCATCGTCACGCCCGAGCTCGATCGCTTTTTGCCGGTGATGTACGGCCAGACCGTGAGCCCGCTGGCGCACGTGAGCGGCAAGGCGCTCGTGGTGCTGTCCGAGCCGCGCTCGCTGTTCGACGATTGCCTGCGTGCCTACGAGGATATCGAGGCACGTGCCGGCGAGGCGGGGGTCGACCGTCTGGACGGCCTGTACGTGCGTGCCCAGCAACTCGACTTTGGTGCCCAGCAGCGCCTTAACTACGTGAGCTTGATTCGTGCCGGCGGTGCGGTGACGGCAGAGCTCAAGATTGAGCAGCCGGCCATCGCGGGCTCGGACAATCGCTTTATGACGCGCATCCAGGAGGTCGTGGGCAAGCGCTATGCCTGCGTATTTGCCATCCCCGACCGCGGTGCGCGCGAGTCGATGGAGCTCACCTTTGGCGATGAGGGTATTACTTTTGAGGAGTCGCTGACGGCCGCGCCCGAAAACGCGGGCGCTATTGGCGACCGTGTGCGCGTGGCAGCGGCGGATTCTGCCGATCGTGCTGTCCGCCAGGATGCTCATGCTGCAATTCGCGAACGCAAGGCCGACGCGCTCAACGCCCGCTCGCTCGAGGCAGGTGCCGCCCAGGCTGCCGCCGGCGCCACCGTGCCCACCATCTCGCGCGGACGCGTGACCTTTGTCGATGCCGCCTTGCCGCAGGGCGTGGTGGTGCCCGATGCCAACCTGGCCGTGTTCTCGATCGCCGACCTCAACGCCCGCATGGACGCCAACCGCGCGCGCAGCCGCCGCAAGGTGGACATTACGCAGATCACGTTTCCGTTTAAGCCGGGCGACTACGTGGTGCACGCCACTCACGGCATCGCGCTCTTTAGCGAGATCGCGCGCCAGGAAGTGGGCGGCAAGGAGCGCGACTACTTTTTGCTGGAATATGCCGACGGCGACAAGCTCTACGTGCCGCTCGAGCAGGTTGACCGCATCACACGCTATGTTGGCCCCGACGGCGACAAGCCGCGCCTGACCAGGCTCAACACCGCCGACTGGACGCGCGCCACCAACAAGGCGCGCAAGAACGCCAAAAAGCTGGCGTTTGACCTGGTCGATCTGTATACGCGCCGCTCTTCGATTACCGGTATCGCTTGCCCGCCCGACACGCCCGAGCAGATCGAGATGGAGCAGAGCTTCCCCTACGACGAGACGCGCGATCAGCTGGAGGCCATCGCTGACATTAAGGCCGATATGGAGGCGCCCAAGCCCATGGACCGCCTGCTGTGCGGAGACGTGGGCTTTGGCAAGACCGAGGTCGCCCTGCGCGCGGCGTTTAAGTGCGTGGACTCCGGTCGCCAGGTCATGGTGCTCTGCCCCACGACCATTCTGGCCCAGCAGCACTACGAGACGTTCTTTGAGCGTTTTGCCCCGTTTGGCCTGAAGTCGAGGTACTCAGCCGCTTTCGCACGCCGGCGCAGCAAAAGCGCGCGCTCAAGGCATTTGCCGAGGGCACGATCGATGTGCTCATCGGCACGCATCGTCTGCTTTCGGCCGATGTGAACCCCAAGAACCTAGGCCTGGTAATCATCGACGAGGAGCAGCGCTTTGGCGTGCAGCACAAGGAGCAGCTCAAGAACCTGCGTGAGCAGATTGACGTGCTTACGCTTTCGGCAACGCCTATTCCGCGAACCATGCAGATGGCCACGAGCGGCGTGCGCGACATGAGCCTGATCACCACGCCGCCGACTGGGCGTCGTCCCGTGATCGTGCACGTGGGGGAGTACGACCCCGATGTGGTGAGCGCGGCGATTCGCCTGGAGGTGGGCCGCGGCGGCCAGGTGTACTACGTGTCCAACCGCGTCAAGACCATCGACGACGCCGTGGCGCGCGTGCACGAGGCCGCGCCCGAGGCGCGCATGGGCGTGGCGCACGGAAAGATGAGCCCGCGCGAGGTCGAGGACGTGATGATTGAGTTCGCGACCAAAAAGATCGACGTGCTCATCGCCACGACCATCGTGGAGAGCGGCATCGACAACGCGACCGCCAACACGCTGATCATCGAGGACTCGCAGCGCTTGGGTCTGGCACAGCTCTACCAGCTCAAGGGCCGCGTGGGTCGCTCTGCCACGCAGGCCTACGCGTACTTTATGTTCCCGGGCGAGCTGCCGCTCACCGAGGAGGCCACGGCGCGCCTGACTGCACTTTCCGAGTTCCAGGACCTGGGCAGCGGCATGCGTATCGCCATGCGCGACCTGGAGATTCGCGGCGCCGGTTCGCTGATGGGCGCTGAGCAGCACGGCAACCTGTCGAGCGTGGGCTTTGATCTGTTTACGCAGATGTTGGGCCAGGCCGTGGCCGAGGCGCGCGGCGATGACGACGCCGGCGTGGAGGCGGCGAGCGTGGGTATTAATCTGCCGGCCGATTACTTCTTGTCCGAGGAGTACCTGCCGGCGGTGGACCAGCGCGTGCTCGTGTACCGCAAGCTCGCAGCGGCCGAGGACCTGGAGAGCATCGACGAGGTGCAGGAAGAGACCGAGGCCGCGCATGGCGAGCTGCCGTTGGCGGGACTCAATCTGTTCAACCGCGCGCGTATCCGTATCCGCGGCGAGCGCTTGGGGCTCGAGAGCGTCACGCTCAGCGGCGGACGCATCACGTTTTTGGGCGTCGACGTGCCCAAGAAGGTGGCCTTTGAGTTTAAGAATCGGTACGGCGCGGTGAACTTCCCCAAGAGCCGCAAGCTGTCGGTGCCCTATAAGGCGGGCGCCGGTGCGGGCAGCGGCCTGGGTCGCGGTCTCGATGCCAACGACGGCGCCGGCCCCGTGGCGGCCACACTCATGCTGCTGCAGCAGCTGGGCGCTACTGACGATGACTAACAAGTAAGTCGGTGGGACAAAGTTATCAGTAGTTTTTGTCCCAGGTGCGATAGTCGCATCGAGCCTGTCAACGCAAGCGACCCTGGGACAAAACTACTGATAACTTTGTCCCACCACGTTGCGGGTTGACCCTTCGCCCGATGGAAAGGAAAGCATGTTCGGGTACATCTATAAGAAAGACGCCGCTGCCATTGCGGTTGTCCTGTGCCTTTGTCTGGGCGTGGGCAGTTTCTTCGATTATCAGATCTCGAGCGCGCTCTTCAATATCGGCAGCATGTACGGTCGCTTTATCGAGGCCGCTGGCGAGCTGCCGTTCGAGCTGACGGCGAGTATCGCGGGCGTCATGCTCGTGCGCGCGGTGCGTCCCGACTCCAGGGGGAGCAAATGGCTCGCCGTGCTCGGCATCCTCGTCAACGTTGGCCTGGCCGGCTACGAGATCGTCTCGTCCCTGAAGGTTGGCGGCAAACTCATCGCGGTTCAGCTGGTTCTGACGTTTGCATTGGTCATCGCGGCCAACCTCATCGCCTATCGCCTCACGCGCGACACCGACTCCGACGAGCTCACACGCTGGGCGCTGATGGTGCTTGCCGTGTGGGTCGCTCAGGCCATCATCCTCAACGTGATCGTCAAGCCGCTGTGGTCGCGCCCGCGCATGCGCGTGATCGAGGTCACGCCGGGGCTCAATTTTCAGCCGTGGTGGGTGATTGGCAATCCCGACAAGTGGAGCTATATCGCCGCCGGCGTGATCAAGGACGGCTTTAAGTCGTTTGCGAGCGGACACACGGCGCACGCGGCGATCGGCCTTATGCTCGCCGGGCTTCCCGCGGCGGCCTTTACGGAAAAGCCGTCGCGACGCCGCGTGGTCTTTTGGGTCGCTGCCGTGGTCGCGGCGCTCGTCGCCTTTGGCCGTATCGTGATCGGTGCACACTTTTTGACTGACGTGAGCTGCGGCTTTGCCCTGGTGTTGGCACTTGAGTGCCTTGCCGCGCGCATTGCCTATCCTCACGGCGTACAATAGCCCCACCTGAATCATCTGGCCGATACCTGGTAAGAGAGGATTGCCATGCTCGCGTTCAACAACGACTATTCCCACGGCGCACATCCGGCGGTGCTGCAGGCGCTCGTCGACACCAACATGGAGCCGCAGCCTGGCTACGGCACCGATGCGCACACCGAGCGTGCCAAGCAGCTTATTCGCGAGGCCTGTCAGGCTCCCGATGCCGACGTATTTTTGCTGGTGGGAGGCACGCAGACCAACGCGACGGTGATTGACATGCTGCTCGCGCCGTACGAGGGCGTGGTTGCCGCCGAGACCGGCCACGTTGCCTGCCACGAGGCGGGCGCCATCGAGTTTGGCGGCCACAAGGTGCTCACCATCCCCGGCTACGAGGGCAAGATGCACGCCGAGGATCTCGAAAACTATATCCAAGTGTTCTACGAAAACGAGAGCTGTGAGCACATGGTGTTTCCGGGCGCCGTGTATGTGAGCCTGTCGACCGAGTACGGCACGCTGTACTCCAAGGCTGAGCTCGCGGCAATCCATGCGGTGTGCCAGAAGCGCGAGATTCCGCTGTTTGTGGATGGCGCCCGCCTGGCCTATGCGCTGGCGGCCGATGAGTGCGACATTACCCTGCCCGAGCTGGCGCAGCTGTGCGACGTATTCTACATTGGCGGCACCAAGTGCGGCGCGCTCTGCGGCGAGGCTGTGGTGGTCTGCGGCATGCACGCTCCGGCGCATCCCATTCCGCGCATTAAGCAGCACGGCGCGCTGCTGGCCAAGGGCCGCCTGACGGGCGTGCAGTTTGAGGCGCTCTTTACCAATGGCCTGTATTTTGAGATCGGTCGCCAGGCGATTGAGACGGCTCAGGCGCTGCGCCGCGTGCTGCATGAGCGCGGCTACGAGTTCTTCTTGGAGACGCCTACGAACCAACAGTTCGTGATTCTGCCCAACGAGGATATGGCCCGCATTCGCGAGCACGCCTCGATCGAGTACTGGGAAAAGCACGACGAGACCCGCACCGTGGTGCGTTTTTGCACCAGCTGGGCCACGACGCAGGAGGACATCGACGCGCTGGCTGCCGTCCTGTAAGTTGATGCAATGACGAGGGCCGCCTTGCGCTTGGGTTTGGCGCAGGGCGGCCTTTGCTTTTGGGAGAAGGGTTGTATGACCGAGATGTCCGAGCCGACGATTCGCCTGGCGACGCCCGATGACGCGCCGGCGTTGCTTGCCATCTATGAGCCGTATGTGCGCCAGACGGCGATTACCTGCGAATACGAGGTGCCGAGCGTTGAGGAGTTCGCCGGGCGCATCGAGCGTACGCTCAAACGCTATCCGTATCTGGTGATGGAGCTGGACGGGCGTCCGGTAGGCTATGCCTATGCGAGTCCGCTCAACAGCCGCGAGGCATACGACTGGTCGGTCGAGACGTCGATTTACCTGGCACGCGACGTGCGCCACGGCGGGCTGGGCCGCAAGCTGCACGATGCGCTCAAGCAGTGCCTGATCGCGATGGGCATCACCAACATGTGCGCGCTCATCGCCGTGCCGCACGACAAGGACGACGAGTATCTAACGCACAACAGCCAGGACTTCCATGCCCATATGGGATATCGCTTGGTGGGTGCTTTCGACCGCTGTGCCCAAAAGTTCGGCCGCTGGTACGACATGTGCTGGATGGAGCTGGTCCTGGCCGAGCGCACCCCCAACCAGCCCAAACCAACCTGGTTCCCCGACCTTCCCGCCTAAAACCACCACGAAGGTGCCTGTCCCTTTGTGGTGGTTAGCCGATGGGCTCGGTGTATTTGGCGCGGTCGGTGCGCTGGATACGCTTGGAGATATGGAGCGGGCGGCCGTCGGCGTCGTAGACGTAGTCGGTGATCAGGATTAGCGCCTGCCCGCGCTCGACGTTGAGCAAAAACGCCTCGTTTTGCGATGCATAGCACACCTCAAAGGTCTTGTGCCCCTGCGCCGGCGCGCGATGGAACTCCTGGCGCAGCGTGGCGTAGAGCGATCCGTTGATATCGCGATCGATGAGCGGGGCAAAGCTCGGCGCCAGGTAGGTGGTCTCCAGGCACAGCGGGGCATCGTCCAGATAGCGCAGGCGGACAAGTTTGACGAGCTTGCTGCCCGCGGGCACATCAAAAAACTTGGCCACGTCGCCGGCGGCCTTGGCAAAGCCCGAGTCAACCGTGCGTGTGGTGGGCTTCATGCCCTGACCCTGGACCTGTGCCGTGTAGCTCGAAAACACCAGGTTGTTCTCGTGGAGCGCCGGCGTGTCGGCCACAAAGGCACCGCGCCCGCGTTCGGTGCGAAGCAGACCCTCATCAACGAGTACCTTAAGCGCGTGGCGCACGGTGCTGCGCGACAGGCCCGATTCGTCCATGAGTTCCATCTCGGACGGCAGTTTATCTCCGCGGGCGTAGGTGCCGGCGGCAATGCGGTCGCGAAGCGTTGCCGCCAGACGCTCGTATTGGGTCAAGTTCTTTTTCAACGAAGTGCTCATGCGAACAACCTGTATCTAACTTGTATGCTTACAGAACCAAGCATGTATCCAACATGACAACAAAACCGCTGGTAATGGCTTGCCGAAAACTTTACCAGCAAAATTTCTAAGACAAATATAGCATACAACTAGTCGACATCGTTAAAACATGTATGTAACTTGTATGCCATCGACAGCATCAAACGAGAAGAAAGGCTGATGCACGATGACTACTCAGGAACAGGTTAAGGACGTCGTCTCCCAGGTTTTGGCTGACAAGGCAGACAAGGGCGGCATCAAGCGCGTCGTGTGGATCGGCGCCGGCGGATCCAACGGCGGCAACTATCCTGCCCAGTACTTTATGGAGCACGAGGCCACGCAGGTCGTGAGCTCCAGCTACACCAGCAACGAGTTCGTGCACGCCACGCCTGCCTACGTCAACGAGAACACCCTGGCCGTCGTCGTGTCCATGCGCGGCACCAAGGAGACCATCGTCGCCGCCCAGGTCGCCAAGGACCACGGCGCCAGCACCATCGCTATCTATGTTGACGAGTCCGGCCTCACCGAGGTCTGCGACTACAAGATCCAGTACGACAGCCTGGCCGTCGACGAGTCCTGCATGGGCCGCACCAACTCTGCCGTCGTGACCATGATCGCCATGGAGCTTACGCAGCAGACCGAGGGCTATGCCGAGTACGAGACCGCTATGGCCGCCTTCGACTTGGTCGACCCCATCTATCGCAAGGCCGTCGAGTACACCCGTCCGCTCGCAGCCAAGTGGGCCGAGCAGAACGCCGACAAGCCCTGCATCAACGTGATGGCTCAGGGTCCGCTCTTTGGTGCCGCCTACGTCTTTAGCATCTGCAACGTGCAGGAGATGCTGCAGATCGACTCCTGCACCATCAACACCTGCGACTTCTTCCACGGTCCCTTCGAGATCCTGGACAAGCGTACCTCGCTGTTCCAGCTCATCAGCGTCGGCCGCAGCCGCTGCAACGACGAGCGCGGCATTCGCTTTGTCAACCAGTACGGTGGTGAGCGCGTCTACCAGCTCGACGCCAAGGAGCTCGGCCTCAACGACATCAAGGACAGCGTGAGCGAGTACTTCAACCACCTGATCTTTGCCCCGATCCTCAACAACGTCTACATGCGTGCGCTCTCCGCCGTCACCCACAAGGACTACATGACGCGCCGCTACATGTGGAAGCTGGATTACTAAGGGATAGAGCGGCCTAACGCCCAATACCCCTCATGAGTTGCGGTGGAATAGTTCCTGTTTGGGGGCGTGAAGCCTCTGTTTGAGAACTATTTCACTGCAACTGCTAGAGCGGCACTTGGGGACGTTCCCTTTCTGCCGGCAGTTGGGGACACTCCTTGTGTCGAGAGATTTCCCGTTCGCCGATTTGTGCCTTGAAAAATGTATATAACGACTATAACGTAGCATGAAACATATTGGAAATATACTGAGGAGGCTGCGTTGAAGAGGAGCAATCTGGGCTATGTGCTGGTGCTGATCGCCGCGCTTATGTGGGGCAGCATCGGAATCTTTGTAAACGGCATCTCAGCCATGGGCGTTTCGTCCCAGAGCATGGCTGCCTTTCGCTTGTTGGTCGGAGCGCTTATCTTGGCGCCGGTCCTGATGTTTATGGGCTGCCGTCCGGGTGAGGGGTCTACCGTGGTTCAGGGTCCGCTGACCCTGTTCAAGGCAAGCCCTAAAGAGCTTGTTTCCTGCGCGCTTGTCGGTATCGTCGGTTTGGCTTCCGCCAACACCTGCTATTACGAGTGCATGCGCGAGGTGGGCATGTCCACGGCATCGGTGCTGCTCTACACGTCGCCGGTGTTTGGCGTCGCGCTCGGCCGCGTCCTTTATCGCGAGGACGTGACCCTCAACAAGCTCGTCGCCATTGTCTTTAACATCGTTGGCTGTGTGCTTGCGGTGACCAATGGCGACCTTTCCGGTTTTCATTTTTCGGTTTGGGGCGTCACGTCGGGCGTGATTGCAGGCCTTTGTGGTGCGTCGCTCGCGGTGTTTAGCCGGATAGCAACCAAGACGGTCCACCCGCTGGCTGTCACGTTTTGGGGCTTTGTTTTTGGCGGTGCGGTTATGGCAGCTATCGCGGCTCCGTGGCCGGATGTCGCCGCGGCAATGTCGCCACAGCTGCTGCTGCTGTTCCTTGGCTTTGGACTCATCCCCACAGCCGTGGCTTACATCTTATATATGCAGGGTCTGTCCATGGGGCTCGAGACGTCGAAAGTTCCCGTCGTAATGTCATTCGAGACAGTCGTCACCGTACTGCTGGGCATTGGTGTCTACGCCGAGCCCGCCGGCGCGATCAAAGTTCTGGGCATCGTTTTGGTGCTCGCGTCCATCGTGATTATGAACACCGACTTTTCCAAGCTGCGCAACAGTGTGTTTGTCGGTCATGTCGTTGAGAGCATGACCTTTAAACCCAACGCGTGGTGGACGGAGAAATCGCAGGACATGGATCTCTTCCGCGAGCGCACGGGCATTGCGCTGGAGCCCACCGTGCAGGAAAGTCCCTGGTACTTCGTGCGATAGGGGGGTTGCGCGCGGCGTCCGACCTGGGGTTATCCAGCCAGCGCCGGCCTACCCAAGACCATCGTTTCGATTGCGTTAAACCCGCCAACGGTCGTTTTTCACCCGCGAACGGTTTATATACTAATTATCAATATAAGCAACGTATAAGACGTTATAATGACCATAACGAAAAGGAGGAGGCAAGATGAATCAGATCATTCTCGCATCTCATGGCGGCCTGGCCGCAGGCGCCAAAGACACGCTCGAGATGGTTCTCGGCGACGTGTCGAACGTCCACGTCGTGTCGCTTGCTCGTGACGACAAGGAGCCCATCACCAATAAGGTTGAGGCTATGATCGCCACGTTCAACGCGGACGACACCGTCTATGTGCTGACCGATATGCTCGGCAGCTCGGTCAACAACAACATGGTCGAGCTTTCCAAGAACGGCACGAAGTTCACGGTTGTTAGCGGTTTCAACATCCCGCTGGCGCTCACGCTCGCTATGAGCCCCGTCCCCGTCAAGGGTGCCGAGCTCGCGGCCCTCATCAACGAGGCCCGCACCGGTCTGACCAACCCCAACGCACCGGTCGAGGCCGCCGCGGCTCCCGCCAAGAAGGCCAAGGCGTCCCGTCACAGCTCCGGTCCCGCCAAGATCGTCCTCGCACGTCTTGACTACCGTCTGCTGCACGGCCAGGTCGTCTTTACCTGGACCACCAAGGTTCAGGCCGAGCGCATCATCGTCGTCGACAACGCTGCCGCCAACGATGACATCAAGAAGGGCGCTCTTAAGCTGGCCAAGCCCCAGGGCGTGCGCCTGAACGTCTTCACCGTCGAGCGTGCCCTCGCCAAGATGGACAAGCTCAACACCCTCGGCGAGCGCGTCATGTTCGTCTTTGGCAACACGGCCGAGATGCTGCAGTTCTGCCAGGGCTACAAGCTCGACGCCATCAACCTGGGCGCCACCGCCAACCACGACGGTGCCGATCAGGTCGGCGGCAAGGACAGCTCCGTCTTCCTCGACGCCACCCAGAAGGCCGACGTCAACCAGCTGCTCGACATGGGCATCAAGCTCTACGTCCAGCAGACCCCTACGTATCAGAGCGTCGACATCGACGCCAAGCTGTAATCAACCAGGCTTTTGCCTGACTGAAAGGAGAAGGGTATGAATACGTTCATCAGTGCGGTGCTCGTCGGCCTCGTCGGCGTGTTCTGCATGTGGGACTCCCGCCTGCTCGGTCGTCTTAACTTCGAGCAGCCTCTCGTTGGCGCTACGCTCGTCGGTCTGCTGCTGGGCGATGTGCCCACCGGCCTTGCCGTCGGTGCCGCCGTCGAGCTCGTGTCCATGGGCCTGGTGCAGGTCGGCGCCGCCGTTCCGCCCGATATGGTCCTGGGCGGCATCGTGGCCGCTGCCTTCGCGTGCCTGACCGATGCTTCCGCCGAGACCGCCATGACGATCGCCATCCCGGTCGCCGTCCTGGGTCAGCTCCTCGGCATCGTGTTCCGTTCCATCATCGCCGCCCTCACCCATGTGGCCGATAGCGCGATTGATAACGGCAAGTTCAAGACCGCCTACCGTATGCACATCTGCGCCGGCTCCGGTCTGTACGCCATCATGTACTTCCTGCCGATCTTCCTGGCCGTCTTTGTCGGTACCGACCTGGTCCAAGCCATCGTCAACATGGTTCCCGAGTGGCTGTCCGTTGGTCTGAACGTCTCGACCAAGATCATGACCGCCTACGGTCTGGCCCTGCTGCTCACCATGATGATCAAGAAGGGTATGACCCCGTTCCTGTTCATCGGCTTCCTGCTCGCCGCCTACCTCAACCTGTCCGTCATCGCGGTCGCTCTGATCGGTGTGTGCCTGGCTATCGTCTTCATGGGCTTCAAGTTCAATGGCTCCCATGCAGCCGCCGGTGTCGATTCCGACTACGATCCGCTCGAAGACGACGAAGACTAAGGAGGAACACACTATGGCAACCGCAACCAAGGACGTGTCCCTGAACAAGAAGGTCAGCCAGTTCTTCTGGCGCTCCTGGGCCATCCAGGCCTCTTGGAACTACGAGCGTCAGATGAACATGGGCTTCCTCTACGGCATGGTCCCCACGCTCGATCGCCTCTATCCGGACGAGTCCGACCCCAAGCAGCTCGCTGCTAAGAAAGAGGCTTACCACCGTCACATGGCGTTCTACAACTGCACCCCGCAGACGAGCGCTTTCATCCTGGGCCTCGCCGCCTCCATGGAGGAGGAGTACGCCAAGGATCCCGAGAACTTCGATCCCGATTCGATTAACGCGGTCAAGACCTCCCTCATGGGCCCGCTTTCCGGCATCGGTGACTCCTTCTTCCAGGGCACCATCCGCGTTATCGCCTTTGGCCTGGGCGTTCAGCTGGCTCAGCAGGGCTCCATCATGGGTCCGATCCTGGCCATGCTCATCTCCATCGTGCCCTCCGTGCTGATCACGTGGTTCGCTGCCAAGATCGGCTACCAGGGCGGCCACGAGTACCTGAGCAAGCTCCAGGGTGGCGACCTCATGGAGAAGCTCATGTATGTCTGCGGCATCGTGGGTCTTATGTCCGTGGGCGGCATGATCGCTACGCTGATCGGCGCCACCACCCCGCTGCAGTTCGCTGAGGGTACCGTCGTGATCCAGGACATCCTGGACGGCATGATGCCCCAGATGATCTCCCTTGGCCTCACCGGCCTTATGTACTGGCTCATCAAGAAGAACGTCAACACCGGTTGGCTTCTCGTGATCGCCATTGTGGGCGGCATCGCCCTCTCCGCGGCCGGCATCCTGGCCTAGTCGCGACCCAATGCTTCCCCCGGGGGCCTGCCTGGCATCCCATACCCCAGGCAGGCTTCCATCCCTAACATGTGACAAGGGGACAGTTCCTTTGTCACATCCTCAACGGGCCGGCGACTCGGTCCTAACCACGGTAACCCTGCGAGCGTCCGGCAATGTGGCGCCGCAACAAATCGAAAGGAATGTGTCAGATGTACGAGATCGACCTTAACCTCCCTAAGCAGATCGTCGCTGACGTCCTGTCCAACCACGAGATTCACAGCGTCGCTTTCGTCGGCTGCGGTGCTTCCATGTCCGACCTTTACCCCGCCAAGTACTTCCTGGCCAACAACACGGACAAGCTGAACGTTCAGATCTTCACCGCTAACGAGTTCAACTACGACACGCCTTCCTGGGTCAACGAGCACACCTTCGTGATCACCTGCTCCCTCGGTGGCTCCACGCCCGAGACCGTCGAGGCCAACAAGACCGCCAAGAAGCACAACTGCCCGGTCGTCTCCCTCACCAACAAGGCTGGCTCCGCTCTGACCGTCGACGCCGACCACGTCATCGTCCACGGCTTCCACGCCAACTACGCTGCCAAGTGCGAGAAGCCCGGCTATGCCATCGCTCTTGCTCTCGAGATCCTTCAGCAGACCGAGGGCTATGACCACTACGAGGACATGATCACCGGCCTCACCAACGTTTTCGATCTCTGCGAGAACGCCGCTCAGCACTGCAAGAAGCTCGCCAAGAAGTTCGCCGAGGACTTCAAGGACGACAAGATGATCTACTTCATGGCCTCCGGTGCCTCCGAGAAGATGGCTTATTCTCACGCCGCCTTCCTGTTCACCGAGATGCAGTGGATCGACGCCGCCGCCTACAACACCGGCGAGTACTTCCACGGCCCGTTCGAGGTTTCCACCGAGGGTAAGCCCTACGTCTTCTTCATGTCCGATGGTGCTACCCGTCCGATGGACGCTCGCGCCCTCACCTTCCTTGAGCGCATGGGCGCCAAGGTCGCTCTGATCGACTCCAAGGACTACGGCCTGGCTGACGCCGTGCCCGCGAGCGTCGTCACCTACTTCAACCCGCTGCTGCACCTCGCCGTTATGCGCGAGTACGGCAACCAGATCGCCGAGGCCCGTCAGCACCCGCTGACCATGCGTCGCTACATGTGGAAGCTTTCCTACTAATCACAAGTAAGTAGACCTTACGGGTTGATTGAGAGGGGATGGGGTTTGCGCCCCGTCCCCTTTTTGCTTTGGGGGCGTGTCTGTCGCGTCGCAAAACACCAGATAAAACCTACCAAAATAAACCTGTCCCTTTTTGGCAGGTGGGAGGAGATGCGTATGATCAAGGCAGTGCTGTTTGATATGGACGGCGTGCTGGTCGATACCGAGTGGTTCTACAACCGTCGCCGCGTGGCGTTTATGGAGGAAAAGGGGTTCCACTTTGACGAGATCCCCGATCTTTCGGGGTCTAACGAGCCTGCCATCTGGAAGTCGCTGGTGCCCGACGATGTTGAGCTGCGCGAGCGCTTGCGCGTTGAGTACAAGCAGGTCTACAGCCCGGTTCACCCTGTTCCGTATGCCGAGCTGCTCAACGAGCAGACGGAGCCGGTGATGCGCGAGCTGCACGAGCGCGGCGTCAAGTGTGCCATCGCGAGCTCGTCCTATCGCGAGCTCATTGACGAGCTGGTGGAGATTGCCGGTATCACCGACGTGCTGGACTACACCATCAGCGGTCACGAGTGCAGTGCATTTAAGCCCGACCCCGAGATCTACCTGCGTGCCATGGAGGCGCTGGGTGTGGAGCCTACCGAGTGCATGGTTATCGAGGACTCGCCTTTGGGCATCGAGGCCGGCAAGCGCTCCGGCGCGCGCGTCCTGGCGCTGCGTCCGCACGAGGGCGTTAACCTGGACCAAACGGGAGCCGACGCCGTCATCGACAACCTCGCCGACATTCTGACCGCTTTGTAGCGTCAATTCGCCGCAAGAAGTGCGGATTCACACGTCTCTTGCGGTGGATTGGCTCATTTTGGCTTCGATTTGATCCGTTTGGCTTCGACTCAGGCTAAGTGAGTAGACTTTTTGGCGCAGGCCGAGCACAAAGCGTATCTGCCTTAGTAAAACCGCAGGTCACGGAAGTGGCAGCTTTGGGTGTGCTCGGCAGGTCGCGAAAAGCCTACTCACTTAGAATTTGGCTCTTTGGTTGGGGGGCTGCTGGCTCGTTTTGGTTGTCGAGAGAGGGTGAATTGAAGCGCCCTCTCGCGCTCCATGCTACAATCGCCGGCATGCCCCACAATTACATCTGCCTTCGAAAGGAGCCTACGTGGCGAACGCCATCGATCAGCTCACGGACCGCGTGCTCGTGCTCGGTCGTCTCACCATCGTCCGCCGCGCCATTACTGCCGTGGCGGTCACCATCTCCGCCGTTCTCCAGACATTTCTGATTCAGGCGTTCATTCGCCCCGCCGACCTGCTTCCGAGCGGCCTCACCGGCGTCGCGGTCCTGCTCGATCGCGTCACCTCGCTCGGCGGCGTTCATATCGACATCTCGCTCGGCATGCTCGCGCTCAACATCCCCGTGGCGCTCCTTTGCTGGAGCGGCATCAGCAAGCGCTTCGTCATCTTCTCGATGATGCAGGTCATGCTCTCGTCGCTGTTCCTCAACATCTTTCACTTCGCCCCGTTTTTGGGCGACAAGATCATGCTCATCATCTTTGGCGGCGTGGTCTCGGGCCTGGGCGCCGCCATCGCGCTTAAGTCCGGCGCATCCACCGGCGGCACCGACTTTATCGCGCTGTGGGTTTCCAACCATACAGGCAAGACCATCTGGGGCGTCATCTTTGGCTTTAACTGCGCTATCCTGGCGATCTTTGGCTTTATGTTTGGCTGGGACAATGCGGCGTATTCCATCGTGTTCCAGTTTATTTCGACCAAGACCATCGACAGTTTCTACCGACGCTACGACCGTGTGACGCTGCAGATCACGACACGCAAGGCAGATGAGGTCATGACAGCCTATGTTGACCATTTTCAGCATGGCATTAGCTGCGCCGAGATCATTGGCGGATACAGCCGCGAAAAGATGTATCTGCTGCACGCCGTTGTCTCGACCTACGAGAGCCAGGACATTATCAAGCTGGTGTGCGATATTGATCCCGGCGCCGTGATCAATGTGTTCCACACACTCAACTTCGTGGGCGGCTGGTGGGGCGGTCATGTCGACGAGCCCATGCCCACGGCCGTACCCGATCCCGACAAGCCCGCGCGCATGGCCAGCAGGCAGGCGCGCCTCAGCGAGCAGGACAGTCTGCAGCAGGACGACGGCAAGTAAGGATTTGCTGTATGTGGTGTATCGTTTTATCAAACTGATGTAACATATAAAAAGACGTTATATACGTATTAGTTATTTCGCTATTTTGATAAGAGTGATCAGATATGCCCGCACCCAAAAATGCACCGCTTTACCAGCAGATTTATGACGAGATCAAGGATGCAATCGAGAAAGGGGTTTATGCACCCAAGGAGCGCATTCCGTCCGAGCTTGAGCTTGCCGAACAGTACGAGGTGAGCCGTATTACGGTGCGCCGTGCCGTCGAGGAACTGTGTTCCGACGGCTATCTGGTTAAGCAGCAGGGCCGCGGCACCTTTGTCTCCACGCCGCACATCAACCGCCAGTTCCACGCCTCGACGCTGCAGACGTTCACCGAGCTTTGCGCCGATAACGGCATGAAGGCGGGCGCGCATGTGATCAATCGCCAGATTGTGCCGGCGCGCCAAAACGAGATGGAATTCTTTGGCCTGCAGAAGGATGCGCTGCTGCTGCATATCAAACGCGTGCGTACGGCCGATGGTGAGCCCATCTTTGAGGAAAACGTCTTTGTGCCGTTTGACGCCTACCGTGAGCTGTTGACGGCCGATCTTGAGGACAAGTCGATTTTTGCCGAGGTCGAGCGTGTTGGCGGAACCCCGATTGTCTCGGTTGGCTACCGCACGGTCGAGGCCGTTCGCGCGAATGCCGAGCAGGCCGCCGAGTTGGGCATTGCCCCGCACGATCCGCTGCTCAACCTGCGCGCCGGCTTTATCGGCCCCAATGGCGAGCCGGTCCTGATGGGTAAGCAGTACTACGTGGGTAGCCGTTACGTCATGGTGATGTAAGTTACGCGGTTTTACCAAACCGCGTAACGGGCCGACGCTGCGCCCTTGGTTCCGCCGTTCTAACGAACGGCGGACCGGTCGACGCTGCAAACGCCTCTAAGCGGCAATCTGACGTTCAATCGTCGGTCGCGTACCGAAGTACGCTTCCCTCCTCTTTCACGTCACCTTGCTCGCTTGGGGGCGTTTTCGCTGACTTATGCTCAACTGGCGATGTTTCCGCGCTTATCAAGATAGTCATTGGGGACGTTCTTAAACGACTAGTCATTCAAGAACGTCCCCAATGACTACCCGCAGAATGAGCGTGGCCGGCAACCGTGGGGCACCGGTCCGCGTGGCGGCGTATAATCGGCGGCAGATGACTTGGACGTTAGGAAACCATGACCGATAGCATGCAGCAGATGGCGCTCGACACGCTCGGCGCCTATTTTGGCTACACCTCGTTTCGCCCGGGGCAGGACCGCATGGTCGATGCGATCCTTGCCGGTCGCGATGCGCTGGGCGTTATGCCCACAGGCGCCGGCAAGTCCATTTGCTACCAGGTGCCCGCGCTCATGCTGCCCGGCATTACCTTTGTGGTGAGTCCGCTGCTGTCGCTTATGGAGGACCAGACCCGCGCGCTGCTCGCGGCGGGTGCGCGCCCCAGTTATCTCAACTCCAGCCTTACTCCGGCCCAGCAAAACACCGTGCTCAAGCGGGCGCGCGAGGGCCGCTACCAACTTATGTACGTGGCGCCCGAGCGCCTGCTCGAGCCGCGCTTTTTAGGCTTTGCGCAGGAGGCCGCGGCGGACGGCGGCATTGGCGTGCCGCTCGTGGCCATTGACGAGGCCCACTGCGTGAGCCAATGGGGCCAGGATTTTCGCCCCGCCTACCTGCAGATTCGTGAGTTCATCGATTCCCTGCCGCAGCGCCCCATCGTGGCGGCCTTTACCGCTACGGCGACTGAGCGTGTGCGCGCGGACATTCAGCAGATGCTCGGCCTGCAAAATCCCGCGACGGTGGTGACGGGCTTCGATCGCAAGAACCTCTACTTTGGCTGCGAGGAGATGGGCGACAAGGCCAAGGCCGCGTGGGTGCGCGACTATGTGATCGCGCATTCGAGTGAGAGCGGCATCGTATATTGCTCGACCCGCAAGACCGTCGATGCACTCGCCGGCGAGCTTGCCGAGGCGCTGGGCCCCAGCGGCATTCGCGTTGGCCGCTACCATGCCGGCATGGGCAACGACGCCCGTCGTCAGAGCCAGCGCGCCTTTATCGACGACGATATTCAGGTGATGGTTGCCACCAACGCCTTTGGCATGGGCATCGACAAGCCCAACGTGCGCTACGTCATCCATAACAACGTGCCCGAGAGCATCGAGGCCTACTATCAGGAGGCGGGTCGCGCCGGCCGCGATGGCGACCCGGCCAGCTGCCACTTGCTGTGGAACGGCAACGATTTTCGGATGCGCCGCTTTTTAATCGACCGCGGCGATGCGGCCGACGAGGCGCTCGACGACGAGCAACGCGCGTGGGCGCTCCAAAATCGATATCGTCTGCTCAGCCAGATGGAGGGCTACTGCAATACCACCGGCTGCCTGCGCGAATATATGCTGCGCTACTTTGGCGACGAGGCCGCGGCCGAGCATGCTGCTGCGGCTGGTGCGGGCGCCACCGCCACGGACGACGCCGAGGGCTGCGGCAACTGCAGCAATTGCCTCACGCAGTTCGAGGTCGAGGACGTCACCGATAT
>ENA-OQET01000004-OQET01000004.1-human-gut-metagenome-genome-assembly--contig:-NODE-4-length-113180-cov-6.848239_pt1 | contig 113180 bp, 92 predicted proteins | sample MGYA00242800_ERZ504645 | MGnify/ENA primary metagenome ERZ504645 (study PRJEB26092, sample SAMD00036308) | human gut metagenome | host: Homo sapiens | study: EMG produced TPA metagenomics assembly of... | reverse complement strand
TTTCGAGCCGAGCCGACATAACCGGTGTAGCCTTCACGCAGCGAAGCTGTTGGAATAAATGCGACTTTTTTATTTTCAATTTCTTCCTTTATCAGACTTCCTACACTTGAAAAGTGCGAACATAAAACAGTTTCATCAATATCCTCCTTTATGTATAAATTCTTATTTGTTGAACTAAGCCGTGTATACCATACTCTCCAATGAAAGAACGCCCTAATATAGCGAAATTTTGCCGTTTTCCTGCGTACGTGCGTACACACTCCACAGGAATTCTAAGGTGCCTGCCCCCTTAGCACACGGACTTTGGAACAAAGTCTAGCGTGTTACGCCTTGCCAGAGGTGTACAGGCTCCCGGTATGCACGTACGAAGCAATTGCCATCAATGCGCTATATAAGTGGCGATCAAGTTCGCATAAAGCGACCTTGATCCCGCAAAACAAAAGGCAGGATACCATCACCACGATGATACCCTGCCTCTGTTCGTTCCTGTTTGCCGTTCCGAGTAGTCCTTCCGCAGAATTTCCGATAAACAAAAAACGTACCCGAACCCTTTCTCATAAAGAATCGGGTTCGAGTACGAACTGAATGCTGGATCAATAAAAAACCACCAGAAAGGTGCCCGTCCCATTTGTGGTGGTTTTGGGTCAGTCCTAGAGCGTGTGGCCGTAAGCGTCGGTGGCCTTGATGGCGGCGGCGAATTTTTCGTCCGTGAAGGGCTCGGGGTTTCCCTGCTTCCACTCGTTGGTGGCGTGTGCGTACTCGCACAGGGCAGGGATATCAGCCTCGGAAAGCCCGACCTGCTCAAGCGTCACGGGCAGGCCCATCTGATTGTTAAAGGCGGCGTAGCGCTCAAGGTTCTCGGTATCGCCCGTATAGGCGAACAGTACCAGCACACCCAGGCTTACGACCTCGCCGTGCAGGTAGGAGCCCTCGCGCGGAATGCTGCAGGAAGCGTTGTAGAACGCGTGCGCCACGCTCGAGTTGTAGTAGTAATCGTTTTGGTTGGTCAGGTTGGAGACGTAGCCCGTGTTGACCACGATGTCGAGCGCGATCTGCTTGACGGCATCGGTCGACTGGTCCTGGCGCACGTCCTCAAGACCCTGGACGCCAAAGGTAAACAGCGGCTCGGAGCAGGTGTGGGCGAGTGCTAGGCCAAGGCCTGCCGTGTGCTCCAGGTTGCCGGCGCTCGTGGCGTACTCGACCTCGGGCTGCTTGGACAGGGCATCACCCACGCCGGCCCAGAAGTACTCCGCCGGAGCCTCGACGATGATCTTGGGGTTGATGAAGATGTGCGCAGGTCGGTTAGGGTACGAATAGCCCTCGAGCGAGCCGTCGTCGTTGTAGACAACGGCAATGGCGGTCGCGGCGGAGCAGTTGGAACAGATCGTCGGTACCGTAAAGACAATCTTCTTGAGCTCGATAGCTGCGGTCTTCACGGTGTCGAGCGCCTTGCCGCCGCCGCATGCGATAAGCACGTCAGCTTCCTGGCAGGCAGGGGAGTTTACGACCTTGGCGATATTTGCGCGCGTACTGTTGGTGCCGTAGACGCGCGTCTCCAGAATCTCGACGTCGGTACCTGCCAGCGCAGCTTCGATACCGGGAAGTGCTGCGGCCAGTGCTCGTTTACCACCAATGATGGCGACCTTGGTTGCTCCGTACTCGGCCAACGCGCCGTGCAGCTCGTCAAAGCAGTCTTCGCCAACGGTATAGTCGCTCATTCCGATCGTGCGCATAGCAATCTTCTTTCGTTCGATAAAGTGCTTACAGGTATTTTGCTCCAAGAGAAGGTCCACGGCCGCAAGAAATTTCGAACGTATAAAACCAGTGTTGAGGGTTTTTCGCCGGTGCGGAACGTGCTAGCATACTCCGCATAAGCGTTGATGGGGACGAGTAGTCGGCCGTCCGCATGCTACAGAGAGCGGGGAGCGCTGAGAACCCGTGCATGCGACCGATGAAAATCACCCCGGAGCTGCGGTCCCAACGGACGTGCCGCGTAGGTTCGTCTTAGTAGACATCGCCGAGATGGTCGTCGATACAGACCAGCCGAGTAACGGATGCGAGCGCGCGAATACGCGGGCGAGGGCATCTAAGCTGGGTGGTTAAGCGAAGAGCTTTTACGGGCGTGCAGCCCGTTTGTGGCGCTTCGTCCCAGCTTGTAGGGACGGGCGCTTTTTTGGTGCCCAGAGGGCGTGCGCGCCCACGACATGAAAGGGGTACCGTGGCAAACGAGTACAAGCAGACGATGAATCTGCCCAAGACCGGTTTTCCCATGCGTGCCGGTCTTTCCAAGTCCGAGCCCAAGCGACTCAAGGACTGGCAGGACAACAAGGTCTACGAGCAGGTTCTGAAGAAGAACGAGGGTCACAAGAAGTTCGTGCTGCACGACGGCCCTCCGTACGCCAACGGTCCGATCCACATCGGCCACGCCATGAATAAGATCTCCAAGGACATGATCAACCGCTACTGGATGATGCAGGGCTATGAGGTTCCCTACGTCCCCGGTTGGGACTGCCATGGTCAGCCGATCGAGCACAAGGTCGAGGAGAAGCTCGGCACCGAGAAGTTCAACCAGACCTCCACGGCTAAGATCCGCGAGCTCTGCAACAAGTTCGCTGTCGAGAACATCGAGCTGCAGAAGGCCGGCTTCCGTCGCCTGGGCGTGCTCGGCGACTGGGACAACCCCTATCTGACGCTCTATCACCAGCATGATGCCGCCGACATCGAGGTCTTCAAGGCCATGTTCGATAAGGGCATGATCTATCGCGGCCACAAGCCGGTTCACTGGTGCAAGCATTGCCACACCGCACTCGCCGAGGCCGAGATCGAGTATTCCGACGAGACGAGCCCGTCCATTTTCGTGCGCTTTGAGATGACCTCCAAGCCCGCCGGCCTCGAGAACTTCGACGGCCCGGTCGACTTTATCATCTGGACGACCACGCCGTGGACCATCCCCTCCGACCAGGCCGTTTCCCTTAAGCCCGGCGCCGCCTATGTCGCCGTTGAGCACGAGGGCCGTGCCGAGGTCATGCTCGAGGACCTGGCTCCTAAGTGTTGTGAGGAGTTTGGCTGGGAGTACACCCCGGTCATGGTCGATGGCAAGCCCTACGTGGTTTCCGCCGAGACCTTCCACCACATCCACTACAAGCAGCCGATCTTTGACGGCGTTGAGGGCGTGGCGCTGCTGGCCGATTACGTTGGTGTCGATGACGGTACCGGTATCGTCCACAACTCGCCCGGCCACGGCGTCGACGACTACTTCGCCTGCCTCAAGGAGGGCATCACCGACATCTGCATGCCGGTCGATGACGACGGCAAGTTCTACACCGGCGAGGAGTTTGGCACCGGCGGCCCCTTCAGCGGCATGGATACCGATGAGGCCAACCCGCACATCATCGAGTTCCTGCGCGAGCGCGGCACCCTGGTTCTCGAGAAGAAGATCACGCACAGCTATCCGCACTGCTGGCGCTGCAAGCACCCGGTGCTCTTCCGTGCTACCGACCAGTGGTTCGTCTCGATGGACAAGACCGGTTTGCGCGAGCAGGCTGGCAAGGAGGTCCGTGAGAACGTCAAGTGGTATCCGGCTCACGCCGCCAACCGCATCGGCGCCATGGTCGAGCAGCGTCCCGACTGGTGCATCAGCCGCCAGCGCAACTGGGGCGTGCCTATCCCCAGTTACACATGCGCCGACTGCGGCGAGAAGGTCATGAACGACGCCACGCTCGACGCCGTCATTAAGCTCTTCCACGAGAAGGGCTCCGACGCCTGGTTCACCGACGCTCCTGAGAGCTATCTGGGCGAGGCCTGCGTCTGCCCCAAGTGCGGTGGCCATCACCTCAAGGCTGATAAGGACATCCTTGACGTGTGGTGGGACTCCGGCGTGTCTTGGAAGGCCGTCTGCGAGTACCGTCCCGAGCTGGAGTACCCGGCGGACGTCTACCTCGAGGGCTCTGACCAGCACCGCGGTTGGTTCCAGAGCTCGCTGCTCACCTCGGTGGGCGCCAACGGCCACGCTCCGTACAAGGCGGTCGTCTCGCAGGGCTTCACCCTCGACGGCCAGGGCCGTAAGATGTCCAAGTCGCTCGGCAACGTTATCGACCCCAACAAGGTCTGTGACGAGATGGGCGCCGACATCATCCGCCTGTGGGTTGCTTCCGTCGATACCAGCTCCGACGTGTCCATCGACCACGAGATTCTTGCTCGTACGTCCGATGCCTACCGTCGTTTCCGCAACACGCTGCGCTTCCTGCTCTCCGAGCTCGAGGTCAGTTTGAGCCCGAGACCGACGGCGTCGCCTTTGCCGACCTGCTGCCGCTCGACAAGCTCATGGTTGCCCGCCTGACCCAGGTCCAGGCCGAGGTCGACGACGCCTACGCTAGCTACGAGTTCCCGCGCGCTACCGTGCGCTTTACGACCTTGTGGTTACCGAGCTGTCCAACGTGTATCTCGACGCCCTGAAGGACCGTCTGTACTGCGAGAAGCCCGGCTCGCTCGAGCGCCGGAGCGCCCAGACCGTGCTTGCCGAGCTCTTCTCGATGCTCATGCGCGACCTGCAGCCGATCCTGTCCTACACGGTCGACGAGGCCATGGCCTATGCACCCACCGGCTGCGTCGATCACCAGAAGTACGCCGCGCTGCTCGATTGGTATAAGTCGCCCATTACGGTCGACGAGGCCAATGAGTTTGAGGGCGTGCTTGAGGCTTCGCTCGAGCTCCGTAGCGCCGTGACCAAGGCCCTTGAGGATGCCCGCTCCGCCGGCACCTTCACTAAGAGCCAGCAGGTCCGCGTCAAGGCAGTCGTTCCCGCCGAGATGTATGCGCTGCTGACCGGCGACAAGGCCGTCGACCTGGCCGAGTTCTACATCGTCTCCGCTGTTGAACTGACCCAGGGCGAGGACCTCTCCGTTGCCATCGAGGCTGCCGAGGGCGAGTGCTGCGACCGTTGCTGGAATTACCGCACCACCGTTGGCGAGTACAACGGTCACGCTCACATTTGCAAGAGGTGTGCGAATGCCCTTTAAGGCACGGTAACTCGGCATTTTAGTTATAGGGAGAATTTGACGCCTTCGGCCCATTTGCTCCGCTGAAGAAAAGCGACATTCCGTTATCCGGAATGCCGCTTTCTTTTATGCTGGTTATTTATCTGACGTTAGCGTATGTGTCGTGTGCTCTGCGTGTGGCAATATAAGATGGTTATTTGCGTTAAACGGAATTTGATTATCTGAGGGTAGGGGATTTCTTTGGGTCGTGGTGCGGATATGACGCCGCCTTTGCGTTGGCGGTTGGGTGCTGCTGGTGGGGTGGCGCTGGTTGTGCTGCTTGTTGACCAGCTGACCAAGCTTGCGGTTCGTGCCGTGGGCGACGCTTTGCATGTGACCGTCATCCCCGGTGTTATCGACTTTATGTTTGTCCGCAATATCGGTGCTGCCTTTAGCATGGGCGAGGGGCATGGCATCGCGTTTGCCGCGCTGGCGTTGGCGGTCATTATCGCTATTGCCGTGTACCTCGTTCGTGCACCCCAGCTCGCCCATCTTGAGGTTGTGGGCATGGCGATGGTTGCGGGCGGTGCTATCGGCAACGCTATCGATCGTTTGGCCTTTGGCTTCGTGACTGATTTTATTGCCACCACCTTCATCGACTTCCCCGTCTTCAATGTGGCCGATATCGGCATCACCGTAGGCGTCGTGCTTGCCCTCTTTGGCTACATGTTCTTGAGCCCCGCGGCCCGTGAGGTCGATGCGACCGCCGAGCTTAACGCTCGTGACGAGGCCCGCGCCAAGCGCAAAGCCAAGCAGCGTGGGGAGCGTGCCCGCAAGATTCGCGAAAGGAATGAGCGCTAATGGCCGACATCCATATCCTTGTTGCCGACGATGCCGCTGGTCAGCGCCTTGACGCCTATCTGGGCGCCAATGACGGCTGCCCTACGCGCTCTGCCTGCGCGCATCTGATCGAGGGCGGCGCCGTAATCGTGAACGGCGAGACCTGTTTGTCAAAAAAGTATGCCGTACGCGCCGGTGACCGCATCTCGGTTGACCTGCCCGAGCCTCACGATCCGACTGACGTGATTCCCGAGGCCATTCCCCTCGATATCCGCTACGAGGACGATTACCTCATCGTGCTTTCCAAGCAGCGCGGCCTGGTGTGCCATCCTGCGCATGGTCATGAGAGCGGTACGCTCGCGAATGCCCTGGTCTATCACTGCGGTATCGACCATCTGGGCACCGTGCAGGGTGAGGACCGCCCCGGCATCGTGCATCGCCTGGATCGCGATACCTCGGGCCTTATGCTCGCGGCAAAAGACGACGACACCCAGCGCGCGCTTCAAAATCTCATCCGTACGCGTACGCTCGACCGCCGCTACATTACGCTCGTTCACGGACACATCGCCATGGACGAGGGCACTATCAACACCGGTATTGCCCGCTCAACGCGCGACCGCGTGAAGATGGCGGTTTCTGATGACCCCTTTGCGCGCCAGGCCATCACGACCTTCAAGGTGCTCGAGCGCTTTGATTCCACGCGTTTCGACGACGGCTACACGCTCGTCGAGTGCCACCTTTTTACCGGCCGCACGCATCAGATTCGTGTGCACATGCGCCATATCAACCACGCTTGCGTGGGCGATCCGCTTTACGGCAAGTGCGATGCGCGCGCCGATCAGGGCCTGACCAGGCAGTTCCTCCATTCCTGGCGTGTGGCGTTCGATCATCCCGTGACGGGGGAGCGCATTGAGTGCCGCGACGAGCTGCCGTGGGACCTTGCGGCGGTTTTGGATGATCTGGCTCCGCGCTCGCTCGGTCGCACGGCCGCTGGAGATGAAATCGTTCCGCAGCTCGGTCTTCTCGAAGCCTAGTTAGTATTAGGTGGTTTCTTGAACGCCCCTAGCCTGCGGTAAGATATAGGGTTGTTTACGTAACGCGTTCCTGGGAGCCTGCATGCTCGCCTTTTTACAAACCAACACGCCCATCGTGATCTTTAACCAGATTGTGGTTACGCTGCTCACGGTCTGCTTTCTGTACCAGGTGGTCTTCTTTGTCATTGGCGCCCTGCGCGGTGAGGTCGCACCTCCCAAGGCCAAAAAGCTCCATCGCTATGCCTTCTTTATTGCGGCGCATAACGAGGAGGCGGTAATTGCCAATCTCGTGCGCTCCATCAAAGACCAGGACTATCCGTCCGAGCTTATCGAGGTCTTCGTGGTTGCCGATGCCTGCACCGATAACACGGCGCAGCTCGCTCGCGAGGCTGGCGCCATCGTCTATGAGCGTAACGACCTGGCCCGTAAGGGTAAGAGCTGGGTCATGGACTTTGGTTTTGACCGCATTCTTAACGAGTATCCCGATACCTTTGAGGGCTACTTTATCTTCGATGCCGACAATGTTATCTCCCGCGATTACGTATCCAAGATGAATGACGCCTTTGACCAGGGCTTCCATGTGGTCACAAGCTACCGCAACTCCAAGAACTTCGGCAGCTCGTGGATCTCGGCAGCTAATGCCACCTGGTATCTGCGCGAGGCACGCTTTCTCAACAACGCGCGCAACATCTGCAAGACTTCTTGCGCCGTCTCGGGTTCGGGCTACCTCATCTCCGCCAGTGTTATTGAGGGCATGCACGGCTGGCAGTTCCACACGCTGACCGAGGACATTCAGTTCACCACGTTCTGCGCCATTCACGGCATCCGCATCGGTTATGCGCCGGCAGAGTTCTTTGACGAGCAACCCGTGACGTTCAAGGCATCCTGGAAGCAGCGTATGCGCTGGACCAAGGGCTTTTATCAGGTGTTCTTTACATATGGTAAGCACTTGGTCAAGTCGACCTTCCGTTACCATCGCTTTGCCGCCTACGACATGTTTATGACCATCGCTCCGGGCATGCTTCTGTCCCTGATTTCCATGCTCGCCAACGCGACGTTCCTCATCGTGGGTGGACTCTCACACGGCTTCTTGGCTACCGAAGTCGAGATGCAGGCTTGTGCCGCTTCGCTCATCATGACCTTCGTCATGATGTATCAGACCTTCTTTATCCTGGCGCTGCTCACGACTATCTTCGAGTACAAGCACATCCATTGCGCGCAAAAGTGGCGCCTGGTGACCAACCTGTTTACCTTCCCGATCTTTATGTTCAGCTATATCCCCATTACGGTGGCTGCGTTGTTCCTGAAGGTCGACTGGGTCCCGACGCAGCATGCCGTCAGCGTTACCCTCGACGAGGTCATGCAGGGCGCTAAATAACCACCACCAAAACCACCACGAAGGGGACAGGCACCTCTGTGGTGGTTTTTGCTTTTGAGTGACTGCCCCGGGAGGTGTTCAATGGTCTATATTCCCTTTTGGATCTGCGCCTTTGCCGGTGCGGTGATTGATGTCCGTGAACGGCGGTTTCCCAACGCGCTTGCCGCCGCATGCGCCGTGGCGGCGTTTGCAGGCGTTTGGCTGGACAGGGGCTTGAACACGGCGCTTGACCACGCCGGTCCTGCCGTTATCGTGTACCTTTCCCTTGTGCTGACCGAGTCGCTTTGGCGGCGTTTCCGCCAGGCCCCCGGCATCGGCATGGGGGATGCCAAGGCGCTTTTCGCGCTTTGCACGCTCGACCCTCTGGGCGGCATCGTGGCATTTGCCGTCGCGCTCCTGGTCCTGGCCCTCTCCTGCCTCTTTACAAAATCGCGCTCCCTGCCATTGCTCCCGTTTTTGGTGCCGATATTTGCCATAATCGAGGTCGTGGGCTGGACATTGTAACCGATTGCGCATCCTTTTTAAGGAGCATGCCATGGCAACTAATCAAGAAACGGCCGTCATTAAGGCGCGCATGGACCGCATTCCCGCGGCGTTGTCGCCCGAGCTGGTCGAGCGTATCGCCGCCGACCGCGCCTCGGGTGTCGTTAATCCTTATCGATGCTGCGACGACCAGGTCATTCGTCGTATAGATCGCGCTGCCGACAAAGGCACGCTTATGCGTCCGGCGTTTATGCGCGATACCGAAAAGATTCTTCATCTTCCTGCGTACACGCGTTATGCAGGCAAAACGCAGGTCTTTAGCTTTCGCAGCAACGACGACCTGTCGCGGCGCGGCCTTCATGTGCAGCTCGTCTCGCGCATTGCCCGCGATATCGGCCGTGCCCTGGGCCTCAACAGCGATTTGATCGAGGCGATTGGCCTGGGCCACGATTTGGGCCACACGCCCTTTGGCCATGCCGGCGAGCGTTTCCTCAACGAAATCTATCACGAGCGTACGGGTCGTTATTTTTTCCATAACGTGCAGTCCGTCCGCGTGCTCGACGCGCTGTACGGCCGCAACGTGTCGCTCCAGACGCTCGACGGCGTGCTGTGCCATAACGGCGAGTACGAGCAGCGTGTCTTTGAACTCTCGGACATGGCGTCGTTTGACCAGTTCGACCGTACCGTCGAGGACTGCATCGCCACGGGCTATGGCGCGATCGAGCACCTGCGCCCCATGACCCTCGAGGGCTGTGTGGTGCGTATCTCGGATATCCTCGCCTACGTCGGTCGTGATCGTCAGGACGCCATTGCGGCGGGCCTGCTGTCGCCCGACGCTTTTGACGATGGTCGGGGCGGCGCCTATAACAGCTGGATTCTCACGCACGCTTCCATCGATATCGTTGAGCATAGCTATGGCAAACCGCGTATCGAGATGAGCGAGGACCTGTTTGAGGAGATCCGCCGGGCGAAGCGCGAGAACTACGAGAAGATCTATAGCAAGGGCGGTATCGAAGGCGATTCTGAGGCAGAGTTGCGTGAGGCTTTCGAAAAGCTCTACGACCGTTGCCTGCAGGATCTAAATAAAGGCGACGAGTTCTCTTACATCTTTAAGCATCATGTTTCGCGCATTGAGCAGCAGCTTTCCTACTACGATCGCACCTATGCCTGGCAGGACGACAAGGATCAGGCCGTCGTCGATTACATCGCAAGCATGACGGATGGTTATTTCTGCGAGCTGACGAGCAAATTGTTCCCAGGTCTAAAGTTTCCGCACCGCACCTATATTAACGAACGGTAGTTCGTATCCTTTCGGTATACTATTGGTCAACAACGATTTTGATTAATGCACGGGATGGCTATGGACGACCTTTTTTCTGCTTCGACGCGCGAGCGCTCCTTTAAAAATGCGCCGCTTGCGGTGCGTATGCGCCCCAATTCGCTCGACGAGTATGTGGGCCAGCAAAAGGCCGTCGGTAAGGGCTCGTGGCTGCGCGCCGCGATTGAGCATGACGTGCTGTCGAGCGTGATTCTGTACGGCCCGGCTGGCACGGGCAAGACGACGCTGGCCCACATTATCGCCAACCATACCAAGAGCGAGTTTGTCGAGGTCAGTGCCGTGACGGGCACTGTGAAGGACCTGCGCCGCGTAATCGATGAGGCTAAGACCCGTCTGAACACCTACGACCGCCGCACCATTCTGTTTATCGATGAGATCCATCGCTTTTCGAAGTCGCAGCAAGATGCCCTGCTGCATGCGGTCGAGAACCGCACCGTCATTATGATTGGCGCCACGACGGAAAACCCGTACTTTGAGGTCAACTCGGCATTGCTCTCGCGTGGGCGTGTGGTAGAGCTTGGGCACCTGAAGGACGAGGATATCGCCATGCTCATTGAGCGTGCGCTCGAGGCGCCGCAGGGTTTAAACGGTAAGTTCTCGGCCGATGAGGATACAGTCAAGACCATTTGCACGCTGGCCGCGGGTGATGCGCGCTCGGCGCTCACGACGCTCGAGCTTGCGAGTGAGATTGCCGTTACGCGTCCCGATACCGAGGGAACGCCAGCGCCGGCGGCGGGGGAACGCTATCCCATTACCGTGGATGACGTGAAGATCGCCAATCCGCGTCGTGGTTTTTCGTATGACAAAAACGGTGACATGCACTACGACATTATCAGTGCGTTTATTAAATCTATGCGCGGCAGCGACCCCGATGCCACGATCTATTGGCTCGCGCGCATGATCGATGCAGGGGAGGATCCCAAGTTTATCGCTCGCCGCATTATTATTCAGGCTTCCGAGGATGTTGGCAACGCCGACCCGCAGGCGCTTTTGGTGGCACATGCCGCATTTAAATCTGCCGAGGTCATTGGCTATCCCGAGTGTCGCATCAACCTGGCTCAGGCTGCGCTCTATGTGTGCCTGGCGCCTAAGTCCAACGCGTGCGAGGCCTCGATCGATGCGGCGCTGGCCGATATCCACAGCAGTGGTCTTCGCGAGGTGCCGAGTTACCTGCGCGATCGTCACCGTCCCGGCAGCGACGAGTATGGTGTATACAAGTACCCGCACGATTATCCCGAAGGCTGGGTCGATCAGCGCTATTTGCCCGAGGGGTTGGAGCGCGGCGCGTTCTGGCAGCCTGCCGGCCGCGGTTGGGAAGAGTGGCGTGTGGAGCAAAGCGAGCGCGACCGTAGCGGCAACGCTCCCAAGTAGGCCATTGGCGCCTCGCACATTCCCTTTGGGTATCTTTGCCCTTCTTTGGGGTACCATGAAAAACGTCTGTATTTCGATTCCTTCGGGAGGCTTGTATGAGTCCCATTCAAATCGCCCTGCTGGTGCTCGCCGTTGCCGGCGTGTGGGCTGTTGTCGAGCTCGCGCTCACGCTGCGCAAGACCCGCACCGTCGTCGACTCGCTCGACAAGACGGTGAGCGACCTCAATAATACGCTCGCCGAGGCACAGCCCGTTGTGGCAAAGCTCGATGGCGCCGTTGACGAGCTTACGCCGGCACTTGCCCAGATGGAGCCGCTCCTCAAGTCGAGCAAGACTGCCGTTGACGCCCTGACGTCTAACCTCGTTGAGGTTGAGGCGGTCGTTCGCGACATTTCCGAGGTTACGGGCAGCATGGCCGAGGCCAGTAATGCCGTATCGAGCGTGACTGATTCTGCGGCTGGTGCCGTTCAGAAGCTCTTTAATAAGGTGAAAGCCCCCGCAGCCGACGCCGAGCGCAAACTTTCCGCTGCCGCCGAAGCCGAGCAGCCGACTGAGCGCGTCCTAATTGGCGAAACCGGGGACGAGGCCGCTGCTGACGACGATGATGTTCAGAAGCCCGCAGCCAAGCCTGCTCAGTATTACACCTATACGCCTGCCGAGACCTCCGAGGAGTCCTGCGATGAGTAGTGAAGCAACCTGCCCCATCACGCTGAGCGTTGCCGGTGATCCTCGTCTCGCGCGCTTGGTGCGCATGACGGCCGCCAACGTCGGCGCCCTGTGCTCTATGTCCGTCGATCGCATCGAGGATATCCGCATGGCTGCCGAGGAAGCCTTCATCTTTGGGTGCACCGCGGTCGACTGCGACGACATCACGATCAATTTCGATGTGGACGAATCTCACGTCGGCATGACCTTTACCTTTGGGGAACAGGCCACCGTCGACGAGGATGACCAGGCTGCTGTGTATGCCGAGCTCATTCTTGCAAGCGTGTGCGATTCCTACGAAAAGACTGCGGCGCCCCTAACGCTTTCCCTCGACCTCAAGGCGGATATCTAATATGACCGAACGTTCCCGGAGCGGCAAGACCGCTTGGGACAAGGAGAAAACCCGCGAGCTGTTTCGTCGTTATAAGGAGACCGGCGATCCGGATGCTCGCGAGCAGCTCGTCATGTCCCATATGAACCTGGTAAGGTTTCTTGCCAACAAATTTAAGAACCGCGGCGAGCCGCTCGATGACCTTTTGCAGGTCGGGTACTTGGGCTTGCTCAAGGCTATCGATCGCTTTGATCCTGAGCGCGGACTCGAGTTCACGACGTTTGCCACGCCCACCATCTTGGGCGAGATTAAGCGCCACTTCCGCGACAAGGGCTGGAGCGTGCGCGTGCCCCGTCGTTTGCAGGAGCTCTCGGCCAAGGTCAACCAGGCTACCGATAAGCTCACCAACGAGCTGCAGCGTTCGCCCAAGGTTGAGGAAATCGCCGAATACCTGGACGTGACCGTCGACGAGGTGCTCGAAGCCATGGAGTCGTCCTCGGCCTACACCTCGGTGCCCATCGAGGCCCCCGGTGCGTCCGATTCCGATGATGCGCCTTCGATTCTCGATCGCTATGCCGACGACGACAACGAGCTCGACTTTACCGATGACCGCCTGGTAATCGAGGAAGCCATCCGCGATTTCTCGCCGCGCGAGCGCGAGGTTATCGAGCTGCGCTTCGTTAAGGGCATGACCCAGATCGAGATTGCCAAGAAGCTTGGCATCTCGCAGGTGCAGGTCTCGCGCCTGCTGCGCCGTACCCTTAAGAAGATTCAAGATAAGATTGACCCCGACGGAGTGATGATTCGTTCATGAGTGAGCACCCCCAACAAATCGACCGCACGCTTCGCGATACCCGCATTCTGACGCTGCGCATTTGGGGCGTCGTCGGCTGCATTGTCATCGCTGCCGTCATCTTTAACCTTATGGGCATCCTGGCACCGGTCATCGAGTTTCTCGCTGTCGGTTCCATCATCGCTTTTGTGATGTCTCCGATCACCAACTGGCTCGAGCATCACGGTGTCGGACGTGGCCTCGGTTCGCTCATCGCACTCATTGTGGTTGTTGCCGTGCTCGTCGGCGTCGTCTGCATCCTATCGCCTATTTTGCTCGGTCAAATCATGGAAGTCCTGAGCCGCCTGCCCGAGCAGCTTCGTGTTGCGGGTGGCGATCTCAACGAGATGCTCTCGCACGCTAAGACGCTCAACAACACGCCGCTCAAGGAGTATCTGGACGACAATCTTTCTTCGTTGGTTACCGTAGCGTCCAAGTACGTCTCGCAAATCGCTGCTGAGCTCGGCCGCGGTGTGTTTCCGCTCATTACCAACACGGCCTCGCAGCTGTTCGTCATCTTCCTGGGTCTGGTGCTTGCCTACTGGCTTGCCTGCGATTATCCCCGCATGCACCACGAGGTCTGCACCATCATCGGGCAGGAAAAGGAGACCTCGTACCGCTTTATGGTGGCCATCCTTTCGCGTTCGGTCGGCGGCTACATGCGTGGCATGGTCATCACATCGATCTGTGGCGGTTTTCTTGCCTTTATTGGTTTTACGATCATCGGCCATCCGTATGCAGCACTCATGGCTATCTTTACCGGCATTATGCACCTGGTTCCGGTTGTCGGTCCCTGGGTGAGTGCGGCGATCGCCACGGTGCTCGGCTTTATGTTCAGCCCCATGCTGGCGTTGTGGACGCTTGTCGTGACCATGGTGGCTCAAAACGTCACCGATAATGTCATTTCGCCTAAGGTCATGCAGAGCTCGGTGCAGGTGCATCCCGTTATGAGCCTGACGGCTCTCGTTATCGGTTCGGCACTCATGGGTCCCATCGGCATGGTTATCGCCATTCCGCTGTGCGCGGCCCTCAAGGGCATTTTCGTCTACTACTTTGAGAACGAGACCGGGCGTCAGCTCGTGGCATACGATGGCGCCGTGTTTAAGGGCACTCCGTATCGCGATACCGAGGGTAACCCAGTTGCCGCCTACGACGCGCTTGGCGACGATACGTTCATCTATGAGTCCGAGCTCATCGGCAACGAGACCGCGCCCGAGGCCAAGGCCATGCCCAAGCCCGAGCTCGATAATCCCTGGATTAAGCTCTCAGGCCTGCAGCCCGACGCGACGGGTTTCTTTAAGAACCCCTTTGCCAAGGACGACGACACAAGCTCTGACGACGACACCAAAACCGGCATCGACGGCTCCATGGACGATTCGGATTCCAAATAGGCCCTGTTAGCGTTTCTTGATGTTGTAAATAACAATAAACGCGATCAAAGTGATTGATAAGGGGCCAGCCACATAGAAAAAGATGGCGTCAATTGCGCTTAGGGTGTAATACGCTTTATCGCCAGATGTTACTGCGTACAATGCGTAGCCAAATCTCGGCTGGTTCACATACCAGCTCGAGTAAGCGAAGATTGCTAAAAGGGCTACCGAGGTTAGTGCATTCACGACAAACCGTTTGCTATTCATCGATCGCTCCTTCCGGACGATTCTTATATGCAATTATACCGAAATCATTTTTTTTCAAAGTATTTGACAGACCTAAATAACGTGCACTTTCGCTGGAGGGTCGCTGTTTGGCGGCCCTCTTTTTTGCACAGGCGCGGTGGGATGGTAATATCGTTACGTTTGAACTGTTTCGATGTGAAACCGAGGAGATTCCCTCTATGAGTGCTGACTACCCGTCAATGACTACGGCCGAGATTCGCTCTAAGTTCCTCAACTTCTTTGAGGAGCGCGGTCTTAAGCTCTATCCTTCTTCGTCCCTCGTCCCCGACGATCCTTCGCTGTTGCTTGCCAACGCCGGCATGAATCAGTTTAAGGAGTACTACCAGGGCAAGAAGACCATGAAGGAGATCGGCGCGATCTCCTGCCAGAAGTGCGTCCGCACCAACGACATCGATTGCATCGGCGAGGACGGCCGTCACCTGTCCTTCTTTGAGATGCTCGGCGACTTCTCCTTTGGCGGCGTCTCCAAGCAGCAGGCCTGCGCTTGGGCCTTTGAGCTCATCACCAAGGAGTTCAAGCTGCCGCTCGATCGCCTGTACTTCACCGTCTTTACCGAGGACGACGAGACCCATGACGTATGGCGCTCCCTGGGCGTTGCCGAGGACCACATCTCCCGCTTGGGCGAGGACGACAACTTCTGGGCCGCTGGCCCCACCGGTCCCTGCGGTCCGTGCTCTGAGATCTACTTTGACATGGGCGAGGAGGTCGGTTGCGGCAGCCCCGACTGCAAGCCTGGCTGCGACTGCGATCGCTTCCTTGAGTTCTGGAACCTCGTGTTTACCCAGTACGACCGCCAGGAGGATGGCTCCATGCCGGAGCTGCCGCACCGCAACCTCGATACGGGCATGGGTCTGGAGCGCATGGCCGCCATCATGCAGCACAAGACCGCTAATTACGACGGCGATCTGATGCAGCACCTCATCAAGCTGGGCGAGAAGATCAGCGGCAAGACCTATGACGCCGACGATTACTCCGGTGCCAGCCGCTCCCTGCGCATCATCGCGGATCACTCTCGTGCCGTCGACTTTATGATCTCGGACGGCATTCTCCCCGGTAACGAGGGTCGCGAGTACGTCCTTCGCCGCCTGCTCCGCCGTGCCGTGTTCCACGGTCGCCTGCTGGGCATCGAGGGCGCCTTCCTGACCAAGTTCATTGATGAGGTCAACGCCCAGATGGGCGAGGCCTATCCCGAGCTGCTCAAGAACGTCGCGCTCGTCAAGGGTATCGTCGCTTCCGAGGAGGAGCGTTTCTCCACGACGCTCGACAACGGTCGCGTCTACCTGGACGAGGCCCTGGCCGCGCTTGCCGAGGGTGCTGTCCTTCCGGGCGACGTTGCCTTTAAGCTGCACGACACCTTTGGTTTCCCCATCGACCTGACCGTCGAGATCGCCGGCACCGCTGGCCACGACGTCGACATGGACGGCTTCACCGCCTGCATGGAGGACCAGAAGGCCCGCGCCCGCGCCAATGCCAAGGGCGACGCCTGGGGCAGCTTCAACGACGTGTGGGTCGAACTTTCCGACAAGGTCGCCGCGACTGAGTTCGACGGCTATGACAACGATGCGATCGTAGGCGCCAAGGTTGTTGCCATCGTGCGCAACGTCGAGTCCGTCGAGTCCGCTGCCGCCGGCGAGGACGTCGAGGTCGTGCTCGACCGCACCCCGTTCTACGCCGAGATGGGTGGCCAGCAGGGCGATGCCGGCGAGCTTTTCGCCGAGGGCGTTGCGCTGACCGTTTCCGATACCAAGAACCACAATGGCCTGTATGCTCACGTCGCCCACGTTGCCGAGGGCACATTGACCGTCGGTGCTACCGTGACCGCCGCGCTCGACGCCGAGCGCCGTGGTTTCCTGCGCCGCAACCACACCGCCACCCACCTGCTCGACGCTGCGCTTAAGCAGGTCCTGGGCGAGCATGTCTCCCAGGCTGGCTCGCTGGTGACGCCCGAGCACCTGCGCTTTGACTTCACGCACTTCGAGGCCCTGTCCTCCGAGCAGCTCAAGGCTGTCGAGGACCTGGTTAACCAGCAGATCTTCGCCTCCAAGCCGGTCGTGACCCGCGTCATGGGCATCGACGAGGCCAAGGCCGCCGGTGCTGTCGCCCTGTTTGGCGAGAAGTATGGCGACGTCGTCCGCGTTGTCTCCGTGGGCGCCGAGGACCAGCCGTTCTCCCGTGAGCTCTGCGGTGGCACCCATGCCGCCAACACCGCCGAGATCGGCCTGTTCAAGATCATTTCCGAGTCCTCTACGGGCTCCAACGTCCGCCGTATTGAGGCCGTGACCTCTAAGGGTGCTCTCGACTACATGGCCGACCGTCTGGCGCTCGTCGACGCCGCCGCTGCTGCGCTCAAGTGCCGCGTGGATGAGGTTCCCGCCCGCGTGGAGAACCTGCAGGCCGAGCTGCGCGAGACTTCCAACAAGCTCAAGAAGGCACTGACCGGTGGCTCCTCCGACGCTATCTCCAGCGCCATCGAGGGCGCCGTCGAGCTCGACGGCTACAAGCTCGTCGTCGCTGAGCTCCAGGGCCTTGAGGCTGCCGACCTGCGCAACGTCTGGGATACCGTGCACCAGAAGGTCGCCGGTCCTGTCGCCTGCGTCGTCGCCAGCGTGACCGAGAAGGGCACCCCGGCCCTGCTCGCCGCCGGCTCCGATGACGCCGTCAAGGCCGGTTTCCACGCCGGTAACGTGATCAAGCAGATCGCGGGCCTGGTCGACGGTCGCGGTGGCGGCCGTCCCAACATGGCCCAGGCCGGTGGCAAGAACGCCGCCGGCATCGCCGATGCCCTCGCGGCCGCTAAGACCGCGCTCGGCGCCTAAGAATCTAGGTAGTCGCTGTGGTCGCGCTTGCGCTGGACATAGGGGAGACCAGGATCGGCATCGCCGTCTCGAGCCGTGATGGCAAGATGGCGATGCCTGTCAAGGTGCTCCCGGCTGCAGAGGTCACCGGTATGGCCAAGACGTTCCGCTACCTGGTTGAGGACTATGAGCCCGATATCCTGGTAAGTGGGCGTCCCCTGACCATGGCCGGTGAGCCCGGTCCCCAGGCCGAGCGCGTTGCCGCTGTTGCGCAAAAGATTGCCGACGAGCTCGATCTTCCGTTGGAGTTTGAGGACGAGCGCCTGTCCTCGCAAGAGGCAAAGCGTATCCTGCGCGAGCAGGGCCTCAACGAAAAGCAGATGAGGGGCAAGATTGACATGATTGCCGCCAGCCTGTTTTTGCAGACGTGGCTTGATCGTAAAAACGAGGAGGTTTCGCATGCCTAGCGCTTCCGATCCGCGCCAGCCGAATTGTACACGTCAGTCGGCGTCGCGCCCTGCCCAGCCTGGCCAGCGTCCGGCACAGCCGACCCAGCGCGCAGCTCAGTCTGCCGCGCGCCCGGTGCAGTCCTCCTCTCGTTCGGCCCAACCTGTTCAACGGACGGGTCAGCAGCCTTCTGCTCGTTCGGTTCAGTATCCGGCTTCTCACGCGGCTCAGCAGCCCACTGCTCGTTCGGCTCAGCCTGCAGGCGGTGCTCGCTTTAAGCAACAGGCACCTACCCAGCGAACGCAGGCCCCCCAATCGCATTCGCATCACGCTCGCGGGTCGCATGGCGTTGCTCCGGCGACTCGCTCGAGCTACAACACGCATGCTCGTCGCGGTGCTCAAAAGAAGAGTTCTCCGGTTCCTATGATCATCGGCGTTGTGGTGGCCGTAATCGCGCTTGCTACTATCGCTTTCTTTGTCGTACCTGCCGTTAAGGGCTTCTTTGCCGGTGAGGATGCGAAAGTCGCTGCTGGCCAGCAAGTTACGGTGACCATTCCCGACGGTGCTTCGGGCGATACGATCGCCTCGATTCTCTCCGAGAACCATATCGTCGAAAATCCCAAGGATTACTACGCGGCGGTGAAAAAGCTTAACGCCGATATGTCGCTTAAGCCTGGCACCTACTCGTTCACCACACTCATGGATGCGACCAAGGTTGTTCAGCAGCTCATGGAAGGCCCCAACGCGGGCTCCAATGCGCTGACTATCCCTGAGGGTCTGACAGTCGATCAAGTCGCCGATCGCGTGGCCCAGGCCTACGACAGCATCTCTAAGGAAGACTTCCTCAACCAGGCCAAGGCCTCCAACTACGTGGACGACTATAGCTTCCTTAAGGGCGCCGCCAACGACTCGCTCGAGGGTTTCTTGTTCCCCAAGACCTATTCGTTGGGTGATTCGCCGACGGCCGATGACGTGATTCGCGCCATGCTCGATCAGTTTAAGACCGAGTACAAGTCGCTTGACTTTGCGAGCTGCGAAGCCAAGATCAAGGAGCGCTACGGTGTGGAGATGTCCGACTACGACATCGTCAACTTGGCCTCTATCGTTGAGCGCGAGGGCCTCAACGCCGATCAACGTGCACACGTGGCCTCGGTCTTCTACAACCGCCTTGCCGGCAAGCTCGACGGTCTGCGCTATCTCAACAGCGATGCGACCATGATGTATGTCACCGGTGGCGAGGTTACCGCCGACGACCTGCAGAGCGATAGCCCGTATAACACCTATAAGCACGAGGGCCTGCCACCCACGCCCATCTGCTCTCCGTCGCTCGAGGCACTCAAGGCCACGCTTGAGCCAACCGACTCCGATGACCTGTATTTCTACATTACGCAGGACGAGGAGTACTTCTCGCAAACCTACGAAGAGCATCAACTGTCTTGGAATTAGCATGAGGATTTTTAGCCCCAAACGATACGTTGCCTCGGTCGATCGCATCGACCTTGATACCCTGTGGGCCGACGGCAAACGCGCCATTCTGCTCGATCGCGATAACACTCTGGTTCCGCGCGACACCGAGCAGGTTCCCGCCGCGGTTTCCGCTTGGCTCGATACCGCCCGCGCCAAAGGCTTTAAGCTGTGCATGGTGTCCAACAACTGGCATCGCGATCAGGTCATGAGCTCTGCACGCGAGCTGGGACTCGAGGCCATCAGCCACGCCATGAAGCCCGCCCCGTTTGCCTTGAAGGCGGGTCTTAAGCGCCTTGGCGCCACGGCAGACGAGGCGGTGCTGATCGGCGATCAGCTGTACACGGACGTGTGGAGCGGTAACTTTGCCGGCGTTGACACTATTCTGGTCAAGCCGCAGGCAACCCAGGACCTGTGGTACACGCAGATCTTCCGTATCTTTGAGCGCCGGGCCCTGCGCGACCTTCCCTGCGAGGAATAGGTTTCGCCATGTCTCAGCACATCAAACACGGCTGCGACCATATCTTCTTTATCGGCTTTTTGGGCGCGGGCAAATCGACGCTCGCGCGCAACGTCGGCACTATGTTCAAGCGGCGTTTTATCGATACCGATCGTTTGGTTGTGCGTCGATGTGGCAAGTCGGTGACCGAGATATTTGAGACCGAGGGCGAGGATCGTTTTCGCGAGCTTGAGACCTCGGCACTCCGTTCGCTTCAAAGCGAGCGCAGCCTGCTGGTGTCGTGCGGGGGTGGCATCGTCGAGACGCCGGTGAACATTGAGCTGATGCATGAGATGGGTATATGCGTGTACCTCGAAGGCGACTTTGAGGACTCGTTGCGCCAGATTCGCCGCTCCGATACCCGGCCCGATTTCCGCTCGCCCGAGCACGCTGCGCGCCTGTTTGAGCATCGCCGTCCGCTGTATCGCCAGGCCGCCGATATTACCCTTGATATTCGCAACAAGTCCTTCGAGGACGTTTCCTACCTTTGTGCCGAGATGCTTTTGGAGCGTGGACTGCTATGATTCGCCGTCAACTTATCAATTTCCAAAACCGCAGTGTCGATGTCCGCGTTGGATTGGGCGCGTTCGAGGAGCTGTCGCGCATGTTTGCCTCGGCTGTGGGCAAGCCTAAGCGCGCGATGGTGGTTTGGAACGACGCTACATCCGAGCGTTTTGGCGAGGTCGTCGAGCATGCGCTGGTCGACGCCGGTTTTGCCGTGTCGCTGCTCGTCCTCGAGGTTTCTCCTGCCGGTGCTACGCTGGCCGATGCCGATACCGTCTTTGGCGCCCTGTCGGCTAACGGCATTACCTGCGACGATCTCGTTGTCGCTGTCGGTGACACGGCGACCTGCTCGGTCGTTTGTTGGTGTGCCAATCAGTGGTGCGGTCGCACCGAGTGCGCCTTGCTGCCGACGACGTTCGACGCCATGCTCACGGTTGCGACGACCATGAAGCCGCTTGTCGCCTCGTCCGCGCATGCGCTTCCCGCTATCGCGTTCTGTCCCGAGCCGGGCTTGGTCGTGTGTGACCTCGACCTTGTTCGCGAGGCGGCCCCCGAGGACCTCAAGCTCGGCTATGCGGTACTTGTTGGCACCATGCTTTCGAGTAGTAAGTCCCGCTGGAATCAGTTTACCGAGACCGTTCCCGAGATTCTCGCGGGCGAGGAGGTCGCGCTCGTCAATGCCGTTCAGTGGTCTCAGACTGCCCGCAAGGACGTGCTGATGGCTACGAACCCGAGCGCCCGCCATGCGCTCGATTTTGGCAAGACGGGGGAGCGTACCCTGCGCGCCTGCTTGGGCGATGCCGCTTCGCAGGTGCCTGCCTACCAGCTGTTGTCCGAGGGCATGCGCTTTGAGGCGCGCCTAGCACACGATGCCTGCGACTTCGATATCGATTACGTCTTTGAGGTCGATGACTGCCTGGAGGACTTTGGTATCGAGGAGCTCGCCTTCGATCTGGAGCCTGCCGCATATATCGAGGAGTTCCGCAGGCAGCAGTTTGTCCGCTCGAACCGTAGTATGTTGCCGCTGCCCGTGGCACTCGGCGCCATTCGTCTAACGAGCGTTGAGGACGAGGTCCTCGACCGCCATGCTCACGCCTACTTGGCTTCTCGCAAAGAACTTCTCTAGGATTTATTGACATACATCGTCTTTCGTATCATGTTGAGGGGCGGGTTTCCAATCGGTTGCGAATCGCGCGCGATTCCGTACGCTGATTGAGCCCGTCCCGTCTTTATGAAGACAACAAGAAAGGAATCTGCATGTCAGAGTTTGCTGCCGGTCCTGCCGGTCGTATTGAGCGTGTCCGTGCCCTGATGGCTGAGCGCGGCTACGACGCTATCGTGGTGCGCGACGAGGCCAACCTTCGTTGGCTTACGGGCGTGAAGGGCGTCTTCGATTACACCTTCGAGTTCCCGCACGCTGCGTTTATTACAGCCGACCAGTGCCTGTTCCATACCGACTCGCGCTATCTCAACAGTTTTGAGGAGAACACGCCCGCCGGCAGCCCCTGGGTTTACGACATGGACGAGGGCGCCATCCCCGGTTGGGTCGCCGGCAAGATCGCGGCCAACAAGTGCCGCGTCTGCGCTGTCGAGGACGACATGCAGATCAATTTCTACCAGGGTATTCAGCGTGGCCTGGAGGACCGCTCCGTTGCCTGCATACTGCCGCTGATGCATGACGACATCCGTAAGATGCGCGCCATCAAGGACGCCGAGGAGATCGAGCTCATGCGCCACGCGCAGTCGATCACCGACGCCGCCTTCCAGCACATGCTCGGCTATATTAAGCCCGGTATGACCGAGAAGCAGGTCCGCAACGAGCTCGAGAACTTTATGTTCGCTAACGGTGCCGACAGCCTGGCCTTTGGCTCCATCGTCGCGAGCGGTCCCAACACCGCCAATCCGCATGCCGTCCCGAGCGACCGTGTGATCGAGAAGGGCGACTTCGTTCTCATGGATTATGGCGCGGGCTACTGCGACTATCGCTCCGATATGACGCGTACCGTCGTGATGGGCGAGCCCACGCAAGAACAGCTCGACCTGTACGCGCTCGTGCGCCGTACGCACGAGGAGTGCGTCGCCGCCATCCATCCGGGCGTCGAGGGCAATGACATTTTCAAGCTTTCCAAGAAGATCATTGGCGATGCCGGCTATGGCGATTACTACAACCATGGTCTGGGCCACGGCGTGGGCATTGACATCCATGAGCTGCCCAACTTCAACCGCAGCAAGAATATCATCGAGGTCGGCTCGGTTATCACCATGGAGCCCGGCGTCTACCTGCCCGGCGTGGGCGGCGTGCGTCTGGAGGACTACGGCGTGGTCACCGAGAACGGCTACGAGCCCTTCACCAAGACGCCGCATGACCTTCACGTCATCGATTGCTAGCTCATTTCGATAGATTTTTGGGGCGGGACGTCCGGATCGATTCGGACGCCCCGCGTTCTCTTTTTATGCGCTCGCTGCAGGCGCCGTCTGCAAGTGTATAATTTCGGTCGTATGTAATTTGGACGCTTGTGCGTTCTGCCCATAACAAGAAAGGTCACTATGCCTACCATTTCTACCGCCGACTTCAAGAACGGCCTCGGTCTTCGCATTAAGGACAAGGTCTACACCATCGTCGAGTTCCAGCATGTCAAGCCGGGCAAGGGCGGCGCGTTTGTGCGCTACAAGACCCGCGACATCAAGAGCGGCCGCGTCGTCGAGAACACCTGCAACGCCGGCACCAAGTTCGAGAGCGTCATGCTCACCACCCGTGAGTTCCAGTACCTCTACAACGATGGCACCGACTACATCTTCATGGACAACGAGTCCTATGAGCAGGTTCCCGTTCCCGAGGACATGGTGGGCGAGAACTCCAAGTGGCTGCGCGAGAACGACATCTGCCAGCTGCTCTTCGCTGACGATGAGCTCATGGGCGTGACTCCGCCGATGTTCATCGAGACCACCATCGTCCAGACCGACCCGGGCTTTAAGGGCGACACCGTCCAGGGTTCCACCAAGCCGGCCACGATTGACACCGGCGCTGTCATCCAGGTCCCCATGTACCTCAACGAGGGCGAGGTCATCAAGGTTGACACCCGCGACGGCAAGTTCGTCTCCCGCGTCTAGCAACCAACTCTTCTAGGAGGACTCATGCCCCAGGAAATCAAGATTGACGGCATCGGCATTTCACCCGATGTTCTGACCGCCATCGTCTCGCGCGCCGTGTCGGATGTCGAGGGCATCGCCTCCGTTGGCGTCAAGGACCTTGCCACCAACCTTGTCTCCATGATGCTCTCGTCCAAGGCCCCGGCTTCCGAGCCGGCGGTCGAGGCCGAGGTCGTCGGCGACAAGCTCGCACTCACCGTGCGTGTCGTGGTGTTCTTTGGCTATCCGTTCAAGAAACTCGCCGAGGCCGTTCGCGCTGCCGTGGTCGCTGCCATCGATGCCCAGGTGGGCGTTGAGGTCGAGCGCGTTGACGTTTGCATCGACGGCCTCGTTTTCCCCAAGGAGTAACCTTTGAGCCTTAAGGTTTATCGCGGGCGTACGCTTGCCCGCAGTCAGGCGCTGCAGCTGCTGTTTCAGGCCGAGGCCACGGACAGCCCGCTCGAGCGCGTCCTCGAGGGCGATTTCCTGATCTCGAAGGGCCCCCTCGACCCCTATGCGCTGGAGCTGTGCCGCGGTGCCTACGAGCATATCGATCGCATCGACTGTGCCTTGCGCGCCGTCGCCAAGAACTGGGATCTTATGCGCATGCCCGGCGCCGACCGCAATCTGCTGCGTATCGCCGTCTACGAGATGCGCTTCCTTACCGACGAAGAGGTCTCGGACGCCATCGTGATCAACGAGGCCGTTGAGCTTGCCAAGGCCTATGGGACCGACCAGTCCGCGTCGTTCGTCAACGGCGTGCTGGGCAAGATCGCTCGCAGCGAGGAGCTGCCGGGTGAGGACCTGTACCAGGAGCTGCTGGCCGAGGATCGCGCTCGCGAGGAGGCCCAGGCTGCCGAGGCTGCCGCTAAAGTTGCGGTTGCTCAGGCTGAGGCTGGTGTGCTGGCCGAGGATGTGGACGCTGCTGAGGCCGTCGAGGAGTAGTCATGCCAGAGGGTTCTGTCCGCAACTTTGACGAGATCTCAGACCGTTTGGATCAGATCATCGCTACCGTTCGCTCCAAGGATACCTCCTTGGAGCGTTCGCTCGATCTGTTTGACGAGGCGATTGAGCTGGGCTCCCGCGCGGTCGACATGGTCGATAAGTTTGAGTTGACGCCGCGTGAGGCCGACAAGCTCGAGCAGGAATACGATGAGGATGCGGCAAACGAATCCTAGGATAGCTAGGCCGCATCTCCGGATACGAATGGTTGATGGCATTCATGAAACGCGTGCGTCTTGATGACGAACTGATTTCACAGGGCATCTGCGCCGATCGCGCGGATGCCCTTCGCACTCTTATGGCCGGCTTGGTCTCGAGTGGCGGTGAGTGTTTGACTTCGCCGGGCCTTAAGGTGATCCCGGGCCTGCCGCTGCACGTGAAGGGGCGCATTCCCTATGTTGGCCGCGGTGGTCTTAAGCTCGAAGGCGCGCTTGATGCGTTTGGTATCAATCCGACGGGCCTTGCCTGTCTGGATGTTGGCTGCTCTACCGGCGGCTTTACCGATTGCCTGCTCAAGCGCGGAGCTGCGACCGTTGTCTCGGTGGACGTGGGCCGTGCCCAGTTTGATTGGTCGCTGCGTCAGGACGATCGCGTGACGCTGCATGAGCGCACAAACGTGACGCAGCTGCCTGAGCTTGGTTATGCCGGCGCCATCGACCTGGCTGTGTGCGATGTCTCGTTTACCAGCATCGCGAATATAATCGACGCCGTGCTGGCGTGCCTGAAGCCTTCGGGTTCGTTCTGCACGCTCGTAAAGCCCCAGTTTGAGGCTCCGGCGGCGCTGGTGGGCGAGGGCGGTATCGTGACCGAACCCGCCGTCCGCCGCGATACGCTCGTGGCGGCGATTGAGCTTTTTGCCGTCAAGGGCCTGTTCCCGCTTGACGTGTGCGTGTCGCCCATCCATGGCGCTAAGGGCAACGTTGAGTTTTTCTTGTACGGCACAAGGTTTGTCCCCGGGGAGCGCGCCGACGATGAGCTGCAATCCCAGGTATCGGTTTTGAGCGAGAAAGCTGCAACGCTATGAAGGTCTTTCTGGTTCCCAATTACTACAAGCAAGAGGCGGTCGAGAGCGGCCTGATGCTCGAGCTTTGGCTGACGCGCCAGGGCTATGAGGTCGCATGGGCTGCCGACCAGCGATCGAAGATTCAAAGCACGCCTGATATTGACGGCTCCGATCTGGTCATTACGCTCGGCGGCGACGGTACGCTGCTGCGCGCTGCCCGCATCCTCAACCATCGCGAGATTCCTATCCTTGGTCTTTCCTATGGTCACCTGGGTTTTTTTAACTGCTGCGAGCCCCGAGGAGCGCGACATTCTGCAGGTCGTGAGCGACGCCCTGTCCGGCGAGCTGCACGTGAGCCGCCGCGCCACCATCGCCGCGGATATCGTGTCCGTGCGCGAAGACGGCACGAAGGATGTCGTGCGCACGTTTGCCCTCAACGATATGGCACTTACGCGCGGCCCCCTGTCCGATATGGTTGAGTTTGACATCACGGTGTCCGGCCATCATATCGACCGCCTTCGCGGCGACGGTGTCGTCGTTTCGACGGCGACCGGCTCCACCGGCTACGCGCTTTCCGCCGGCGGTCCCATTGTCAGCCCCGATTACACGGGTATGGTCTGTGTGCCCATCGCCCCGCATACCATTCAGGCTCGCGCTTTTTTGACCTCGCCGAGTGATGTCGTCGAGATCTTTATGTCCGATGATCGCCCGAGCGTGCCGGCGATTGCCATCGACGGACAGTTTATTACCTGCGATGGCACGGTCGAGAGCGTGGCCGTGCGCCGTGGTCCCGGCGACGTGCTGCTGCTTGATTACGGTCCCGAGAGCTTCTATAACTCGGTGAGCCGCGTGTTCTATGGAGTGCGCCATGATCGATGAGCTGCAGGTTTCCAACATCGCGCTCATTCGCGAGGCGACGTTGGTTCCGAGTGCGGGCCTAACGGTTTTGACCGGCGAGACCGGCGCCGGCAAGACCGCGCTGCTCTCGGCCCTCAAGCTTATTTTGGGCGAGCGCGCGGATTCGTCGACGGTGCGCGAGGGCGAGGCGCTGGCGAGCGTCGAGGCGCGCCTGTTCGACGGTCCGCACGACACGGAGGGGTTCACCGTACAGCGTAGCCTTTCTGCCGAGGGCCGCAGCCGCGTAAAAATTGACGGCCGCATCGCCAGCGTGCGTGAGCTTTCGGAGCGCGTCGGCGTGATGATGGATCTTTGCGGTCAGCACGAGCACCAGCGCCTCCTCGATCCGGCGCATCACGTTGCCATGGTCGATGCCTGGGCTGGTCGCTCTGCGCTCGAGGCGCTCGACCGTTACCGTGCCTGCTTCAAGGCTTCGCGTGACGCCGCCAAGGAGCTTCGCCGTGTGGAGGAAGCCTCACGCGCGCAGGGGAGTCGCGTCGAGGAGGCGCGCTTCGCCCTGGAGCGTATCGCCGAGGTCGACCCCAAGCCGGGTGAGTATGAGGAGCTCGAGGAGCTGCTGCCGCGCTCCGAGCATGCCGAGGTGCTGGTGGCGACGGCCAACGATGCCCATGCATCGCTTACTTCCGAAGGGGGAGCGCTCGATGCCGTGAACGGCGCCGTGGCAGAACTGTCGCGCATGGCTACCGTCGATCGTAAACTGGGTGACATCGCCGACGCACTTTCGAATGCCTGCATCTTACTCGAGGATTGCGCCAACGAGCTGCGTGCTTATCGCGATGGCGTCGCCTTCGACCCGCGCGAGCTCGCTCGCATGCGTGAGCGGTTTTCCGACCTCAAGGGCCTGTTGCGTCAGTGGGGTCCCACCATGGACGATGTTTTTGCCATGCGCGATCGCTCGCAAGAGCTGCTGTCCCTGGTCGATGATGGCGATGAACAGATCAAAAAGGCGCGCGAATCACTTGGTGCTGCTGAGCGCGAGTTGTTTGCCGCTGCCAAGGCGCTTAAGCGCGCTCGCAATACGGCGGCCCCGCGCTTCTGCCACGAGGTTGGTCGTCAGATGGCACGCTTGGAGATGGGCGGCGCCGAGCTCGTTTGGGAGTCGCGTGATCTTCCGCGCGCCGAGTGGACGCCGGCGGGTCCTTCGAGCTACGAGCTTCTGTATCGGAGCGGTGCCGGCTTGACGCCACGCCCTCTGCGCCGCATTGCCTCGGGCGGCGAGCTCAGCCGCGTTATGCTGGCGAGCAAGGTGGTCTTGGGTAATGCTGACGGCGTCGACACACTGGTATTTGACGAGGTCGATGCCGGTGTCGGTGGTTCCACGGCTCGTGCTCTTGCTGGTGTGCTGGCCGATCTCTCCGCTACGTATCAGGTGATTGTCGTAACCCACTTGGCGCAGGTCGCCGTCATGGCCGACAAGCATTATGTTGTCAGCAAGGAGCCGGGCGATGTTCCCCAGACGCATTTGGACGAGGTAACCGGCGAAGCGCGTACCGCCGAGATCGCCCGCATGCTGAGCGGCGATCAGTCCGAGGCAAGCTTGGCCCACGCAAAGCAGATGCTCGAAGAAGTTCGAGGCTAGGTCGTATCAGCGGTGTTGGTGGGACAAAATAGACTGAAATTTTTGTCCCACTACGCGTTTTACTCAACGACCTTGTCCGGCTGGATGAGCTCCTCGTAGTAGCTGATATGTTCGCGAGCGTCTTCAATCTCGGGCAGCAGGAAGTTGTAGATGACTTCGATGATCATCGTGGCGCTGATCTTGGAGAACGCAAAGTCGCCCGTCGTCAGCAACGCCTCGTGGTTGACGGTATTAAAAGTATAGTCTGCCAGGCGTGCGAGTGGAGACTTGCTGTCGCTGCTGATGACGACTACGGTTGCACCGCAGTCGCGAGCAGCTTTTGCCATGCGATTCAGTCGGCGCGATTTGCCGGAGTTTGAGATGAGCACGATGACGTCGCCGGGGCGTAGCGTGAGCGCAAACCCGATCGAGGTCTCGCTAATGGTGCTTGCCATGCAGCGCAGGCCCAGCTGCGAAAACTTAAACGTCGCATCGAGCGCGACCGCGTTCGTATTGCCCACAGCCGCAAACTCAATAACCCCTGCATGCTTAAGGGCATGCACAACAGCCGCCAACGTATCGTGGTCGATCCCGTCGATGGTCGCATTAAGCTCGCTCACCTTGGCAGCCAGGATGTTCTTAAGGCTCTGCTCCATATTGTCGAGCGAGACTTCGTCAGTCAGGCCCTCGTTGCGCTGGCTTTCCAAATCCCTCGCCAACGAAAACTGAAAGCTGCGGAAGCTGCCAAAGCCAAGCTTGCGGCAGAAGCGCGAAACGGTCGCCTCGGACGTGGCGGCGGCGCGCGAGAGCTGAGCCGCCGTGAGGCGTGGCGCCTCGGACTGGTGCTCCAATATATAGTCGACAATGCGCTGCTCGGACTCGCTGTATCCCTGGTGGGTACTAATGAGGGAAAGTGCGCTCTTGCTACTATCGGTCATGGATGGCTCCTGGTTGGCATGAAAATCGGACTCGTTTTGTAATGTCATAGTATAGGGGGATTTTCAATTACAAGATACACCTTGCCGTTTCAAGTGTTGATGGTAAACTTTCACTTACCGTTTACGGTTATGAAAGAACCTTTCACCGGAGAATTGCGCCTTGTCTCTTCTCACGCGGACGGTAGGTTGGTATCTTTCAGTTGTGGAAAAGCGCGCAAGGATGCGCGTGTAGGGGAGCGCCTGCGGGCGCAGTACTCAAGAAGGAGGGACACATGGCTAAGTTTGACATCATCGCCGCTACCGGTTGCCCGACCGGCATCGTGCACACCTTCATGGCGAAGGAGGCGCTGGAGAAGGCAGCTGCCGAGCGAGGTCTGACCATTAAGGTTGAGACCCATGGCCAGGTCGGTGTCGAGAACGAGCTCACCAAGAGCGAGATCGCCGGTGCCAAGGCCGTCGTCGTCGCAGCCGATAAGGATGTCCAGGCTGAGCGTTTCGCCGGCAAGCCCATGGTTTCCGTTGGTGTTTCCAAGGCCCTGTCCGTTGAGGCCGCCGGTAAGCTGATTGACCGCGCGCTCGCCGCCAAGGGCGACAACACGGTTGCAGCCGCTGCCGATGTCGAGGACGAGGCCGAGGAGAAGGAGTCCATCGGTCACGTCATCTACAAGCACCTTATGAACGGCGTCAGCCATATGCTGGTCTTCGTCGTTGCCGGTGGTGTCCTGACCGCCGTCTCGTTCCTGTGGGGCATCACATCCTTCGATTCGACGGCTGCTGACTACAACAGCTTCGCTGCCATGCTCAAGATCATCGGCGGCATCGCCATGAACCTCATGGTTCCGGTGCTTTCCGCCTACATCGCCGAGTCCATCGGTAAGCGCCCGGCGCTCGTCCCTGGTTTTGTTGCCGGTATGATCGCCATTCAGGGCCTGCCTGTTAACGCCGAGACCGGCATGATCGACGCCGGTGGCGCCGGCGTGGGCTTCGGCTTCCTGGGCGGCATCGTCGGCGGCTTCCTCGCTGGCTATGTCATCCTGCTGCTCGAGAAGGTCTTTGCCGGTCTGCCCAAGAACCTGGACGGCCTCAAGGCTATCTTCCTGTACCCGCTGTTCTCGACCGCCATCGTCGGTCTGGTCATGCTCGGCATCTCCGGCCCCATGGCTGCCATCAACACCGCCATGATGGACTTCCTCAAGAGCCTGTCCGCCTCTGGCGCCGTTGTCCTGGGTCTTGCCATCGGCTGCATGTGCGCCTTTGACATGGGTGGCCCGGTCAACAAGGCTGCTTACGTCACCGGTACCGCCATGCTCACCGAGGCACTGGCTGCCGGCGTTGGCACCGATACCTACAATTTCGGCACCAACTTCATGGCTGCCGTCTCCGCAGCTTGCATCGTTCCGCCGCTGATCACCACCTTCGCCGTCGTTGTCGGCAAGAAGTACTTCAGCCAGGAGGATCACGACGCCGGTATCGTCAACCTCATTCTTGGTTGCACCCACATCACCGAGGGCGCCATTCCGTTCATGACCAAGAACATCTGGCCGGTCATGCCCATCATGATGCTCGGTTCCTCTATCGCTTCGATCCTGACCATTTTGTTCAACGTTCACGATCCGGCGCCTCACGGTGGCTTCCTGGTCCTGCCCGTTGTCGAGAACGGTCCGCTTTGGGTTCTCGCGATCCTCATCGGTGCTGTTGTCGGTGGCATCCTGTTCGTGGCCTTCAAGAAGTACGACTTCGAGAAGAATCAGAAGGCCGCTCCTGTAGCCAAGCCGGTTGAGGCTTCCAAGGCCGCTGCCGTTGAGGCCCCTAAGGCCGAGGCTGCCGACTTCGTGAAGGTTGAGAATGTCTTTGTCGCCGAGGACTTCGCTTCTCGTGACGAGGCTCTGAGCTTCGTTTCCAACCAGGCTGTCAAGGCCGGTATCGCCAGCGACGCCGACGCCGTGATGAACGCCTTCCTGGCCCGCGAGGCCGAGGGCACCACGGGCATGATGGAGGGCTTCGCCATCCCGCATGCCAAGTCCGATGCCATTACCGAGGCTGCCGTCATCGTCGTTAAGGACGAGTCCGGCGTGACCGGTTGGGATACCATGGACGGCGCTCCCGTCAACGTGGCCATCGCTCTGCTCATCCCTGGTGCACAGGCTGGCACCACGCACCTCAAGATCCTGTCCAAGGTCGCCGAGGCGCTCATGGACGAGGACTTCCGTGCCACCGTCAAGGGTTCCACCGACGCCGCCGAGATCGCCAAGACGATCAACGCCCGCCTGGTCTAATTCCACAGTACGCGAATAACATCGCCCCCCTGTATATAAGGCGGAGTCCCTCCCCAGGGCCTCCGCCTTTTTCATCCCCTTTCTTCTAACTTGCGGTGAAATAAGGGCTGTTTAAACGTTTCAACCCCAAAATCAGTCCATATTTCACCGCAAGTTAGAAGAAGGGGATAGCGCGGCTTGTCTATTAGATCGTCCGTGCGGACAAAAATTCAGCCAGAATTCCTTTCGCACGATATTGCTCTGGACCATCCGAGTTTCCGCAACTCGCCTGCCGGGCGGGGCGGTTAAGTTTGTCGTGAGTTCCGCACGCAAAGGAAAGCACTTAATGTGCTTTCCGTCTTGCGCCGGACTGTAGAGCAGCAAACTTAACCGCCCCGCCCGGCAGGCGAGCGGACAGCGAACGACATCTGTCCAACAATTCGTGCGAAACACAATGAAAAACCGTTTGATGTGAGTTAATATAAACAACGTCGTGAATCTGACTCCTGCCACATGCATGGCAGGGGTTAAACACAAAAAAAGGAGTCAACTATGGTTTCTGAGAAGGCTACCCTCGTTAATCCTCAGGGTCTGCACATGCGTCCGGCTGGTCTGTTCGCCTCCACCATGGGCAAGTACGCCTGTGACGTGACGGTCGTCACCCCCGAGAAGGAGGTCAACGGCAAGTCCCCGATGGCCCTCATGGCTGCTGGTATCCCCTGCGGCACCGAGGTCGAGGTCAAGTGCGACGGCGCCGACGAGGCCGAGGCTCTGGCTGCTGCCATCGAGCTCATCAAGAGCGGTCTTGGCGAGTAGAACTCAAACGGGTCGCATGTTGAACAACTAAGTTCATATTTGGGGGCGCAGTGACCTGTCTTAAGGTAGCTGCGCTCTTTTGTCATGGATATGGCAAAACGCTTTATCACATGACACGGAGAGAGGAATGGGAATGTATCAGGGAGTCAACGCTTCCGAGGGCATCGGTATCGGCACCGTCATGGTCGCCGTCGATCCCGACTTGACGTTTGAGCCGCACGAGGTTGCTGATTCGGCAGCAGAGAAGGAGCGCTATCAGACCGCTCTTTCGGTCTTCTGCGAGAAGACCCAGGCTCAGGCCGACCACATGAAGGAGACGGTGGGCGAGGCCGAGGCCGAGATCATGAGCGGACACATTGTCCTGGCTCAGGATCCGGGCATGACCGACGCCATCAACGCCGCCATTGACGGCGGCACCTGCGCCGAGCAGGCGCTCATGGACACCTCGACCATGTTCGAGAACATGTTCCTGTCCATGGACGATGAGATGTTCCGTCTGCGCGCGGCCGACATCGCCGACATCCGCACCGGTATTCTGGCCGAGCTGCTGGGCAAGGAGGTCGTCGACCTTTCCGTCCTGCCCGAGAACACCGTCGTTGTCGTGCACGACCTCACGCCGTCCATGACCGCCACGATCGATAAGGCCCACGTTGCCGGTATCGTCACCGAGACTGGTGGCCGCACGTCGCACTCCGCAATCATTGCGCGCGCCCTCGAGATCCCGGCTGTCCTTTCGGTTTCCAACAGCTGCACCGCACTGCGCAACGGCATGACCGTTGTCGTCGACGGTGGCAAGGGTATCGTCGAGGCCGATCCCGATGAGGAGACGCTCGCCGCTTACACTGCCAAGGCCGAGGCTTTCGCTGCCGAGAAGGCGGCTCTCGAGGCCTTCCGCGGCAAGCCGTCCGTGACTGCCGACGGCATCAAGAAGATTATTGCCTGCAACATCGGCAACCCCGATGACGTGCCCAACGCGCTCGATCACGATGCCGAGGCTATCGGCCTGTTCCGTTCCGAGTTCCTGTTCATGGATTCTGCTGAGCTTCCTTCCGAGGAGGAGCAGTTCAACGCCTACCGTAAGGTCGCCAGCGCGCTCAAGGGCGCTCCGGTCATCATCCGCACGCTCGATGTGGGTGGCGACAAGGAGATTCCGTACCTGCACATGGTCAAGGAAGAGAACCCCTTCATGGGCTTCCGCGCCGTGCGTTACTGCCTGGCCAACCCCGACCAGTACAAGGTCCAGCTCCGCGCCCTGCTGCGCGCCAGCGCCTTCGGTGACGTCAAGATTATGATCCCGCTCGTCACCTGCGTCGAGGAAGTCTTGGCTGTCAAGGAGCTCGTCGAGCAGTGTAAGACCGAGCTGACCGAAGAGGGTCGCAAGTTCAACGAGAACATCGAGGTCGGCATCATGGTCGAGACGCCTGCAGCCTCGCTGCTCGCTGACCGCCTGGCCGAGGTCGCCGACTTCTTCTCCATCGGCACCAACGACCTGATCGGCTACACCATGTGCGCCGACCGTGGCAACGACACCATCTCCAACCTGTACCAGGTTTACTATCCCGCCGTGCTCCGCTCGCTCAAGAACATCATCGAGAGCGGCGTGAAGGCCGGCATCATGGTCGGTATGTGCGGCGAGGCCGCTGCCGATCCGTTGCTCGAGCCGCTGCTGATCAGCTGGGGCCTGGAGGAGTTCTCGATGAGCGCTCCGTCCATCCTGCGCGCCCGCAAGACCATCAGCCAGTGGACCAAGGCCGAGTGCGACGAGCTCGCCGAGAAGGCGCTCGCCTGCAACACCGCTGCCGAGGTCAAGGCACTGCTCGAGTCCGCAGCTCGCTAATTTGGTATCAGAGGTAACCGCGTGGTTGGAATGGGCCGGCCACGCGGCCCTCACATATACAGGGGGTACTGTAAATGTTCTACACGCTAACCGCTAACCCGGCTGTCGACATGACGGTTTCGAGCTCTCCGCTCGAGCCCGACGAGAACGTCCGCACCGGCTCGGCCAGCTACACGGCTAACGGCAAGGGCCTCGACGTGTCCTTCGCCTTTAAGAAGATGGGCGTCGACACCGTCGCTCTCGGCTTCTTCGCCGGCTTCACGGGCAAGTTCATCGTCGAGGAGGTCATGAACCTGGGTTGCCTTTGCCGCCCGGTCTGGACCGACGGTATCACGCGCATTAACACCTACGTCAACGATGGCCAGCACGAGTACGGCATCCTCAACCCCGGTGCTCCGATCACGCCGCAGCACCAGGAGGAGCTCTACAACATCCTGGACACCGCGGGCGACCTTGAGTGCCTGATCGTCTCCGGCTCCGTGCCTCCCAAAGCTACGCCCGACTTCCTGGCTCAGGTCATGGAGCACGCTCAGGCCCGTGGCGCCGACGTCGTCCTGGACCTGTCCTCCGACAAGCTCAAGGAGCTCGCTCACAAGAAGCCGCTGCTCATTAAGCCGAACCATCACGAGATGAAGGCTATCTTCGGCGTGCCGGTCGACACCGACGACGAGGTCCGCGTTGCCATGAAGCTGGCTCACGAGGCCGGCGTCCAGAACGTGCTGCTCACCCGTGGTAGCCGCGGTGACGCTTACTTCTCCAACGGCGAGGACATCTGGTATGCCAAGCGTGAGTTCAACATCAAGCTTGTCTCTTCCGTCTGCGCCGGCGACTGCACCCTCGCTGCGTTCCTGCACAAGTGGTACAGGGATCGCGACAACGTCGAGGAGGCCATGAAGCTCGCTATGGCCACTGGTGCCAACGTTGCTGAGTCCGTCGGCATCGGCGACTTTGGTCACGTCGACGAGTACAGCAAGCGCGTTGCTGTCCGCAAGCTCGATCGCAAGTAAGCGAAACGCGACAAACTCGTGCGCATACGGCGTCCCGGTTTCGACCGGGGCGCCTTTTTTGTTCTGCCATGGGGGAGACATGTTCTGCCGTACTTCATCGCTTCCACACCGTTTACCGAGTTGTCCTAGCCTTTTACCGATGTGTGGAATATACTTTCATTAACACGTTGCTTCGTGAAAGGAACATTCATGATTTATACGCTCACTGCAAATCCCGCTATTGACTACAACATCTCCTGCGATGGCCTGTCCGCCAACACCGTCACCCGCACCCGTAACGCTGTCTACACCCCCAACGGCAAGGGTCTCAACGTCTCTTTTACGCTCGACCACTACGGCGTCGACACCACGATCCTGGGCTTCTTCGCCGGCTTCTCGGGAGAGTTTATCGTTAAGGGCGCCGAGGCCCTTGGCGTGCCCGTCAAGCCCGTGTGGACTGACGGCATCACGCGTGTCAACGTGTTCCTCAACGCCGGTCCCGACACCGAGTACAACATGGTCAATGCCGGTGCCGCCATCAACGCTGCCAACGAGCAGGAGATGTTTGAGCTCATCGATTCACTTGACGACATGACCTGCCTGGTCATTAGCGGCTCGCTGCCCCCCAACACCTCTGAGGGCTTCCTGGCCGAGGTGCTTCGCCGCGTTAAGGCAAAGGGCGCCGAGTTCGTGCTCGATATTTCGAGCCATCAGTTGGCCGACCTCATTGCTATGGAGCCGCTCCTCATTAAGCCTAACGACGACGAGCTGCTCGACATCTTTGGCATTAAGGTGAGCGGTGGCGACGACGAGTCTGTCAAGGGCGCGATGGCCGAACTGCATGCCAAGGGCGCCAAGAACGTGCTGTTGACCCTGGGTGGCGCCGGCGCGTACTTCTCCAACGGCGAGCACATCTGGTTTGCCAACCGTACCTTTGAGGTCAAGCTGCTGTCGACCGTTTGCGCCGGTGACTCTTCGCTGGCCGCCTTCCTGTCCGTGTGGCACGACGCTCCCGAGCGCGTCGAGGACGCCCTGCGCCTCTCGATGGCCACCGGCGCCAACGTGGTCGAGTGCCCGGGTCTGGGCGATTTTGCTAAGGTCGATGAGTATCAGAAGGGCATCGCCATCCGTCAGGTCTGCTAACGCAGCGCACGGACCTTGCATCTTTGCTTTGTAGAGCACCCGTCTCGGATTGCCGAGGCGGGTGCTTTTTCATGTTTGTAGTCGATGCCTTGGGATCCAATCGTGCTTGAAGCGCGTTCGCGTGTGCGCCCGCTCTCATTTCTTGCTAGACTTCATGGAAACCATCAATCGATATGCCCGCAATTGCAGGAGGCCACAGGAATGTGCAATGTTTCGCTCAACGCTACGCAGCCGTCAGCCGCCTCTCTGTGCGTGTTGCGAGCCCTCGAGGATGCCGGTCTTGAGGCCTGGTACGTGGGCGGTTGGGTACGTGACGCCCTGATGGGACGTCCCAGCCACGATGTCGACATGTGCTGTAGCGGCCTGTGGCAGGAGTCCAAGGCGGCACTCGAGGCCGCCGGTATTGCCGTAGTTGAGTCGGGCATTAAATTTGGCGGCATTACGGCTATTTGCGATGGCGAGCGCATTGAGGTCACCACCTATCGCCTGGACGGCTTCTATACCGACGGTCGTCATCCTCAGAGTGTGGAGCGCGCCGCTTCGCTTGAGGACGATCTGGCGCGCCGCGACTTTACCGTCAATGCCATGGCGTGGCATCCCGAGCGCGGCCTTGTCGACCGCTACGATGGCCAGGGCGACCTAGACCGCAAGCTGATTCGCGCCGTCGGTGATCCTAAGCGCCGCTTTAACGAGGATGCCCTGCGCATGTTGCGCGCGGTGCGCTTTGCCTGCCGCCTAGACTTTGTGATTGAGCCCGAGACCAAGTGTGCCCTTGCCGAGTGCGCGCCGCTGCTCGATGCCGTGGCGCGCGAGCGCGTGGGCATTGAGCTCGAGGGTATCCTTTCGACCGGCCATGGGGGAGACGCGATGCTGCGCTACCCCGAGCTTGTTTGCGCCGCCGTGCCCGAGCTCGCGTCCGCTCGCGGGTTTGATCAACGCAGCGTCTATCATGCGTTTAACGTCTACGAGCATATCGCCCGCGTGCTGACGGTGGCAGGGGAGCTGGCGCTGTGCGACGGCGTCGCGCCCTCGTCGAGCCTTATGTGGGCGGCGTTTTTGCACGACGTTTCCAAACCCGAGTGCTTTACGGTCGATCACGACGGCAGCGGCCACTTCTACGGTCATCCCGAGCTCGGCGTCAAGAAGGCGCGTGTCATCATGGATCGCCTGGCGCTCTCGCACGATTTGGTGCGCGATGTGTGCCTGCTGATCAAATACCATGACAAGCCGCTGCGCCCCGAGCGCTCCTGCCTGCTCAATATGATGCGCGCGCTTTCGGGCGAGGGTGTCGATACGCCGCGTCTGATGGACGAGCTCATGGACCTTAAGCGTGCCGACACGCTCGGCAAGGCGCCCTCGTGCTTCTATTACGTCGAGACGATCGAGGAGATGCGTACGCTCGCCCACGATCTGCTGCAGGCGGGGGAGCCCTATACACTCAAGATGCTTGCCATCAATGGTGGCGACCTGATCCGCGCCGGCGTCAAGCCGGGGCCGGAGCTGGGACAGCTTCTCAACGCCGCCCTCGACGCCGTGATCGAGGACAACATCCCCAACAACCGCGAAGCCCTCCTGACTCATCTCCACCTAGGGTAGCTAAAATAGCCCCGTCCCAAATTAGCTACCTTGTTGACCTGCGCGTTCCATAACCTCGCGACAAAATTTCGGCAATTTGGAATTTCTTCTTGCGCTTGCGTTTTTTGTCCCGTAATATATTTCCTCGCAGCACGGCAGTGCAGATGTCATGTGGCCCGTTCGTCTAGCGGTTTAGGACGCCGCCCTCTCAAGGCGGAGATCACCAGTTCGAATCTGGTACGGGCTACCACTTCTTTTCTGCTGAGGCTTATGGCCCGTTCGTCTAGCGGTTTAGGACGCCGCCCTCTCAAGGCGGAGATCACCAGTTCGAATCTGGTACGGGCTACCACGCATCTGATACCCGGACTTCCTATGGAAGCCCGGGTTTTTATTTTCAAACAACCGTCTGCAATTCCCGTTTGAACCAGAGCTTTGCGTTCTGCCTATGGCCCTTACGGGTACAATATCCAAGATATTTTGACTGTTAGAAGGAGTCTCATGACGGAGTCCTCTCAGCATACGTCTAAGCCCCAGGTCGAGGTTGAGGCCTCGGGCGGCGATGACAATAAGAGCGCACGCCGCGGCGCAATCTTTATCGGCGTTGTGCTGGTGGGTTATATCGTCTATCTGGTGGTAACCGGGCAGATGGGGCAGTTCTGGGCTGCTATGTCGAGCGTCCAGGCGCCCTGGCTCCTCGCTGCATGCTTCTGCATGTTTCTATACCTCTTTTTTGGTATCGTGGCGTACGCGATTGCCGTTTGGCTCGACCCCAATTCGCCCGTCGGTATCCGCGACCTCATTTCGGTCGAGGCGAGTGGCATCTTCTTTGGTAATCTGACACCCATGATGATGGGCTCTACGCCTGCCCAGATCTACCGCCTGACCAAAGCGGGCCAAAATGTCGGCGAGGCCGGCGCCACGCAGTTCACGCGTTTTATCGTGTATCAGTTTGGCCTTGTTGCCTGGGGCGCTATCCTATTGCTTGCTCGCATGCCGTTTTTTGCCGAGCGCTATGGCGACATGACGCTGCTGTGCGTCTTTAGTTTTGGCGGCCACTGCTGCATCTTGCTTGGTATCTTCGCCGTCGCGCTCATGCCTAAGACCGTCACGCGCGTCGCCCATTGCATCATCAATTGGCTCGAGCGCATAGGTGTCTCGGCCACTAAGATCGAGGGATGGCGCACGTTTGTCGACGGCGAGATCTACTCCTTCTCCGAGAAGTTCAAGCTTTCGGCCGGACATTTTTCTTCCATGCTGCTCACCGTGTTTATCACCATGCTGCAGCTCGCGTTTTTCTATCTGGTTCCATATTTCCTGATGCTTGCTTTTGGCCACCACGAGGTCGACTTTTTTTCGGTCATGGCCGCGAGCGCCTTTGTCCAGCTGCTGAGCTCTGCGGTTCCCTTGCCCGGTGGAACTGGTGGCGCTGAGGGCGGCTTTGCATTGTTCTTGGGTCATTTCTTTGGGTCGGCTTCGACCGCCGGCTATCTGCTGTGGCGCCTCATTACATTTATTGCGCCGACCATTTTGGCTGCGCCCCTGCTGGGCCTTAAGAGCGCCCACAACGAGAGCATCCATGCGCGCTGGGATCGCGTGATGCGCAAGCTCGGCCGCGAGCCTCAGACGCCCTCTGCGCCCACTAAGCCGCACCCCACGAATGCTGTTACCGTTGATCCCAGGAAGCACGCTCAGAAGGCTTCTGGGACCGCTAAGCCGGCTCATAAAGCCTATGTGCGCCAGACGGGCGACGGTATCCGCGTATCTCCGTCGGCGCTCAATAAGAAGAAGCACCCTAAGTCGCGGTAGGGCAGTCGTGCGTTCTTCATGATGCGGGGCATATTTGAGCTGTATGGGGGATAATCCTCTTACGTAGATTATCTCTCATCTGTTGATGAATGCTCGCATATCGAAGGGACACACCCATGGCCACCAGTAAACCGCGTATTGATCGCCGTATCGTTCGCAGCCGCAATGCCATCCTTTCCGCTTTTGAGCGCTTGCTCATGGAAAAGCCGCTGGCAGACATTACGGTGAGTGCCATCGCGCGCGAGGCCAATGTCGACCGTAAAACCTTCTACGTGCACTTTGGTACGGTTGATGGCTTGCTCGATGCCATTGCCGTCGATGTGGTGGAGATGATTGTCGACTCGGTCGAGAAAACGCTTGCTTCCATGGACGGTGACACCAACGAGTGCGCCCTGGGCGCGGCGGCGACCTTCTTTAAAACCGTTAACGAGGCGCTGTGCAACAACCTGGTGCTCAATCGTCAGCTGATCGAGAACATTCCGCTCGATGATTTTATGGCTCGTCTTCGTGCGCCGCTCGAGCACGAGATTGCCGAGCGCGATCTGCTGCCCCACGGTCTCAAGGACGAGATGTTCGACTACTATCTGGCGTTTTTGCTGTCGGGTATTATCGGAATCTATCGCACATGGGCGCTGTCTGACGACTCGGTTCCTATCGAGCGCGTCTCGGAGGTCGCCAACGACCTGACTCTCAATGGCCTGTCGAGTCTGGAATCTCGCTTGGATTAGGCGCAGGCTCGAGTTCGCGAGGCGCTTGTCGGGGTGCAGCCCGATCGATCAGGCGACGAGCATCCCGCCGAAGCAGTCGACGACCGGGCTCAGGTAGACCTTCTCGCCGCCCGGGAGCCTGAACTCGGTGATGTCGGTGAGCCACAGCAGGTTGGGCTCGTCGGCGTGGAAATTCCTGTTTACGAGGTTCTCCGGCGCCTTGTAGACCTCGCCGGCGTAGGAGCTGTAGCCTGAGGATCATTAAAAGAAAGTCCAGTTTATCCTTCCCACTCCAATTGGGAATCCTCCGATGCGCCTTCGCACGCTCACATGACCTCGATACCATGCGAGCGTGCGAACTCGACGAGCTCTGCGTTGCGGGCGTTTATGGTGCCGAAGGCGGCGGGGCACACAATAAGGCGCGCGCAGTGGACGAGGAGCTCTTTGGCGCGGGCTATGGTTTTATCCCCGATCGGCTCGAAGGCGCGCTCGGCCACGCATTCCGCTGCCAGGTCGCGCGCGAGCTCGCAGTCGATGTCCCCTTCGTGCAGAACGCCCGCGTAGAACGCCTTGCCCTGCCGGACGAGCTGGCGAAACACAGCCGACCCCGTACCTGCGCCGGCGATGACGAACGTGTGCGCATCGCCGTGCGGGCGCCCAATTTCCACGCTGCCGAAGCGCTCGTTGAAGGTGCCATGCTGAAGGCCGTAGAGCTCGCCAATCGTCTCGCGCGTGAATATGTCCTCGGGTGCGCCGGCGCGGAAGACCCGGCCGTCCTTCACGCAAATCACCTTGTCGGCGCTTTTCTGCGCGAGCTCGAGTTCGTGGATGGACATGATGACAGCCACATTCCGCGATTTCGCAAGGTGGCGAAGTATTCGCAGCAGGTCGATCTGGTAGCGGATATCGAGATACGACGTGGGCTCGTCGAGCACGAGCACACGCGGATCCTGCGCGATGGCGCGTGCGAGCATGACGCGCTGGCGTTGCCCGTCGCTTATCTGCATGAAGTCGCGCTCGGCGAGCTCTTCCACATGTGCGGTTTTCATGGCCTCGTCGACCCGACTATTGTCGTCGGGCGAGAGTGTGCCCATTCGCCCGGTGTAGGGATGCCTTCCCGCCTCTACGATATCGCGGCAGGTGAGGAGCTCGGTCCGGGGGCGATCTGTCAGCATAACGGCAAGGTTCCTTGCGAACTCCGCCGTCTTCCATCGGGAAATCTCCCGCCCGTCGAGCTCGACCGCGCCGGCAAGCGGTGCCAGATGGCGTGTGATGGTTTTCAAGATGGTCGACTTGCCCGAGCCGTTCGGCCCGATGAGCGCCACGACGTCGCCCGCGCGAACCTCCAGATCGACGCCTTCGACTACGACCTTCTTGTCGTAGCCCGCCGACAGGTCGCTTATGTGGAAAAGCGGCGCTCCGTCAGCCTGCGTTTCGACGGTAGTTTCGAGGTTCGGCTCCGCTCGGAGGAGGCGTTCCGCGCGCAGTTCCGCACGAGCCGAAAGTGCCTTCTGGCGCTTTCGTGCGAGCTCAGGACTGTCTAAGCATGGAATGTCCCCTCCGAGCGTTTTGGGCCGCGGCACGAATTCCCCCATCTACCTCACCCGCTTCTTCAACATGAGCGCGATAACCACCGGAGCGCCGAAGATGGCGGTGACGGCGCTGATGGAAAGCTCGACGGGAGAGAACAGCGTGCGCGCGATCAAATCGCAGCCCGCGCAGAAGATGGCGCCTCCCAAGAAGCACGCAGGAATCACGCGGATGGGCTTCGACGACTTTAGCGCCGACTTCACGAGATGCGGAACCGCGATGCCTACGAACGACACCGGACCAGCGAACGCGGTCACGCAGGCGGAGAGCATGCTCGCTAGAAGGACGAGCACCACGCGGAAGCGTTCGACGTTCACGCCGACGCTTTTCGCGTAGGCTTCTCCCAGCTGGAAGGCGGAAAGGGGCTTCGATATCGCAAATACGCATGCGCTCACGGTGATCACCACGACCGCGATGATCGCGATGTCGTCCCAGCTCGAACCCGAGAAGCTACCCAAAGACCAGTTGTGCAGGTTCACGATGGACTGGTCGTCGGCGAAGGCGATGAGGAAGTTCGTCGCCGCCGAGCAGATGTATCCCACCATGACGCCCGCCACGATGAGCATGGCCATGGAACTTATGCGCCGTGCGATGAGGAGCACGAAGCCGATGGTGATAAGCGAGCCCAGAAACGCTGCGGCCACCATGGCCGGCGAGGACATGGCCTGGTTCGCGCCTAGAAGTACGATCATCGTAAGCGCGACGACGAACTTTGCGCCCGAGGAGACGCCCAAGATGAACGGGTCGGCGATGGGGTTGTTGAAAAACGTCTGCAGCAGGAACCCGGAAAGCGAAAGTGCCCCGCCGAGAAGCACGGCTGAAAGCACGCGCGGCAGGCGAATCTCCCAGATGACCTGGCTTTCCATGGAATTGGCCGCGCCGCCCGAAAGGATGCCGGGGATGTGGTCTGCGGGCACGAGCACGCTCCCGATGCACAGGTTGGCCCCGACGAGCACGATGAGGGCAACAGCGAGCAGCGCCGTCACGACGCGACACCGCGCGGCGCGCCCCGATTCGTCGTATGCCATGGAAAGCCGGCTTCTCATGGCGCTAACCGAGCTTCCTCAGATAATGGAAGTCGCTCGCGTCATCGCCGGTGAACGCCCCGTGCAGCTCGTCGATAATGTCGGCGGTAGAAGTCATCTGCTGGTACATGTCGGCGCTTGTGACCCAGACGTTGCCGTTCTTCACGGCTTTGAACTGCGACAATAGCGCGTTTTTGCCTACGAAGTCGTTCAAGGTGGCAACCGATTCGTCGATGGTGCCGTTGTAGACGATGATGTCGGCATCCTTCGCCGTCGCGTAGAAGCGCTCCATTTCGAGCGTTACTGACGAACCTGACGTCGACGCCGTCTGCGCGTCATCGAGCGCATAGCTGCCGCCTGCAAGCTCGATCATCTGCGCCACGTAGTCGCCCGCCCGCCGCGTGACGGCGGCCCCGTTCGAGTTAATGTAGAAATACGCCACGGTTTTACCTGACGACGCGAGCCCCGACGTTTGCTCGGCGCGGGCCTTCTGCTCGTTGAACAGGTGCGCGGCCTCGTCTTCCTTGTCGAACAGGACGCCGAAAAGCTTAATCCACTCGACGCGCCCGAGTGCTTCGGGCTCGCTCGACGACTGTTCGGTGAGCACGACGAGCCCGAGCTTCTGCAGTTTTTCCTTCACATCGGGCGTGTGGTTGATCATGGTGTTCTCGATGGCGAGCGTGCAGCCCGAGACCGATATTCGCTCGTAGTCGGGCGCGCTGTACTTGCCGCCGTAGGCGATCGCCCCACTTTCGAGCGCGCTTTTGAAGCCTGCGACCGAGCAATCGTCGGCCTTCGTGCCCGACATGATGATATTGGAGTTCGCATCGAGCGCGTCGACCAGGCACATCGTCGCCGACGACACGAGGTACACCTTGTCGGCGGGGCGCCTTATGACCGCGATGTCGGAGCTCAACCCATCGGGTACCTTCGCATCTTGCGGCACCACGAGGAAACGCTCCCCATTCGAAACGCAGATAAGCCGCAGACCGCCTTCGAACTCGTCGACAGTGAAGTGCTCGGCGTATTCAAGCTGAAGCGCCCCCGTCGGCTCCCAGCCGCAGCCCAAATCGGCGTTGTGGAAGTCGGCCGCGGCGCTTGAAGCCGTTCCTGCAGGGGAGCTGCCGCTTGCATCGTCGCCCGATTTCTCCTTCATGGTGGATGAGTCTAAGTGGATCGTGTAGTCGATGGTGTGCGGCGTCGACATGGCGACGGTCTCGGCCGACACGGCGATGTCCTCGTCGAGCGTGACGGGTATCTCGAACGTGGAGTTGCCGCCGTCGTTTACGGGCGCGTAGTCCACGCCGTCGACGGTCATCTTGTCGTAGTTTGAACTCGACCAGGTGATGGTCGCGGTGTAGGTGTCGCCATCCTTCACAATTGTGGTGGGTGAGGCGATGCTTGCGCGCCCTGACCCGCCGGAAAGCGAGACACTCACAGTGTATTCCTGAGAGCCCGCCGTGCCACCGGTCGCGTTCGGGCTCGCACTGCACCCCGCGAAGGAAAGCGCGAGCAGGGCGACGAGAACGCAGGCGATCGCGCGCGCCGCGATGCTGTGGAGCTTCCTGTTTTCCCCCTTGGGAAGAATCGACCGCATGGCGTTACTTCAGTGCGTCGGCGCGCAGATCGACGCCGGCGGATTCGAACACAAGCGTGCGGTCGTACCACTGCTCTTTTCTAATACTCCACGCGGCACAGGCGGTGTCCTCGTCGAGCGCATCAACGGGCACGTCGTAGGTGTACTTGCCTTCCGCGTTTTCCACATAGGGGATGAAGTCGGCCTCGCTCGCGGCGGCAGCCTCGTCGCCCGTGCCCATGAAGAGCTTGCCGTAGCCCGTGCCGGAAAGCGTCATCACGCAGTGCATGGAGCCGTTTTCCACGATGAGCTGGGCGTCCACAATCCTGAACATGTTCGAGCTGGAATCTACGGTGATCGGATAGGTGCCGTCGGCCACCTTGTCGGCGGTGATGGGGGCAGCGCTTGCGCCCTCGGTCGCATCGGCCGCCTGCTCGGTCTTTTTCTGGGAATCGGTATTGCTTGCCTTTGCGCTGTCGCATGAATTTCCGGCGCAGCCGGCGAGCGAGAACGCGAGAAGCGCCGCCGACAGGGCGAAGACGAGGGTTTTCTTCAACATGGAGGGGTTCCTTTCAATCGCTTCTACCGCCCGCGCCGTGCGGTGGGCGGGCGGGATGCGAATGCAACAGGCATGCGCCGTCGGTCGGGGAAGGCGCATGCCCGTTGCACGGGGACGCGACCGGCGCCCCCGTGCGCGGCGAGTTTACAGCTTGGCGATGGCGTCGTCCACGTGCGAGACGTAGATGTCGTCGACCGCGGCGTTCTGTCCCAGACCCTGGAGCAGGCACGTTACTTCGAAGCCGGCGGCCACGAACTTCGCAGCCCAGCTGTCGGGGTCGGTCTCGTCTGCCATGTCGTTGTTCGCGTGGTCGCCCGCGACCACCATGAACGGCGCGAGCACGGCCTTCTTGTACCCTGCGGCGCTCGCGGCGGCGATAACATCCTCGCAGGTCGGTTCAGCCTCGACGGTGCCGACGAAGAACTGCGTCAAGCCCTCGTTCTTGAACACTTCCTGCATCTTGGCATAGTCGGCGTTGGAATCGGCTTCGGTGCCGTGGCCCATGAGGCACAGCGCCGTCTTGCCGTCGTCGAAGGACGCCATGTTCTCCTTAATGGCTGCGGCCACCTTCTTGTAGTCGTCGTCGGAGGTGAGCAGCGGGTCGCCGAGCGAGATCTTGTCGAACTTGTCGGCGTACTTGTCGAGCTCGTCTTTCACGTCGGCGTATTCCAGGCCAGCCATGAGATGCGTCGGCTGCACGACGATTTCCTTCACGCCGTCTTCCACGCAGCGGTCGAGCGCCTCGGTCATGTTGTCGATCGTGATGCCGTCGCGCTTCTTCAGCTTGTCGATGATGATCTGCGCGGTGAAGGCGCGGCGGATGTCGTAGTCCTGCCAGTACTTCTCGCGGATAGCGTCTTCGATGGCGCCGATGGTGATGTGGCGCGAGTCGTTGTAGCTCGTGCCGAAGCTCGTGACGAGAATGACCGGCTTCACGGCCATCTCCTTTTCGCTCGATTTCTCGGAACTCGCGGAGGTGCTGGAGCAGCCCGCGAGCGCGACTCCGGCGAGCGCGACGGCTCCGGTTGCTGCGGCGCCCATGAAGCCGCGGCGTGACATCTGGTCGGACATGGTTTTCCCTTTCCTCGGTTTGCCGGTCCCCCGGCGACAGTTGCTTATCGGCACAAGCGAAAGAAAAGCGCGCTCGTCCGCAAAGGGATAGCGCGCCTGTTTCTTGCATTCGAAAGGGAAGCGCACTCCTCGGGGTTCACAAGGAGCTAACGCCACGGCGATGCCGTGAGGAAAAGGCGAAGCAGTCTGGCTTGGGCGCGAGCGGTTCGCCCGCGCGTCCTACACAGTAATGTCCCTTGCCCAGGATTCCCACCTGGTTCCCTCCGCAAGCCAGCGCGGACTGTGTGGGCGCCGCGCCGGTCGTTTCCTTTTATTCGATTGTCATATGCTCGTTGCCGAAACTACCACTATGATAGTGGGCGTTTGTGGGCGTGTCAAAGCCAGGGCGGGCGGCATTGCGCCTCCTGCCTACGTATTTGCGCCGATTGCCGCTGCGGGCGCCGTGTCTTGCCCGCTGTGCGAAGGGCGGCGTAAACGGTTGCGATGAGAAACGGGAAGGGAAGGCTCGGATGATTCATATCGTTGGCGCAGGTTCGGGCGCCGCCGACCTTATCACGCTGCGCGGGGCGCGTCTTCTGCGCGCGGCCGACGTGGTCGTTTGGGCGGGGAGCCTTGTGAACCCCGAGCTGCTCGCCGAGTGCAAGGAATCCTGCGTCGTCTACGACAGCGCGCACATGACCTTGGAGGAAGTGCTCGACGTGATGTGCGCGGCGGATGCGCGGGGCGAGGAAGTGGTGCGCCTGCACACGGGCGACCCGTGCCTGTACGGCGCCATCCAGGAGCAGATGGACGCGCTCGACGCGCGCGGCGTGGACTACGAGGTGGTGCCCGGCGTGTCGAGCTTTTGCGGTGCCGCGGCGGCGCTTCGCCAGGAATACACGCTGCCGGGAATCAGCCAGTCGGTCGTGATCACGCGGCTTTCCGGGCGCACCCCCATGCCCGCGGGCGAGGGCATGCGCACCATGGCGGAAAGCGGCTCGACTATGGTCATCTTCCTGAGCTCGGGTATGCTCGCCGAGCTTTCCGCCGAGCTTTTGGCCGCAGGCCGCAGCTCCGACGAGCCGGCGGCGCTCGTGTACAAGGCGACCTGGCCTGAGGAGCGCGTGGTGCGATGCACAGTGGGCACGCTCGCCGATGCGGGCGCGCGAGAGGGCATCGACCGCACGGCGCTCGTGGTGGTGGGCCACGTGCTCGGAGCTCGCGGCGGGCTTGCGCACAACGGCGCGCAAGCGGAGTCGTACGAGCGCAGCAAGCTATACGACCCTTCGTTTGCCACGGGGTATCGGAAGGCGAGCAGCTAGCGTGGCCTTCGAGCACTACATATATACCGGGACGACCCGCCTGCGCTGCGGCTACACCACGGGGAGCTGCGCCGCGCTCGCGGCGAAGGCGGCCTGCGAGATGCTCTTGTCACGAAAGCCCGTCGGCCGCGTGTCGATCGTCACCCCCGGCGGGCTGCCCGTCGAGGCGAACGTGGTCGACGCATGCATCGGCGAGGGGTGCGCCCAGTGCGCCGTGCGAAAGGACGCAGGCGACGATGCCGATGTGACCGACGGCGTGCTCGTGTACGCGCGCGTGGAACATGCGGGGTCGGGCACGGGCACTGCGGGCAGCAAGGGCGTGCCCGCGCGCGAATCGGAAGTTCCGCGATGCGGCGTGGGCGTGGGCGCGTGACGTTGCCCGGGCTCGTACGGCGCAGGCCGGGTGGGGGGCCGGGCCGGGCCGCATCCAACGCGACGCCGCGCGCGATGATGCACTTCGGGCGGTGCGCGAGGTGTGCGCCGCGCACGGCTTTTCTGGAAATATTGCTGTGACGATTTCGGTACCCCGAGGGGTGTTGCCCCTTGCCGAAAAAGACCTTCAACCCGCACCTGGGGGATAGAGGACGGCATCTCCATCCTGGGCACGACGGGCATCGTCGAGCCGCGCAGCCTCGCTGCCTTGCGCGACAGCATCGAGCTCGAGATCCGGCAGCATGCGGCTATGGGGCGGCGCGGAGTCGTGCTCACGCCCGGCAACTACGGCGCGCAGTTCATCTCGGGGCATTTCCATCTAAACGGTGCGCCGGTGGTCTTCATTTCCAACTTTGTGGGCGATGCGATTGATTGCTGCGTTCGCGAGGGATTTACCAATGTCCTTCTTGTGGGACACATCGGCAAGCTGGTGAAGGTCGCGGGCGGCATCATGGACACCCATTCGCGTACCGCCGACTGCCGTGCGGAGATTCTGACCGCCCACGCGGCCTTGGCCGGCGCGGGCACGAAGACCGTGCGCGATATCATGTCGTCGGTCACGACCACGGCGGCGCTCGAGGTAATCGAGGCCGCCGGCGTGGGGGACGCTGCGCGCGCCTCGCTCGCTGTGGCAATCGAGGACAGGTTGCGCCGCCGCGCGGCGGGCGGATGCGACATCGCCGCGGTCGTGTTCGACGCCGAGCGCCGCGAGCTTTTCCGCACGTCGGGCGCCGATGCAGTTATCGGGGAATTGGGGGCGACGTATGAGTAAAGGCGTGCTGTACGGGGTGGGCACGGGGCCTGGCGACCCCGAGCTGCTCACGATCAAGGCCGTCCGCACAATCGGATCGTGTCCGGTCATCGCCGCACCGCAGACGGCGGACGGGGCCATGGTCGCGCTCGACATCGTACGCGGCGCCGTCGACCTTACAGGCAAGACGGTGATCCCCGTGCGATTCTCGATGACGCGCGACGTCGAGCGCCGCGCGGCCGAGCATGCCTCGCTTGTTCGCGAGCTTGTCGCGCACCTGGATGCGGTCCGCGACGTCGCGCTGCTGAACCTGGGGGACCCGAGCATCTACGCCACCTTCCAGCGCATAGCGCCCGACGTGCGCGCCCGCGGGTTCGAGGCGCGCGCCATTCCCGGCGTGCCGAGCTTCTGTGCGGTCGCCGCGGCGCTCGAGCGCGACCTCACGCCCGAGATGTCGTCGCCTCTGCACATCGTGCCCGGCGGCTACGACGACGTGCGCCGCGCAATCGGCTGGCCGGGGACGAAGGTGGTCATGAAGGCGCGCCGCTCGCTTGCGGACACGAAGCACATCCTTCGCGAGGAGGGCGCCTTCGACGGTGCCGAGCTCGTAGAGGACTGTGGGCTTCCGGGCGAGCGCGTGTACCGCTCGGTCGACGATGTGCCCGATCGGGGCAGCTACTTCTCGACGATGGTGGTGCGCTAGATGAGGGGTTTCCTGCATAGCGTTCACTGAGAGGGGGTATGCTTTGGCGGAGCGCACCGCTCGTGCGCTTTCCGATTGCGCGCAGACAGGTGAAGATGACCCTGGCTGGGACGTTTCCGTTTCGCGCGGGTTCGGCGAGGGGAAGGCCGACCTGCGCGCATGGACGGCGCTCGCGTGGGAAGCGTCGGACGCGCTTCTGTTCGTGGGCGCGGCGGGCATCGCCGTGCGGGCGATCGCGCCGCATGTCGCCTCGAAGGCAAACGATTCCGCGGTTGTGGTGATCGACGAGGCAGGGCGCTTTGCCGTCTCGCTTTTGTCGGGGCATTTGGGCGGTGCGAACGAGCTTGCGCAAACTGTGGCACGCGCGGCAGGGGCCATCCCCGTCATCACCACGGCGACCGACGTCCGCGGCGTGTGGGCGGTGGATACGTGGGCGCGCTGTGCGGGGCTCGCCGTTTCGAATCCCGAGGCTATCAAGCGAGTGTCGGCGCGGCTGCTTTCGGGCGGGCGCGTGGCGCTCTATTCCGCCATGCCGATTTCGGGACAGCCGCCTGAGGGGGTTGACATTGTGTCCGACCGCGCTCGGGCCGATATCGTCGTGTCGCCGTTCGCTGGCGCGAATGCAGGTGCGTCCGTTCGCACGGCGGAGACAACGGACGAGGTCGTGCCCGCCGGTGAGACGGGGAAGCCGGCGGGCGTGCGGGCGCAGGCGCCTGCGCCCGAGCCGCTTCACCTTGTCGTGCCCTGCATCGTTGCGGGCATAGGGTGCCGTCGCGGTGCGTGCGCCGAAGCGATCGGGGAGGCGTTTCTTCTCGCGTGCGGGCAGGCGGGCATCTCGCCTTCGGCCGTTCGCGAGGCGGCGACGATCGACGTGAAGGCGCGCGAGGAGGGCCTGCTCGCCTTCTGCCGCGCGCGCAATATCCCGCTCGCGACGTATTCCGCAGAGGAGTTGTCGCAGGTCGAAGGCAGCGTTTCGCCATCTGATTTCGTGTGCGCGACGGTGGGGGTCGACAATGTGTGCGAGCGCGCGGCGCTCGCGGACGGGGGTAAACTTATCTTCCCGAAGCTCGCTCACGGCGGCGTGACCGTCGCGTTTTCCAAGGTAACTTTCGAACTTTCGTTTAAGGAGCGGTGATGGGAAAGCTCTTCGTGGTGGGGATCGGCCCGGGCGGCCCCGACGGCATGACGATTGCGGCTCGGCGCGCGCTCGAGGCGGCCGACATCGTTGTGGGGTACACGAAATACGTGGAGCTCGCGCTCGCCGCCGTGCCTGACGCGGCGCATCTCGCGACGCCGATGATGCACGAGGTCGAACGGTGCCGCCTGGCGCTTTCACGCGCGCAGAGCGGAGAAGCCGTGGCGCTCGTGTGCAGCGGTGACGCGGGCGTGTATGGCATGGCGAGCCCCGTGCTGGAGCTTGCGGAGGACTACCCCGATGTTGACGTGGAAGTTATCGCCGGGGCCACCGCGGCTCAGAGCGGGTCGGCGGTGCTCGGCGCCCCGCTTGCCCACGACTTCGCGGTCGTGTCGCTCTCCGACCTGCTCACGCCGTGGGATGTCATCGAGCGCAGGCTCGCCGCCGTGGCGAGCGCCGACTTCTGCATCTGTTTGTACAACCCGCGCAGCAGAAAGCGCGCCGACAGGCTCTCGCGCGCGGCGAAGATTATGCTCGAATGGAAGGCCCCCGACACGCTCTGCGGCTGGGTACGCAACATCGGGCGCGAGGGGCAGCAGTCGGGCATGTGCAGGCTCTCCGAGCTGGAGGAGTTCGACGCCGACATGTTCACCACCGTGTTCGTCGGCAACGCGGACACGAAGCGCGTAGGCGGCCGTATGGTCACGCCGCGCGGTTATCGGGAGATTCCATGCGAAAGGTAACGATCATCGGGGCGGGGCCCGGAAACCCCGACTTGCTCTCGCGTGCGGCGCTCGACGCGATCGACATCGCCGACGTGGTCATCGGCGCTCATCGCGCGCTTGTCGGCATCGACGTGCCGCCCGACGTGGTGAAATGCGAGCTCGTGAAGACGGCGGACATCGTCGCCGCGCTCATTGATGCGGCGTCGTGGCAGCGCGCCGTGGTCGTGATGACGGGCGATGTGGGGCTGTTCAGCGGCGCGCGCCGCCTGATGGAGGCTCTCTCCGGCGACGCGCAGGTGGACGTGCACGTCATTCCCGGCATAAGCTCAGCGTCGTATCTCGCCGCGCGCCTCGCGCGTCCATGGCAGGATTGGCGCTTCGCGAGCGCTCACGGCGTGGCGTGCGACATCGTGGCCGAGGCCGAGCGCGCAGGTGAGCTCTTCCTCGCCACGTCGGGCGGGGAAGACCCCTCGCGGCTTTCGGGCGAGCTTGTGCAGGCGGGCTTCGCGGACGCGCGCGTGACGGTGGCCGAGCGCCTGTCGTACCCCGACGAGCGCATCACCTGCGCGACCGCAAGTGAAATCGCAGGTCAGACGTTCGACGACTTGAACGTGATGCTTATCGAGTTCGCAGGCTGCGCCGGGTCGCCTGCGGGCTCTAGCGCAGCCTCCGAGGCGCCGGCCGGCGCGTCTGCGCCCGCGGCGGCTTCTTTCGCGGCGGACTCTGCGGGCGCATTCCGCGCCGCGAGCTCCCGCTGGCCGTACGCTTCCTCGGGCATTCCCGACGAGCTCTTCATCCGCGGCGAAGTTCCCATGACCAAGCAGGAGGTGCGCGCCGTCGCGCTCGCGAAACTGCGCCTTACCGCGACCGACACCGTGTGGGACGTCGGCGCCGGCACGGGGAGCGTGTCGATCGAGGCGGCGCTCGTCGCGCGAGCGGGGTCGGTATGGGCGGTCGAGCGCAACGCGGCCGGCGTGCGGCTCATTCGAGAGAACGCGGATGCATTCGGGTGCGGCAACGTGCATGCGGTCCCCGGTGTCGCCCCCGAAGCGCTCGCGAAACTGCCTGTCCCCGACGCCGTGTTCGTCGGCGGGAGCGCGGGCGAGCTTCCCTCCATCGTGGAGGCGGCGCTCGAGAAGAACTCGCAGGTTCGCCTGTGCGTGCCATGCGTCACCGTTGAGACGCTCACCGAGGCGTGCGCGCTCCTCTCGGGTTCGCGCTTTAAGGGGTTCGAGGCGTGCCAGGTGTCGGCCGCCCGTGCCGAGGCTGTAGGCTCGCACCATCTTATGAAGGCGCAAAACCCCGTGTTCCTCGTCAGCGCGCGTGGTGCGGGCGCGGATGCCGAGGAGCTTGCCGAAGTCGGCGCGCTTGCTGAGTCGCCTGTCGGGGAGGACCTCTCTGTCGAGGGGAACCCATCCGTTGAGGTGGTCTCGCTTGCTAACTGCAGCGCCGCAGGTGGGGAAGGCGGCGCCCGGTGAGCACGTCCATCCCGCGCTTCATGGTCGCTGCGCCCTCGAGCGGGAGCGGCAAGACGGTCGTAACGTGCGCGCTCCTGCGCGCGCTCGCGCACCGCGGCATTGCATGCGCGGCCTTCAAATGCGGCCCCGACTACATTGACCCGCTCTTTCATCGCCGCGTCGTGGGTGCGCGCTCGGGCAATTTAGACGGCTTCTTCACCGACGCCCCGACGCTGCGCGCCCTGCTCGCACGCGGCGCCGCGGGCGCGGATGTCGCGGTGCTCGAGGGGGTTATGGGCTTCTACGACGGCATGGCGCCCGGCGTGGCCGACGCGAGCAGCTACCAGGTTGCGCGCAACACGGAAACGCCGGTCGTTTTAGTGGTGAACGGGCGCGGGGCGTCTTTATCGCTCGCCGCTGTAATCCGCGGCATCGCCGAGTTCCTGCCTTGTGCGAACGTGCGCGGCGTCGTGCTGAACAAGACGAGCGCCGCTGCCTGCGCCTACGCGGCGCCTGCGATCGAGAAGCACACGGGCGTCGCGGTTTTGGGGAATATCCCCGCCGACGAGGCGTTCTCGCTCGAAAGCCGGCATCTGGGGCTTGTGACCGCCGACGAGGTCGAGCAGCTCTCCGCGCGCATCGACAAGATGGCCGAGCTGGTGGAAAAGAGCATCGACGTCGACCGCTTGCTCGAAATAGCGGCGACGGCACCCGATATCCGCGAGGAACCTTACCGGTTGGAGCCGATCGCGGGAGCGCGGCCCATCGTCGCCGTCGCGCGTGACGAGGCGTTCTCGTTCTACTACGAGGAGAATCTGCGCGCGCTCGAGGACCTGGGTTGCGAGCTGGCCTTTTTCAGCCCCCTGTGTGATGGCGAGTTGCCCCGGGGGACAAGCGCCCTCTATCTGGGGGGCGGCTACCCGGAGCTCCATGCGCGGCAGCTCTCCGAGAACGTGTCGATGCGCGGGGCGGTGCGGCGCGCGGTGGAATCCGGCATGCCGACGGTCGCCGAATGCGGTGGGTTTCTGTACCTGCAGCGCGAAATCGCCGATAGCGAGGGGTGGCGCTGGCCTGTTGCGGGCGCCCTTGAGGGCGCAAGCGAGAACGGGGGAAGGCTGTCCCATTTCGGGTACGTGGAGCTCACTTCCCAACGCGACGGGCTCTACGGGCCGCGCGGCACACGCATCCGCGCGCACGAGTTCCACTACTGGCAGTCCACCTGCCCGGGCGGCGACTTTTGGGCGCAGAAGCCCCGGCGCGACAAGGGCTGGCCGTGCATGACGACCACCCCGTCCCTGGTGGCGGGCTTCCCGCATGTGTACTATCCTGCGAACCCCGACGTTGCGCGCGCGTTCGCGTCTGCCGCAGCGTCGTTCACAGAGAGGAGGCGGCATGGCTGAAGCAACCGAAACCGCGCTTGCCTGCATCCGCGAGGAAGTCGAGCGCGCGTTCTCGTCGGCGCCGGGCGCCGTGCTCGAAGCCGCGCTTTCCCGGATCGCGCCCGCAGACGAATGCGCCCGTGCCGCCGCGTACGCCGCGTGGGACTCCATCGCGCACCCCTTGGGGGGATTGGGCGACTTTGAAGACGCCGTCGCGTGTATCGCCGCAGCTCAGGGGAGCGCCGAGGTGGCCGAGTTTCCCCGTGCGCTCGCGGTATTCTTCTCCGACAACGGGGTCGTTGCCGAAGGCGTGTCGCAAAGCGGGCAAGATGTGACGCGAGCCGTCGCGCGCAACATGTGCGAGGGGGCCGCGAGCGCCTGCCGCATGGCGGCGTTCGCGAGTGCCGAGGTCGTGCCCGTCGACGTGGGTATGGCCCGGGGCATAGAAGACGCGCGCATGGTGCGCGCGAACGTGCGGCGGGGGAGCGGCAACATCGCTCTCGGCTCCGCTATGTCTCGCGATGGGGCCGTGCGCGCGATCGAGGTCGGAATCGCCGTCGCGTGCGGGCTTGCCCGCGCCGGCGTGCGCCTTCTCGCCGCGGGCGAGATGGGCATCGGCAACACGACCACCTCGGCGGCGGTGGCCGCAGTGCTCATCCGGGCGGACGCGCGGAGCCTTGTCGGGCGCAGCGCGGGGCTCTCGGACGCCTCGCTCGCGCGCAAGCGCGACGTGGTCGAGCGCGCTATCGACGCGAACTCGCCCGATCCCGCCGACCCGATCGACGTGCTCTCGAAGGTGGGCGGCTTCGACATCGCTGCGATGTGCGGCTTCTACCTGGGGGCCGCGGTCTCGAAGGCGCCGGCGCTCCTCGACGGGGTCATATCCTGCACGGCGGCCCTGTGCGCGGCGCGCCTGTGCCCCAACGCCTTGGGCTACCTCGTGGGCACCCACGCATCAAGCGAACCCGCAAGCCGGGAGCTCCTTCGCGAGCTCGGCATAAAGGCGCCCCTCGACGCAGGCATGCACTTGGGCGAGGGCGCGGGCGCCATGGCGTATCTCCCCCTTCTGGATTCGGCGCTGCGCGTGTACCGGGATGGGAAGACGTTCACGGCGACTGGCATGGCTGCTTACGAGCATTTCGAGGCCGGGAAATGACGGTGACGCTCGTCATCGGCGCCGCCGCGAGCGGCAAGAGCGCCTACGCCGAGTCCCTGTGCCTCGGGCACGACGGCCCTCGCGTGTACCTGGCAACGATGGAGCCCTTCGGGGAAGAGGGCGCCCACCGCATCGCGCGCCATCGGGCGCTGCGCGAGGGCAAGGGGTTTTCCACCCTCGAGCGAACGCGTGACGTGGGCGCCGCAGTGTCCGGGCTTCCGCGCGGCTGCACGCTTCTTTTGGAGGACGTGGGCAACCTGGTTGCGAACGAGCTTTTCGCGGAAGGCGGCTTGTCCCCACGTGACCCCGACGCTGCGGCGCGCGAGGTGCTCGGAGGCATCGAACGGCTCGCTCAGGCCGCTGCGTATACGGTGGTGGTCACCGTCGACGTGTTCGCCGATGAGATGCGCTACGATGAGGGGGACCGAGGCATGGAGGCGCGCGCTCGCGCGCGTGAACGCGGGCGTGGCGGCGCTGGCCGACCGCGCAGTCGAAGTGGTATGCGGGATTCCCGTGTGGATGAAAGGCGAGGACCTACAAGGTGAAGATAGCAAAGGCAATCGGCGCGGCGTTCGGAACGTTCTCGCACATCCCCGTCCCGAAATCGGCCTGGACCGATTTCGGGTCAACCCATGCGCTTGCCGCGTTTCCCCTGGTGGGCCTTGCGGAAGGGTTCCTCATGACGGTGTGGGGGCACGTGGCGAACCTGCTCGGCGTGCCCGCGACCATCGTCGCGGCCGTGCTCGTGGCGCTGCCTGTGGCGGTGACGGGAGGCATCCACCTAGACGGGCTCTGCGACACCTCCGATGCGCTTGCAAGTTGGGCCCCGCGCGAGCGAAAGCTCGAGATCATGCACGATCCGCGGGCGGGCGCCTTCGGGGTCATCGGTGTTGTTGTGTACCTTATTCTGCAGTTTTCCCTGTTCACCGCGCTGCCGCTTACGGCGGGGGCGTTCCTCGCGCTTCTGTGCTCGCTCGTGTTCTCCCGCGCGCTTTCGGGACTCGCCGTTGAATGCTGGCCTGCCGCGCGGGCGGACGGCATGGCCGCGGGGCTCTCGCCTGCGAAGAAGCGCGCGGCGATCGTCGTGCCGCTTTGCGCTTTCGCTGCGGCTTCGGCTGCAGGGATGGTCGCGTGCGCTCAGGCCGTCGGCGCCTTTATGGCGGTGGCGGGGCTTTTGGTGCTCGCGTGGTACCGCCATGTTGCCCTGTCCCGCTTCGGCGGGGTGACGGGGGATTTGGCCGGATGGTTTCTGCAATGGGCCGAGCTCGCGATGCTTGCCATGCTGGTGGTGGGGGGCATGCTCCTATGATGCTCGTGGTAGGTGGCGCGCATTCGGGGAAGAGGACCTTCGTGCGCGAAAAACTCGGGTTCGCGGCGGACGATTTCGTCGATGCGGCGCAGCTTGCGGAGGGCGGCGTGCCCGCGGCTTTTGCCGGCCGCGTCGCATACCGTGCTGAGGAACTCGTACGCGCGCTCGACGCTGACCGGGCGCTCGAGCGGCTGATCGGCTTCGACGCAGTGATTCTGCCCTTGGTCGGCTCGGGGGTCGTCCCCATGAGTGCGGAAGACGCCCAATGGCGCGAGCGCGCGGGGCGCCTGGGATGCGCGCTCGCTGCGCGCGCCGACGTCGTCGTGCGCATGACGTGCGGGATTCCCCAGGTCATCAAAGGAAACCTTGCCGATGCACCTCGAGGGACGCAGGGCGCGGGTGCGCCTTTGGAAGTCGTCTTCGTGCGCCATGGTGCCACGGCGGGCACGGAAGACCATCGCTACAGCGGGGCGGGCACCGACGAGCCCCTGTCGAGTGCGGGCGAGCGCGCTTTGCGCGACCTCGCGTGCGATCGTGACGTGTTCCGTGTTATCACGAGCGGCATGGCCCGCACCGACCAGACGGCGCGCATCCTCTTCCCGAACGCGGAGCTTATGGCGTGCCCCGGTCTGCGCGAGATGGATTTCGGCGACTTCGAGGGGCGAAGCGCCGCCGAGCTTAAAGAGGATGCGCGCTATCGCGCCTGGGTAGACTCCTGGTGCGAGACGCGCTGCCCGCATGGCGAGGGCAAGAGCGATTTCACCCGCCGCGTCATCGCGGCGTTTTCGGGAGGCGTGCGAATCGGAGCGCGCCCAGGGGGAGTGGGCGCGCCCGTCTTCGTCGTTCACGCGGGTACCGTGAAAGCGCTGCTCTCCGAGCTAGCTGTCCCGAAAATGGGATACTTCGACGTGCATGACCGAGCCGGGCGGCGCATGGGCCGCCACTTGGGATGGGCGCTGCCTTCGCGACGTTCGCCCCGCTTCGGGGGGCGATGCCCGGTGATGACGATTCTTGCCGTCGCCGCCGGGTTCGCGGCCGACCTTGCCTTCGGCGACCCGCGCTGGCTTCCCCATCCCGTCGTCGCCATGGGGCGCGCGATCACGTGGGCCGAAGGCCGCCTGCGGGGCGCATTCCCGCAAACGTCCGCGGGCACGCGCGCCGCAGGGCTTGTGCTTGCCGTGGCGCTTCCGCTTGCGTGTGGGCTTTTGACCTGGGGAATCCTGCATCTTTGCGGCATGGTTCACTCCGGCTTGCGCTTCGTGGCCGAGGCATGGGCGAGCTATCAGATTCTCGCGGCATGCGAGCTGCGCCGCCAGAGCCTGGCCGTGGCCCGCGCGTTCTCGAAGGGCGGACTTGTCGAGGCGCGCGAAGCCGTCGGGCTCATCGTGGGACGCGACACGTCTGTTCTCGACGAGCAGGGCGTCGCGCGCGCCGCTGTGGAAACGGTGGCGGAGAACGCGAGCGACGGCGTCATCGCGCCGCTTTTCTACCTTATGATCGGGGGTGCGCCCTTGGGCATGGCGTACAAGGCGGTGAACACGCTCGACAGCATGGTGGGCTACAAAAACGAGTGCTACATCGACTTCGGCTGCGCTTCGGCGCGCCTCGACGATGCGCTGAACTGGATTCCCTCGCGCTTATCGGCTCTGCTCATGATCGTCGTGTGCCCGATCGTCGGGCTCGACGCGCGCGGGGCGGCGCGCATCTGGCGCCGCGACAGGCGTCGCCATGCGAGCCCGAACGCGGCGCAGACCGAGTCAGCGTGCGCGGGCGCGCTCGGGCTGCGCCTGGCGGGACCCGCGGTGTATTTCGGCAAGCTCGTTGAGAAACCGACGATAGGAGACGCGTCCCGCGAAATCGAGTGGGGCGACATCGCCCGGGCGACAAGGCTCATGCTCGCTGCGTCCGTATGCGCGCTCGTCGTCTTCGGCGCCGCGCGCGCGGCGGTCGTGCTCGCCGTGGGGGCGATGGCATGAGGGAAGACCACGCCGCGCCCCGGGCTGCCGGGGGAATCCTGCGCGCCCGTACGCATGGGGGCAGCGCGCAATCGCTCGGCATCGCTTGCGATAGGGGCGCCTCCGACCTCATTGACTTCTCGGTGAACGTGAATCCGGCAGGCCCCTCGCCGCGCGCCGTCGCCGCAGCTTGCAAGGCGCTTTCTCGAATCGACGCCTACCCCGATAGGGAAAGCCTCGCCCTCGTTCGCGCCCTAGCGCGCGCCCAGGGCATTCCCGAAGATACTATCGTCTGCGGCGCGGGCGCGTCCGACATCATCTGGCGGCTCGCCGCGGCGGTGCGCCCGAAACGCATCGTCGTGTGCGCGCCGACGTTCTCTGAATATTCGGAGGCGGCATCGTACTACGGCGCATGCGTGCAGGAGTTCCCGCTCTCCGAAGCGGACGACTTCGACGTGCCCGCCTCCTTCGCCCGCGCGATTGAGGGGCCGGGAGACGTGGCGTACCTCTGCAATCCGAACAACCCTACGGGGCGCCTCGTCGACCCCAGCGTGATCGATGCCGCGGCTTGCCGCTGCGAGCAGGTGGGCGCACTGCTCGTCGTGGACGAGTGCTTCCTCGGATTTGCGCCCGACGCCCGCGAAAGGAGCGTGGCCGCACGCGCCGCGTGTTCGCGCCATGTGGCCGTGCTCTCCGCGTTCACCAAGCTCTACGGAATGGCGGGGTTGCGGTTGGGATATCTGATCAGCGGAAACGCCCAACTCATCGAGGGGATTCGCCGGGCGGGGCAGGCGTGGCCCGTCTCCTCGGTCGCCGAGGCCGCGGGCATCGCCGCCCTGGAAGACGTCGAATACGTCTCACGCACGCGCGATGTATTGGCGGGAGAGCGAGCGTGGCTTTCCCACGAGCTCTCCTCGCTCGGGCTTTCCGTCGTGCCGTCGGATGCGAACTTCCTTTTAGTCCGCACGCCGGCGAAAGACATCCCCGAGCGCCTGTATAAACAGGGGGTTTTGGTCCGCACGTGCGACTCGTTTTCGGTGCTGTCCCGTTTCTGGTGCCGCGTCGCGGTGCGCACGCGCAAGGAGAATGCCCGGCTTGCGATGGCGTTCAGCCGCGTGCTTCGGGCGGAAGGCGCATCGGGCGAAGGCGAACCCGACGAACGGGGCGGCGCTTCTTGCAGCGGCGCTATGGCGGGCGCGGATGGCCGAGGCTCGGCGAAGGAGGTCGATACCCGTGGGTAGGGCCAAGCCCATCATGATCCAGGGCACCATGTCGAACGCGGGGAAGAGCCTGCTTGCGGCGGGGCTGTGCCGCGTACTTTCGCAGGACGGCCTGCGCGTGACTCCCTTCAAGAGCCAGAACATGGCACTCAACAGCGGTGTTACGGCCGACGGGCTCGAGATGGGGCGCGCCCAGATCATGCAGGCCGAGGCGTGCGGCATCGCGCCCGACGTGCGCATGAACCCCATCCTGCTCAAGCCCGAAAGCGGCCACCGAAGCCAGCTCATCGTGGCCGGCAAGGCGCAGGGAGCCTTCGCTGCGAGGGACTACTTCGCGCGAAAGAAGGCGCTCATGCCGCAGATTTTGGAGGCGTTCGATTCGCTCGCGGAGGATAACGACGTCATCGTCATCGAGGGCGCCGGCAGCCCCGCCGAAATCAACCTTGCCGAAAACGACATCGTCAACATGGGGCTCGCGCGCGCCGTGTCCTCCCCCGTGCTGCTCGTGGGCGACATCGACCCAGGCGGGGTGTTTGCCCAGCTCTACGGCACGGTCGCGCTCCTTGCGCCCGAGGACCGCGCGCTTTTGCGGGGGCTTGTGGTGAACAAGTTCCGCGGCGATGTGGAAATCCTGCGCCCGGGTTTGGCCCCGCTCGAGAAAATGTGCGGGGTTCCCGTCGTGGGGGTCGTGCCGTATCTTACGCTCGACCTGGACGACGAGGACTCGCTCGCGCCGCGCCTATCTGCCCGCGAGGCGCGCGGCGTCATCGACGTCGCCGTCGTGCGTCTTCCGCATCTGTCGAACTTCACCGACTTCGACCCGCTTTCGCGCGTGCCCGGCGTGGGCGTGCGCTACGTTTCCTCGACGACCGATCTGGGCCGACCCGACCTGGTGGTGCTTCCCGGCTCGAAGACTACGCTCGACGACGCGCGCTGGCTTGCGGCTAGCGGCATCGGGGCCTGTGTACGCGCGCTTTCGGGCACGGGCACGCCGGTGCTCGGCATATGCGGAGGCTACCAGCTTTTGGGAGACGAGCTTTCCGACCCGCACGGCAGGGAAGGCGCTGGCACCGCGCGCGGGCTCGGGCTCATCCCTGCAAGTACGGTGTTCAAGGAGGAAAAGCGCCTCGCCCAGTCGGAGCTGCGCATCACGGGCGCCCAAGGCGCGTTCTCGGCGTGGAACGGCATGACGGCGCGCGGGTACGAGATTCACGACGGCGAAACGACCGTCTCCTGCGCTCCTGCGGGCACGATTGGCGGCAAACCAGAAGGCGCGGCCTGCGGAAACGTGTTCGGAACCTATCTCCACGGCCTGTTCGACGAACCGGGGGTGGCGCTCGCCCTCGCGCGCTCGCTCGCGCGCATGCGCGGCCTGCCCGAGAACGTCGTGGGTGCTGCGGGCGCGGCGTCCGCGGCCGATCACCGTGCGCGCGAGTTCGACCGCCTGGCCGACGTCGTGCGCGGGGCGCTCGACATGGAGTATGTCTACCGCAGTATCGAGGAGGGCGTATGATCCACGTGTATCATGGCGACGGCAAAGGCAAGACCACGGCGGCGATGGGCCTCGCCCTTCGCATGCTCGCTGCAGGCCGCCGCGTCGTCGTCGTGCAGTTCCTGAAAGACGGCGAAAGCGGGGAGGTGCGCCTGCTCGCCGAGCATTTCGGCGTGCCCGTGTTCGCGGGGAAGGTGTCGGACAAGTTTACCTGGTCGATGACGTCGGAAGAACTTGCCGCGACGTGCGAGCTGCACGATGGGAACCTCGCTTCCGCGCTTGCCGAGCTCGAGGGCGCGCAAGAGGGACTGCTCGTGCTCGATGAGGCGCTCGACGCGCTTTCGAAGGGGCTTGTCGACGAGGCGCTCGTGGACCGCGCGCTCGATATGTCCGCGCGCGGCGTCGAAGTAGCGCTCACCGGGCGCGCGCCTTCCCGCAAGATCGTGGAGAAGGCCGACTACATAACCGAGATGCGGTGCAAGAAACATCCCTACGAGCAGGGGATATGTGCAAGGGAAGGAGTGGAGTACTAGATGGATTCCAAGGAGATGGCGCCCGGCGACATCGAGCGGCGCAGCTTCGAGATCATCACCGAAGAGCTCGGCGGCCGCACGTTCCCGCCGCTCGAAGAGCCCGTCGTGAAGCGCGTCATCCACACCACTGCCGACTTCTCGTACGCCGATTCCCTCGTGTTTACCCATGACGCCGCGCACTGTGCGCTCGACGCACTGCGCGCAGGGGCCACGGTGCTCACCGACACGAACATGGCGCTCGCAGGCATAAGCAAGCCCGCGCTCGCGAAGCTCGGCTGCAAGGCCGTGTGCTTCATGGCCGACCCTGATGTCGCCGCGGCTGCGCGCGCCGCGGGCACGACTCGCGCCGTTGCGAGCATGGACAAAGCTTGCGGCATCGAGGGTCCGCTCATCGTGGCCGTCGGCAACGCTCCCACAGCACTTCTGCGCCTCGCCGAGCTCATGGACGCGGGGAAGATCGCGCCCGCGCTCGTCGTTGGGGTGCCGGTCGGGTTTGTGAACGTGGTCGAGGCGAAAGAGGAGCTACTCGCACGACGCGTGCCAGCCATCGTCGCGAGGGGTCGCAAGGGCGGCTCGACCGTGGCGGCTGCCATTATGAACGCGCTGCTCTACCAGATCACGCGCCCAGGCGGCCCGAAGTGACGGCGCCCGCATCCGCGCCGGCGCTGCGCATCTTCGCCGGCACCACCGAGGGCCGCCTTCTGTGCGAATGGGCGAGCAGGGCGGGCATCCCCGCCCGTGCCTACGCGGCAACCGAGTACGGAGGCGAGCTTTTGGGCGAGCTTCCGGGCATCGAGGTGCATGCGGGCAGGCTCGACGATGCCGACATGGAGCGCGAGCTTTCCGGCGCGTGCATCGTTGTCGACGCCACGCACCCCTTCGCTACGCTCGCAAGCGGCAACATCCGGGCCGCTTCGCTCGCCGTGGGTGCACGATGCCTGCGCCTTGCGCGCCCGGTCGAGGCGCTGCCCAAAGGCGTCGTGCCGGTCGCGTCGATCGCCTGCGCGGCGCGCTTTCTCTCCGAGAACCCGGGTCGCGCGCTTCTCACGACGGGGAGCAAGGAGCTTGCTCCCTACACGAGCGTCGCCGATTTCGCGGAGCGCTTCTTCGTGCGCGTGCTCCCGCTGCCCAGTGCTATAACGAAGTGCATCGACGCGGGGTTTTCGCCGTCGCACGTCATCGGCATGCAGGGGCCCTTCACCCGCGAGCTCAACGAGGCGATGCTTCGGCAGGTGGGCGCCCAGTGGCTTGTGACTAAGGACTCGGGAACCTTAGGCGGCACGGCCGAGAAGCTCGCCGCCGCGCGCGACGTGGGAGCGCGCTGCATCGTGGTCACCCGTCCCGCCGAGGGAAGCGGGGGCCCTTTCGCTTCGGGAAGTGGAAGACGCGCTCTTACGGGAGTTCGCGCGCTAGGCGCTTGCCGCGCCTAGCGCGCCCTCCCGCCCGCGAGGAGGAGCGTCCCGAGCAAGCTCGACCCGTACAAGCCCGTCATCCATCAATAGCTCGAGGACGACGCCCAGAACTGGCGCAAACAGCCCTTCAATAAGTTGCGGTGAAATAGTGTCTGTTTTTGCTGCTAGATAGCATATTCAGTCCCTAATTCACCGCAACTTGTTGGTGGTGGCTTACTGGTAGCTGGTGGTGGCTTACTGGTAGCGTAGGCACTCCACCGGGTTGAGCTTTGCCGCGCGGCGAGCGGGGTAGAAGCCAAAGATTACGCCGATGCCGACGGAGACGCCGAAGGCCAGCAGCACCGTGGCGATTGAAAAGCTCGGTGTGATCTCCCCACTGGCACCGAGCTCGTTGAGAACCCCTGATCCTGCGGCAAACATCGCGAGGCCCCAGGCCAGCAGATAGCCAATCAGGACACCCAGCAGGCCACCGGTGACGCACAGCGCCGAGGACTCGGCCAAAAACTGCGCGGTGATATCGCGGCGACTGGCGCCCAAGGCACGGCGAATACCGATCTCGCGGATGCGCTCAGTCACGTTGGTAAGCATCATATTCATAATGCCGATTCCGCCGACAAGCCAGTGAGATACTGGCGACAGCGCCCATGATGAGCGAGAAGGCGCCCATAAACGAGTTGAGTGCATCGATGGCGCTTTTCATGGAGGTCGCCGATACGCTGTCGTACTCATCATCCTCCGAGATGCCCTTCATCGCGCGCACCTTAGACTCGATGGTCTTGCAGAGCTCGTCCATGTCTGTGCCCTCGGCGGCAAGTGCCGTCACGCTGGGAAATGAAGGATTCTCGTCGCCAAACAGGCCGGAGATGGTTTCGCGTGGCATATACAGCGTGAGCGAGCCCATGGAGTCGCTGCCGCCATCAATCACGCCTACAATCTGCACCTCGCCGTTGGACACCTTGATGGTTTTCCCCAGTGCGTCCTGTTCGTTGCCGTAAAGCTGATCGGCGCCGCCACGGCTGATGAGCGCCACGCGCGAGCCTGATTGAGACTCTGCCTGTGAATAGACACGTCCCGCAACGAGCTTGCTGGCGCCCACGGCATCAAGCATGTCGCTATCGACGCCGTGGGCCATGACGGTATAGCTTTTATCCCCGACCTTGTACTCGGAATAGGCGCTATCGACGATGCCGATCTGCTCAATCTGCGGCACCAGTTTGCGAAGCTTTTCCACATCCGAATCGGTGAGTTCTTGGGACGAATAGATCTCTACCATGCGGGCTGCATTGAGGCCCAGGCTGTTGACCAGGCTGTTTTGGATACCGCCGATGAGCGAAGTCATGGCGATGACCGAGGCGATGCCAATGACGATGCCAAGGATGGTGAGCAGGCTGCGTCCCTTGTTGGCCTCGAGCGAGTGAAGGGCTTCTTGGACAAGATCGCGGGTGCTCATGCCTTCGCTCCTTTCGGCTGATTGGTGGTTGCAGAAATCGCGGGCAGGTTTTTGACGGCCCCGCGTAACGTATTCGGTGTATGCGCGACATATGCGCCGTCATGGATTCGCCCGTCACGGATGGTTACGGCTCGATCGGCCTCGGCGGCGATGCCGGGGTCATGCGTAATGAGTACGATGGTCTTGCCGCGTTTCTGGAGCTTGTGGAAGGTTTCCATGACGAGCGCCCCGGTTGTCGAGTCTAGATTTCCCGTTGGCTCGTCGGCCAAAATGATGGGCGGGTCGTTGACGAGGGCGCGCGCGATGGCGACGCGCTGCATCTGTCCGCCCGAGAGTTCCGATATGCGGTGGTCCCAATGGTCGACCGGCAGTGTGACGGCTTGCAGCGCGTGCACGGCGCGCATCTCGCGCTGGCTACGCGGCACATTGGTGTAGGACAGCGGCAGCATGACGTTTTCGATCACCGTCAGACGCGGCAGCAAGTTAAAACTCTGAAAGACAAAGCCGATGCTCAGCGCGCGCACCTCGGTGAGCTCATCATCGTCGAGCTCGGCGACGTTGAGCCCTTGCAGGAAATAATCACCCGCCGTCGGCTTGTCCAGGCAGCCCAGGATGTTCATGAGCGTCGACTTGCCCGAGCCCGAGGGGCCGGTGATGGCGACGAACTCACCGGGGTTCACCGCCAGGCTCACGTTGTGCAGGATGTGGGCGCAACCGGCCTCGCTCTCAAAGATGCGGTGCACGTTGCGGATGTCGATGACGGGACGCATTACTTGCCCTCGTCGGCAGACAAATTGTCGCCGCCGTCTGCCGTCATGCCTGCGCCGGTATCCGTCACGATGGTGTCGCCGTCGCGTAACTTGGTAACCGGGACGTCTGGGTTGATCTCGTTGCCCTGGTCGTCGCGCTTGACCTGCGTCTTACCGACTACAGCCTCGTTGTCGTTTTGCGTCACGACGGTCACCTTCACGCGGCGCGTCTTCTTGCCTTCCGAATCGGTGGCCAGATTGACGTAATAGTGCTCGCCATCTTCGGTCATCAGCGCCATGGTCGGCACCATAACCACGTCGTCGAGCTTCTCGGTCACTACCGAGACCTCGGCAGTCATACCCGGCTTAAGGCGACTGTCGGGTGCTTCGATGAGGATGTCGACGTTAAAGGTCACGCTGCCGCCGCTACCGGAGCCGGAGTCAGAGTTTGCCACCGAGGCGATAGCCGTGACGGTGCCCTGGCTCACGATATCGGGAAACGCGGGATAGGTCACGTTGGCGCTTTGGCCCACGGCAATTTTGGCGATATCCTTTTCGCCCACCTGAACCGTCACCTTCATCTTGGACAGGTCGGCGATTTGCATGCACTGCTTGCCGCCGCTCGTGTCGCCTTCGCCCATGATCGTGCCTCCGGTCACCGTGGCACCGACTTTGGCGTTGAGCTCGACGATGTTGCCCGAACTGGGGGCCTTTACGGTGCGCTCGGCCGCCTTTGCAGTTGCCTGCTCCAGCGTTGCCTGGGCCGAGGCGAGGTTGCGCTGGGCGGTCGAGACGGCATTTGCGTTGGCGTTTGCGTCCGATGGGCCGGTCGATCCGTCACTGTCCGTTGTCGGTGCGGCCTGTGCGGCCGCGAGTGCCACCTTTGCATTGTTCAGGTCTTCCTGGGCGGCCGCGACCGCGCGCTGCGCCTCGGAAACAGCGCTATCGAGCGCGTCGTTCTTAATGGTCATGAGCACGTCGCCCTCGTTGACGCTCTGTCCGGCCTGCACGTTGATCTTTTCAACCGTACCGTCGACAGAAGGGGAGACGACCGATGCCGAGATGGGCTTAAGCTGCCCCTTGGCTTCGACTGTGGTGGTAAACGTGCCTTCGGTGACCATGTCGGTCACCGGTCCGTTGGTGCCTGCGGGTTGCGCGTTGATGACCAGCGTTGCGATGATGACAATGAGCGCGATGGCAACAACGACGCCGGCGGCAATACCGCGTCGAATCAGCTTTTTGCGTCGACGTTCGGCACGTTTTGCCTTGAGCTTGGCATATGCCTCTTCATCGGAAATCTCGGCCGTATCGTTCGTGCGTCCGTTCTGCTTGTCGGCATGTACGTTTGTAATCAGAGGAAGCGTTTCGGCGGCATCTTCGGGCGTGTGCTCGGTATCATTCGGGCCCGGGGTGATCGTGGGGACATTCGGCATAGCGTCTCCTTTATAGAAAGTTCCTCAATAAGTATATGCGCCCGTCGCGTAAGGCGGGCGCATATGGCGGATTCTTTCGGAACTGTTAGATTGGTCGCAGCGGCTCCACGTTGTGGGAATGCGCGCGTTGCACTACGAGTGGACAACCACGCACAGGCCGACTTTGATGCAGTCGTGAAGTGCCTTTGCATCGGCCAGGCGCAGGTTGATGCAACCGTGGCTGCCGCACCACTTGTAGGAGTTGGGGTCGTCGAAACTCTTGTCGTTTTGCCACGTTGCATCGTGGAAGCCGACCATGTTTCCCTCAAACGGCATCCAATAGCTTACCGGGCTCTCGTATTTGGGCTTACCGGTCTCGGGGTCCTTGGTACCGATAAGCTTGCTGGCGCCATCGTTGCTGTTGATCTGCCATACTCCCTCGGGGGTGGCGTCCTCGCCCGGCTTTCCAGAGATAAAGTTGGCCTCCCACACGATATTGCCGCTCTCGTCGTAGTAGCGCGCGTGCTGCTCGGACAGATCGACGTCGATATACGCCTTCCAGTCGGGCTCTCCCTTTGCGGTAAAGGTGTCGGCCTTCTGGGAGTACTTGATCTCGATTTCGCCGGTCTGCTTGTTGTTAATGGCGTCCTCGACCTGCTTGGCGAGCGAGCTGCTGTCGATGGACCAACCAAAGTCGCCGCCTTCGACGGCGCACTGCTTGCCATCGGCGCGCGTCCACCAGCGAGTGGAGCCCACGGTGTTAAAGCCGTTGGCGAGCTCGGCTGCCCAGCTGCTGATCTGCGACGTATCGAGCGTAGGTTTGGCCGGATCGGCAAAGCTGATCCACTGCAACACGGAGCTGCCATCAACTTTGCCGGCATCCTCGCCGTTGAGCTTGAGGGTCACGTTGACGCCCAGGAAGTTGTTGGCGGCATCGCATGCGGCCTGAATCTGATCATCGGTCAGCGTTCCGTTGAGCGGCTCATAGGCATCGTTGCCGAGCTTGGAAAGATCTACGGTCTCGGCCAGCGAGGCAAGCTCGAGCTCGGCATACTTAATGACATGCTCGCGGTTGAGTTTTTCGTTGGAGCGCGCCTTCTCGACGGTAAACTTGCCGGCCTGCTCGTCATAGGAGCTATTGGCCTCGAACGCGCCCGAACGCCTCTCGTTAAACTCATCGATGGCGGTGCCCAGATCCTTCTCAAACTGCTTTTGGTCAAAGGTATCGGAGAGCATGGACAGGTCGACGTCTTGATCAAGATCTACTTCGTTGGAGGTAGCGGTTGTTTTGGTCTTGCCGCTTAAGGATTCTACAAGGCGGACCGGCCATACAAAGGCTTCGTTGTGGTTGATGATCTCTTTTGCGGCAGCTTCGCCGTCGACGATGGGCTCATCGGACTCGGGCTGATAGGTCCAGCTAAAGTCATCGCCCGCCACGGTGAGCTTATAGTGCTTCCACGCCGAGTTGACCTTGGTGGCGGCAGACGAAGCGTTGGAGAACGAGACGTCGACGCCGGCGATGGTGGTGTTGGGGTAGGCTACCTGCGAAAACGCTACGACGCCTACGATATAGACAATGACGATAAGACCCAGGAGGACAAAGAGCGTCGTCTTTTTGCCCGACTTATTGTTCCCGGTGGGTTTGCGCGCGGGGCCGCGATCGCCTCGACCGTGCGTGGGGGGCTGCTTGGGCGTATTGCCGTTTGCCTGGCGCTGCTGGTTCGGGCGTTGCGAAGCGTTTGCCGCACCACGCTGCTGACCGTGGCTCGGCGCGATAGGACGCGGCGACTGAACGCCGCCGGTGTGCCTGCTCGGCTGCTGCGGATCGGGAATCAGTTGAGTTCGATCGTTTTGCGACATCGTGTGCATATCCTTCGAATTTCGCCTTGCGGCTCATCGTGTTTTTACTGGGCTTGCATTATAGCGATTACCTAGTTGATTGTGGTATGGAAACGGTGGCATTCAAAAGAGGTGGGACATTTGTCCCACCTTCGAGTCGTTCTTTGTCGCTATCCGCACACACCGCATTTTGCACAGGCCGAAAGTGCGGCCGGAGCCTGCGCGATGCCGCCCTTTGCCGTCTCGCGCAGCGTGGCCGGCAACGCGTGGCCCACCGAGAGCATGACGTGTGCCATCTGGTCAAACGGCACCAGGCTCTTAAATGCCGGCGAGGGCGAGTTGTGCGGAGCTAAAGGCGGCTGCCACGCCGATGGCGTTGCGGTTTTGGCAGGGCACCTCCACGAGGCCACCGACGGGGTCACAAACGAGGCCCAGCAGATTACTCAGCGCGATGGAACTGGCGTCGAGCGCCTGCTCGGGTGTGCCGCCGAGCATCTGCACTAGCGCGGCGGCGGCCATGGCGGCCGCACTTCCGACCTCGGCCTGACAGCCGCCCTCGGCGCCGGCGACGCAGGCGCTCGTGGTGAGGTTGAGGCCGATGGCGGCTGCGCAGTAGAGCGCGTCCATGACCTGCTCGTCGTCGAGCTGAAGGTGATCGGCGAGCGCCAGCACGCAGCCGGGCACGACACCCGCGGAGCCTGCCGTGGGAGCGGCGACGATCACTCCCATCGTGGCGGAGCGTTCGAGCACGGCCATCGCGCGGGCCACGGCGTCGGTTTGAACGGTGCCCATCAGGCTCGTGCTCAAATCGTTGCGGCCGGTGGCATCGACGAGTTTAGCCTCGCCGCCGATAAGCCCGCCGAGCGATTGCTGCGGATTGACGATGGGGGTCGTGGTCTCCTCGCGCATGACGTCGAGCACGCGGCGCATGGCGGCGACGGCGTGGGCCTCGCCGGTCAGACGTGCCTCGCGCACGGCCATGACGGCGCCGATGTTGAGCCCCAGTTCCTCGCACGCATCGAGCAGCTGCTCGCCGTCGTCGAAGATTTCCTTTGCCGAGACGCCGGGGGAGAGCGACGAGGCAGAACCGGGGAGTTCGATAAAGGTCGCGTAATCGACATTGTCGAGCTTGCGGAGCATGGGGACGACGGTGTCGTCGGGGGCGCCGTCGGTCTCAAAGACGGAGTAGGCCTGGCCGCCCACTTCGGTGCGGTAGGTGCGGCAGAAGGCGATGTTCACATGGGCGTAGGCGAGCAGGTTGGTGAGCGCTGCGAGCACGCCGGGGACGTCCTGGTGCGCCACGAAGAGCGTGGAATACATGCCCGAGATGTCGACGCCGACGCCGTTAATGCGGCTGATGCGCATCTTGCCGCCGCCTAAGCTCTCGCCGCGGACCTGCGCCGTGGCGCCCGTGGCGTCGACCATATCGATGTCGACGGTGTTGGGGTGGATGGAGGCGTCGTCGCCCTTGATGTCAAAGTGATATTCGAGGCCCTGCCCACGTGCGAGGTCAAAGGCCTGCTTGATGTTCTCGTCATCGGTGTCGAGGCCCAGAATGCCCGCGACGAGAGCGCGGTCGGTGCCGTGGCCGCGGTAGGTGTGGGCGAAGGAATTCCACAGGCCAAAGGTGACTTTGGTGATGCGGCCTTCCAGCAGGCTGGCGGCAACTTGTGCGCAGCGCAGGGCGCCAGCGGTGTGCGATGAGCTGGGGCCGACCATGACGGGGCCCAAGATCTCGAATGCCGAGGTCGTAGCTAGTGTTTGCGGGTTGCCTGCCATATGCGCTCCTGTTCTATCCCGTCGTTCCGAGGACTTTGGTATTTGATCGCCTGCTCTACAGTCCTGGCTCACACGGAGGCCACATTAAGTGGCCTCCGGCTCGTGCGGAACTCGCGATCGACCAAATACCAAAGCCCTCGGAACTTAGGATACATGGTAGGGGCACGCTTGCTGCAAAATTCATCAGCTGGGAACCTATTCTGTGTCCCATGTCGACTCATCTTCGCCACCGGTTAATATAAAAGAGGTACCGGTTGTTCCGGTACCTCTTTTTGGCGTGTTTCTATTTGGCTGTGGCTTTTCTCGTTAGCTTACAGGCCGCAGGCTGCTTTGAGTTCTTCGACTCGGTCGGTCTTTTCCCAGGTGAAGTCGGCGTCTTCGCGGCCGAAGTGACCGTAGGCTGCCGTCTTTTCGTAGATGGGGCGACGCAGGTCTAGGTCGCGGATGATTGCGCCCGGGCGCAGGTCGAAGGTTTTCTCAACGGCCTCAACGATCTTGTCCTCGGCAACATGCGCGGTACCGAAGGTGTCGACCATGATTGAGAGGGGCTTGGAAACGCCGATGGCGTAGGCAAGCTCGACTTCACAGCGGTCGGCCAGACCGGCGGCGACCACGTTCTTAGCGACCCAGCGCGCGGCATACGCGGCGGAACGGTCGACCTTGGTGCAGTCCTTGCCGCTAAAGGCGCCACCGCCGTGACGGCCGTAGCCGCCGTAGGTGTCGACGATGATCTTGCGGCCGGTGAGGCCCGTGTCGCCCATGGGGCCGCCCACGACAAAGCGACCGGTGGGGTTCACGTAGATCTCCGCGTTGTCCCACGGCATGTTCTCGGCGGCCATGACCGGGGTGATGACGTGCTCGATGAGGTCGGCCTTGATCTTGCCCATGTCCTCGATCTCGGCGGCGTGCTGCGTGGAGATGACGATGGTCGTGACCTCGACGGGCTTGCCTTCCTCGTAGCGCACGGTGACCTGGGTCTTGCCGTCGGGACGCAGATAGGCGAGGGTGCCGTCATGACGCACGGCGGCCAGGCGCTCGGCCAGGCGGCTCGCCAGGTAGTGCGGCATGGGCATGAGGGTCTTGGTTTCGTTGGAGGCATAACCGAACATCATGCCCTGGTCGCCGGCGCCGATCAGGTCGATCGGGTCGGTGGTAGCGCCGGTCTGGGTCTCGAAGGACTCGTCAACGCCCTGGGCGATATCGGGCGACTGCTCGTGGATGAGGCTCATAACGCCGCAAGTGTCGCAGTCAAAACCGAACTTGGCACGGTTGTAGCCGATGCGGCGGATAACACCGCGGGCGATTTCCTGTACGTCGACGTAGGCCTGGGTGCGAATCTCGCCGGCGACGATGACAGTGCCGGTGGTCACGAGGGTCTCACAGGCGCAACGGACGTTCTCAACGTTGGCAGGCACGCCGTTGGGGGCGATGTAGCCCTGCTCCTGGAGCTCTATTTCTTTGGCGAGGATTGCGTCGAGGACGGCGTCGCTGATCTGATCAGCGATCTTATCGGGATGACCTTCGGTCACCGACTCTGACGTAAAAACAAAGGACCCGTGTTGGGGTGGAATGGAACGAAGTTCTTCTGACATGATTGTCCTTTCAAAAACGTGTCCCAGCGACCGTTACCATTCCGCCGGGCTCTCTATGCAAGGGCACATCATAGCGCGTAAATCAAACATTCACACCCTTTCCGCACCTACTCATTGGGGACAGACTTAATTACTCATTGGGGACAGACTTAAATGACCAGTCTTAAACCAAGAATGTCCCCAATGACTACAACGACTGGTCATTTAAGTCTGTCCCCAATGAGTAGTCCCCAATGACTGGGTCGGTGCCCTTTGTGCGGAGGTTGCTTTGATGCTTTATAATGGTGCGGTTAGACATCCATCCTGCAATCGAGGAGATTTCCATGGCATCAGACGTTCGCGTCCGCTTTGCACCCTCACCGACGGGCAAGCTGCACATCGGCGGCGCCCGCACCGCTATCTATAACTGGGCTTTCGCCCGTGCAAACGGCGGCACGTTCATCCTGCGCATTGACGACACCGACCCCACCCGCTCTACCGACGAGAACACGCAGATTATCCTGCGCGCCATGCGTTGGCTGGGCCTGGACTGGGACGAGGGTCCCGAGGTGGGCGGCGATTTTGGCCCCTACGCCCAGACCGAGCGCCTGGACCTGTACAAGCAGGCCGCCCAGAAGCTTTGGGACGAGGGCAAGGCCTATCCCTGCTTCTGCACCAAGGAGCAGCTCGACGCCGATCGCAAGGCCGCGCAGGAGCGCAAGGACCCCTTCCAGGGCTATCAGCGCCGTTGCCGCGACCTTGATCCCGAGGAGGCCCGCCGTCGCATCGAGGCCGGCGAGTCCTACGTCCTGCGCATCAAGGTGCCCGAGGACCGCGGCGACGTCGTCATCCACGACGCCGTTCACGGCGAGGTGACCTTCGACGCCAAGGAGCTCGACGACTTTGTCATCTTCCGCTCCGATGGCACGCCCACGTACAACTTTGCGACCGTCGTCGACGACGCCATGATGAAGATCACCCATGTCATCCGCGGCGACGACCACCTCTCCAACACCCCGCGTCAGGTCATGGTCTACGAGGCCCTCGGCGCGCCCGTGCCCACGTTCGCCCACATCTCCATGATTCTGGGCGCCGACGGCAAGAAGCTCTCCAAGCGCCACGGCGCCACCTCAGTGGAGGAGTACCGCGACGCCGGCTACCTGTCCGACGCTTTCGTCAACTATCTGGCGCTGCTCGGCTGGTCGCTTGACGGCGAGACCACGATCATTCCGCGCGATGTCCTGGCCAGCAAGTTCTCACTCGACCGCATCTCCAAGAACCCGGCGACCTTCGACCCCAAGAAGCTCGACTGGGTCAATGCCGAATACATCAACGGCATGTCCGATGCCCAGTTTGCCGACGAGATCATGGTCCCCGAGCTGCACGAGGCGGGTCTCATCGAGGGCAACGTCGAGTACGGCGAGGACTGGATTGACGCACTCGCTGCCATCGTCAAGCCGCGCACCAAGATGCCGGCCGACGCCGTGACCGTCGCCGCTCCCATCTTTGCTACGGCCGAGACGCTCGAGTATGACGAGAAATCCGTTAACAAGGGCCTGGCCAAGGAGGGTATGGGTTCAATTCTGGACGCCGCCAAGGCCGCGCTCGAGGGCGTGGACGAGTGGACAGCCGCGAACATCGACGCCGCGCTTGAGCCGCTTCCCGAGCAGATGGACCTCAAGAAGCGCGTGGTGTTCCAGGCCGTGCGCGTCGCCGTTTGTGGCAACATGGTGAGCCCTCCGCTGGGCGAGACCATGGCGCTCGTCGGCCGTGACGACTGTCTGGCGCGTATCGACCGCGCCCGCACGATGGCGCTGTAGTCGCTGCACAAACGTTTGTATCCGAGCCCCGTTCACCCCGAGCGGGGCTCTTGTTTCTGTACCGATGAGTGGGTTGCTGGGACATAATAATCAGTAGTGTTTGTCCCAGCTCTTTCAGGTCTGTTCGTTAGAGGTGGTGTATGGCTCAACAACTGTCGCTGTTTGGTTCACCGGAACCGGAGGAGTCTCCGGCGGCACCGGCATCCGCTGCTGCCTCGGCCAAGCCCGAGCCTGCACCTGAGCCCATTGCCGCCTACGCGAGCGTGGTTCTCGACATTCCTACCCGAGCGCTGTCCGAGCCATTCGCCTACTGCATTCCCCAGTCCCTTGCCAACGAGGCGCAGATCGGATCCACGGTCCTGGTTCACTTTGGTAACCGTGCCGCCGCGGGCTATGTCGTCGACATTGCGCCTGAGCTGGGCGACCTGCAGGGTAACAACGCCCTCGACCCCGCGCGCATTAAAGCCGTCGAGGCTATCCTCAGCAAACCGCTCTTTACCGCCGAGGCTGCACGCATTGCGCGCTGGATGAGCCGCGAGTATGTCGCGACGCTTTCCGAGTGCCTGCGCCTGTTTTTGCCACCGGGCGGCAGCCCGCGTGTGGTCAAGGGCGACGACGGCGTGTGGACGGTTGAACGTCCAGCCGTCAAACCCATCCAAAACCGCTGGGTGATGCTTACGCCCGAAGGCTTTGACTACACGCCACCCAAGACCGCGGTCCGCCAGCGCCAACTCATCGAGGCGCTCCAGTGTGGTCCTGTCACGACGCGCGACCTCAACCTTCTCTATAACAGTATGTCGGCGACCATCAAGTCGCTCGAAAAACGCGGCGTCGTGGTGGTGGAAGAGCGCCGCGCCTGGCGTGGCTGCAGCGAGCAGACCACGCTGTCCTCGGCAAGCGGCAAGGCGCCGGTCTCCCTTACCAACGGCCAGCAACAGTCACTCGCGCAGATTGAGCGCGCCCGTCTGGACGCTCATGGCGACGTGGTGCTGGTCGACGGCGTCACCGGCTCCGGCAAAACCGAGGTTTACCTCTCCGCCATCGAGCGCGTGCTCGCAGCCGGTCGCTCTGCCTGCGTGCTGGTGCCCGAGATCTCACTGACGGCCCAGACCGTCGGCCGCTTCCGCTCGCGCTTTGGTGAGACGGTCGCGGTTTTCCACTCGCGTCTTTCGGCTGGCGAGCGCCTGGACCAGTGGGACATGGTTGCCAGTGGCGCCGCGCGTGTGGTCGTGGGAGCTCGTTCGGCGCTTTTTTGCCCGCTCAGCGACCTTGGTCTCATCATCATCGACGAGGAGCACGAGACTAGTTACAAGCAGGGCTCCAGTCCGCGCTACCATGCGCGCGAGGTGGCAGCCGAGATGGCGCGCCGCTATCGCTGCCCGCTCGTGCTGGGGTCGGCCACGCCTTCTGCCGAGGCCCTCGACCGCTGCCGCCGCGGCATGTATAACGGTGCCACCTGGACGCGTGTCGAGATGCCCGAGCGCCCCGGACACGCCGTGCTGCCTACGGTCCGCATTGCCGACCTGCGTCGCGAGTTCGCACACGGCAGCCGCTCCATGTTCTCAAAACCGCTGATGGAAGGCCTGGAGCGTGTGGTCGAGCGCCGCGAAAAGGCCGTGCTGCTGCACAACCGCCGCGGTTTTGCGCCGTTTTTGATGTGCCGCGAGTGCGGCTGCGTTCCCACCTGCAACCACTGCTCCACCGCGCTTACGTATCACGAGCGCACGCACACGCTGCAGTGTCACACATGCGGTTCGTCTTGGCGCGTGCAGCCGTATCCCGCGCCCACGAGCCGTTGCCCCAAATGTGGCAGTCGCTACCTGGCAAAAATGGGGCTGGGCACTCAGCAGATCGAGGACGCGCTGCACCAGATGCTGCCCGAGGACGTCGCCATTATTCGCATGGATGCCGATTCCACGCGCGGCAAGGATGCGCACAAAAAGTTGCTCGAGCAGTTCGATGCCGCCGATTGCGCGGTGCTGCTGGGCACCCAGATGATTGCCAAGGGCCTCGACTTTCCCGAGGTCACGCTTGTGGGCGTGGTCAATGCAGACTTTGCGTTAAAGCTGCCCGATTTTAGAGCAGGGGAGCGCGCCTACGATTTACTGGAGCAGGTCGCCGGCCGTGCCGGTCGCGGCGATCGTCCCGGTGAGGTGATCATCCAGACCTACCTGCCCGAGGATCCGGTCATTCGCGCCGTCGCTAAGCACGACCGTTCGATCTTTACCGACTACGACCTGGACCAGCGCCGCGACGCCCTGTATCCACCGTTCGTGCGTCTGGTCAACATTTTGGTGTGGTCGGCGAACCGAGACGACGCGCAAGACTACATCGGCCGCATCGCCAAGCTCCTCAAGCGTCGCTGGCATGCCGCCGCGCCCGATTTTTTGCGGGCAGGGAGTGCCGCGCCGCAGGTGCTGGGCCCGGCTTCGTGTGTAATCGAGAGAGCCAAGGACCGTTACCGCTTCCATCTGCTTGTGAAGTCGCCCGTGGGGTACCATGTCTCTGATGATATCGACGCCTGCCTCAAAGAGGTGGGCTCCGTGCGCGGCGTGAGCGTGAGCGTTGACGTCGACGCCTATGATTTGATGTAACAACCTGAAAGGATGGCCATGGAAGCCAACGGAATCGTACTGTCGCCCGACCCTCGTTTGCGCCAGGAGTGCGCCGTCATCGAGGAGATCAACCCGGCGATCGAGGCGCTTGCCGAGAAGATGAAGAAGATGATGTTCGAGAACGGCGGCTGCGGCCTGGCTGCTCCGCAGATCGGCGAGCTCATCCAGCTCGTCACCATCGACTGCGACTACACCGACAAGAACGACTATGACCCGTACGTGCTCATCAACCCCGTGATCGTGGAGCAGAGCGACCATCTGGTGCCGTTTAGCGAGGGCTGCCTGTCCATCCCTGGCATTAGCTGCGAGATCGAGCGTCCCGACCATGTCGTCGTCGAGGCGTACGACTTGGACGCAAACCTGATTCGCTACGAGGCTACGGGCGACCTGTTCTGCGTGTGCCTGCAGCACGAGATCGATCACCTGCATGGCAACACTATGTTCGAGCGACTGAAGCCCATGCAAAGGCTCAAGGCCGTCAAGGAGTACCAGGACGCCCTGGCCCGCGGCGCTCGACCGGGCGAGACGGAGTAGGTTTGTCCGTCCCCGGGGCGCCCGCCTATATCATCCCGTGCTCAAACATTCTCGCTGCGCTGCGAAACTGCGCGCGGAACGATATAGGCGGGCGCCCCGGGGACTACGTTGACGCTGCTTGACTCGCCCGGGTGCCGTCGGGCCAGGGATGGGCGTCTTCGCTGATAGGTGCTTTGCTGAAAGAGCTGCTTTTATTGCGGCTCTTTCTTTGGTTTTGGGTATATTTGTTCTTGTTGAAATGTTATTGCGGATGGGCTGGTGACTTGGCTTTCCGCTGTTCTTTGTAGCCGTCTCGGCTTTGGTTGAGAGGAGACGTTCTTTATGCGAATTGTGTTTATGGGTACGCCTGATTTTGCTGTGCCTTCGCTGACTTCGCTTGTTGCGGCTGGTAATGAGGTTGCGCTCGTTATTACTCGTCCCGATGCTGTTCGTGGGCGAGGTAAGAAGCTAGAGCCGTCTCCTGTTAAGGCTAAGGCACTGGAGCTGGGGTTGCCGGTCATTGAGGCTAATCGTATGACGCCTGAGGTTGTTGAGGTGCTCAAGGCTGCGCAGGCTGATATTTTCTGCGTGGCAGCCTATGGTTGCATTTTGCCCGATGAGGTGCTGCATATGGCGCCGCTTGGTATTGTGAATGTTCATGCTTCGCTGCTGCCTCGCTGGCGTGGCGCCGCTCCCATTCAGCGTGCCATTCTTGCTGGTGACGAGGTTGCTGGCGTTTCCATTATGCGCATTGGGCATGGTGTGGATACTGGTGCTTATTGTGCTCAGGCTTCCACGTCGGTTGCCGGTAAGCATGCCGAGGCGCTGACTATGGAGCTCGCTGAGCTCGGCGGCAAACTGCTTGCCGATATGCTTCCTTCTCTTGCCGATGGCACTGCCGTGTGGACTGAACAGGATGAGGCGCTCGTTACCCATGCTGCCAAGATTTCTAAGCAGGAGATGCGCTTGGATCCGCACATGGCGGCGCTTGATTGCGTGCGTCATGTGCTGGCCTCGTCCGATACCGCGCCTGCTCGTTGCGTGATTGCCGGCAAGACCGTGCGTGTGCTCGATGCTGCGGCGGCTGATGTGTCGCTCGGCGAGGGTCAGGTTCTCGTTAAGGCCAAGCGTGTTTACCTGGGCCTTTCTGATGGCTCGGTTGAACTGCTCGAGGTTAAGCCTGATGGCAAGCGTGCTATGACTGCTTCTGCTTGGTCTGCTGGCCTGCAGGGTGCCGATCTTATCTGGGGTGTTTTGTCATGAGTAAGCTGTCTCCCGCGCGCAAGCTTGCGCTCGATGTGCTGATGGAGGCCGATCGCCGCGGGATGTATGCACGCGACGTGCTGTCCTCTCGCGCATCGGCCAAGGCTATTGACCAGCGCGATTCCGCTTTTGCCGCCCGCTTGGCGCTGGGTGTTGCCGCCACGCAGGGTATTTTGGACGAGCTGCTCGATCAGTTTCTCGATAAGCCCAAAAAGGTTGCGCCGCGCGTTCGCATGGCGCTTCGTATCTCGGCCTTCGAGATGCTCTACCTGCATACGCCGGGCCGTGTTGCCGTAAGTCAGGGTGTTGAACTGGTTCGTTGCGGTGCTAAGTCCGCCGCCGGCTTGGCCAATGCTGTACTGCACAAGGTTGCGGACAACGTTGAGGACTTTGCCACGGCATCCGACGTGGATGAGTCCGAGCGACGCTTGGTTCGTCTGTCGCGCCTGATGGGTCTTCCGCGCTGGCTATGCGCTCGCATTATGGCATCGTTTGACACGCCAGAGGGTGCGCTTAACTTTGCCGGCAATCTGGCTCCCGCGCCGCTGGCCCTGCATGAGAACGCCTTTGCGACTAAGCCCGATCCGTATATCTCGCAGCTCGTCGCGCCTGTTTTCCCGGGCTGCCATGCCCCGGTTGATGCCCAGGTTACGGTTGCGTCGGGCGTATTTGAGCGTGCTGCTGGCGTGGCCTCGGACCTTAACGCCCAGCTTATCGCCACAGCTGCCACGCGCCCTGGTAGCTGCCTTGAGATTGGTGCCGGTCGTGGCACCAAGACCTATGTGATGATGTGCCAGGCCAAGCGTACGGGCTATGAGCGTCAGCATACGGCGCTCGATCTGCATGATCGCAAGTGCGATCTGAATCTCGCTCGCCTGCATAAGGCCGGTATTCAGGGCGTTCGTACGGTTTCGGGTGATGCTTGCGAGCTTGATGAGGTGCTCACATCGTTTGATGCCATGCTTGGCGAGCCGGTTATGTTCGACACAGTCTTTATCGATGCGCCGTGCTCTGGCACTGGAACCATGCGCCGTCATCCCGAGATCCCGTGGCGCCTTGCCGAAAGCGACGTGACGTGCGAGTTGCCCAAGCTGCAACTGACGATGCTCAAAGAGGCCTCCGCGCGCGTGGCCGTTGGCGGTGAGCTCATCTATGCGACGTGCTCGGTGTTTGATGAGGAGAACGCGCAGGTTGTGGATGCCTTCCTGGCTTCTTCCGAGGGCGCCGGCTTTAGCGTGGCGCCGCTTTCTGAGGCGCAGATTCTGCAACTGCCCGAGTTTGCCCAGGCCAAGAAGCTCGTCTGCGTACGCCAAAACGACCGAGGCCTCTTCCAAAGCGTGCCGGTAAACGCTGACTCCTACGACGGCCACTTCTGCGCCAGGCTGGTCCGCCAGTAAATCGAAGCCCCGTCCCAAATCAGCTAACTTGGGACGGGGCTATTTTAGCTACTTTGTGCCTCTTCGATCCGTTCGCCATGAAATGCGGTTATTTACTACGTTAAACCGGCTGTCCTCATCCATGCCGAATTTTGTGAAATCAAAACCGCAGGTAGACGGCTTGTCGTTTTTGCAAATACGCTGCTATGCTCGACCAATACGGGTCAAACGTAGTAAATGGGCCGCTTTCGTGGCGCAACTCCAGAGTAGTCAATTTGGGAGCGGGGCTACTTGCCTGTTAGTGGTTGTGTGGGCAGTTGGCGCAGCAGCCGCTGGTGGCGCTGGTGCTTGAGCCGCCGCTGCGCTGGTCGGTGTTGTAGAAACCGCTACCCTCAAATTTAATGCCGCTGGCCGAGAACGTCTTGGCGGCCGGAGCGCCGCAGCTGGGGCACACGACCTCGGGGGTCTCGGACATGGGATGCTCAACCTCAAACACGTTGCCGCAGCTCGAGCACTTGTAATCGTAGCGCGCCATAATACTTCCTTTTCAGCACAAAGCGGGCAGATCGCTCTGCCCGCAAAAATTCAAACGTCTGTAACTGTACCCTATATCGGGCGTTTTATCACGCTTCGCCCTAGAATCTATGCGTGTTGCGCAGGAGCTGTGCGGTTTTGCCCTCAGCGGCCGCAACGTCGGCCTCGTCAGCCTGCCAGGTCCAGTTGCCCGTGGCCACGCCCGGTACGTTCATGCGCGTGTCGTCGCCAAGCCCCAGCACGTCCTGCAGCGGCATCATCACCAGGGGAGCGTCGCTTGTCAGCGCGTCGCTCATCAGCTTGGCTGCCACCTCAACACCGCTCGGCTCGTCGCCGCCCGCAAAGGAGCGCGTGCACCAACCGGCGAGCGTCGACGTGTCGTGCGTTGAGGTGTACAGAATCTTGCCCGGCGTGGGTTGCACGCCGTTGCGGATGTCGTAATCGCTAAACTCCAGTACGTCCATACCGGGGAAGCCGCAAGTCGAAGCCATGGCGCGAACGCCGGGCGTCAGGTAACCCAGGTCCTCGGCGATAAAGTTGAGCGGCCCCAGCTCGTCATAGGCGGTCTGGAACAGGTCCTTGCCCGGGCCTGCCAGCCAACGCCCTTCGGCGCAAGCCTTGCCAGTGGGGATACTGAAGTAGCTGTGGAAGCCCAGGAAGTGATCCAGACGCACGCGGTCGTAGAGCGAGAACGCACGACGTAGGCGATCCATCCACCAGCTATAGCCGTTCTGCTTCATGTGGTCCCAGCGGAACGTCGGGTTGCCCCACACCTGACCCTCGGGCGCAAAGTTGTCGGGCGGCGCACCGGAGATCTCGATTGCCTTGCCGGTATCGGACAGCCAGAAGTTCTCGGGTTCGCTCCACGCATCTGCCGAATCGTCGGACACGTACATAGGAATATCGCCGATGACCTCGATGCCCTTCTTGTGTGCATAGTTCATGAGCTCGCACCAAGCCAGGTCAAAGCGGTACTGCATGTACGCCTGAAGCTCGGCCTCGTCGTGGAAGCGCTTGTCGTCGATCAGATGCTCGTTGTAGCGCGCGACATCTGCCGGCCAATCGTGGCGCGACTCGCCCTCAAAGTACTTCTTAACGGCCATGTAGACGCAGTATTTCTCGAGCCAATCGGCATTTCTATGTTTAAACGCGGTGTACAGCGGATCGGCATCCTCGCCGCCGCGGGCCTTCCAAGTCTCAAAGTCGGCGGCAAGCTCCTCGTGGCTCTCGGGCAGTAGGTCGATATTGCCTGCAAAGGCCGAAGGACCGGCGTAAGGAGAGCGGAAGAAGTCCGTGGGGTTGACGGGGAGAACCTGCCAGTAGCGCATGCCCATGGCGGCCAGATGGTCGATAAAGCGACGCGTGGGCGCGCCGATTGTACCGGGCTTGCCGTCGTCGGTGGGCACCGAGGTGATATGGCACACAACACCCGCGCCGTGATCGAGCGGCTCCTGCAGGCGCTGCTCTGCATGGTGATAGATAATCGACGAGCCCAGCGGATACAGATCGAGCGTGACCGTACCGTTGTGGATCTCGCACTCGTGACCGCTAATCACATCGCTCGCGCATTCGCCGAGCGCTGGAATGGTCACGCGATGCGAATTGCGCAGGCTGCGGTTGATGATAACCGTCGCGGACTCGCCATCCTTGCCCGTGCGGTTGTATGCCAGCACCTCGTCGTTGAGCGCGAAGGCCTTGATCTCGCCGTCGATCATACACGGCAGTGCGCGGCGTACGGCGGAGGCGTTTTTGACAATAGCCAGCGTGTCGAAGTCGTGCAGTTGGTCCTTGGTCGGCAGGGTGCGGCGGTTGCCCGGATCGGTTAGACCCTCCAGGCCGTATTCGTCGCCGTAGTAGATCGAAGGCACGCCGGGGAAGGTCATCTGCATGAGCGTGGCGAGCCAAAAACGGCTCTTGGCTAGGCCCATCGAGTTCTCGTCCAGGCGCCATTTGCTGCGCTCGCACTCGGGCAGCTGCGACTCGTCGGGGCCGCCGCCGAGCACCGAGATAATGCGCGGACGGTCGTGGCTCGAAAGCAGATTAAGTGCGCAGGACAGGGCCTCACGGGGATAGTTCTCGCGCAGGGTTTCGATATCCTCGGCTGCCTGGTAGGCGTTCTTGTAGCCCATCAAAAAGCCGATGACCATGTCGCGGAAGGGGTAATCCATAGCAGAGTCCAACTCGGAGCCCTGTAGGTAGCGACGCAGATGGCCGTAGCTGATCTTGTTGGAGGCATCTTCCCAGACCTCGCCGAGCAACAGCGCATCGGGCTTTTCGGCAAGTACGGCCTTCTTGATCTCGGCCAGGAAGTCGTCGGAAAGCTCGTCAGCGACGTCCAGGCGCCAGCCATGAGCGCCGGCACGTAGCCATTTACGGATCACGCCGTCCTTGCCCAGGAGCCGCTCGCGTACCAGTTCGGAGCTCTCATTGATGGCGGGCATGTTGCCCACGCCCCACCAGCAGTCGTACGAGCCGTCCTCGTGGAAATAAAACGCATCGCGCCACGGCGAGTCCTCGCTCTGCCACGCGCCCACGCCGGGGTAGTTGCCGTAGCGGTTGAAATAGATGGAGTCGTCACCCGTATGGTTAAAAACGCCGTCCAGGATGATGGAGATGCCCAGCTTCTCGGCTGCCTGGCACAGCTCGGTAAAGTCCTGCTCGGTGCCCAGGATTGGGTCGATCTTGGTGTAGTCGGCCGTGTCGTAGCGGTGGTTGCTCGCGGCCTCAAAGATGGGGTTGAGGTAGATGGCCGTAAAGCCCAGCTCCGCGATGCGGGGCAGGTCATTTTGGATGCCCTTGAGCGAGCCGCCGTAGAAGTCCCAGGTCTTGATGGAGCCGTCCTCGGCGCGCTCGTATACGGGCGGCTCGTTCCAGTCCTCGATCATGCGGCGCTGGATTCCGTTGCGCGGTTTTTCGACTTCGGCCAGCGTGCGCTCGCGCCAGTTTTCATCTCGGGCGTAGCGATCGGGGAAGATCTGGTAGACCATGCCACGCTCGTACCACTCGGGACGCACTTCGCGGTGCTTATAGACGGTAATCTGGAAGGACGGAACCTCGGCGTAGTCGTAAGTTACGCCCTCTCCGCCGGTGCGACCCTGCGGTGCGCCCAAGCGGACCTCGGGCTGGCCCTCGATATTGCATATAAAGCTGTACCACACAAGACACGGTTCAGTGCATTTGAGCTCGCCGGTAAAAATGCCATCGCCTTCGTGCTCCATTGGGATCAGGGTCTCGCCGACTTCATCGACCCAGGTGCGCAGCGTAAGCGTTGCCTGGTTGGGATCGGCATCCTCCAAAATCACCGAGAGTGCAACGGAAGTTCCAGTGGTCACAGCGCCAAACGGAGTGCGAAACTGCGGTAGACGGCTGTTGTGTATCAATCTCATAGTACGGTCCAGTTCAATAGAATCATGGCCTGCGGGCCATGGGTTTTACGCCTAAGATGTAAGTATATCTGTAGTACACAGGGTGTATAAACAACATCCGTTTACCATCGGCGAACGGTTGTCCTAGAAAATCGTTTTACCACTACCTACAGAGAAAGGGCGCCCGGTTGGAGCGCCCCTTGCTTAGGGTTTGATGAGGTTTTGGATCGTCTGGATTAGCGGCGCTTGCGGGTGGCCGTTGCCTTGCGGACGGAAGTCTTCTTCGACGGCGCCTTTTTCTCGGTTGCGGCGGCGGGGGAGACCGGGGTCTCCATTGTGGGCTCGGGCTTGGCCTTTACTGCGGGTTTGGCCTCGGCCTTAGCCTCCGCTTTGGGAGCAGCAGCCTTGGTCGTGGACTTCTTGGCCGTCGTCGTTGCGCGCTTGCGCGTGGTGGTCTTGGCGGCCGGCTTGGCCTCGACGGTTACCTTGGCCTTGGATTCGGCGGGCGTCTCCTCGACTTTGGCGGCCGGCTTTGTGGCTGCCTTGGTTGTGGTGGCCTTCGTGGTCGTCGATTTCGTTGTTGTGGTCTTCTTGGCAGCTGTTGCCTTCTTGGCGGTCGCGGTCGTCTTCTTGGTAGCGGCCTTGGCCGGTGCCTTTGCCGCAGCCTTAGCCTCGACGGCGTCGGCCTTTACCTCGGGAGCAGCCTCGGCTTCGGCGGCCTTCTTGGCAGCTGCGGTGGTGCGCTTGCGCGAGGTCGTTGTCTTGACAGCGGTGGTCTTGGTTGCCGTCGCCTTGGCCTCTGTGGCCTTCTTAGCCGTCGTCTTACGAGTCGTGGTCTTCTTAGCTGCAGGCTTTGCAGCTGGCTTGACCTCGGACTCTGCCTCAGGAGCAGCCTCAGCCTTCACCTCAGACTCGGCCGTAACGGGCTCAGCTTCAACCGGCTTCTCTTCGGCCTTGGGCTCCTCAGCGGCCACCGGCTCAGCAACAGCCTCAGGCTCGTCGACAACAGCCACCGGGCGCTCGATCTCCGGGTGCATAAAGAAGTACAGGTCCAGATACTTATCGGCCGAGCGCGTCCAGCTAAAGTCCTGGCTCATGGCCTGCGTTACCAGCTGGTTCCAGGCGTCGCGGTTATCCCAGAACAGACGCGCCGCGCGGAACACGGCGTCGCCCATCTCGTCGCCGTTAAAGTTGGTAAACGAGAAGCCCGTGCCCTCGCCGGTAAACTCGTTATACGGAATCACAGTGTCTTTCAGGCCGCCGGTCTCGCGCACGATAGGCAGGGTGCCGTAGCGCATGGCGATGATCTGCGACAGGCCGCAGGGCTCAAACTTCGAAGGCATTAGGAACATGTCGGCGGCGGCATACATGCGCTGCGACAGCGCAGGATCGAACTCGATGCGTGCGGCCATGGTACCGGGGTACTTGTCCTGGAAGTAGCGCAGACCGTCCTCGTAGTCGCGGTCGCCGGTGCCCAGCACCGCCACCTGCACGCCGCCGGCCAGAATGCGGTCGAGCGCGTACATGACCAGGTCCATGCCCTTCTGGCGCGTCAGGCGCGTGACCATGACCATAAGCGGACGGTCGTCGCGAACCTCGAGCCCCAGCTCTTCCTGCAGCTTGGCCTTGCACACGGCCTTACCAGAACGGTCCTCCACGGTGTAGTTGGCGGCAATGCGCTTGTCGGTCGCCGGGTCAAAGCCTGCCACGTCAATGCCATTCAAAATGCCCTGCAGCGCATACGAACGCTCACGCAGAACGCCGTCCAGGCCCTCGCCAAATTCGGGCGTCTGGATCTCGTTGGCATAGGTGGGGCTCACCGTGGTGATGGCATCGGCATAGCGCAGGGCGCCCAGCATGTAGTTGATGCTGCAGGCGTCGCAACGCAGCTGCGAGGCGGCCGCCGGAATGTGTGCCACACCCAGGATGTCCTCCATCACGGTGTCGCTAAACTGGCCCTGGAACGCCACGTTGTGGATCGAGAACACGGTCTTGACGCGGTCATACAGCGGCAGGCCCTGGTAAAACTCGCGCAAAAACACGGGCGCAAGTGCCGTCTGCCAGTCATTGCAGTGCAGGATGTCGCACTCAAAGCCGGCCGGCAGGTGCTGCAGGCTCTCGGTGATGGCCTTGGAGAAGAACGCAAAGCGCTCGCCGTCGTCAAAGAAGCCGTACGGATAGTCGCGCGCAAAGTAGCGCTCGTTGTCGATGAACATATAGGTGACGCCGTCGTGCTCGAGCTTCTCGAGTCCGCAGTACTCGTTGCGCCAGCCCAGACTCACGTAAAAGTCGGAGAAGTGCTCCATCTGCGCCTTGTACTCGTCCTTTATGGTGGCGTACTTGGGCACCATCACGATAACTTCGGCGCCGGCGCGCACAAGCGCCGCAGGCAGCGAGCCTGCCACGTCGCCCAGGCCACCGGTCTTTACAAACGGTGCGCACTCGGCCGAGGCAAACACGATCTGCATCTTTTTGCTGGAATCTGCCATATTGTCTCCCATGTTGCAATTCGAGAATAGCCGCCTGGCGCTAACCGGGCGGCTATTCTACTTGTTACGAGCGATGTTGCGGTGCCAACGTTAACGTACGATGGTGGTATCGGAAGTTAACGGAGCCTTGCCCAGCACCAGGATGTTCTCGGGCGTGCCGCGAAGCTCGGTGTTGGTGGGAACCACGTTGTTTTTGTCCAGAATGGCATTCTCGACGCGGGCGCCGCTCTTGATGATGCAGCTCTGGTTGATGATCGAGTTGGTCACCGAAGCGCCTTCCTCGACCACGACGCCGCGCGACAGGATCGAGTTGCGCACGGTGCCCTTGATGATGCAGCCGGCCGAGATGATCGAGTTGCAGGCGTGGCTGCCGGTCGCATAGCGCGAAGGCGGCACGTCGTGAGCCTTGGTCAGGATCGGGCGCTCGGGGTCAAAGAGCTGGTCGGCCACGGTCTGGTCGAGCAGGTCCATGCTGCGGCGATACAGCGACTTCTCGCTAAACACGCCCACGACCTCGCCCTTGTACTCGTAGCTGCACACGTCGATGTTGCCAAAGTCGCCCTGGAGTGCCTCGAGCAGGTCCAGATAGTCGGCGGCCTGGTAGTGGTCGATAATCTCGAGCAGCGTATCGCGGTTGACGATGCAGCAGTCCATAGAGGCGTTGTCGCCGTACACGACGCCGGCGCTCACGCCCGTCAGGCGGCCGTTCTCGTTAATCTTGAGCTTGGTCTCGTCATCGACGTTGCGCGTGGCCTTGCAGTACACCACGGTCATCTGGGCGCCGGAGTTCTCGTGCGCCTCGATGATGGTGTTGAGGTCCATGTTAAAGATGATGTTGGTGCCCATCATCACGACATAGGGCTTCTCTGAGCGCTGGAACAGCGTCTTGTTGGAGATGATGTCGCGCAGCAGGAAGCGCATGCCGCCCTTGGTGGTGCCATACGCGTTGCCGGGCACCATGAACAGGCCGCCCTTCTTGCGGTCCAGGCCCCAGTCCTTGCCCGAGCCCACGTGGTCGATCAGCGAGCGGTAGTTGCCCGGCATGACGACTCCAACGGTCTTGATGCCGGCATTCATCATGTTGGACAGCGGAAAGTCGATCAGGCGGTAGCGGCCCAAAAAACGGAACGGACGCGATGGGGCGGTCCTTGAGCAGGACGCTGCCGTAGGTCGAAGAGTAGTTAGCGGTGATGTAACCGATGGCCTTGCGATTGATCATCGGATCATTCCCCCTTCCCGATAACGACGTCATTTCCAACGACGGCCGTATCCTTGGTGGTATCGACAGAGCCGAGCTTCACGCCCTCTTCGACCGTGGAGTTCTCGCCTAAAATAGCGCGGCAGATGTGCGCGCCGCTCTTAACGTGCGCACCCGGCAGCAGCACGGAGTCCTCGACCACGGCGCGCTCCTCGATGATGACATCGGTCGAAAGGATCGAGTGGCGAGCGGTGCCGTAGATCTTGCAGCCGTTGGAGACCAGGCAGTCGTCCAGGCGGCCGTCCGGGCCAATGTAGTGCGGCGGACGCGTGGTGATGTTGGACATGATGGGGAAGTTCTTGTCGAACAGATCGAACTCGGGGTTGTTACCCAGCAGGTCCATCGAGGTCTCATGGAAGCTGGCGATGGTGCCGACGTCCTTCCAGAAGCCGTGGAACTCGTAGCTGTACAGGCGCTTGTTCTCACCGAGCAGCTTGGGGATGATGTCCTTGCCAAAGTCGTGGCTCGAGCGCTGGTCCAGAGCGTCCTCCTCGAGCGCCTCGATCAGCACGTCGGCCGAGAAGATGTAGATGCCCATGGACGCGAGGTTCGAATCGGGCTTCTCGGGCTTCTCGGTGAACTTGGTGATGCGGCCGTCTTCGGGGTCGGTGGTCAGGATGCCAAAGCGGCTGGCCTCCTCCCACGGCACGGGCATAACGCTCACCGTGAGGTCGGCGTTGTTCTCAATGTGCGTCTTGAGCATCTTGCGGTAGTCCATGCGATACAGGTGATCGCCCGAAAGAATCAGGACGTACTTGGGGTCGTTGGCCTTGATGTAGTCGAGGTTCTGCGTAATGGCGTCGGCCGTGCCCGCATACCAGGCGCCGCCGGTCTGCGTCTCGTACGGCGGCAGGATCGACACGCCGCCGTCGCGGCTGTCCAGATCCCACGCCTCGCCGGAGCCCACGTAGGCATGCAGCAGGTAGGGACGGTACTGCGTCAGAACGCCCACCGTGTCGATGCCCGAGTTGGAGCAGTTGGACAGCGAAAAGTCGATAATGCGGAACTTGCCACCAAAGCTAACCGCCGGCTTGGCGATCTTTTGGGTGAGTGCCCCCAATCGGCTGCCCTGTCCTCCTGCGAGGAGCATCGCGATGCATTCTTTCTTACTCATCGATTTCTCCTTCTGTCATCGATGTTCCTAACCCATTAGCGACGGGCGCGGCGCACTGTCACGCCCGTCGAGTAATGCCGTGCGGCAAAGGGAGCTCGCGCGCTTTATGCGTGCCAGATCTCGTCGCGATACTCGCGAATGGTGCGGTCGGACGAGAACCAGCCACTCGAGGCGGTGTTGAGCAGGGCCTTGCGGTTCCAGGTCTCCTGGTCGCCGTAGCTGCCCGTGAGGTTCTCCCATGCATCCACGTAGCTACGGAAGTCAGCCATGACCAGGTCGGGGTCGTTGTTGTTCATGAGCTCGTTGTAGATGCTCTCGAAGTTGCCCGAAAGACCCGCAAACGTGTTGTCCTTGAGCTCGTCCATCACGCGGCCCAGACGCTCGCGGTCGCCGTTGAGGGTATCCCACGCAAAGTAGTTGTTGGATGCCCAGAGCTGCTCGACCTCGGGAGCGGTCAGGCCAAAGATGGCCTCGTTCTCACGGCCGGCCAGGTCGGCGATCTCGATGTTGGCGCCGTCGAGGGTGCCCAGCGTAATGGCGCCGTTCATCATGAGCTTCATGTTGGACGTGCCCGAGGCCTCCTTGCCGGCCGTGGAGATCTGCTCCGAGATCTCGGCCGCTGGGTAGATGAGCTGGGCGTTGCTCACGCGGAAGTTGGGGATAAAGCAGACCTTCATGACCTCGTTGACGCGCGGGTCGTTGTTGATGACGTCAGCCACGGAGTTAATGAGGCGGATGGTCTCCTTGGCAAAGGTGTAGCTCGAGGCAGCCTTGCCGCTAAAGATGAAGGTCGTCGGCGTCACGTGGAAGTTGGGATCGGCGATGCGACGGTTGTAGATGTCCATCACCTTCATGATGTTCATGAGCTGGCGCTTGTAGGCATGGAAGCGCTTCACCTGAACGTCGAAGACGGTGTTGGGGTCAATGACCAGACCGGTCTCGGCCTTAACGTAGGCGGCCAGACGCTCCTTGTTGGCGCGCTTGGAGGCACCCACGGCCTTGAGGAACTCGGCGTCGTTCTGGAACTCCTTGAGTTTCTCCAGCTCAAAGGCGTCCTTCAGCCAGCCATCGCCAATGGCCTCGGTCACGAGCTTGGCATAGGTGGGGTTGGCCTCGGCAAAGAAGCGACGATGCGAGATGCCGTTGGTCTTGTTGTTGAACTTCTCGGGCGTGAGGGCATAGAAGTCTTTGAGCACGATGTTCTTGATGATGTCGGAGTGGATCTTTGCCACGCCGTTGACGCTGTGGCTACAGATCACGGACAGGTTGGCCATGCGAATCTCGCCGTCCCACAGAATGGCGGTCTGGCGCAGACGCTCCTGCCAGCCCTCCTGCGTGGTGTCGAACGACTCGTGCCAACGACGGCTGATCTCGTCGATGATCTGGTACACGCGGGGGGAGGAGCTTGGAGAACGTGCCGATGGGCCACTTCTCCAGAGCCTCGGGCAGGATGGTGTGGTTGGTGTAGCTCACGACCTGCGTCACGATGTTCCAGGCGTCGTCCCACTCGAGCTTCTTCTCGTCGATGAGGATGCGCATGAGCTCGGGGCCGCACATGGCGGGGTGCGTGTCGTTGGTGTGGATGGCCACAAACTGCGGCAGCAGCTCCCAGTTCTCGCCGTGCTCCTTCTCAAAGGTGTCGAGCAGGCTGTAGATGCCGGCCGAGACAAACAGGTACTCCTGCTTCAGGCGCAGCAGACGGCCGTGCTCGCCGGCGTCGTTGGGGTAGAGGATGGCGCTGATGGCCTCGGCCTCGGCGCGCTCGGCGTCGGCCAGGGCGTAGTCGCCGCGGTTGAAGGCCTCCAGATCGAAGTGCTCCTCGACCGGCTCGGCAGCCCAGACGCGCAGCTTGTTGACGGTCTCGCCGGCATAGCCCACAACGGGGATGTCATAGGGGACGGCCAGGATGTCCTGCGTGTCTACCGTGCGGTAGAACGTGCGGCCGTTCTCCTCAAAGCCCTCGACGCGGCCACCAAACTTAATGGTCACGGCCTTGTCCTGACGACGGACCTCCCAGGGATAGCCGTGGGTGAGCCACTCGTCGGTGGCCTCGACCTGGCAGCCGTTGACGATCTCCTGCTTAAACAGGCCGTAGCGGTAGCGCATGCCGTTGCCGTAACCGGCAATACCCTCGGCTGCCATGGAATCCAAGAAGCAAGCGGCCAGACGACCCAGGCCACCGTTGCCCAGCGCCGGATCGGGCTCCTGGTTCTCGATGACGGACAGGTCAAAGCCCATGTCGTCGAGCGCCTCGGCGACCATATCGCGCACGCCAAAGTTGAGCAGGTAGTTGTCGAGCAGGCGGCCGATCAAAAACTCGATCGAGAAGTAGTACACGCGCTTCTTGCCCTCGGCGGTGACGCGGGCGTCACTCTTGGTGGCAACGGTGCGCGCCTTCTCGGCCACGAGCTTGGCCAGGGCGTTAAAGCGGTCGAGGTCACTGGCGGCCTCGACGCTCTTGCCGCTGATGCTCATGACGGCATCGCGATAGAGCTCGGTAAACTCCTGCTTGTTGTCGAAGATCTTATTCATACGTTCCTTTCCCCCGGGGATGTTTCTCCCGGAACGGTTATGACATGTATCCTACGCCCCCGCGGGGCGGGTAATTACAGCTGTAACGGCTTTGTTACGCATCCTTGGCAGACGGCTTAACAAAAGCAGACTTTGCCTTGGTAGCGGCCTTTTTTGCAGCCGACTTCTTGGTCGCGGTAGCCTTAGCAGCGGGCTTTGCGGCGGCCTTAGCCTTGGCCTTGGTCGTCGCAGCCTTGGCCTTGGCGGGAGCCTTCTTGGCAGTCGCGGGCTTGGGCTTCACCGAGGAGGTGCGCTTTTTGGGTGCAGCCTTGGGCTCCTCAACCACCGGCGGCTTATAGCTGCTGGGGCCGCGGCGCTTAAGCACCACGCCAGCCAGCCCGGGCACCTTAATCTCGATGGAGTCCATCTGCCCGTTCCAGGGATAGGACTCGCTCGAGCAGGTGTAAGGCTCTTCGCCGGCATAGCCGCTGCCGCCAAACTCGGGACGGTCGGAATCGAAGATGACCTCCCAGTCACCCTCGCGCGGCACGCCAACACGGAAGCTCTCGTAGCTCGCCGGGTCAAAGTTGATCAGGATCACCAGATCGTCATCGACGTCCTCGCCCTGGCGCACAAAGCTCACGATGGACTGCTTGGAGTTGTCCGCGTCAATCCAGGTAAAGCCGTCGTCGGTGTAGCCGCGCTCGTACAGGGCGGGCTCGGCGGTGTACAGGTGGTTGAGCGCCTTGATAAACGCCTGATGATGACGGTGGGTTTCGTACTCCTCGGTCAGGAACCACTGGATGGACTCGTAGTAGCGCCACTCAATAAACTGGCCGATCTCGTTGCCCATAAAGTTGAGCTTGGCACCGGGGTGCGTCATCTGGTAGAAGGCGAGCGTGCGCAGGCCGGCAAACTGACGCCACCAGTCGCCCGGCATACGGCCGATCAGCGAGCATTTACCGTGGACGACCTCGTCGTGGCTCAGCGGGCAAATAAAGTTCTCGGTAAAGGCATACATGATGGAGAACGTGAGCAGCCCGTGGTTGCCGGGGCGCCACGGAAAATCGGTCTGCATGTAGTGCAGGGTGTCGTTCATCCAGCCCATGTCCCACTTGTAGTGGAAGCCCAGGCCGCCGTCCTGCGGCGGGTAGGTCACGAGCGGCCACGCGGTGGACTCCTCGGCCATCATCATCACGTCGGGGAAGTGCGCCTCCACAGCGCAGTTGACCTGACGGATAAACGCGCTGGCGTCCAGGTCCTCCTCGGTACCGTACTTGTTGAACTTCTTTTGGCCGGGATCATCGATGCCAAAGTTGAGGTACAGCATGCTGGATACGCCATCCATGCGAATGCCGTCAACATGGAAGTTCTCGAGCCAATATAGTACGTTGGAGACCAAGAAGGAGCGGACCTCGCCACGGGCGAAGTCGAACTTGTGCGTGCCCCAGTTGGGGTGAATCTCGTGCTCAAACAGCATGTGGCCGTTAAAGGTGGCAAGGCCGTGGGAGTCGGCGCAAAAACCGCCGGGCACCCAGTCCATGATCACGCCGATGCCGGCCTCGTGGCACGCATCGATAAAGTGCATGAGTTGCTGCGGGTCGCCATAGCGCGACGTGGCGGCATAGTAGCCGGTCGTCTGGTAGCCCCAGGAGCCATCGAAGGGATGCTCCATGAGCGGCATGACCTCGATATGCGTATAGCCCATGTCGCGCACGTAGTCCACGAGCTCCACCGACAGGTCGTCGTAGGTGTAAAACTCGCCGCGCTGCGCGGGGAAGGGATCCATGGGGCCGGGATAGTTGCCATACTCGTCCGGCTCGCCCTGCGGCGCGTCGCCGTGGCGCTTCCACGAGCCAATATGCACCTCGTAGATGTTAAGGGGCTGCGACATGTGGTTGTGGCCGGCGCGGCGCTTGAGCCATGCGGCGTCATTCCATTTGTAGCCATCGAGGGTCCACAGCACGCTAGCGGTACCCGGAGGGCACTCGGCCTTGAAGGCGTACGGATCGGCCTTGTACAGTTTTTCGCCCTCGTTGGTCTCGATTAAATATTTATAGAGCTGGCCTTGTTCTGCGCCAGGAATAAAGCCTTCCCAAATAGCGCTCGTATGCACGGGCACCAGCGGGTTGGCTTCTTCATCCCAGTCGTTAAATTCGCCAATGACATGCACGCTCTTTACATCGGGCGCCCAAACGCAAAAGCGCCAGCCGCGCGTACGGTTCTGCGTGTCGGGGTGCGCGCCCATCTTTTCCCAGCTGCGCTCCCACGTGCCGATGCCAAATAGATAGACATCGTCCTTGGTGAGCTCCGGTGCGTGCGGGGCGGCTTTACGGGTTGCGGGCTTTTTAGCCGTTGGCTTTAGCTTTGTATCGCTCACGTTTGATCCCATCATGACGCGGCAGCGTGTTGCCTTGGTGACTAGATGCGAAAGGTCCAAGGCTGCACGAATCGAAGGGACGGCGATAGTTCTATGATTCGTTCCACCTCGCGTGCTCGGTGGAACTTTCGGCAGAAACTACGATAACACCTGTACGTACTTTTATGAAGGAAAGTGGTTTTTGGGCGGCGTTTAATCGGTAAGCGCCATGTTTAGACCACTGGCAGAATTGCGATGGTAAAACTCTTGACAGTTTTACCAATAAGGGTTTTTTGATTGTTGGTTTGACGTTTGGTAAAACGTTTTTAGCAGGTTGTTTACCATTTGACATCGAAAGGTACATTTATGTCCCAGACCGCCGCTCCCAATGTCGCTTTTATTTTCGATTGCGACGGCACGCTGGTTAATAGCACCCCCGTTTGGGGCTATGCCCAGCCCGAGTTATTGCACCGCCACGGAGTTGACGTGACGGTCGACGATTTTGCCCAGTTTGAGCATTTGTCGCTCGAGGACGAGTGCCAGGCCTACCACGACACCTGGGGCATTGGAGCGAATGGCGAGGAGCTATATCGCGAGCTGAGCGACATCCTGATCGATGGGTACTCCAAGGTGCCGCCGCGCGAGGGGCTCCTGGCATTTTTGGAGCAGACGAAGGCGGCGGGCATTGCCTTGTGCGTTGCCACGTCCACGCCGGCCGAGCTGGTTAAGTCTGCGCTTGCGGGCGCCGGGCTCGACGCGTACATGGAGTTTGTTACCACGACGGGCGAGGCAGGACGCTCCAAACAGTTCCCCGACGTATACGAGCTGGCGCTGCGCCGCCTAGAAGAGCGCCACGGGCACAAGTTTGAGCGCGCGTGGGTGTTTGAGGACGCCGTCTTTGGCCTAAAGAGTTCTGGGGTCGTCGGCTTTAAGCGTGTAGGTATTTATGACCCGCACGGCCGCATGAAGCGCGACGATGTGCGCGCCAACTGCGATATCTTTATCGATAGTTATGAGGACCTGGATCTGGCCCGCGTGCTTTCGTTTGAGGGATAGGCGAGAGCTGTGGCTTGTAAGGTATTAGTGGTCTGTGGCTCGCCCGTGGTGGCGAGCGCGGATCTGTTGTGTAGGCTAGCGGGGGAGTGCGACCACGTTGTCGCCGTGGATCGCGGACTCGACGCTCTGTTGGGTGCCGGCTTGAGCTGCGACGTGTATGTAGGAGATGCCGATACGGTGAGCGACGCAGGCCGTGCGTTGGTCGATGCCGCCACCGACTTTGAAGTTGAGCGCCACGACCCCTACAAGGACTATACCGATCTGGCGCTGGTCCTCGATTCCGTCCGCCGTCGCTGGCCGGGTGCCGAAGTGGTCGCGACCTGCGCCACTGGCGGCCGTCCTGATATGGCGCTATCCGTACTGGGGCTGCTCGCGGGTTACGAGGATGCCCCTGTCTGGATTGTCGAGGACAAGGTGGTCGCTCGCTTCCTTCGCACAGGCGAAACGTGGACCATCGAAGGCACCGAGGGCAAGACTTTCTCCATCATCGCCATAGCCCCTGGGACGGTTGTAAGCGAGCACGGCCTAGAGTGGGAACTAGACCACAGCCCCCTTGGGCTTGTTGGCCGACACGGGCATCAGCAACGTCGTCAGGTCAACAGCCACAATCCAAGTCCACACCGGCACCGCAATCGCTTACCTATATCAATAGGCATTTAGAATCTGACCCAAAAAAGGTCCTTGCACGCCGCGCCAACTTCCCCATATAGTATCTCCTCGTCACGGGGGCGTAGCTCAGCTGGGAGAGCGCTTGACTGGCAGTCAAGAGTCAGGGTTCGATCCCCCTCGTCTCCACCATCGTGAATGCAAAGGCCTTCGGAATTCCAAAGGCCATTTTTTCATGCCAAAATGCCTCGCGCCACAAACCCAATCCACACCAACAAAAGTTGCACAATTTATTTCCCATGTCTGTACATAGTTTGTTATCCAAACGCAATTTCCAGTGCAGCTCGCTTCTCCATTTGGGCTTCAGGAACGCTCCCAATTATTGCCAGCATCCCAATAACCTGCGTCAACGTGAACAACATCCCAAAACAACCCCCTTGAACACGTTAAATGAACGAAATGTTGTCCGCCATTAGCCAAATCAGTTTCGCTACCAGCTTGTGCTAGGATGTCTAACGTTACATGAGTTCAACTGTGCTCACGGCTCCAGCAAGCCACAAAGCGCAGGGTCGATCGGCATCCGGCCGTAACGGCGGTGTTAGAAAAACCACGAGCTCCAATATCGATTGCCATGCACGATTTTGCACTTGTTTTTGCGGGCATTTAAAAGTTCGCATTGGGTAGTGCATTAAGTTGCTACGGCAAACCTAAGCAGTCTTCAGCTGTTTGCGTACGGTCCAGTTTTGTACCCGCTTGACTGGTTCGCACGCAGCCAGCTGGAGTCGCGGTCATTTTGCGATACACGTCCGCGTCTCTAGCAACTGCACTTATATACCGTTCACGGTGGGGCAGAGCCACGTGCTTGTCTAACTGGGCTCAGGGTTTGAATATGGAGCGCCTTCGCGCACAAGCGCCCTGGCGAAGCCATACACAAACCCTGTGAGCCACACGTAAGACAGCAAGGGGGTGGTGCTCGTGTGGTATGTGATTCAGGTCATTAACGGTCGCGAAGACGTAATGCGCGAGCGCATCGAGCGCATGGTGCCGGCTGGTGCCATGCAGGAGCTCTTTTAGCCCCTATTTCAAACCGAGATCAAAGTACACGGCGAATGGGTCAATACGACCAAGCCGTTGTTCTCTGGTTATCTCATCTGCGATACGGCAGACCCCCGCACCGTTCAACAGTATTTGCTGCGCATGGATGACTTTGCCCGGGTACTCTCCCAGGACGGTCAGTTTGTGCCGCTGGCAAAAGAAGAGGTCCAGCTTATTGGTGGCTTTACGCATAGGGGAGACCGCGTAGTGCCCATGAGCGAGGCCCTAAAAGTCGGTGACCAGGTCGTAGTTACGGCAGGTCCGCTGCTGGGCCACGAAGGCCTTATCAAAACCATTAACAGACGCAAGAGCACTGCTTATTTGGAGCTTGAGCTGTGCGGCCGACGCGTTACTACGCGCGTTGGCCTTGCCGTGCTTTCAGCCGAGCAGCGCGCAATGCGAAACCTTAAAAAGGCAATCGCCTAACTGCGGGCGGTCGCTACACAGAACAGGGAGGATCCCCGACCCGGGGACGAAGTGTTGGAAGAGAACGTGTCGGATAAAACAGAATATGCAACGGATGCGCCCGCGGGGGCGGCACTCATTGCTCAGGCAATGGACCGGCGTGAGGGGGCCGGTCGCTACAAGGCCATGCAATCCATCATGGACTGGGATCGCTCGCGCATGGCGTACAGGGCCGTCAAGCGCGCCTTCGACATCGTGTTCAGCGGTGTCGTGCTTGGTGCCATCGCTATCCCCAGTCTGATTCTTGCTGCCGCTATCCGCCTGGAGAGCGAGGGCAACCCGTTCTACAGCCAGATCCGCGTGGGCCAGACCCGCCCCGACGGCAGCCTGTCCACCTTCCGTATGTGGAAGTTCCGCTCTATGTACAAGGACGCCGACGAGCGCCTCGCCGAGCTCAAGGAGCAGAACGAGATCGCCGGCGCCATGTTCAAGATGAGGGAGGACCCCCGCGTCACCAGGATCGGTAGGTTCATCCGTAAGCACTCCATCGACGAGTTCCCGCAGTTCCTGAACGTGTTCCTGGGCCAGATGTCCGTGGTAGGCCCGCGCCCGCCGCTGCCCAACGAGGTCGCTGAGTACACCGAGTACGACCTGCAGAGGCTAGCAGTGAAGCCAGGTATTACGGGGCTCTGGCAGGTGACGGAGCGAAACTCCACCGGGTTCGACGGCATGGTCCGCCGTGATCTCGAGTACATAGCCAAGCGCGGAATCGTCATGGACCTCAAGATCGTCCTCCTCACGGTTCTGGAGGTCTTCAACGGAAGCGATGCGTACTAATGCCTAACTTTAATACCCGATTCGAATCGGAGAAGAAAATGAAGATTGCCGTCGCCGGAACCGGCTACGTCGGCCTGTCCCTCGCCGTCCTGCTTTCGCAGCACAACGAGGTGCACGCGCTGGACATCGTGCCCGAGAAGGTCGAGAAGATCAACAGCTACGTATCGCCCATCCAGGACGACGAGATCGAGCGCTTCCTGGCGGAGGCCAAGGCGGGGGAGCGGCAGCTCGACCTGCGCGCCACCGTGGACGTGGCCGAGGCCTATGCGGGCGCCGACTACGCCGTCATCGCCACGCCCACCAACTACGACTCGGACAGGAACTTCTTCGACACGAGCTCCGTCGAGGCCGCCATCGCCGCCGTGCGCTCGGTGAACCCGGACGCCTGGATTGTCATCAAGTCGACCATCCCCGTCGGCTACACCGCGGGCCTTCGCGAGAGGCTGGGCGATTCCAAGATCTTCTTCAGCCCGGAGTTCCTGCGTGAGAGCAAAGCTCTTTACGACAACCTGCATCCCAGCCGCATCGTGGTAGGCGCGCCCAAGGACGACCCAGAGGCCGTCGCGGCCGCCGAGAAGTTCGCCGGCCTGCTCGCGCAGGGCGCCGACCCCGCCGAGCTCGATCGCGTCAACGCCGACGGCTCGAAGGGCATCCCCGAGCTCGTGCTGGGCACCACCGAGGCCGAGGCCGTCAAGCTCTTCGCCAACACATACCTGGCGCTGCGTGTGGCCTACTTCAACGAGCTCGACACCTACTGCGAGGTCCGCGGCCTCAACACCCGCGATGTCATCGACGGCGTCTGCCTGGAGCCGCGCATCGGCAGCCACTACAACAACCCCAGCTTCGGCTACGGCGGCTACTGCCTGCCCAAGGACACCAAGCAGCTGCTGGCCAACTACAGGGACGTGCCGCAGAACCTGATCGAGGCCATCGTGGAGGCCAACCGCACCCGCAAGGACTTCGTGGCCGACGAGGTGCTGCAGATGGTGTGGGACCGCGTGTACGCCGGCAAGGAGAAGCCGGTCGTGGGCGTCTACCGCCTGACGATGAAGTCCAACTCCGACAACTTCCGCGCGAGCTCCATCCAGGGCGTCATGAAGCGCGTGAAGGCCAAGGGCGTGCCCGTGGTGGTCTACGAGCCCACGCTGGACGCGCCGGAGTTCTTCGGCTCCGAGGTCACGCACGACCTGGAGGCCTTCAAGGCCGGCTGCGACATGATCGTTGCCAACCGTTGGAGCGACGAGCTCGCGGACGTGTCGGACAAGGCGTACACGAGGGACCTGTTTAAACGGGACTAGGGGAGAGGGCGGAACCAGGCTGATCCGCTTCAATCATTCGCTATTTTAACCGCGTCGAGGGCGGGGGTGTTCGGCATTAGCCGATACACCCCCGCCCTTCATTGTTCTTCGCAGGTAAAATTCGCCTAATTCGAGCGATCGCTCAACGTGATTCGTGCCTTGAAACCGGCTCCATATTCTCCCGCCCGTGCCTGGTCATCCAACTTGAAGCCGATGTTATACAGCTTCCCCGACTTCGTCTTCCGAACCAGGCCATGCTCCAACATGAATGCGACAACGCGGCGATGTGCTTCGACGTCGTCCAAGTTCAGGTAGAAGCAGGCGACGCCTCTGCCGTTCTCGATAACGGACTTGAATGAGCTGTGCTTGCATTCCGCGACGACCATTCCGAGGGCCGCCTTGCGGCAGACTTCCTCCGCGAACTCGATATCGTTGAAGTAGAACATCCATTTCCCGCACCTGCTCTCGTCTAGCGCAGGTGCCAGCTCGGTGTCGATGTAGAACGAACACCATGGGTTGTCCACCCTGACGATTCGGCCGTCTTCGCTCAGCATCGTCTTCTCTTCCATCCATGCCTCATATGGTTTGAGGGTGCTTTCGTAGTACGCGATTGTTCTCGGAGAGCACCCCTCGACTTCCTTGTCGGTAAGGAAGAGACCGAGTAGACTCGAGTTGCTGGGCACGCTGCTTTCGGCATGGCTACACATAGTGCTTTCGAGCACTGCTTTTAAGATTGCTTTATCTGCAGATAGTCTAGAACCGGCTACATCTGTGTTAGAACCATATTGATCATCGCTTCCACCGGGGGCTCCTTTCCCCTTGGTTCGATGGAAACAATTCTGAAGTGCAGGCCTATGTTCCGGTAAATGATTATTTAGCTGAACTCGGAGAAGCCCTTTTTGCTCAAACAATTGAAGAGAACAAGCGAGAAAATCATTACCGTTCAGTCGAGTCATTCTGCGAAGTCAAGGGCGGTTAGAGGCTCCCTAAAGGTTCAGAGCTAATTGCAGAGGCAAACTCTCATCCATATATTCGAGTCCGCGACTTAAACAACGCTTCTGTTCTCTTACTCACTTCGGAAATGCTATATATCGACGATGAAACACGATCTAATATTTCGCGCTACGTTGTCAACACTGGCGATCTAATTGTTTCCGTTGTCGGAACGATTGGCCTTACGGCGTATATCGGAAAAACGCTCGATGAGGCAAACCTCACAGAGAATTGCAACAAACTTACTTCGTTTAAAGGCGACTTTGCGGCGTGGTCGTATTTCTTTCTTCGTAGCTCAATGGGCATGGAAGCTATTAGGCTTGGAACTGTTGGTGCCGTTCAGACCAAGCTTGCATTAAAAATCATTAAGTCGATGAACGTCCCGTTTGCTCCAGCTTGTGCAATAGAAAGAACGACTTCGACGCTCAATGGTATTCTTGAGCTCATATAGGCTAATATACTCAAGTCGTAGGCTCTTGGCGAACTGCGTGACGCATTGCTTCCCAAACTCATGTAGGGCGAAATCGACGTCTCTCAGTTTGGCGCTGTTCGGATGGATTAGGTATAGAGCGCTATGGCAGGGGGGCGAAGATGATGATTGTTGTAAATGAATCGGCTGCTGCTTCATATCTATACCTAATGGGATTAACCATAGACGAAGAGCTGCCGCTTACGCAACACCTCTCTCTATTGCCGGCCACGTGCAAGGCCTCGCCGGACGACATGATAAATTCTGTGATGAAATATGGCAGCGGAGATGAGACCGATTTAGGTGTCTTGATTGCCGTCCTTAGGAAAACTACAGCTCAGTTGCGCGTTGTTGGAGAGGGCAAAGAGCTTGCAGTTCGAGTTTGGAATGCCCAATCTGCAATAGTTCTATTGTCCGCGCTTTTGAATTGCGAATTGTATTGGCATGTTCAGAGCGATTCGCGGACAGAAGATTTTTCGCCATGCTCGGCAATCAATGTTGTTCTTTCTACAAGGTTGTTCATTCCAAGAAAATTGAAAGTGATCAACGATTCAGAGAAGCAGTGGATAAGACAGCATTATCGGGACGCATGGGAACTGTTTGATAAAAACACGCGATTTGAGACCGCGGTGAATTCCTTGTGGAGCTACAAGCAATCGCTTCGACCTTCAGTTCAAATGGCGATTATATGGGCTGGGATTGAGTCATTGTTTGGAGTCCGGAGCGAACTTGTTTTTCGTGTCAGTACTCTCGCAGCTTTGTTTCTTGGAGGAGGCAAGCAAAAACAGCAAGAAATAAAGAAACTATATAGAGCAAGGTCAGAAGCCGTTCATGAGGGAAAACAACCTTCTGAGTCTTGTGTTTCCGATTCTGCAAAATTATTGCAAGCGCTAATCTTGGAATGCGTCGAACGGGGCTGTTTACCAAATGAGGACGGTTTGCTTTTCGGATCCGAAGAAGGATCGGCTAAATAATCATTTATCGCCCTACGAGTATTTGCAGATGAGACACCGATGCGTTTCAGTTGCATTGCATAGACAAGATAACGAAAAAGCAGCAAATCAAGAATGGCGATTCGCAAACATGGTTTATCCGGAGTTTTCACCAACCGCATCTTTGCGCGCCGCCTCAAATGAAACCCATAATGGAGTTTGGGCCATTCCAGAGTCACTTGCGCAAAGGTATTGCGAGTTTTTGGATCCAGTGATTTTGAGACGTAGCGTCGCCACTCAGACCGCGAACGCTTCATCGATCTGCAACTTCGGCAAAGCAAAAGGCCGAACATATGACCATGTTTTGATTTATCCAGTTGCCGATATGGCCTCTTGGTTGCAAGATGCCTCGACGGATCTGAAGCCGCAGACACGCTCCAAGCTCTATGTTGCAATTACTAGGGCGAGGTTCAGCGCTGGCTTCGTGGTTGCTGACAATAAAATAAATGAGCTTCCAGACACGCTAAGCGTCTGGAAGCCATAAATCAATCACGTGTTTGTTTGTCAGCAAAAGCGGATCCCTACGTGAACCTAAAGACGGCCTTGATCAGCCATCCGTTGAACCTGGAGATGCACTTACCAGTCAACTTCATCCATATCACCCCAATCCTCTGAAACAACTCTCATGTCACCCTTCTCTGGCTGCGTCTCGGTTGCGCCCAGCGCCTATTTGGCTACTTCCGCTTGTATCCTGAGTAATAACCTCCGCTGCTGCAACCAAGGTGGCGAATTGCTGCCTTTGCCATATGGATCTGTATGTAAGTGCTTCGAGGTGATGATGCCGATCTCACTTCAATTCATGGACGCATCGAAATAATAGGGCGGAGTCGCTCTCTCGATCCCGCCTCGCAAACCCGAATAGTTCTGACTTTCCCGTTATCCGGAACATCTGGGGAAGTTCGCGTCCCAGTCCGGAAAACCCAATGCCTGAAACGACGATGCCAAGGGGTTACTCGGTCAGCTTCTTGCATCCGTGCCAGGTCAAGGGAAGGGGCAGCCTGTAGAACGAGGTTGGCTCCATAGGGATCTCCTCGAGCCTTCCGTTGCCCCGCCGAACCCATGAAGTTCCGCTTGCGTCGGTGAAAGCCGTTTCGGGTGCCGTGCGTACTCCCATTCCGTGCCCTTCCGTCGGGAGCCATATGCACCATGCTCCAGGAGGAAGCGTGCCGACGCAGACGCGGTTGGGATAAGCGGGGCGGTTATCCTCACCTTTGAAAGAGGGGCCGGCCCCGCTAATCCCGACGCAGGTGACGATTACGTCGTAGACGGGGGACTCGCTTTCGTTTCGAAGCACGACGAATTGCCAGACGAACCGATTGTCCTCGGGCTGATCAGTTCGGTTTCGATCCCCTTCGTACCATGCCGATATGCGGGATGGCTGATGCCGCTTGATGTCGTCCTCCCTGTTCCTTTTGCTCTGGCTGCCTTGCCAGAATGCGACAATCAAGGCCACCAAGGTAACGAGTCCGATGAATGCTTGGACAATCAGATTGGCGATGTCTATATCGATGCCAAAAATCATTGGATGGTCACCGGCTCAGCGTCGTGGGGCGATAATTCTAACTCCGAATAATACGGCTTGATCGATGGTCGACGTTACGTAAACGTCAAAATGGGTTTGTCTTAACAGCCTTATTTTCTTAAGACAAACTTGCCGCAACGCCAATTCAAAGAGTTTGCCGTGACGCAGACAGATGCAGTTGGTTGCTGAAAAGCGTGGTTATTTGGGCAGGATTCGCTTCAAAACGCCCGTCGATTATTACGATCTAATGCAGCCTGTAGGGTGGATGTACTTCGATAAGCAGTAGTCGACATGCTCTGGTTTTGAACGAAAAGTCCCAGAGACAATCGATAACGATTCTTCTTTGATGATGCGAGCGGCGCTACCATTAGCAGCGCCGCTTGTTTTCCGCTCGCAGATAGATCCCGCCATGTTGACCACCGAATGCATCTTGACCGACGTGCTCGTACTCCTATTCGGGCACAGAAATTGGAGGCGCGGCCCCCAGCGTCTACTCAGCGAAATTCGTTAAGAAAGCTGACATCGAACACTGTGAACTCCGTCATCGAATCGAATCTCATTGACTGGGATGCGTTCATTAATGATGACTTTGATGCCTATTTCAAAGCTCGCGTCATGGCTTTGCTGGACGCTATTGAGTTCGCACTGGGCAAGTCCATCTCCGATAGGGGCACCGAGGAAACAGTAAAGAGATTTGGCCGCTCATTGGAATAAGATGCTTCTTAGCTCCGTTATTGGTTATAGAAAGAAGGCTTAATGTCTGATTTTGAAATTTTGCAGCAGTTGTGCGAAACAGCAGACGAACTTTCAAAGAAATACATCAGCTCTAGTTCGCCTGACTTTAAAGCATGGAAGACAAGGGCGGACAGGCTTTTAATTAGGCGATTTGGAAAAGACAGCTACGAATTTAAAAGCTTTAACAAAATCAGCTACTCGTTGTCTTTCTTCACCTCCGGTACGCCCGACTCGGCTTTCGTTGAAGCCTGTGCGGACGGCCTGCGCAGTGCAAAAGCTGTGCTGGAGACATACCTTGATGAGTTTTCAGACGAAGGGGAAACCGGATCGACTGCAAATGTTGGAGATTATTCGAAGGTATTTATCGTTCATGGTCACAACGGAGAGCTTAGAGAAAGGGTCGCGAGAATCATCGAAAGGCAGGGCCTGACGGCGGTTGTCCTAAACGAGCAGTCAAATCAGGGCAAGACAATCATCGAAAAGCTGGAAATTGAAGGCGATGCAGCAGGAGCGGTATGCCTTTTTACGGCGGACGACGAAGGAAGAGCCCAGGCAGAACAGTCGGAAAAGCCCAGGGCTAGACAAAATGTTGTATTTGAAGCCGGATACTTTATTGGTCGGCTTGGCAGGGAAAACGTTGCAATTCTTGTTGACAAAGGTATCGAGATTCCCTCCGATCTACAGGGCGTCGTTTATACCGGAACAGACAGTTGGGAGTTCGGCCTCTTGAAAGAACTCAAGTCCATGGGATATTCCATCGACTTTAATAAGATGGATATCTAATCCGTTGATCCCTCCTTTCACCGACTGGCAAAACGATTTACACCTAATTGTGGACATTGCCCACACGATTTCTCTTTGCTCCCGCATTGATCTCGCTAAACTATAAATTGCTGCTACCAGGGCATTTTCTGGTGCACATTCTATTGGCTCCTGCGAAGATCGGAGCAGGTATGTTTGCTGCCAAGTCCCACACCAGCCGTCATTACATTCCGATTGTTGCCATGGCCTGCCTATGCGTTTTGCTGGGCTGGCCTTCTTATGCCGCTGGCGCGGAGAGCCTCATCATCGCGGGCGCGACGTACTACGAGCCGGGCGTGTCGGGCCCCGGCTGGGTCTGGACCGATGCCGACCACCTGGAGCTTAATGGCTACGCGGGCGAGGCCATCGGCGCCGAGGGCGACCTGGTGCTGACGCTTGCCGGGCAGAACTCCGTGACGGAGTCGCATGCGCCCGATGCGGACATCACGCTGTGCGGCATGGAGGTGTGGGGCAACCTGGCGCTTCGCGGCACCGGCGCCCTGTCGGCCACGGGCTCGCAGTGCGGGATCCACGCTTCGCAGGTGCTTGTGGTGGACGGGTGCACCGTCGATGCCCGGGCAGACGGGGCCGATATTACGGACGAGGCGGTCGCCGGCGTGATCGCAGGCGACATAGCCGTGCGCGGCGGCGGGCGCGTCGTTGCCGTAGGCGCAGGGTCCGGAGCGGGTGTGCTCGCCTACGGCGTGTATCTGCAAGACGCGGGTATTGGTGCTGGCGCGGCTGGATGCCAGCTTTCTGTCGATGCCTCGTGGCTTGATGCGACCGGCGCCGATGGCGGCGTTGCGTGCTTGGGCGGGTCGCTTGTATCTGCGCGCTTTGTGGCGCCTGCCGGCGGAGCCTTTGGTGCTGGTGGCGTGGTAGATGCCTCCGGTGCGGTGGCACCGCATGTGGTGGTTGAGCCCGATGTTGCCACGCCCCCGGCGGGGGAGACCAACGGGGGCGAGGTACCGGGCGATAGCGTGGAAAAGTCTCCCACCGATGCTAGCCCCGCTGCCGGAGAGCCCACCACAGGGCCCACGGCAAATCCCGCGCTGAAACCCGCGGCCGCGACAACCAAGACAACAACGACAGTAACCAAGACCACGGTCGCCAAGACCACTAAGCCCAAGACGGCTACCACGACAACCGCCACGCTCCCCAAGACCGGCGAGAACTGCTGGATCGCCGCGTCCGTGGCGCTTTTGCTGCTGGGGACAGTGCTGCTCGTCGCCGTACGCCGCTGCTGAAACACTAATTTTTCGGAAGTGCGGGGAAAGCAGAACCTGTCGACCGTAACCCGCTATTTATCAACAAAACCACAGGTCGCGAAAGCGTAAAACCGTGGGCTGGTCAGCAGATCTCGGTTTTATCCCGCACTTCCGGAATTGTCTCCATTAGAGGCCAACCAACAGTCGGCGATTGTATCTCATGCAGTCAGTTAGTTAAAATTGGCCATGATTGCGCTTGCCGACATATCATTCACCATCTCACGCGTGCTACCTCGCTACGATATTCACGAGGCTCATGATGATATAATTTCTACCAAAGCATCGTTTGGCCTTGGGATGGATTTAGTTCAGTTCCCGAATGAGGGCAGCTCTTGGGACCGAGAAACTTTTTACTCCTGGTTCAAGCCTTGCAACTGCCGGCGCATCGATACCTTTTGTTATGCCAAAGTGATACACACATAACGAAGAAAGCCCCTGCGGGAAACGCTTCCGCTACATTTTCGAATATCTGTCCCAGCGAGCATCTATCATAGGATGAGATTACTGGGCAATAGCCATAAGGATTGGAACTGCTGTGAATATCTTCAGCTGGAACGACTTGAATCCAACTGCTCGCGAATACATCTTGATGGCCAAAGATGTGCGTGATATGCAATATCGCAAACAATGGCCTACGCCTGGAGGTAAAACGCTAATCGAACTCGTTGCTAACGAGAATAAAGCCCTTAAGTTTTATCTTGATCTTACAGAGAATAAAAGAAGTTCTTCCTTAATCCTTGGACTTTCCGCTGACAGAAAAAGCACCATGCAGACACGCGTATCGGATCGTCCATTAATTCGTCTTGATTATAGTGATAATCCCGAGGTCCTTCGTCACAGAAATCCAGACGGATCGCTGGTCCTTGGTACTCATGTCCATTTTGATATAGACGGATACGGCGCCAAATGGGCTTGTGGCATCCCAGGTCAAAATATTCTGAAACCTCTGAACGACGATTTTGCATCACTCTTTTGGTCATTTCAGGAAACTTGTAATATTACAGACAAGCTTAAAGTAGAGCTATCTCTGGGGGTGTGAGATGAACGTAGATCAGGCTCGAGGCTTTATCAGCGCATACGCCAAGTTCGTAGAGGCAAATATGGTCCCGGTCCAGCAAGGTAATGGCGTCTGCATCTCCACCCCCATGCTCAATCGAAACAACGATTGCATGCGGGTTTATCTGGGTGATGACCCAGCAGGCGGCTATGTCATTTCTGATCTTGGTGAAACCATCAATGATCTTGAATTGTCTGGATTCACCATGAAAGGACAGCGAATCGATAAGCTCAATTCGATTCTTTCTGGCTTTTCGGTAAAGGAAGAAAAAGGCGAACTGTGTATAACGGCTTCCGGATCTGACCTTCCTATGAAGATGAATATGCTTCTTCAGGCTATGGCCTCTGTTGATGATATGTTCTTGTTATCTCAAAGCAGTGTGAGAAACCTCTTCACTGAAGATGTCGGCAATTGGCTGCTTGATAATGAAATCCCTTATGTTCCTGGCCCGTCTTTCCAGGGCCGATCCGGACTTTCGTTTAAATTTGACTATGCAATTGGTAAAAACAAGAGAAGACCCATGCGCCTTATTAAAACGGTAAATAATCCTGGTAAGCAAGGCATTCAAAATGCATTATTTGGATGGGAAGACATTAAGTCGGCACGCAACGATTGCGAAGGAGTCGTTTTTCTCAACTCCACCAACACTAAAGATGGTGTTGTCTCCCCCGAGTCTATCGAAGCTTGCAAAAACTACGGACTTACTCCAATCATTTGGGGCGTCGATCAAGACTCCTATGTTCCCATGCTCGCTGCATAGGCGGTTTAATTTTGAAATGCTCATGCAAGCTGATGAATGGCAATTAGGCATGCCTTGCTACTCATTCCATTCGTCTGTATGCTTTACTCAGTTTTTGTTCGTAAGGCGCGACCAATGAAATCAAAAGAACGACTACCGCGAAGATCTTGGTTGCAGAGCACGACCAATGCAATATAAATAATGCTCGCGAAGATGACGCCTTCAACTGCTTAGGTTGAAGGCGTCTTGATTTACAAGCGGTATCGACTTAACCTGTGCAGCTGAGGGTAATTCGCGTTTTTCCTGCCGGAAGCATACTACGTGCCGAGCGTGTCGGGCCCCGGATGGGCCTGGACCGATGCTGACCACCTGGAGTTTAACGGCTACGTGGCTGAGGCCATCGGCGCAGATGGCGACATGGTGCTGACGTTTACCGGGCAAAACTCCGTGATATAGTCGCATGCGACCGATGCGGTCATCACGCTATGCGACATGGAAGTGTGGGGCAACCAGGCACTTCGCGGTACCGGGACCCTGACGGCGACGAGCCCCCAGTGCATGATAACGTTTCACAGGCGTTCGCGTTGGACGTTACACCGTCGATGCCTCGTGGCTGGATACGACCGGTGCCGATGGCAGCGTTGCGCGCACGGGCGGCTCGCTTGTGTCTGCGCGGTTTGTGGTGCCTTCCGGCGGGGTCTTTGGTGCTGAGGTGGGTAGATGCTGCCGGGGGCCGTGGCCGCGTATGTGGTGATTGGACCCGTTGTGGCCACGCCACCGGCTGTGTGGAGACCGATGGATGCGGCGCGTGGGTGGCAGGGCGGGCTAGCCTGCTGGCGGTGCCGGTCATGTTGCAGGGCAGCCCGGTGCTTGGTAGTTGACGGACCTCGTAGCGAAGCCCACGAACGCAGCGCCCAAGACAATCACAACGACCAGGCCACGGTGGCCACGTCGTCCAAGCCCAAGACTGCCACCGCGACAACTTTAGCTCTTCTCAAAACCGGCGACAACAACTGGATTACTGCTACCTTTACACTGCTTTTTCCGGGAATAGTGTTTCTAGGTGCAGCATATTATTGCTGAAACACTTTTTGAATTTTCTAGCTTAGGCACCACCAAGTACCGTGAAATGGTACCGCCAATATTGAGCTTAGTCCCCGGTGAATTATTTTTACCTGCGATCCGCCCCAGGGAGCCGCTGTATGTCGACCTTGCATATGTCGACTTTGACCGCGTTGAGCGCGATCCCGCCCATGATTGCATGCGTATTGATTCCGCCGCCGGGTCTTGAGTTCCACTCCCTCTTCTTGAACTATCTGTAGAAGACCGGTGAAGAGGTGCCTCGCCTCGCTTCATTAGCTCAAAATGCATCGACCGTCTATTAGTTGCGAACGATGTTCAATTATCAATGCAGAAGGCACCTTCGGCCTTAGGGGTCATTCCTGTATTCAGGGTTCCTGATTTGACACAGTTACCTAATTTTGAATTTGCATCAAATGGATGACTGGTAAAATACACTTCATAGCCGGTTCGAATTAGCGTTTGCGCATCGCAATCGGATATGTGTTGTTTGCACATTATATTCTGCTACGTGTCTATTAAGTACGACTCTACGGAGGAACCGGCTATCAACTTTAAGGAAAATCTGATGCTCAACGAGCTGCAGTCGAAGACAGATCTGGCAGGGTTTCTTGGCCTGTCTATAGAAAAGCTTGATTTCTTTGTCAATTCATCCTCCATGTATGACCTATACAGAAATAAATTGATTCCTAAAAGAAATGGCGGCTATCGAGAGCTATTAATCCCAAGATCTGATTTAAAAAAGGTTCAACGAATTATCGCTAAAGAGCTAGAAAAAAGCTACAACCCTTTGCCTTGTGTGCACGGTTTTGTAAAGGGTCGATCAATACAAACAAATGCTGAGACCCATATTGGCTCACAAGTAATTGCTGGCATTGATATTAAGGATTTCTTTCCTTCAATCTCATCTAAACGGGTATATGGCCTTCTTGTTTCGAAGAAGTTAGGTCTCACCCCTGAAGTTGCATTCTGCATTTCTAGACTTGTCGCCACACCAAAAGGGCTCCCTCAGGGAGCTCCCTCATCCCCTTTAATTTCGAACATGGTTTGCCTTGGCATGGACAAACAGCTTATGCATCTATCGCATGAGTATCATTATCAATACACGCGATATGCCGATGACCTAACGTTCTCTTTTAAAAGCTCTTTTTATTTTTATCGACACTTTTGCTCAGAGGAAAAGCTCAGGTTGCCCAACAAAATACGAAACGCGATCACTGACTTCCATGGAACCGAGTCATTTGAGATCAACGAAGATAAATCGTTTTACAGTTGCAGTTTCTCAAGACAGCTAGTCACGGGCGTTGTCTGTAACCAAAAGACAAATATAAAGCGCGAGCAATATCGGCGACTCCGCTCAACGCTCCACCGACTAAGCAATAGCGACATTGAAGGCGCGATGGGCTGCTATTACGGTAAATCCATCGCTAAACTCACCGACGCAGAGAGAGGGATATTTCAAGCGGCTCTTCGAGGAAGTCTAAATTTTTATAAGTCTCTTATTAAGAATCCCTGGACATCGGGACCGCTCCTGCGTTTAGGCAGCCTCTACAATAAAACGAAACCAGAAGATACGCCTGTTTTCCCAGTCGCACTTCAGCAAGACTCGCTTCTGTATCTAGAAGGAGAGGATGACAAAGAAACCCCGTTTGAGGGTTTAGGGTTTTACTTAACCGGCTACGGCCTTGTGACGGCGTGGCACGTGATATGCGATGCCGTTTCTCATGACATGGAAAGAAGGGAAATAAAAGTATCCAGCTCAGATAAGACCCCGCTTGCTAAATTTAAATTTAGCAAATCGATCGTTCAAGACAACAAGCGCGATGCTGTAATACTACGAGAAGTTCCTCAAGAAATCTTAAAGAAGATCCCCAAGCTTCCAGCAGTCATGGATTTGCCCGTAAAGGGGGATAAGATCTCCGCTTATCAACAGCATTTTTCCGAATCTAGATTCAGCCTTGAATTGCACAGTGGGGATTTGCTCAGGGTCGGAGATCCAAGCGAAGAGGGCACACTTTGTTATACGAATTGCTCATTTCAGCATGGAATGAGTGGTGGGCCAGTGTTTAATGACTTGGGTCAGGTCATTGGCATAGTACATACTGCAACTGAGCAGGGAAAACTTGGCTCTTTCCTTCCTTTAAGGGATTGTATCCGCTCATCCGATGTTTATGGAGAGTGGCAGGTCTTCTAACTAGATTGTCATACATTCTGGCCCAAAACGCTCATCGCGTCAGACTTGAAACAAGGTGTCTGCTGCTTCTACTTAAACGGTGACAATCGGAAAAGCCATAAGGGGGTGCTGAGTTAGATGCTGGAAAACGGGCCAGTCAGGAAGATATAGAGCGGCGGACTGTATAACATTTCGTTCTAGTACGACTCTGAGACCTATGCGGGAAAGCATGAGGGGAGCGGCTTCTCCGGAAAGATAAAGCTCGCGGATTTCGTCGGTCTGGAGACGGGTGCTTTTTATTTAAGGCAGCGTGCGGACCGATGGGCTCTACTCATGTTCATAGATCAGGCAACCATACTTGGGGGTTACGTTCAACTTGATTATGGCATTCAGTTTGCCTACTCAGAGACACGAGAGGACGGAGCCGTTCGCGTAGCTGTCGAACGCCCGGTTGATTTTGGTGTTTACCACGTTGAACCATCTGCCTGCGGTTAGAAGGTTCAACGTCGAAGGATTTACTACTGATGACCTCAATTTCTTGACAGAATTTATTGATAAAACGCCCCGTTTATCTTTGAGCTCGCCGAACAGCAAAAAGTCGGACCAAAGCCTTCGGCGATGATTTCCTGACGTTCTATTGTTAAATGCCCAGTAAGTTGATTACCAAAATTACTGTCGACACCACTCACCCATGCCGACGACATCGTCTGAATTGTCACGCTGTTGGCGCTTCCCTCGTTAATAGCATCGCTTCTTAGGCCACAACTGGCTGTCGAAACTCCCGTTTTCCGAAATTCGGGGAAAATAGGGGCGGCTGAGCACAACCCGATTTTTGGCAACAATACCGTCGGTCGCAGAAGCGTAAATCCGGGGTTTAGTCGGCTGATCTCTGTTTTCCCGCACTTCCGTATACGACCCCTCGATTAAGGTTATATTAACGCGCGGCGATTACTTCCCATGCAATCGGCGGTAAAATCTCGCCATGGTTACGCTCGCCGATATAGCCTCTACATTCTCTCGCGTGGACCACACCTGCAACGTCGCCGACCTGATCGACGCAGCTCTAAGAACAGAAGAATTATGAAAGGATTCAAACACCGAAGAGCCTGCAGCATCAAAAGTGTCAGACCGGCGAGATCTGTATCGTAGACATCGTTCGAGAGGGGATGACCGAAAATGACCCGCGCCTACAGTGAAGTTTATCTCGAGGACGCTATGAGAACGCTGGGCGAGGCAGTCGATTTTGCCCTTTGCGACCAGGGACTGACTCCGACCGAACTGACGGCGATCTTGTCAAACGCTTTTGAGATGAAACAGTTTGAGCGCGGTATCCCACGCGTTGTCTGCGGCATGTCGGGCGATGAGCTTGTGCGCGAGATCATTGTCCACGCGGGTCTGAAGCCCGTCGAATTCAGGGAGGCCTATCCGTTCGACCGTTCCCCGCAATACTGAGCAGGTTTGGGTTTTGGCATACACGCAATGGACGTGCGGCCTAGGTTTTAGCGACCTTTTTGAAGTGGCGCCACTCGATTGGGTTATCGGCTCGTACCATCCGCTTCACGAGGCCTCCGAAGTTAAATTCGCCCAGATAGTCATTGATAAATGGAACAAAGCCCAGGCAGGCAAAAAGGGCCTCAAGGCAGCACGAAAGGCAGCCGGCCTGACCCAAAAGCAGCTGGCCGCCCAATCGGGAGTCAAAATCCGTGCCATACAGCTCTACGAGCAAAACCAACTGGACCTGCGCCGTGCCTCGGTATCCTCGGCATTGGCGCTCGCAAAAACCTTACACTGCAGCATCGAAGACCTCGTCTGGCAACCGATCGTTCTTGAGTACGACTCCTGTTGCCACTGTGATGTGCTCCCCGGCATTGCGTCGCGCGTATAGAATCTAAGCATCCGCACGCCAGCTATGAAATGGAATGGACGCCACATGGAAATCCCCAGCACCCTGTGCAGCAATGTGTACGACTTCGCGTTTTGCCCCGAGCCCTGCTACGAACGCCTGGCCGACCTCGCCGACCCCGAGGACTGGGGTCCCGGCAACCGCATCCTCAAAAACTACCTGTCGTTTTCGTTTAGCCGTGCGGTGTTCCTGACCGAGCGCGACGTGGACCAGACCGCGCCGTCCAACCTGCCTTTGGTGTTCGACAACGACCAATGCCTGTTCAACACCGGCCTGTACACGCGTCGCTACGAGACCATCTACGGCCTGTTTGAGCCCAACACCAAGCCCGACGCGCGCCAGCGCTGGTTTTTGAAGGGCTTCTTTAAGGAGAGCGACCCCATGCTGGTCTCGTTTGAGTACCTGCCGTGCCGCGTGCGCTTTGCCGAGGACCCCTCCGAGCTGGTCTTTGACTACCGCTTGCCCATCCGCTCCAACATCGACCACATTCTGGGCGATGAGGAGAACCTTACGCGTATTCCCGCTAGCCTGATGGGGGAGGGCAACTCGCTGCTGCTGCGCCGTGCCTTTGAGGGCGCCGTCGTCGAGGCCGCCCGCCGCGCCGCCGCGACTACACGCTCGCCGTGCCGCAGTTCTACGGCGGTCGGATCCAACTGCTGCTGCCGCTGTGCCTAACCGGCGACAAGCCCGAACTGGCGCTGACCATCCAGCGCGAGGACGGTTTCTACGCCGCGCGCACCTGCCTCACGCTCGACATGGCATACAACAATGCGCGACTAATCTGTCGCCCCGAGACCTCGTGGATAAAGCGGTAAATGGTGGTTAAGCTGCTGTTTTACCTATCGCTTTGGTTGCTTTGGCTTAGCTAGCATCCACGAATGGTTGATTTCCGATCTCAGCCGAACACATTGAGCAAATAGGCCGTTCCCGCACCTAGCCGAACGCCCCCGCTGCCCCTCCCGGGGCCCGGGGGCGCCGTTTTCCCAGTTGAAGGAACGGTGGAGATG